>VYLA01000030.1_pt1 | contig 70479 bp, 70 predicted proteins | sample 5114381 | NCBI WGS metagenome assembly VYLA01 (sample SAMN12291789, study PRJNA351875) | freshwater metagenome | isolation source: freshwater lake | place: USA: Michigan, Gull Lake | collected 2011-08-08 | reverse complement strand
GGCCGCCGGCGGCCGGAGATGCTGGTCCTCCTGTCCGGAGGACTGGCGGCGGGACCGGGCTCCCTGCCGGACGACCTCCTGCGGCGCCTGGGCGTCGTCAACGCCGCCGCCCGGCTGGGACTGAGCGGGTGGACCCCGGCGCCCGTCGAGGCCCTGCTCACCGCCCCACCCGAGATCCTCGTCCGGGCCGGCGGCGGCGGGCAGGCCGGACGCCCGGACCGGATCACCCGCCACCCGGCCCTCGACCGGCTGGGCGAGCGGGTCCTGACCGCCGAGATCCCGGAGCTCCTGCTGTTCTGCGGCGGCCCCTCCCTGATCGAGGCGGCGGGCCGGCTGGCCGCTATCCGCGACCGGGCCCTGGAGCGGCGCGCATGAGCCGGCGGGGCGTCGTCATCACCGGCCTCATCGCCCTGGTCGCGGCCCTGTCGGTCGCCAGCCTGATGGTGGGTCGCACGCCCCTCCCCCTGGGGGACATGCTGGCGCACCCAAAGGACCCCCTTTGGGCGATCCTTCTCCAGCTGCGCCTGCCGCGCACCGTCCTGGCCCTGCTGATCGGGGCGGGACTGGGCCTGTCCGGCGCGGCCCTGCAGGGCTTCACCCGCAACCCCCTCGCCGATCCGGGGGTTCTGGGGGTCTCCGCCAGCGCGGCCCTGGGGGCTGTCCTGACCCTCTGGCTGCCCCTGGCCTTTCCCCTGCTCCAGCCCCTGGCCGCCATGGTCGGCGCCCTGGCGGGCGTGGGGCTCCTCCTCGCCCTCTCCGGCGGAGCGAGCTCCATGACTGTCTTCCTGCTGGCGGGCGTGGTGCTGAACACCATCGCCGGCGCGGGCGTCGCACTGGCCCTGTCCCTGGCCCCCACCCCCTGGGCGGTGAACGGGATCATCGACTGGCTGATGGGGTCTCTCGCCGACCGGAGCCCCCAGGACCTTGTCTTCGCCGGGCCCTTCATCCTGGCCGGGCTCGTCCTCCTGGCCCTGACCGGACGGGCCCTGGACGCCCTGACCCTGGGCGAAGCCGGCGCCGCCAGCCTGGGGATCGACCTGTCGCGCACCCGCGTCCTGCTGGCCGCCGGCACGGCCCTGGCCGTGGGCGCCGGGGTGGCGGTGGCCGGGGTGATCGGCTTTGCGGGCCTCGTCACCCCCCACCTGCTTCGCCCATTGGTGGGCGCCCGCCCCTCAGGCCTGCTCTGGCCCTCGGCCCTTGGCGGGGCGGCTGTGGTGCTGGCGGGGGACCTGGCGGTCCGGCTCATTCCCTCGGCGGCGGAGGTGCGGCTGGGCGTGGCCATGGCCTGCCTGGGAGGCCCCTTCTTCCTCTTCCTCCTCCTGTCCCTGCGGCGGAGGCTGGGATGAGCGGCCTTCACGCCCAGGGCCTGACCCTTCGCCGCGGCCGCCGGGAGATCCTGGCCGGTCTGGACCTTGCCCTGCGCCCCGGCGAGGTGACGGTGCTGCTCGGCCCCAACGGCGCGGGCAAGTCCACCCTCCTGTCAGCGCTGGCGGGACTCCTGGCGCCCATTTCAGGGAAGGTCCTCCTGGACGGCGAGGACCTTTCCGCCCTGGCCCCCGCCGCCCGGGCCCGGCGCATCGGCTTCCTGCCCCAGACCCCGGAGGTCGCCTGGCCCCTGGAGGTGCGGATCCTGGTCGGCCTCGGCCGCATCCCGCACATCGGCGCCCGGGGACTGTCGGCGGACGACGCCCGGATCATCGAGGCGGCCCTCGCCGAGGCCGGCGCCGCCGACCTCGCCGACCGGGACGCCTCCACCCTGTCGGGCGGCGAGCGCGCCCGAGTGATGATCGCCCGCGTCCTGGCCGGCGAGCCCGACTGGCTGCTGGCCGACGAGCCCCTGGCGGGTCTGGACCCCGGCTGCCAGATCGATTCGGCTCAGACCCTGGTGCGGCGGGCGAAGGCCGGCGGCTGCGGCGTCGTCCTGACCCTCCACGACCTGTCCCTGGCGGCCCGCATCGCCGACCGGGTGCTGGTGCTGGCGGAAGGCAGGCTCCTGGCCGACGGGCCGCCGGACAGCGCCCTGGCGCCGCCGGTGCTCGACCGCGCCTTCGGCGTCCGGACCGCAATGCGGCGGGGACCCGAGGGACTGTCCGTGGACGTCCTCGGGCGTTGAGCAGGCCGCCGGCCTCTGCGGGGATCAGGTGATCTTCCGCACCGCCAGGATCCCGGCGGCGCCGAGCCAGAACGGACCCGCGACACCGGCGACCAGGGGAATGATGTTTCCACTTGTTCCGAGCTGAAGACCGAAAAGCTCAGCCGACGACACCAGGTACAGGAGGCCGATCCCGGCGCCGATCCAACCCAGCAGGGCGGGCAGGCGTCTCGATGAAGCCATGGTCAGTCCGACCAGGATGAACCATCCGCCGCCGAGGATGTTCACGGCAATGTCCTCCGTCGTCGTGTTCAGCAGGGTGTAGAGCATCTGGTAGGTCACGAACGTCGTTTGGGCCACGTCCGGATCGGCGTCGGGCCGGGACGCGGCGAGGAGCGCGGGCATCAATGTGATCAGGGCCGCCCACCAGAGCGGACGCAGAGGCAGGGACGCCCAGACGAGACCGAGCGCAAAGTCCCCGCGCCACCCCCGCGGAGCCTCGCCCCGAAACGTGGCTGCAGTGATGATCAGCATCATCGGGACCGCGATCAGATAGCCGACCATGGCCGCCATCAGCGAGGCTTGAAGGAGCGAAAGGTTCTGGTTGAGGAAGGCCGCGACGTCGGCGGCCGGAGCGCCCTCGAGGCCGAAATAGTCCAGCACAGAGAGCGTCGTCAGGCCGAAGGCGAGGCTGAGGAACCCCGTGACGACAACGACGTATCCGAGCAGTCGGTGAGACAGAGCAGGCATGTGTTCATCTCCATGAATCATGTTAGTGAGTACACACTTTCTAAATGGTCAAAACTCATTGGGTTTCGCAAAGAAGCGCACTCTCCGGCATGTCGGCGGTCCTCGCGACCATCATCAGGAGGCCGACGCCCAGGAAGTGCTTGATGGGGTCTCCCCCCCTTCCCGCGATCCTTTCGAGGACCGCGATCAACTCCATCCATCGACGCACGACCAGTGCACGCACTTCGGGGTGGTCACACGCCGCAAACCCCTGCAACAGCATCTGCATCTCTGAGCGGGAGAAGCTTTCGAACTCGTCGCCAACTTCGGAGAGGGTTTCAACTGACGGCGGCTTACCCTCAGCCGCCTTCTCAAACACGCTGATGATCCTGTCGTAGACCGTATCCAGGGAGGCGAGGAAGAGCAGGGATTTGCTCTTCCAGACCTTGAAGAGATACGGCTGCGAGATCCCTGCTGCGGCGGCGATCGCCTGGGAGGAACCTGCATCGAGGCCGCGTGAGGCGAACTCGGCGATCGCTGCGATCACCAGGTCTTCCTTACGCTCCTCTAAGGTATGCCGCGTCCGGGACGTCATTTAGTGATCGAACACTTTCCTTCTGTAGGTGTCAATGAACCGCGGGAACGCGGCGCTTTCCCGGGAGCGGCGCCTCGGCGTCCGGAAGGCCGCGTCATCCTGAGCGGCCTAGCGGCTGTTTCCAGAAAGGAGATCGGAAAGTGGCGCCGTGCCGTCCCAAAGAACGCTGCGCCAGCCGGCCTCGCGCGCGGCCAGGACATTCTCCATCCGGTCATCCAGAAGGGTCAGTTCCGCAGGCTCCAAGCCCGTGCGCTCAACGACCGCCCCGTAGAACTCCGGGGACGGCTTGGACCATCCGAGATCGGCGGAATAGTGCATTGCGGAGAAGACGGAACGCAATTCCAGGTCGCGCCAGAGATAGGCGGCGCGCTCATGCTCCTGGTTGGTGGCGAGATGGAGCCCCAGGCCGGAGGCTCTGAGCCCCTTCAGTTCGGAGATGAGGTCGAGATCAAGCTCAGCATCCATCCGGAACCAGTAGTTGATGAGTTCGCGCACCGACAGATGGGGCGCAAGTCGCTTCAGGACAGGCTGCAGTCTCGCCTCAAGCGCGGCGCGACCGTGCACCACGTCATCCCAATGCCTTTCGAAGAACTCCGCCCCAAGGCGCTCCGGCGAGAGGCCGAGGTCCAGTTCAAGGTTGCGGTCCCACCGCCCCGACTTCGGGCGGACAACCACGCCATCGACATCGACCATCAGGACCTTCATCCGAAATCCAATCGACTCGCGAACAAGGTCTGATGACCCTAGCTTCCCGCCAGCACGCTGTGGCGGCGGCTCCAGGCCAGATAGACGACCAAGCCCACCAGATTCCAGCCGAGGAAGAGCCAGCGGGTCAGGGCTGGCAAGCTCCAGAAGAGGTAGAGGCAGCCCGCCGCCGCCAGGGGGCCGACGATCCACCAGAGGGGCGTGCGGAAGGGCCGGGGAAGGTCCGGTCTCTGGACCCGCAGGATCATCATCGAGACCGCCGTGGCCACGAAGGCGGCCAGGGTCCCGGCGTTGGCCAGCTCGGCGATCAGCTTGAGGGGCGCCGCGCCGGCGATGACCGAGGCCAGGATGGCGGTGAAGAGGGTCACCCGAACCGGCGCGCCGCGGGCGCTGACCTGCGCCAGGCTGCGGGGCAGGAGGCCGTCCCTGGCCATGGCGAAGAAGACCCGGCTCTGGCCGAACATGAAGGCCATGATGACGGTGGGCAGGGCGATGACGGCGGCGGCGGCGATCAGGACGGCGGCCAGCTCATGTCCGCCCGACCGAAGGATGAAGGCCAGGGGCTCGTCGCTCTTCGAGAAGGCCTGCCAGGGCGAGGCGCCTAGGGCGGCGGCGGCCACGGCCATGTAGATCACGGCGCAGGCGACCATGGAGCCGATGATGCCGAGGGTCAGGTCACGGCCGGGGTTCTTCGCCTCCTCGGCCGCCGTCGATATGGCGTCGAAGCCATAGAAGGCGAAGAAGATCAGGGCGGCGGCGGCCATCACTCCCTGGGGGGCGCCATCGGGCCCGGTGTGGGCGGCGAAGCCATAGGGCAGGAAGGGGCTGAACCGCGCCGGGTCGAAGGCGGGCAGGGCCAGGACGACGAAGGCCGCGAGGGCCGCCAGCTTCAGGACCACGAGGGCGATGTTGGCGTTGGCGCTTTCGCGCACGCCGATCAGGAGGACGCCGGCGACGGCCAGGGTGATCAGGACGGCCGGCAGGTTGATGAACCCTCCCTCCTGACCGGTCAGGAGGCCGCTGGCCAGGGCGGCCGGCAGGACGACTCCGCGCGCCTCCAGGAAGCCCTGGGCGTAGCCGGACCAGCCCACCGCCACCGCCGAGCAGACCACGGTGTATTCGAGGATCAGGCTCCAGCCGATCACCCAGGCGACCAGCTCGCCCATGCCCGCGTAGGAATAGGAATAGGCGCTGCCCGCATGGGGCATGAGGGTGGCCATCTCGGCGTAGCCGAGGGCGGCCAGCATGCAGACGAGGCCGGCGATGGCGAAGGACAGGATGACCCCCGGGCCCGCAAGGCCCGCGCCCACGCCGGTCAGGGTGTAGATGCCGGTGCCTACGATGGCGCCGACCCCCAGGGCGACCAGGTGCGGCCAGCGCAGGGTCGGCGCAAGCTCGTGGTCGCCCTGCGCCGCCGGGCGCTGGTCGACGGCCCTGCGGCGCGTAATGAAGCTCATGGAAGGCCCTCCCCCTCGGCGGAACCATGGCCCGCATTGGCGCGCCCCGGCAAGGGGCGTAGGGAGGGCGCCTGGGTCATTGCCAGAGGAGGGCCTGCGGGATGAGAACGCTTTGGGGACTGACGTGCGCCTGGCTGGTCCTTCTGGCCGCCATTGCGGGCCCGGCGAAAGCGGCCACACCCGCCCTGGCCGCCCTGATTGCCGACTACGAGGCCTGGTCCCTGGGCGATGATCCCTTTGAGGCCGGCCGCCGGGGCGATCGGGAAGCCCTGGCCCGCCTGCCCGACCCCAGCCCTGCGGCCGACGCCCGCCGCAAGGCCGCCCTCTCGACCTTCCAGGACCGGCTGGCGCGCCTTCCCGCAGCGACCCTGGCGGCCGAGGACGCCCTGAACCGCGACGTCCTCGACTGGACACTGTCGCGGCACCTGGCCAGTCTGGGGTTCGACGAAGCGCGCATGCCCTTCAGCTCGGACGGGGGCTTCGACCAGACCCTCGGCTATATCGCCGGCGGACTGCCCATGCGGTCGGAGGCCGACGCCCGGTCCTGGATCGCCCGACTGAAGGCCGCCCCCGCCTGGTACGACGCCCACATCACCAATGCGCGGCGGGGGGCGAAGGCCGGATTCACCCAGCCCCGGTCCACCGCCCTCCAGGTCCTGGAGCGGGCGCGCCGGATGGCGGCCCTGCCGCTGGAAGGCGACCCCCTGCTCGCGCCCCTGTCCCGGCTTCCGGCGACGATTCCGGAACCGGTGCGCGCGGCCCTCCTGGAGGAGGCGCGGACCGCGGTGCGCGAGGGCGTCCAGCCCGCCCGCCGCCGGTATGCCGACTTCCTGGAGGCCGAGTACCTGCCCGCCGCCCGCAAGCGCCTGGGCGCCCGCAGCCTCCCGGGGGGCGAGGCCTATTACCGCTGGCTGGTCGCCGACCACACCACAACGAACCTGACCCCGGACCAGATCCACCAGATCGGCCTCGACGAGGTGGCCCGTATCCGCCGCGAGATGGAAGGGGTGATGGCCGAGACCGGATTTAGGGGCGACTTCCCGGCCTTCCTCGCCATGCTGCGCACCGACCCGCGCTTCTATGCGAAGAGCCGGGAGGAGCTGCTGGAGAAGGCCTCGCGGATCGCCAAGCGGATCGACGACGAGCTGCCCGCCTGGTTCGCCACCCTGCCGAGGCTGACCTATGGAGTCAGGCCGGTGCCCACCGATATCGAGGAGACCTACACCACGGGGCGTTACTTCGGCGGATCGGCCGCCCGGGGCGTGTCCGGCGGCTACATGGTCAACACCTCACGTCTGGACCAGAGGCCGCTCTATGAGCTGCCCGCCCTGACCCTGCATGAGGCGGTCCCGGGCCATCATCTGCAGATCGCCCTGGCCGAGGAGGCGCCCGGCGTCCCGGACTTCAGACGCAACGCCGACATCACCGCCTTCACCGAAGGCTGGGGTCTCTATGCCGAAAAGCTGGGCGGGGAGATGGGGATCTACCGCGACCCCTGGGAACGGTTCGGCCGCCTGTCCTACGAGATGTGGCGCGCGTGTCGGCTGGTGGCCGATACCGGCCTCCACTGGAAGGGCTGGAGCCTGGATGAGGCCCGAGCCTGCTTCACCCAGAACAGCGCGCTTTCGCCCCTCAACATCGAGGTGGAGCTGGCGCGGTACGTGTCCTGGCCCGGTCAGGCCTTGGCCTACAAGATCGGGGAGATGCGGATCGTCGCCCTGCGCGAGGGCGCCCAGCGCGACCTTGGCGAGCGCTTCGACATCCGCCGGTTCCATGACGCGGTCCTGTTGGCCGGACCCTTGCCGCTCGATCGGCTGGAGGCCCGGATCCGCGACTGGACCGAGGCTGAGCGCCAGCGGAACTAGCCCGGCCAGAGGTCCTGAGCCGCGCCCTTGCGATTCAGGCCATGGACGGCGCGCTTGACCACGGCGATGAGGCGCCGGCGGCGGTCGTCGGCGTCGTAGGAAAGCCCGCCCCGGGCCAGGCCTTCCAGGAGGAAGCGGCCCAGGTCGCGGCTGGTCTGGAAGCGAGGATCCTCCCCCGCCTGGGCGACCGCGCCGAACCGCCCCCCTAGCCGCCCGGAATCGAAGTCCGCCAGCAAATCCTTGATCGCGCCGGCCACCTCCGGGTCCGCGCGGGCCGCCGAGCGAAGTTCCGCGAAGGCGAGGAAGGGCGGCTCGAACAGAAGCGCCCAATAGGTGTCTATGGCGTGGTCCGAGGCGTCGATCCCGGGCGGCGGGCGGCCGGCGGCGTCGAAGAGGCGGGCCATGCCCTCGCGCAGGTGCGGTGCAAGAGCGGCCAGCAGGGCCGGGCGATCCGGGAAGTGATAGAGGTAGGCTGTCCGGGCCAGTCCCGCACGGGCGGCGATGGCGGCGGGCGTGACCGAGGCCAAACCTGACTCCGACAGCAGGTCCACGACGGAGTCCAGAAGCCGCAGGCGGGTGCGCTCGGCGCGCCTGGAAGGAGCAGGAGAGGCGGAGTTGGCCATGACGAGGCTTCTGTCCCCCGGAAGCCGTCTTGGCAATCCCCGGCGCCGGCGTCATCCGACTGACACGCAATCAGCCTAGTGCGCAGTCCACGTTGGCATCCTGGGGGGCGATTGGCGATGTCGCAGGGCGAGCACAAGTATCGGACCGTCTTCATTTCCGACATACACCTCGGCACAAAAGGGTGTCAGGCTGATCTGCTGCTGGATTTCATCCGGACGGCGGAGTTCGACACCCTCTATCTGGTCGGCGACATCATCGACGGCTGGAAGCTGCGGAACGGCTGGTACTGGCCCCAGGCCCACAACGATGTGGTCCAGAAAATCCTCCGCCTGGCCCGCAAGGGCGTGAAGGTCATCTACGTTCCCGGCAACCATGACGAGGCGGCGCGGGACTTCATCGGTCACCGGTTCGGCGACGTGTTGGTCATGCGGGACGCCATCCATGAGACGGCGGATGGCCGACGCTTTCTGGTCACCCACGGCGACGAGTTCGACGGCGTTCTGCGCCACGCCCGCTGGTTGGCCTTCGTCGGCGACTGGTCTTACCGGACGCTCCTGACCCTGAATACTGTGTTCAACCGCTGGCGGCGGCGGTTCGGCTTCGGCTACTGGTCCCTTTCGGCCTACCTGAAGCTGAAGGTCAAGAACGCGGTCCAGTTCATCGAGAACTACGAAGAGGCGGTGGCCGAGGAGGCTCGTCGTCGCGGTGTGGATGGCGTGATCTGCGGCCACATCCATAAAGCCGAGATCCGTCGTTTCGACGATATTCTCTACATCAACGATGGCGACTGGGTGGAAAGCTGCACCGCTGTCGCCGAGCGCGACGATGGCGAGTTAATCCTTCTGGACTGGAGCCAGGTGCGGCTTCAGCCTCGCCGCCTTTCGGAGCTCCGCGCAACGCGGCCGGCCACACACCTGGCGGCTTGAGCCCAAGCCATTGACCGTTCGTCAGATTTACTGGCAGTATGTCTGACATGGCGACACTCAGGGATTTGCCGGAGAGCCTGTCCCGGGACCGGCGGAGGGCCCAGACGGAAACCCGTATTCTCGACGCCGCCGGCCGCCTGCTGGAGGAACGGCGGCTGGAGGAAGCCTCCTTTTCAGAGATCGCCCGTCTTGCCGGGGTCGGCGATCGGACTGTTTATCGCTACTTCCCCACCCGCGACGCCCTCTTGGGCGCCTTTTGGGCGCGTTTGCAGACTGAGGGGCTACCGCCGCGAAAGCCCTCCATGCGCAGGGTGCGCCAGAGTGTCCGGACCGAGTTCGACGGCCGCAAGCCCATGCGGATTCTCATCGCCACCGACGCCTGGGAACCCCAGGTCAACGGCGTGGTGCGCACCCTGACCCGGGTGATCTCCGAGATGCAGGCGATGGGCCATACGGTGGAGGTCATCTCGCCAGATCAGTTCCGGGGCTTCCCGCTTCCCACCTATCCTGAAATCAAAGTCGCCGTCGGGGCTTACGAATCCGTCCGGGAGCGCTTTAAAGCCTTCGAGCCGGAAGCCATCCACATCGCCACTGAAGGGCCCATCGGCCTGGCCGCCCGGCGGATTTGCGTGGAGTGGAAGCTGCCGTTCACAACGAGCTACCACACGCGCTTTCCCGAGTACGTCTCGGCGCGTTTTCCCGTGCCCGTGGCGGCTGGCTACGCCTATATGCGCTGGTTCCACAAGCCCTCCGGACGTCTCATGGTGGCGACGCCGACCATGCGCGACGAGTTGGAGCAGCACGGGTTCCGGAACATCACAGCCTGGTCCCGGGGGGTCGACACCGAGCAATTCCGACCCCGGGGGGCTGGAGATCCCGACGTCTACCAAGGGCTGCCCCGACCGATCTTCCTGTCCGTGGGCCGGGTGGCGGTGGAGAAGAACATCGAGGCCTTTCTCGCCCTCGACCTGCCCGGCTCAAAGGTCGTGGTTGGCGACGGCCCCCAGCGGGAGGAGCTGGAGAGCCGGTATCCTGGCGCGGTTTTCCGCGGGGCCCGCTTCGGGGACGATCTCGCCGCCCATTTCGCCGGCGCCGACGTCTTCGTCTTCCCGTCCCTGACCGACACCTTCGGGCTGGTGATCCTGGAGGCCATGGCGACGGGGACGCCGGTGGCGGCCTATCCCGCGCCCGGTCCCATCGACATCATTCCGGGGTCTGGCGCCGGGGTCCTGGCCCTGACGGCCACCGAGGGGCTGAAGGAGGCCTGCCTGGAGGCCCTCAAGCTGGACCGCACCACAGCGCGCCGATTTGCTGAGGGGTTCTCCTGGCGCGCTTGCGCCGAAGACTTCGTGCGCAACCTGCAACCCTGGCCGGAACCGGAGAAGACCCGGTTCTGGCGGCGCCTTCGCCGTCTGGCCCGGCTCCGTCAGCGTCGTGACGACGTCTGAGCCTCCGATCCACCGCACAGAAAAGCGCCGCAGACCGGAGAGGTCTGCGGCGCAGGCGCCGATGGCGGACGGCGGCGGGTCAGGCTGCGGGTCGGGCCATGGGGGTCAGGGTGCGCACAGCGGCCTTGTTAGCCTCGTGCTGGGGGGCGGGAAGGGGGATCAGACCGCGATCCTTAAGATAGCCCCCGCGCCCGGTGGCGGCGTCAGAAACGAACTCGGTCACGTACTCCCGAAGTCCCTTCGTCACGCCGACGTTCGACTTCTTCACATAGATGAAAAGTGAGCGGGCCAGGGGGTAGGAGCCATCCGAGATGGAGGCCAGCGAAGGCTTCACGCCGTTTACCGAGGCGCCTTTCACCTTGTCCATATTCTCTTCAAGGAAGGACCATCCGAAGACGCCCAGGGCCCCCGGGGTCTTGGTGAGGGTCTGGACGATGGCGTTATCGTTCTCGCCGGAGTCGATCCAACCGTCCTTGCGGAGGGGATTGACCATTTCCTTGAACCGCTTTTCGTCCTTATCCCTCAGGGCTTTATTCGCCGGGTACTTGAGGGCGCCGGCCTCGATGGCCAGTTCAACAAAGGCGTCGCGGGTGCCCGAGGAGGGCGGCGGGCCATAGACTTGGATCCGACCTTTCGGCAGGCCGGCCCCAACCTCCGGCCAGGTCTTGTAGGGATTGGCCTGGTACTGGCCGTAGCGGAGCACCCTGGCCGCAAGGCCAAGGTAGAGGGCGGAGGTGCTGAAGGCGTAGTCCGGGGCGCGCTTGTCCACCGCGACGACGATGCCGTCGAAGCCGATCTTCAGTTCGATGATGTCCTTCACGCCCTTGGAGGCGCAGGCGTCGAACTCAGAACGCTTCATCTGGCGAGAGGCGACGGCGATATCGGGATAGCTGTCGCCGACGCCAGAACAGAAGAGCTTGATACCGCCCCCGGTTCCGAGGCTCTCGACCTTGGGCGCGCGATTGCCGGTCTTTCGGGCAAACTGCTCGGCAACCCGGGTCGCAAACGGAAAGACCGTGGAGGAGCCGGCGGCCCAGACATAATCTCGGGCCGCGTAAGCCGGAGCGGCGCCCAGACCTGCGGTGAGGAGGAGGCCCACAGAGACGGTGAATAGGAAGCGCTTGATCATCGAAAAGGACTCCTGGATCGAAAGGTCCCAGACAGTGGACCAGACGGATCCGCCAAAACAAGGCTCCTTTTACTAATTTCTAACCGGATCATGTGACACTCTGGAGACGCATCAGAACTCATACTGAGCGCGAAGCTGGAGAAGGCGAATCCGGACATCCGGCTGAGGTGTCGCAGGCTCGACTCGCGCCTCAGAGAGGTTGAGAACGAAGCGGAATCCGGGCTCCGGCCGCCAGACAGCCCCAAGCGTCATGCCGCGATAGTCTCCAGCCCGTCGGGCGGAGAGTCGTCCCGCATCCGTCGAGGCGGAGGCCCGGACATCAGTCAGATCGGCGAGGTCGTAGCGCGCAAGGATGTCCAGCGAGCCGACCCCGCCCTTTGAGAGCGGAGAGCGCACTCTGGGAACGGCGACGAGGCCCCTCTGAGCATCGTATCCCCGGCCCTCCCCCATGAGGTTCCAGCCCGCGAAGACGTAACCGGCGACCAGAACAGGATCGCCACCCGCTGCGGCCCTGGGGCTGCGTTCCGCACGCAGACGGGCCGCTTCGGCCTGTAGCCAGAAAGGCCCGCTCATCCAGGCGAACTCCAAGGCGGCGGTGGAGTCCCCTCGCGAGAAGGGCCCGGAATCCAGCCACTCGCCGGACCGCCCTGCGGACGTCCCCGGGCGGGCGGAGTAGGTGCGCAGAGCCTGATCGCCGAAATCGCGGCTTCGGACCCAGCCGCCCAGGTGAAGCCGACCTGTGTCCCCCATCTGCAAAGTGCCCGCCAGCCGCGCGGTCACCGCGCGACGGTCGCGCGCGCCTGCAATGGCGGCGCCGTCGAAGTCCAGACCGAGGTTGTTGAAGCTATCCCCCTGCGCTGCGAGCGTTGCCACAACAGCGCCGGTGTTCACCCGGACCTGGATCGAGCTTTTGAAGGGATCTGTCGCGATGTCACCGTAGGGACCCCGTTCAAGAAAGGAGAGGGTCCGGGTCGAGGTCAGGTTTTCCAGTCCCGCCGCCTTCAGGTTGCCCGCCGCGAGCAGGAGGTTGGGGCTGAGCCGGTACTCCACCGCCACCTCGTCCCAGACAAAGGCGTCATTGTTCGACGCCCCGCCCTCAAGCTTGATCAGGAGTCGATCCGAGATCCTTGCATCCAGGCCGAGGAAGGCCTGACGGACCCGCACGAGATCAATCCGCAGGTCTCCTGCGCCTGAGGGCGAAGCGACCTGGCTCACCGAGTCCACCAGGAGCCGTCCCTTGGGCCGGAGCTGGATGCCGCTGGACTCCGCAGCGCGGGCGTCCGGGACGAGAAGAACAACCCCCGCCAGGACGGTGAGCACCGGGAAGGCCTTGCGAGAAACGAAGCGGATCGCCAAGCTCAGGTCTCCGGCTGCGGGGGAGTATCGAGGCGTTTGACGACACTGTGACCGCTCCGCGCAGTCCATATGGAACGCTTTTACAACATCTCTCAGAGCAAACGCGCCCGGATGGTCTGGCTGAGCAGATCGATCAAAGTGACAGCCACCACAATGACAATCGATATGGCGGCCGTCAGCGCGTAGTTGAAGCTATTCATGCTGTCGAACAGGATCTGACCAATGCCGCCGGCCCCGATCAACCCCAGCACGGTGGCGCTGCGGCTGTTCGATTCGAACCGGTAGAGGGCGTAGGAGGTCCACAGGGGCGCCACCTGGGGAATGACGCCCCAGACAATCTCCTGAAGCCGGCCGGCCCCCGTCGCCCGCACGCCCTCTACGGGGCCCTTGTCGATGGCCTCCACCGCCTCGGCGAACAGCTTGGCGAGGACGCCCCCCGTATTCAGGGCGAGGGCCATGACGCCGGCGAAGGGGCCCAGACCTACGGCGACCAGGAAGGCCGTGCCAATGACCAGGTCCGGCACGGAGCGGATCAGATCCATGAGCCGGCGGACGGGAAGCTGGATGAAGGATGGGGTCACATTCCGCGCGCCCAGCAGGCCCATGGGCACGGCGAAGAGGATGGCCAGGCATGTGCCCCAGATCGCCATCTGGATCGTCAGCCACATCTTCTCGATGAGGTCCCGCCAGTTGGAGAAGTCGGGGTTCACGAAGCCGGAGGCGAACTGCCGCATGTTCTCGGAGTTGGAGAACAGCAGGGGAAACTTCGCGATCTCCGCCGATCCGAAGGAGGAGATCAGGAGGAGGATGATCCCCCCCCAGAGAACGAAGTCGAAGACCTTCTGTCCAAAGGGCTTGGACGGCGGAGCAAGGGAGATGGGCGCGGCCTGGGTCATCGATCAGGTCGCATCCGCCGGCTGGCCGGTGCGGGCCTGAAGGGCGGCCTCTTCGGCCTTGACCCCCTCAAGGGCCTTGCGGGCCTCGGCGATGCGGTTGGGATCCCCCCCGCGTTCGGCCTGGAGGAGGTTTTCGGTCGCCTCCATCTCCCGGACCCGCAGGAGGTGATTGTCGTCGGCCGGCTTGAAGCCGCCGATGGAGAGCTTGGCCAGATGGCCGCGCTGCCGCTCGGCCTCGGCCCCCTCACCCTGGGCGTAGGTCAGGAAGAACTGCCTCAGCTTCTCCTTGATGGCCGGATCCAGGTCCTTGCGCCAGACGATGGGGTCCTCGGGCAGTCGCGGAGACGACCAGACCACCCGGACCTTGTCGCCCAGGGTGGGTTCGCCCTTGGCCGCACGCTCGACATCGCGCTCGCGCTGCAGGCGCAGGCTGGTGGAGTTACCCGTTGCCGCATCCAGGACGCCGTTGGCGACGCCGACGAGATTGGTGTTGTGATTGGCCGACTTCAGCGTCTTGAAGCAGGTTTGGACGTCGATGCCCTTGGGCGAGAACAGGTAGGTCTTGGGCGCCAGGGTCCCCGAGGTCGACTTGGCGTCGCCGATCCCGAAGTTGAGGGTCCGGTCGCAGCGGAGAATGTCCTGAAGGGTGGTCTTGCTCTTCGCCGGGACCAGGATGACCGAGTTGTAGCCGTCGTCGCCGCCAGGGTCGAAGGTGCGGGCGAAGACCTCTCCGTCGGCCCGGCGGATGGCCTCGAGCCCCGAAAGGTTGGTGAACCAGCCGAAGTGGGTCTGCTTGAACCGCATGGCCTCGACCAGGGCGGTGTAGTTGGCGCCGATGTAGGGTTCGATCTTGAGACCCGTCGCCTTCTCCATGTCGGCGATGATCGGACGCCAGTAGGACTCCAGGCTGGAAGCGCTCTCGGGCGCCACGATGGAGAACTTCAGGACGCCCGTCGCGCCGTCCGCGGAGGGCGGGCTCGGCGGACTGCAGCCCGCGAGGACCGCGGCGCCTGCGAAGGTCAGGAGCCCCCGGCGATTCAGGGCGGGGTCCTGGAGGATGCGGTTCATTTCGGGGCTCCTTCCCAGAAGACGTCCTCGAATTCAGGGCCGTAGATGTCGATCAGCCGGTCCTTGTCCAGGCCTTCGGCGGACCCATTGTAGACGATGCGGCCCGCCTTGAGGGCCACGACGCGGTCGCAATAGCGCAGGGCGTAATCCACCTGGTGCAAGGTGACCACCAGGGTCAGGCCGTCCGTCCGGTTCAGGTCGCGCAGGATCTCCATGACCCTGCGGGCTGACACGGGGTCCAGGGAGGCGACGGGTTCGTCCGCCAGGATGATCTTCGCCCTCTGCACGAGCGCGCGGGCGATCGCGCCGCGCTGCTGCTGCCCCCCCGACAGGGTGTTGGCCCTCTGCGCCGCATACTCCGCGACGCCGACGCGGGCGAGGGCGGCCATCACCGCGGCGGAGGTCTCAGCGGGCCAGGCGCCGAGAAATCCGCGCAGGAAGGGAATGCGCCCCAGCGACCCCAGGGCGACGTTGGTGAACAGGGAGAGGCGTCCGACCAGGTTGAACTGCTGGAAGATGAACCCGATCCGGATGCGGGCGTCCCGAACGCGCGACGACAGCTTCCCGGAGGACTGGACCGGAGCGCCGAAGGCCTCGATGACCCCGGCGCCCGGGTCGATCACCTGCAGGCCTGAGATCGATCGCAAGAGGGTGGACTTGCCTGAGCCCGAAGGCCCGATGAGGGCGATCATTTCTCCCCGCCGGACATCGAGTGAAACGTCGTCCAGGGCGCGGCGGGTCCCGAAGGTCCGCGACACGTTCCGGATCGACAGAACCGCTTGATCGGCCATGCGTGGCAGAGTCCCTGTTTCCGCAGGACGGCCCGCCGCAGCCGCCCCTGCGGCTGCTTCTTCGCACGGCGTGGCGGCGCTGGTCCAGCCTGCAGCCAAGGACGCCCCGACCCCGGGATGAAATGTCACTTTACATGGGGCGCGCGAGGCCCTAATGCGCACCGCTCCGGCGGACCCGATGTCCTCAAAAGCGCTGCTAACGCCGGATTGGGTTCAACAATCTTTTGGGGGTTGCGTGAGGTGCAGACGTACCATACGCCCCTGGACCTGGTCCGTGAGCGGTCGCCTGAGCATCCCGTCGCCATTGCGCGGCCGGCTGCGGCGGCCCTAGCGGCCCGCTGGTTCCAGGACAATTTCAAGGGCGACGTCTTCTATGCGGTGAAGGCGAATCCGTCTCCGTGGGTCATCAAGGCCCTCTCGGAGAACGGCGTCTCCGCGTTTGACGTCGCTTCGGTTCCCGAGATCGAGCTCGTTCGGGCCCATGCGCCAAAGGCCAGGCTGGCCTTCATGCACCCGGTCAAGAGTCGGTCAGCGATCCGCGCCGCCTACTTCGACCATGGAGTGCGGACCTTCGCCCTCGACTCCCAGGAGGAGCTTGAGAAGATCCTTGCGACCACCGAAGGCGCCAGGGACCTCAACTTGATCGTACGCCTCGCGGTCCAGGCCGAGGGCGCCGCCTATTCCCTGGCCGGCAAGTTCGGCGTCGACCCGCACTTGGCGCCGCCGCTGCTGCTGGCCGCCCGGCGGGCGACCCAGGACCTGATGGGCGTTTCCTTCCACGTGGGCAGCCAGTGCATGCGGCCCACCGCCTACAGCGCGGCCATGGCCCAGGCCTCGCGCGCCCTGGTGCGCGCCGGCGTCCTGGCGGACGTGGTCGATGTCGGCGGCGGCTTCCCTTCCATATATCCCGGCATGACCCCGCCGGCCCTGGACGACTATTTCGACGCCATCCAGCGCGGCTTCGCGGACATGATGGTGCACGAGACCACCGAGCTGTGGTGCGAGCCGGGCCGGGCCCTCGTGGCCGAGGCCTCCTCCATCCTCACCTGCGTGGAACTGCGCAAGGGCGACGCCCTCTACCTGAACGACGGCGCCTATGGCGGCCTGTTCGACGCCGCCCACGCGCGCTGGCCCTTCCCGGTCAAGGCGATCCGGTCGGCCGGCGGCGAGGTCCGGGAAATGGAGGGCGCCCTGCGGCCCTTCCGCTTCTTCGGGCCCACCTGCGACGCCATCGATCACATGCCCGGTCCCTTCTGGCTGCCCGAGGACATGGCCGAGGGCGACTTCATCGAGATCGGCATGCTCGGCGCCTACGGCGTGACCATGGCGACCCGGTTCAACGGCTTTGGCGATATCGACGCCGTGATCTGCGAGGATGCTCCGGCCGCCTCCATGTTCGGCCTCGCCCGTCGGTCCATCCCGGCGCCCCGCAGCGACCTCCAGAACGTGGTCCGTTTTTCGAAGGCCCGCAGCCGCAAGCGGCGGAAGAGGTAGCCAGGGGCCGGAAGTCACCCGGCGCGGTCGGTCGCTCCGTCCCGACCGCGCCCTGTTCCTTCCGACGGGCGCTCACCTCTCTGGAGACCTGAAGAGAATGAACGCTGAGACCCCGAAGACCAACCGCAAGGAAGAGCTGCTGTCGACCAAGGTCGAGCACGTGGCCATCGACCAGTATGACGCCCGCCCAGTGATCGACGCCATGCGCGGCATGAGCTTCACCAGCCGCGACACCGCCCGGGCCGCCGACATCTGGTCCATGTCGCTGGAGGACGATGACTGCTCTACCTGGCTGACCCTGGCGGGTTCCACCAGCGCCGGCGGCTGCATGCACATCTACCGGGACATGGTGAAGTACGGGATGATCGACGCCATCGTCTCGACCGGCGCCTCCATCATCGACATGGACTTCTTCGAGGCCCTGGGCTTCCGCCACTACCAGGCCAAGTCGAACGTCGATGACCGCGACCTGCGGGAGCTCTACATCGACCGCATCTACGACACCTACATCGACGAGGAAGAGCTCCAGAAGTGCGATGCGGTGATCTACGAGATCGCCAACATGCTGGAGCCGCGCCCCTATTCCAGCCGCGAGTTCATCCATGAGATGGGCCGCTGGCTGGCCGCCGGGAACGCCCGCAAGCCCGCCTCGCTGATCGAGACCGCCTTCCACGAGGGCGTCCCGATCTTCTGCCCGGCCTTCACGGACTCCTCGGCCGGTTTCGGCCTGGTCAAGCACCAGGTGGAGCGGATGAAGGCGGGCAAGCCCTACCTGACCATCGATTCCATCGCCGACTTCCGTGAGCTGACCGACATCAAGCTGGCGGCCGGGACCACCGGCCTCTTCATGGTTGGCGGCGGGGTGCCCAAGAACTTCGCCCAGGACACCGTTGTCTGCGCGGAAATCCTTGGCCACGAGGCCGAGATGCACAAGTACGCCGTCCAGATCACCGTGGCCGACGTCCGCGACGGGGCCTGCTCGTCCTCGACCCTCCAGGAGGCCTGTTCCTGGGGCAAGGTGGACGTCACCTGGGAGCAGATGGTGTTTGCGGAGGCCAGCACCGTGGTCCCGCTCATCGCCTCCGACGCCTGGCACCGCGAATCCTGGAAGACCCGCCGCAAGCGCCGCTGGGCGGACCTCTTCACCCAGGCCGGCTGACCTCAAGGGCGCGGGGGTCGATCAGATCCCCGCGTACCACTCATAGCCGCGGTCCTCCCAGAAGCCGCCCTTGCCGCCCGAGATGTGGCTGAAGTCGGCGACAGCCTCGATCCGCGCGATGTACTTGGCGTGCTTGTAGCCCAGCTGGCGCTCCACTCGGAGCCGGACAGGCGCGCCATGGGCGACGCTGAGGGGTGCGCCGTTCATCTCATAGGCCAGCAGGGTCTGGGTGTGCAGGGCGTCCACCAGGTCGATGCTCTCGTAATAGCGCCCGTCCTCGCCCGCCTCGGGGTCGAGGGTGTCGAAACAGTGGAAGACCAGGAAGCGCGCCTCGGGCTTCAGCCCCGCCTGGTCGAGAACGGGGGCGAGGCGGGCCCCGGTCCACCGGGCGATGGCGGACCAGCCCTCGACACAGTCATGGCGGGTGACCTGGCTGCGTGACGGCAGGGCCCGCAGGGCGGCGAGGTCCAGGGCCAGGGGCCGCTCCACCAGGCCGTCGACGATGAGGCGGTAGTCCGCGAACCCCCCGGCCGCCAGGGCCCGATAGGTGGGATCGCCCGGACTGATGGACCCGTTGGCCGGGAAGTCCGGGGAGATGGCGCTGTCCGGATACTCCCTCGCCAGGGTCCGGCGGTCGAAGAGCACCCGGTGAAGGCCCTGGTTAAGCCGCTCGGCGCCCTTGAGCCCGGCCCGCACGGCGGGATCGCCGGCGATCCGGTCGCAGGCCGAGACCAGGGCGGCGGCGCCCGCGGCGGCGAGTCCCCTCAGCCAGGTTCGGCGCGAAGCGGTCATGGTCGGGTCTCCCGCACGCCCAGGGTCATGCCCCGAAGCCGCCGGAGGGGTTGGTGGAGCAGCAGCATGACGAGGTGCACCCCGATGAAGAGAGCGAGGAGGCCGGCGCCCAGGAAATGCGCCGAGCGTGCGGACTGGCGGCCGCCGAAGACATCCCCCGTCCAGGGGGCCGCCGCGTGGACAGCCGGCGACATGGCCAGCCCCGAGACGATCATCGCAGGCAGGATCAGGACGACGACGGCGAGGTAGGCCAGTCGCTGGAGAAGATTGTAGCCGCCGGACTTGGGCAGGCGCAGGGTGAGGTGGGCGGCGAGGTCGGCCAGGACCGCCCGCGGCGCCAGCATGGCCCGGGTGGGAACCAGGCTTCTGCGAAGCCGTCCTCCGGCAAGGCCGCCGACCAGGTAGGCGGCGAGGCCGAGGCCCAACCCCCAGGCCGCCGCCAGATGCCAGTTCCGGCCGGTGGCGAGGGAGCGGTATCCGGGCAAGGTCGTCCAGGCGGGGAAGGCGCGTTTCTCAGCCTCACCCGGAGGACCCGACCAGCCCAGCACGCCCGTCGTAACAAACTCCCGCCCGCCGATCCGAAGGTACCCCTGCATGGCCTCGCCCCGCTCCCGGGCGCCGATCTCCAGCCAGGCGGCGTCGAAGCGCGAAACCTCACCCGTGTAGAGGGCGGGGTGGGCATTGAAGATCTGCAGCCCGCTGGGCAGCAGGAGGAAGACCGAAGCGGCGATCAGGGCGTGGGACAGGCGCGTCCAGAGCCTGGGCCGAAGGGTGGCTTCGGCGTCTGAACTGGCCGGGTCGGGCGACAGGACGTAACCTCCGGGGAATCGGACGCGGCGCAGGCGCTGCGGAAGCTCAGAATGGGGGCGAGAAGCTTGGACAGGACCGTGGAGGTGTGGAGCGGCGGCGTCAACACCTGGGAATGCGACGAGATGGGTCACCTGAACGTCCGATTCTGGGTGGCCAAGGCGATGGAGGCCCTGGCCGGCCTGACTCGCGTGATGGGCATGCCCGACGCCTTTGCGCGCAGCGGCGGGGCCACCCTCGTCATCCGCGACCTTCATATGCGCTTCCTGCGCGAGGCCAGGGCGGGCGCCTGCCTGTGGGCCTCAGGCGGCATTGTCGCCCTGGGCGAGGCCGACGCCGACATCCTGGTGGTCCTGCGCCATGCCGACGGCGCGCCCGCGGCCACCTTCCGCATCCGGGCCGGGCACGCCACGGCCTCGGACCTGCGCCCCTTTCCCTGGCCGGCGCGCATCCGCACCGCCTGCGCGGCCCTGGCCATCGAGGTCCCCGACTTCGCCGCCCCCCGCAGCATCGACCTGTCCCCCCTTGAGGAGACCCGTGCCAGCCTTGGATTCGCCGAGGCCCATGGCATGACTCGGATCGGCCTCGGCACGGTGCGCGCTGACGAGCTGGACGTCTTTGGCCGGATGCGCCCCGAAATGTTCATCGGCCGGGTCTCAGACGGGGTGGGGAGGCTGTTCGGCCCGACCCGCCCCGGGCCTGACGCGCCGTCGGGCGAGACGCCCCTGCGCATTGGCGGCGCCGTCCTGGAGTACCGGGTCATCCACCATGGATGGCCGGTCGCCGGCGAGCATGTGGAGGTCCGCTCCGGCTTCGCCGACTGCACCGCCCGAACGAGGCGGGTCTTCCACTGGATGCTGGACCCGGTCTCCGGCAAGCCCTGGGCCAGCGCCGAGGCCGTGGTGATCAGCTTCGACCTCGACGCCCGAAAGGTGGTCGACATCTCCGAGGCCGCCCAGGCGGAGTACCGCCGGCTCGCCATCCCGGGACTGGGGCTCTAGCGAACAAAGCCCCTCAGCAGACCCCCTCACCCGGCTTCGCCGGGAGCTTTCCCTTGCTGTGCTCTAATCCCTCCCCCCAGGGGGAGGTGGCGCGCGCAGCGCGACGGAGGGGGTCAACTGAATCGCCGCAGACCCCCTCATCGACCTTCGGTCGGAGCTCCCCCTTGGGGGAGCAATGGCTCAGTCATTCCTCCCCCAAGGGGGAGGTGGACCGCGCAGCGGGCCGGAGGGGGTCAGCTGAGGGGCCGCAGGCCATGAACCTCGCCGCTAGAGCAGGTCCGTCAGGGTCTGGCGGACCAGATCCGGTCGCTCCATGGGCAGGAAGTGGGTCGTGCCCGGAATGACCTCCAGGCGGATGCGCCCGTCGGCGGTCAGCGCCGCCTCGTGGCCGTCGGAGCGGCAGGTCGATCCCGTCTCCGCCTTGAGAATCCGGATCGGGACCGCCGCCGCCTGGAAGGACGGCCAGGGGTCATGGCCATGGCTGGCGAAGTTGGAGGCCTCCCAGGCCGGCTTGCAGTTCAGCTCCACCTCGCCAGAAGGCGTGTCATGGAAGCCGTCCTGCACATAGTCGGCCAGCATGTCGGGGGTCCAGGCGCGGAAGGCGCCCTTGCCGCTGTAGGAGGCGATCACCGCCGCCTTGCTGGGGAAGACGGGCCGCCGCCGCAGGGCGCCCTGCAGCAGGGGGTTGTCGCCGGTCAGGGGCCGGTTTCCGTTCTCGGCCGCGAAGCCGGGGGCCATGATGACCGGATCGAAGAGGGCGATCCCCCGCACCCGGCCAGGGCTCTCCGCCGCCGCCATCAGGCTGATTGTGCCGCCCATGGAATGTCCGCCCAGGACGGCGTCGCGGATGTCGAGCGCCTCGAGCACGGCCTTGAGGTCGGGCACCAGGTCGTACCAGTTGCGGGCCGGGTCCTCGAGGCGGGGCGGCAGGCCGGACAGGCCATGACCGCGCTGGTCGACGGCGACAATCCTCAGCCGGTCGGACAGGGGCCCCAGGATCGACCGGTAGGTCAGGGCGTTGAAGCCGTTGGCGTGGGAGAAGACGATGTCGACCGGGCGGTCCTGAGGGCCCATCTCGATGGCGGTTCCTTGGCCGCCGACGGACGGAAGTTCAAAGCGCAGACGGCGGAATTCGAAACCCGGAACAGTGCTGGACATGGACGGACAGTCTCCCCTTGGCCTGTTCTAGCGCCTCGCCGTCCGACGCGCACCCGGAAGGATCACCCTTGCGGACCTTCCGTCGCCGGGACTAGGTCGCGGCATGACTGCGGACCCGCCGCCCATCGACTGGACCGAGGACGGACGACCCCGCTCGTCCCTCTACGGCGACGCCTATTTCGGGGCTGACGACGGGCTGGCGGAGTCCCGGGCGGTTTTCCTTGAGGGCTGCGGCCTGCCCGGGGCCTGGGCCGGACGCCAGTCCTTCACCGTGGCCGAACTGGGCTTCGGGACGGGGCTCAACATCCTGGCCCTCCTGGACCTCTGGCGGCGGGAGGGTCCTCCGGGCGGGCGCCTGCACCTCTTCAGCGTCGAGGCCCACCTGATGCCGCGGGAGGACGCCGCCCGCGCCCTCTCAGCCTGGCCGGAGCTGGCGGCCCTGGCGGCGCCCCTCCTCGCCCAATGGCCCGGAAAGCGGCGGGGCTTCCACCGGATCGATCTGCCGGAGTCCCGCGCCAGCCTGGACCTCGCCCTCATGGAGGTCGGCGAGGCCCTCTCCTCGTGGGAGGGGCGGGCGGACGCCTGGTTCCTGGACGGCTTCGCTCCAGCCCTCAATCCCGACATGTGGCGGGACGCGGTCCTCCAGGCGGTGGCCGCACGGTCCGCCCCGGGCGCCCGGGCCGCCACCTTTACGGTCGCCGGACAGGTCCGCCGGGGGCTGGCCGCAGCGGGATTTGAGGTGCGCCGGGCCCCGGGCCATGGCCGCAAGCGCGAGCGCCTGGAGGCTGTCCTCCCCGGCAAGGCCGGGGCTCCCGGTCCGGCTGGGCCGACCGCGGTGATCGGCGCCGGGATCGCCGGGGCCGCAGCCCGTCGGGCCCTTCTAGCCCTGGGCGTGGAGGTGGTCCAGTTCGAGGCGGAGGCTCCTGGGGCCGGCGCCTCCGGCAATCCCGCCGGCCTGGTGACGCCGCGCCTCGACGCCGGCCTCGGACCTGTCGCCCGTTTGGCGGCCCAGGCCTTCCTGCGAGCCGTGGACGTCTATTCCGCGATCCCGGGGGCGGTGATCTCCCGAGGCGTGCTCCAGCTGGCGGCGAGCGAGAGGGACCCGGACCGGTTCGCCCGGATCGCCGCTTCGGACCTCTTTCCGGAAGGGGCGCTGCGAAGTCTGGATCCGGCCGCCGCCTCGCAACTGCTGGGGGAGCCTACGGACCGGGCCGGCCTGGACCAGCCTGACGCCCTCAGCCTGGACCCCCGCCAGGTCCTCGCCCGCTGGTGTGATGAAGATCTCCGCGGGAGGGTCGAGCGCCTGGAAGCGGTGGAGGGCGGTTGGCGCCTGACGACAGGGGGTGGCGAGACCCAGACCTTCCGGACGGTGATCCTGGCGGCCGGGGCCGAGCTTGGCCGCCTCTGGCCGAAGGCCCCTATCCTGCCCGTCCGGGGCCAGGCCAGCTGGATCGCCGCCCCGGACCCGGGGACGCCCCGCGCGGCCGGTTGGGGCGGCTACATCGCCCCCATGGCGGGAGGAGTCCTCTTTGGCGCCACCTTCCAGCGCGGGGAGATCTCCACCGACCTTTCAGATGAGGACCACCGGGCCAATCTTGAAAATCTCGCCCGGGTCCGGCCGGAACTCGCTGCGGCCCTGGCCGGGGCGCCCATGGGCGGCCGGGCCCGGATCCGCGCGACCACCCGGGACCACCTGCCCCTGTCCGGGACGGTCCCGGCGGCGCCTGGACTTCTGGTGCTCGGCGGCCTGGGATCCCGCGGCCTGACCTGGGCGCCCCTACTGGGCGAGCATGTCGCCGCCCTGGTCGCTGGCGCGCCTTCCCCACTCCCCGGCGACTTGGCGGCGCTGGTGGATCCCGCGCGCCGTTCGGCGGCCTGAGGTTCCGGGTGGTCATCTTCCCGCCGTGGTTCCAAGGTCTGATTGTTCCACACCTCCAGAGGAGTCCTGCGATGTTTCGAACCCTCGCCCTGGTCGCTGCAGCCACCCTGGGTCTGACTGCGGCGGCGCTGGCCCAGACTGAATCCAAGCCGCAAACCGACAAGGCGGACGGCAAGGCCGCCCCCGCCGCTCAGAAGAGCTGCTTTTTCAATCGCGACGTCCGCGGGTTTGCAGCCCCTGACGACAAGACCCTCTACCTGCGGGTCCGGACAAAGGACGTCTACAGGCTCGATATGAGGGGGCGTTGCGCCGAGCTCGACTGGGAACACAAGATCGCCATCGACAGTCGCGGCTCTTCCGCGATCTGCAGCGCGATCGACATCACGGTCCTGGTGAAGAATCCCATCGGCGTGTCCCGGTGCTCGGTGGAGACGCTGACGCGTCTCACGCCCGAAGAGGTCGCCGCCCTTCCCAAGAAGTCGCGGCCCTAACCTAGACCTCCCGGGCGACAGCGCTCACGCTTTCGCCCGGGGCGGAAGACGAATACGCTGGGTGGATAGCGTCCCATCTCACCCCGGAGTGCTTGCGTGTCCCTGACCCGGCGGACCCTGGCCGGCCTGATCGCCCTGGTGCCAACCCGGGCCTGGGCGTCCGAAGGCCCCCTTGTCGCGGCGGCGTCGGACTTGACAGGGGCGCTCCCCATCATCGCAGAGCGGTTCCGGCGCGCCGGCGGCGGCCCGGTCCGGCTGACCTTCGGGTCCTCCGGCGCCCTGACCCGTCAGATCGAGGCCGGGGCGCCCTTCGAGGTCTTCCTCAGCGCCGAGGCCAGCCTGGCGCGCCGTCTGGCCGCGGCGGGGCGCACCCAAGGCCCAGGCCGGGTCTATGGGCAGGGCCGGCTGGTGATCTTCGCGCGGACCGGGTCCAGGGTGCGCCCAGCCGGCGGGACCGCTGAGTTGATCCGAGCCCTGCGGGACGGTCGTATCCGCAGGCTGGCCATCGCCAACCCCGAGCACGCGCCCTATGGCCGGGCGGCCCGCGAAGCCCTCACCGCCCTTGGAGTCTGGCGCCTCGCCGAGCCGCGCCTTGTCCTGGGAGACTCCGCCGCCCAGGCGGCGCGCTTCGCCATGACCGGCGGCGCCGACGCCGGCCTCCTGCCCCTGTCCCTGGCTCTCGGGCCGGAGCTGGCGCGGGCGGGCGCCCATGCGCGGATCGATCCGGCCCTTCACGCCCCCCTGGTCCAGACTGTGGTGCTGTTGCGGGGCGCCGGCCAGGAGGCCCGGGCCTTCTTCGACTTCCTGGCCACACCCCCGGCCCGGGCTGTCCTGAGGGACTTCGGCCTGGCCCCTGACGGAGACGCCTGAGCCGTGGACTCCGTCGCCTTCGCCCTGTCCTTCAAGCTCAGCCTGTGGACCGCCTGCCTGCTGACCCCGGTCGGCGTGCTGATCGCCCGGACTCTGGCCTATCAGGTCCGGCGGGGCCGGGCGGTGCTGGAGGGGCTGATCGCCCTGCCCCTCGTCCTGCCGCCCACCGTGCTGGGCTTCTACCTTCTGGCCGCCCTCGGCGACGCCTCGCCCCTGGGGGCGGTCTGGACGGCCGTCTTTGGACAGGGGCTCGTCTTCAGCTTCGAGGGGCTGGTGGCCGCCTCCCTGATCGCCAACCTGCCCTTTGCGGTGCAGCCGGCCCTGCGGGCCTTCGAGTCGATCCGGCCCGAACTGAGGGAGGCGGCCTGGGTCAACGGTCTGGGTCCCTGGCGCGCCTTCTGGACGGTCGAGGCGCCCCTGGCCTGGCCCGGCGTCCTGACCGGCTTCATCCTCACCTTCGCCCACACCATGGGCGAGTTCGGGGTCGTCCTGATGATCGGCGGGTCGATCCCCGGCGAGACCCGGACGGCGGCCCTGGCCATCTACGACAAGGTTCAGGCCTTTGACGACGCTGGCGCCGGAATCCTGGCGGCGGCCCTGGTCGCCGTCTCCGTCGCGGCCATCATCGCCGTCCAGGCCCTGGGCTCACGGCTGGCGCGCCATGACCGGTGACCCCGCCCTCAGCCTGTCCTTCCGCCGCGGGGGTCCGGCCGGCGTGTCCGCCGACCTTAGCCTGGCGCCCGGCGAGATCCTGGCCCTGACCGGACCCTCGGGGGCGGGCAAGACCACCCTCCTGCGGGTCGTCGCCGGCCTTGTCCGCCCGGGCGAGGGCCGGATCACCTGCGCCGGCGAGGTCTGGCTCGACACCGCCGCCGGCCTTTTCGTCCCGCCCTACCGCCGCTGGACAGGGCTTGTCTTCCAAGCCTACGCCCTGCTGCCGCACATGACCGCCCTTCAGAACATCATGATGGCCATGGGCGACCTGCCCGGGGACCAGGCCCGCGAGGAGGCCCGCCGCCTGATGACGGCCCTGGACCTGCCAGGGCTTGAGGACCGCAAGCCGGCGAACCTCTCGGGCGGGCAGCAGCAGAGGGTGGCCCTGGCCCGGGCGCTGGCGCGCCGGCCCTCGGTCCTGCTCCTCGATGAGCCCCTCTCGGCGGTGGATCGCCGCACCCGTGGACGGGTCCGCGAGGAACTCGCCGCCCTGCGCCGTGCGGGGGGGCCGCCCGTCCTGCTGGTCACCCACGACCTGGAAGAGGCCGTCAGTCTGGCCGACCGGCTGGCGGTGATGGACGCAGGCCGGATCCTGCAGTGCGGGGCGCCGGGGGAGGTGCTGGTCGATCCCAGGGTCGCTGAGGTCCTCGACCTCGGCTGAGGCCTCAGGCGCCGGGCGTCAGAACGATCTGCGCCGGCCCCTCGGCGAACCGGCCCACCCTCGAGGCGTCGAAGCCCGCCGCCCGCAGGCGCGAGAGGACGGCTTCCGCCGCGCCGGGCGCCGCCGCGACCAGCAGGCCGCCGCTGGTCTGGGGATCGCTCAGCAGGTCCCGCCGCCAGGGCTCCAGGGCTTCTGCGCCAAGGACGTCTGCGCCGTAGCTGTCCCAGTTGCGCACGCTGGCGCCGGTCCGCACCCCGTCCCGTGCGAGGGCCTCCGCGCCCGGCAGGAGGTGCGGCGCCAGGGGATCGATCCGGAGGGTCAGGCCCGCGCCCCGGGCCATTTCCAGCCCATGGCCGAGCAGACCGAAGCCGGTGACGTCGGTCATGGCGTGGACACCCTCCAGCGCCGCCAGGTCCGGTCCGGGGGTGTTGAGCCGGGTCGCCGAGCCCACCAGGGCTGCATAGCCTTCCGCCTCCAATCGGCCCTGCTTGAAGCCCGCCGAAAGCACGCCCACGCCCAGGGCCTTGCCGAGGATCAGCTCGTCCCCCGCCCGGGCGGCGCGGTTGGTCATCACCCGATCGGGATGGACCAGGCCCAGGGCCACCAGGCCATAGATGGGCTCGACGCTGTCGATGGAGTGGCCGCCGGCGATGGGAATCCCCGCCTCGGCGCAGATCTCGGACCCGCCGGCCAGGATGCTGCGGATGGTCTCCACCGGCAGGACGTTGATGGGCATGCCCACCATCGCCAGGGCCAGGATCGGCCGACCGCCCATGGCGTAGACGTCGGACAGGGCGTTGGCGGCGGCGATCCGCCCGAAGTCCCGGGGATCGTCCACCATGGGCATGAAGAAGTCGGTGGTGGCGATCAGGGCCTGCTCGTCGTTCAGGCGCCAGACCGCGGCGTCGTCCGAGGTCTCGGTCCCCACCATCAGGCTGGCGAAGGGCGCGGAGGCCGGAGCGCCGGCCAGGATCTGCTGCAGGACGCCGGGCGCGATCTTGCACCCGCAGCCGCCGCCGTGGGCCAGGCTGGTCAGCCGCACCGGCCCCTGCGTTCCTGTCGCGGTTTCCGCCATGCCCCGAGCCTCCTGTTCAGACTGTCCCGGGGCGGGTGTATACCAGCGGCCCATGACCTGCGCTCCCGATTTCCCGTCGCCCCGACCGGACCTCGCCCCATGAGCGGGCCCGAGACCGTCGCCTCCGCCGACGCCGCGACCCGGGCGCGCTTCGACATGGTGATCGACGTGCGCAGCCCCGGCGAGTTCGCCGAGGACCACGTGCCGGGGGCGGTGAACCTGCCGGTCCTCGACAATGCCGAACGGGCCGAGGTCGGGACCCTCTATGTGCAGACCTCGCGCTTTCTCGCGCGCAAGGTTGGCGGGGCCTACGTCGCGCGCAACATCGCCGGCCACCTGCTCGGCGCCCTGGCCGACCAGTCCGGCGGCTTCCGGCCCCTGGTCTACTGCTGGCGCGGCGGCATGCGCTCGGGCGCCATGGCCCACATCCTGTCCCAGGTCGGCTGGCGGGTCGGCGTCCTGGCCGGGGGCTATCGCACCTATCGCCGGGAGGTGACGGCCCGGCTCTACGACTCCCCGCCCGGCTTCCGCGCCCTGGTGCTCGACGGCCCAACGGGCTCGGGCAAGACCGAGGTGCTGCGGCGTCTGCCGGCCCTCGGCGTCCAGGTCCTGGACCTGGAGGGCCTGGCGGAACACCGGGGCTCCCTGCTCGGCGCCCTGCCGGGCCGGCCCCAGCCGGCACAGAAGATGTTCGAGAGCCGCCTCCTGGGCGCCCTGGAGGCCCTCGACCCCTCCCGTCCCGTGGTGATCGAGGCGGAGTCCAGCAAGGTGGGCGAGCGCATGGTGCCCCCCGCCGTCTGGACCGCCATGACCGAAGCCCCCGCGATCCGTCTGGAGGCCCCGCCCGAGGCCCGCGCCGCCTACCTCGCCAGAGTCTATGCCGAGACCGCCGGGGACGTGGAGGCCCTGATGGCCCTCCTCTCCCGCCTGCCCAGCAAGCCCGGCGCGAGGCGCCTGTCCGAATGGCGCGCCCTGCTGGAGGCCGGCGACCTGGAGCCCGTGGCCCTCGGCCTCGTCGAGACCCACTACGATCCGGCCTACCGGCGGTCCTCGCGCCAGCACGAACGGCCGCAGGCGGGCCGCATCGACCTGCCCGCCGTCACCGGCCCGGAACTCGACCGGGCGGCCGAGGCGGTGGCGGCCCTCGCCCGGAAATCCTGAACGCCGGCTTTTCAAGCCGCCGGATTTCAGGGAACACTGTCTCCGCCCAGGCGCCGTTGAAGGCGCCGGGCCGGAGGAAACCCATGCCCTACGCCCACCGGCCGCTCATCCTCGACGCCGACACCCACATGATGGAGCACGCGGACTGGCTGCCGGCCTTCGCCGACCCCGACATCCGTCCGCGCCTCGTCCCCTTCGCCGGCAAGGACGCCCGGGTCCGGGCCCTGGCCGCCGACGCCGTCGCCCGGGCTGAAGCGCGCCGCAGCGACGCGACGCTGAGGGCCGAGGCCGAGGCCGGCTTCATGTCCATGAAGTTCAAGGGCTGGCATGGCCTGGGCGCCTTCGACGCCGCCGAGCGCCGCCGAGCGAACGACCTGATGGGCTTCGGCGCCTATCTCGTCTTCCCGACGGAGGCCTTTAACCAGGTGATCGCCGCCGAAGACGCCGAGGTCCTTCGCGGCGGAATCCGGGCCCTGAACCGGGGCCTGGCCAGCTTCTGCGGTGAAGACCGGCGGATGGGGGGCGTGGCCTATCTGCGCCTCGCCGACGGCCCGGAGGCGGCCCTCGCCAGCCTGGAGGAGATCGTCGCCCTCGGCCTGCCCGCCCTGCTGGTCGACACCCTGCCGCCGCCCGGCGGGATGGGTTTCACCCACCCGGACTATGATCCGGTCTGGGCGCGCATCCAGGACCTGGGCCTGGCTGTGACCCTGCATATCGGCGCCCGCGGCGCGCCCTATGAGCCGGTTCCCCCGGCGGTGTTCAACAACGGCCGGCACACGCCGGTCCACCGCAATGGCGACGCCCCCGCCGACGCCGTCAGCTATATGGGCATGCCCTTCGAGGCCCAGGTCTTCCTGTCGGCCATGGTGTTCGACGGGGTGCTTGAGCGCTTCCCCCGCCTGCGCATCGCCGTGGTGGAGCTGGGCGCATCGTGGGTGGTCTCGTACCTGAAGCACCTCGACCAGTCCTACCGCGCCTTCCGCCGCCTGCAGGACCTGAGCGAAGTGAAGCGCCTTCCGTCGGAATACCTCCAGAGCCAGGTGAAGGTGACGCCCTTCGCCGGCGAGGACATAGGCTGGCTGCTGAGCCAGGGCGCCGCAGACATGCTGATGTTCGCCTCGGACTATCCGCACCACGAGGGCACCGACGATCCCATCGGCCGCTACGAGCGGACCCTGGGCGGTGTGGACGAGCCCCTGAAGGCCAACTTCTACCACCGCAACTTCGAGGCCCTCTTCGCGGACCGGAAGTGGTGGTGAGGGTGCCATCGGCCCTGGGGAATGTGCTTGGAAAAAATGGTGGACGTGACAGGGATCGAACCTGTGACCCCCTCGATGTCAACGAGGTGCTCTACCGCTGAGCTACACGTCCGGGGTCGGCTTCCCGGTCGGGAAGCGGAGGCGGGGATATACCGGCGGGGCGGGCCCGGCGCAAGCGGCCAAAGACCGGGAGCGTCGCGGCTCAGGCGGCCAGCATCCGCTCCACCTCCACCACGAGCTCGCGCAGATGGACCGGCTTGGCCAGGACCCGGGCGCCGGGCGGGGCGGTCTCCTCGGCCTTGAGGGCCACGGCGGCGAAGCCGGTGATGAACATGATGCGCAGGCCGGGGTGACGCTCGGCGGCCAGGCGGGCCAGCTCAACGCCGTCCATGCCCGGCATGACGATGTCGGTGAGCAGCAGGTCCCAGTCCCGGTCGATGCGGGCGGCGGCCTCTGTCCCATCGGCGCAGGCTTCGACCTCGTGACCCGCGCGTTGCAGGGCGCGGGCCAGGAAGCCACGCAGGGAGTCGTCGTCTTCGGCGAGGAGAATTCTGGGCATAAAGCCTCCTGGGGCGACCTGAATCCTGTTTCGATACATGAAGGCGGGTAATCGAATCTAAACCCGACCTCACGCTGTGCGACAGAGCCTGTCCACTCCCTTTCGACGTCCTGTCCGCAGACAGCAAGATCCACAGCCTCCCACCTCAAGCCCGTTTGACCCGGACAGGCAAGAGGGACTCTTATGTCGCCATGAGCCCGTCCGCTGCGAATCCGCAGATGTCCACAGCCTTCGACATCCGCTGGCCGGCGGGAGAGGCCGGTCGGCCGGCGACGCCCCTGGTGTTCGCCTCGCCCCATTCGGGCCGGCTCTATCCGGAGGACATGAACCCAGCCCTGGATCCGCTCCGGATCCGGCGCAGCGAGGACGCCTGGGTGGACGATCTTGTCGCCGAGGGCCCGTCCCTTGGGGCGCCGCTGATCCGAGCGCTGACGGCCAGGGCCTATCTGGATGTGAACCGCGATCCGGCGGAGCTGGATCCCCGACTGTTCGCGGAAACCCTGCCCGCCCGGGCCCGCACCCTGACGCCTCGCGTAGCCGCCGGGCTGGGCGTGGTGGCCCGGGTCGCCTCTGGCGGGGCGGAGATCTACGATCGCCGGCTGAGCCTTGCCGAGGGCCTGGGGCGGATCGCCCAGGTGCATGCCCCCTATCACGACGCCCTGTCCCGCCTGCTGGCGAGCGCCCGGGCGGCGCACGGCTTCGCGGTTCTAATCGACTGGCACTCCATGCCCGCGACGGCCGCCCCCGGGGTCGACTTCGTCCTGGGGGATCGTTTCGGCGCGGCCTGCAGCCCGGCCATAACCAGCGCCGTGGAGTCGATGCTGACCGAGGCGGGCTATCGCACGGCCCGTAACGCCCCCTTCGCCGGCGGCTATACCACAGAGCACTACGGTCGCCCGGAGAGGCGAACCCACGCCCTGCAGGTTGAGATCAACCGGGGGCTCTACCTGGATGAGGCGCGGCTCGAGACCACGGCGGATTATGAGCGCCTGCGCGGGGCCCTGGGTGGGATCATCGCCCGCCTGATCGCCGCTGACTGGCGAGGCCTGATCGGCGCTTGAAACACGGGCGGAGCGCAAAAAAAAGCCGCGCCGGTGAGGGCGCGGCAGTTCATTAGGGAGGAAACGCCCAGGAAGGGCAGAAGCGTCAGTGACGCCTCACAGGATGCAAATTAGATTGCAGCGCATCAAAGTTCAAGGGCATACGATTGCAAATTCAGGCCCTGGATCATGAAAAAACGGAAATGATCCTCACTTTCGGCACATACCTGAAACAAATCTGTCGCCAGTGTGTGCTGCAATGCACAATTACGGCCGTTCCGGGGGGAAACCCACAGGGCGTCTGGCGCTGGGGCGCGGAACCTCCTACAAGCGCGCGCTCCCACAGATAAGAACGTCATGCAGCTTCGCAACATCGCCATCATCGCCCACGTCGACCACGGCAAGACCACCCTGGTCGACCAGCTCCTCGCCCAGTCCGGCGCCTTCCGGGCGAACGAGGCGACCGTCGAACGCGCCATGGACTCCAACGACCAGGAGCGCGAGCGCGGCATCACCATCCTGGCCAAGTGCACCAGCGTGCTCTGGGCGGGCGAGGCGGGCGAGACCCGCATCAACATCATCGACACCCCTGGCCACGCCGACTTCGGCGGCGAGGTGGAGCGGATCCTCGGCATGGTGGACGGCTGCGTCCTGCTGGTGGACGCCGAGGAAGGGGTCATGCCCCAGACCAAGTTCGTCCTCGGCAAGGCCCTGAAGATGGGCCTGCGCCCCATCCTCTGCCTGAACAAGGTGGACAGGCCCCACGCCGACCCCGACCGGGTGCTGAACGACGCCTTCGACCTGTTCGCCGCCATGGGCGCCACGGACGAGCAGCTGGACTTCCCGCACATCTACGCCTCGGGAAAGAACGGCTGGGCCACCCTCGACATGGGCCAGCCGAACGCCGACCTGGCCCCCCTGTTCGACCTGATCGTGCGCCACGTCCCGGCGCCGGCCGCCAGCCAGCGCGCCGAGGAGCCCTTCCGCATCCTCTCGGTCCTCATCGAGAACGACCCCTTCCTGGGCCGCCTGCTGACCGGGCGGATCGACTCGGGCAAGGCGGTTCCCGGACTGGCCATCAAGGCCCTGTCCCGGGACGGCCAGGAGATCGAGCGCGGCCGCATCACCAAGGTCCTCGCCTTCCGGGGCCTGAAGCGCCAGCCCATCGAGGACGCCGAGGCCGGCGACATCGTCGCCATTGCGGGCCTGTCCAAGGCCACCGTGGCCGACACCCTCTGCGCGATGGAGGTCACCGAGGCCCTTCCGGCCCAGCCCATCGACCCGCCCACCATCTCCATGACCGTCTCGGTCAATGACAGCCCCCTTGCGGGCCGCGAGGGCGACAAGGTCCAGAGCCGCGTCATCCGCGACCGCCTCCTCAAGGAGGCCCAGTCCAACGTCGCCATCCGGGTGACCGAGTCCGGGGAAAAGGACGCCTTCGAGGTGGCCGGCCGCGGCGAGCTGCAGCTGGGCGTCCTCATCGAGGGCATGCGCCGCGAGGGCTTCGAGCTGTCCATCAGCCGCCCCCGGGTGGTCTTCCAGGCCGACCCCGAGACCGGCGAGCGGCTGGAGCCCATCGAGGAGGTGGTGATCGACGTGGACGACGAGTTCACCGGCATCGTCATCGAGAAGCTATCGGCCCGGAAGGCCGAGCTGAAGGACATGGCCCCCTCCGGCGCGGGCAAGACCCGCATCGCCCTGATGGCCCCCTCGCGCTCCCTGATCGGCTACCAGGGCGAGTTCCTGACCGACACCCGGGGTTCCGGCGTTCTCAACCGGGTCTTCTCGCACTACGACGGCTACAAGGGTCCCATCGACGCCGGCCGCAAGGGCGTGCTGGTCTCCAACTCCGACGGCGAGACGGCGGCCTACGCCCTGTGGAACCTGGAGGACCGGGGCATCATGTTCGTCGGCGGCGGCGAAAAGACCTATCAGGGCATGATCATCGGCGAGAACTCCCGGTCCGACGACCTGGACGTCAACCCGATGAAGGCCAAGCAGCTGACCAATGTCCGCGCCTCCGGCAAGGACGAGGCCGTGCGCCTGACCCCGCCCCGCCGCATGACCCTCGAGCAGGCCATCGCCTACATCGAGGATGACGAACTGGTGGAAGTCACGCCAAAGTCGATCCGCCTGCGCAAGCAGGTGCTCAATCCGAGCTTCCGAAAGAAGCGCGCCCGGGTCGACTGAGACCCCGGCGACCGCCGGGAGGACCGCCATGGTGTATCCGCTCTATGCGGCCATGCCGCCGACCGTATTCGACGAGATGTCGGGCCTGGCCCGCGCCCATGGCGCCCTCAACCTGGGCCAGGGCTTTCCGGACGATCCCGGGCCGGAGGCCCTGCGCCGGGCGGCGGCCGAGGCCGTGCTGGACGGCTACAACCAGTATCCGCCGTCGCGCGGCCTGCCGGAACTGCGCCGGGCTGTGGCCGCCCACTACGCCCGGACCCAGGGCCTGTCCTTCGATCCCGACACGGAGGTCACCGTCACATCCGGGGCCACCGAGGCCCTGGCGGCGGCCATCCTGGCCCTGGTGGAGCCCGGCGACGAGGTGATCCTCTTCCAGCCGGCCTACGACGCCTACGCCCCCCTGGTGCGGCGGGCGGGCGGGGTTCCGCGCTTCGTGACCCTGTCGCCGCCGGACTGGCGCTGGACCGCCGCCCAGCTGGCGGCCGCCTTCACCCCCCGGACCCGGGCGGTGATCCTGAACTCGCCGGTCAACCCCACCGGGGTCGTGGTCCCCCGCCAGGACCTGGAGCTTCTGGCCGACGCCTGCCGGGCCCGCAGCGTCCCGGTGATCTGCGACGAGGTCTGGGAGCACCTGGTCTTTGACGGCGCCGTCCATGCGCCCCTCATCGCCCTGCCCGGCATGGCGGACCTGGCGGTCAAGATCGGCTCGGCCGGCAAGATGTTCGGCCTGACGGGCTGGAAGGTGGGCTTCCTCTGCGCCGGCCCGGCCCTGTCGCCGGCCCTGGCCCGCGCCCACCAGTTCCTGACCTTCACCACGCCGCCCAACCTGCAGGCGGCCGTGGCCTTCGGGCTGGAGACCCCCGGGGACTGGTTCACCGCCATGCCGGCCAGGATGCAGGCCAGCCGCGACCGCCTGACGAAAGCCCTGCAGCGTGAGGGCTTCGCCGTCGCCCGGTCCCAGGGCACCTATTTCCTCACCGTCGACCTGCCCGACTCCGGCGTGGCCGAGGCCGACCGCGCCTTCGCCTTGCGGGCCGTCACCGAGGCCGGCGTCGCCGCCATCCCCGTCTCGGCCTTCTACGAGACCGAGGCGGTGACGCGGGTCCTGCGCCTGTGCTTCGCCAAGGCCGACGAGGTGCTGGACGAGGCCGCGACCCGGCTGGCCCGGGCCCGCGACCTCTCCCTCAGCGCGGGGGCCTGAGGCCTCAGCTCGTCGAGCCGCCGTCCACCACCACGGTCTGGCCGGTCATCCAGCCGCCCGCCTTCGAGGCCAGGAAGACCGCCGCCCCGGCGATGTCGTCGGGCTCGCCCAGCCGGCGCAGGGGCGTGCCCGCCGACGACCGGACCTCAGCCTCGGGGGTGTCCCACAGGGCGCGGGCGAAGTCGGTCTTCACCAGGCCCGGCGCGATGCAGTTGATGCGGATGTTGTGGGGGCTCAGCTCCTGGGCGAGGTTGCGGGCCATCTGCATGTCCGCCGCCTTGGAGATGGCGTAGGCGCCGATCACCGCCGTGCCGCGGTAGCCGCCGATGGACGAGACGATGATGATCGCCCCGTCCTTGCGCTCGACCATCTCGGGGGAGACCAGGTTCACCAGCCAGTTGTTGGCGATGATATTGTTCTCGAGGATCTTGCGGAAGGCGTCGTCGCTGATGCCGCTCATCGGCCCGTAATAGGGGTTGGAGGCGGCGTTGCAGACCAGGATGTCGACCTTGCCGAAGGCCTTGCGGGTCTCGTCCACCAGCCGGGCCAGGTCGTCCTTAGACGAGATGTTGGCGGGCACGGCGATGGCCGAGCCGGGCCAGCGGGCGTTGATCGCCGCGGCGACCTCGTCGCAGGGCCCGGCCTTGCGGGACGAGATGACCACCTTGGCGCCGTGTTCGGCCATGCGCTCGGCGATGGCCTTGCCAATGCCGCGCGACGAGCCGGTGATGATCGCCACCTTGCCGGTCAGATCGAAAAGTTCGCCCATGGGTTTCCTCCGCCTTCGGGTCCTGTTTCGGCGGCCATTTGCCGCCCCGCGCACCGCAGGGTCAAGCCGCCCGGCTTGTCGTCGGGGGCCGGGCGGGCTAGTCGGAGGGCAGCGGCGGATTTTTCCGGCCGCGGGGCGGACGCCCCCTTGCGCCGGGCGGCGCGGGGGCACAGCTTCCGCCCCTTGACCGATGGAGTGGTTCCCATGCGCGACTGGCGGCTTGAAGACGAGGAAGAGGGCGATGGGCCGAAGCCCGATGCGGCGGCCGCCGCCGGCGGACCGGTCGCCAGCGCCCTGTTCAAGTCGCGCACCGTCCTCGTTTTCGGCGAGGTCAACATGCGCATGGCCGAGCGGGTCACCGCCCAGCTCCTGGCCCTGGCGGCCGAGGGCGACGGCGACATCCGCGTCATCATCAACTCGCCCGGCGGCCACGTCGAAAGCGGCGACACTATCCACGACGTCATGCGGTTCTGCGGCCCGAAGGTGAAGGCCATCGGCACCGGCTGGGTGGCCAGCGCCGGGGTCACCATCTTCCTGGGCGCCGAGCGTGAGAACCGGGTCTGCCTGCCCAACACCCGCTTCCTCCTTCACCAGCCGAGCGGCGGCGTGCGCGGCCAGGCCTCCGACATCCAGATCGAGGCCGAGGAGATCGTGAAGATGCGCCAGCGCATGAACCACCTCATCGCCCGGGAAAGCGGCCAGACCTTCGAGAAGATCCTCAAGGACACCCAGCGCAACTTCTGGATGAGCGCCGAAGAGGGCGTGGCCTACGGCCTCGCCTCGCGCATCGTCTCAAGCGCCATCGAGGTCTGAGGCGGACGGCGGGGGGAAGCAGGCCATGGCGACCTTCACCTCCGACGGCCTCCAGATCGCCTTTGACGCCCGCGAGCCGGCGCCCGGCGGGTCCTGGCTGATCCTCGTCCACGGCTTCTCCTCCAACCGCCACGAGGGCTGGCGGCGCACCGGCTGGTACGCGGCCCTGGAGCGGCGCGGCATAGGCTTCGCCGCCCTCGACCAGCGCGGCCATGGCGAGAGCGCCAAGCCCCACGACCCGGCCCTCTACGGCCGCGCGGCCATGGCCCGGGATGTCCTCGCCCTGATGGATCACCTGGGCGCCGCCCGCGCCGCCCTCTTCGGCTATTCCATGGGCGCGCGCACGGCGCTGGAAGTGGCCCTGACCGCTCCGGACCGGGTGTCGAACCTCATCCTCGGCGGCGTCGGCGACGCCCTCTTCAGCCCCCGCGAGACGGCCTCGACCGGGACCATGGCGGCGGCCATGCGGGCGGCGGACCCGGAAAGCATCACCGAGCCCATGCTGCGAAGCTTCCGCCAGTTCGCCGACGAACAGGGCGAGGACCTCGACGCCCTGGCCGCCTGCACCGAGGCGACAAACCCGCCCCACGACCCCGACGCCCTGGGAACCCTGCCCATGCCGGTCCGCGTCATCGCCGGCATGCAGGACCGCCTGGCCGGCGACCCCGAGGGCCTGGCCGCTCGCTTCGCATACGGCAAGGGCGTGACCCTGCCCGGCTGCGACCACTTCTCAGCCATCCCCCACGGCCTGACGAAGGCCGCCGTCTTCGACTTCCTCGACGGGGTGGACGACGAAGACCCCTGGGGGCGGTGAAGCGGTCAACGGCGCTTCAGCTGACCCCCTCCGGCCCGCAGCGCGGTCCACCTCCCCCTGGGGGGAGGAATTAAAGCGTCAAGTGCTCCCCCAAGGGGGAGCTGCCAGCGGAGCTGACTGAGGGAGTCAACGGCGCCCGAAACCTAGTCCTTCGGGCCCATGTTGTAGGGCCCGCCCTTTTCCAGGGCGATGCGGTAGGCGGGGCGGTCCTGGCAGCGGCGGACCCAGGCGGCGAGGTGCTCGTGGCCCCCAAGGCGGCCCAGCATGCCGCCGGCCTCACCCACGAAGCTCATCTGGATGTCGGCCAGGCTGAACGCGCCCAGAAGGTAGTCGCGGCCCGCCAGCGTCCCGTCGACAAACCCCAGATGGTTGTTGATCTCGCTCTCGATCCGCGGGTGCAGGGGGGCGCCGGCCTCGCCCAGGCGGCGGACGTACATGTCCAGCATCAGGGGGAGCGTGGCCGAGCCCTCGGCATAGTGCATCCACTGCTGGTAGACGTCGTACTCCGGCGAGGCGGCCGGCGGGGCCAGGCGGCCGTCGGCGCAGCGGCGCGACAGGTAGTCGAGGATGGCGCCTGATTCGAAGACCACCTGGCCCGCGTTCTCGATCACCGGCGACTTGCCGAGGGGATGGATGGCCTTCAGCTCCGGCGGGGCCAGGCGGGTGACGGCGTCGCGGGCGTGGTGGCGGATCTCGTAGGGCAGGCCCAGCTCCTCCAGGGCCCAGAGCACGCGCTGGGAGCGGGAATCGTTCAGGTGGTGGACGATGATCATGGTCTGAGATCCCTGGTCTGCGCTGGGGTTCAGCGGGGTGTGTCGCGGGCCGAAAGCTTGGCCTATAAGGCCGGTGATGAGCGAGACCCTGATCCTAGCCCGAATTGTCCCCCTCTTGCACCAGTCGGCGCAGGCGGCTGACGCCGTAACCGCCAGGGTGCGTCGGGCGGTCGAGGCCCTCGTTGCGCCGGGCGGGCGGGTGGACCGCGACCGGCTGGACGCCGAGCAGCACGCCGCCCATGGCCTCGCCTGGTGCGCCTCCTATGCCGAGACCCTGCGCCAGGTCGCCCTGTGGGCCGAACGGCTGGAGGCCGCCGGCGCCCTGACCGAGGCCGAGGCCCTGCCGGCCCAGCTCCTGGCCTTCGAATACGTCTCGCAGATGGCCGGCGGCCTGCCCATGAACCAGGGCGAGACCTTCCGCCCCGCCGACCTGGGGGTGGAGACCGCCGAGCTCATCCCCCTGCTGGCCGAGCTGCGCCCCGGCGCCTCCCAGGCGGTGAAGACCCGCATCGTCGCCCTGCTGGAGGGGGTCTCCGGCCGGGCCTCCCTCGAGGCCTCGGGCCTGGACGAGACCCTGGAGGCCATCCGCGACCAGTTCACCGACTTTTCCCGCACCCGGGTGGCGCCCTTCGCCCAGGGCTGGCACCTGCGCGATGAGCTCATCCCCCTGTCCCTGCTGGAAGAGCTGGCGGGCCTTGGCGTCTTCGGCCTGACCCTGCCCGAGGCCTGGGGCGGGGCGGGGCTGGGCAAGACGGCCATGTGCGTGGTCTCCGAGGCCCTCTCCCGGGGCTGGATCGCCGCGGGCTCCCTGGGCACGCGCTCGGAGATCGCCGCCGAGCTGATCCTGGCCCACGGCACCGACGACCAGCAGGCCCGCCTCCTGCCCCGCATCGCCTCGGGCGAGATCATTCCCACCGCCGTCTTCACCGAGCCGGACACGGGCTCCGACCTCGGCGCCCTGCGCACCCGGGCCGAGCGGTCCGGCGGCGCCTGGAAGGTGTTCGGCGCCAAGACCTGGATCACCCATGCGGCCCGGGCCGACCTGATGACCCTGCTGGTCCGCACCGAGCCGGGCACGAAGGATCACCGGGGCCTGTCCATGCTGCTGGCGCAGAAGCCTCGCGGGACGGACGCCGAGCCCTTCCCCGCCCCCGGCATGAGCGGTGGCGAAATCGGTGTCATCGGCTATCGCGGCATGAAGGAATACGACATCGCCTTCGACGGCTTCCAGGTTCCGGAGAACGCCCTCCTGGGCGGCCAGACCGGCAAGGGCTTCTCCCAGCTCATGGCCACCTTCGAGAGCGCCCGGATCCAGACCGCCGCCCGCGCCGTCGGCGTCGGCCAGGCCGCCCTGGACGAGGCCGTGACCTACGCCTTCCAGCGGCGCCAGTTCGACCGGCCGATCGCCGAGTTCCCGCGGGTCGCCAACAAGCTGGCCATGATGGCCGCCGAGCTTCTGGGCGCCCGCCGCCTCACCTGGTTCGCCGCCGAGGCCAAGGACCAGGGCCGGCGCTGCGATCTGGAGGCCGGCATGGCCAAGCTGACCGCCGCGCGCATCGCCTGGGCCGCCGCCGACAACGCCGTCCAGGTGCATGGCGGGGCCGGCTTCGCCACCGAGCAGGCCGCCAGCCGCCTGCTGGCCGACGCCCGCATCCTGAATATCTTCGAGGGGGCCGGCGAAGTGCAGGCCCAGGTCATCGCCCGCCGCCTGCTCGAGGGCGCCAACTAGCGGTCCGGAAAGGACACCCCATGGACGTCGTCTTCATCTACCTGATCCCGGCGGCCCTCCTCGCCGTGCTTGTGACCCTCGGGTTCGGCCTCTACGCCCTGTTCCGGGGCGGGGACTTCGGGCGGTCCTACTCCAACCGGCTGATGCGGCTGCGGGTCCTGACCCAGGCCGTCGCCGTGGCCATCCTGGCCGCCGCCCTCTGGTGGCGCCAGCAGGCGGGCTGAGCCGTGGTCCTGATCAACCGCATCTACACCCGCACGGGCGACGCCGGGACCACCCGCCTGGCCACCGGGGCGGAGGTCTCCAAGGCCGACCTGCGCGTGGCCGCCTACGGCGACGTGGACGAGGCCAACGCCTGCCTGGGCCTGGTGCGCCTGCACACCGCCGGCACGCCCCTCGATCCCGTTCTGGCCCGCCTGCAGAACGAGATGTTCGACCTCGGCGCCGACCTCGCCACGCCGCCGGGGCCGGCGGAGGACCGGGCCCTGCGCATCCTCGATTCGCAGGTGGCGCGCCTGGAGCAGGAGATCGACGCCCTGAACGAAGACCTCGGCGAGCTGACCTCCTTCGTCCTGCCGGGGGGAAGCCCCGCCGCCGCCTTCTTGCACCTGGCCCGCACCGTGGCGCGCCGGGCCGAGCGCAGCGCCGTCGCCCTGGCCTCCGCCGGCGAGCCGGTCAGCGGCCCGGCCCTGCGCTATCTGAACCGCCTGTCGGACCTGCTCTTCGTCGCCGCCCGCGTCGCCAACGACCAGGGCCGGGCCGACGTCCTCTGGCAGGCCGGAGCGACCCGGGAGGCCTAGGTCAGGGCGTCGAGGTCAAGGGCGTCGAGGTCAAGGGCGCCTGGGTTGCGGGCGTCTGGGTCGCGGCCGGAGGCGACTCGACCTTCCGGGCCTGGGCGTCGGCCTTGGCGGCGTCGTGGCTCTTGCGGTCGGTGATGGGCCTTCCGGTGATGTCCGAGATCAGGATCGGCTGGGCGCAGGTGCGCTGGCGCCAATCCCACCACTTCCCGGCGGCCTCGCACTCCTGGCCCGGGGTGACCCACACCACCTGGACAACCAGCAGGACCACGCAGGCCGCCAGGAAGACAGCCGCCGTGATGCGGAACACCCGCCGGATCAGTTTCGACATTCCGCTCTCCCGTCAGCCTTCCGGACGCCTGGCAATCCGCCCAAGGGCCGCTCCCCGGCATCCAAGATCACGCCCAAAGCTTGCAAACCGCGCCGGATTGGTTATGCCCCACCCGGTTCCATTTGTTGCAATGCAATTTTGAGGCGCAAGCGAAGCCATGAAGGTCCTCGTGCCCGTAAAGCGGGTCATCGACTACAACGTCAAGGTGCGGGTCAAGGCCGATCAGACCGGGGTCGACCTGGCCAACGTCAAAATGGCCATGAACCCCTTCTGCGAGATCGCGGTCGAGGAGGCCGTCCGCCAGAAGGAGAAGGGCGCCGTCACTGAGGTGGTCGCCGTCTCCATCGGCCCGGCCCAGGCGCAGGAGACCCTGCGCACCGCCCTGGCCATGGGCGCGGACCGCGCCATCCTGATCCAGACCGACCAGGACCTCGAGCCCCTCGCCGTCGCCAAGGTGCTGGCGGCGGTGATCGCCGAGGAAGCCCCCGGCGCGGTCATCATGGGCAAGCAGGCCATCGATGGCGACAACAACGCCACCGGCCAGATGCTGTCGGCCCTTCTGGACTGGCCCCAGGCGGCCTTCGCCTCGGAGATCGTCCTGTCCGCCGACTCGGCCAAGGTGACCCGCGAGATCGACGGCGGGCTGCAGACCATCGACGTGGCCCTGCCGGCGGTGATCACCGCCGACCTTCGCCTAAACGAGCCGCGCTACGCCTCCCTGCCCAACATCATGAAGGCCAAGAAGAAGCCCCTCGACGTGAAGGAGCTTTCTGCCCTCGGTGTGGACACTGCACCCCGCCTCACGGTGGTGAGGGTGGCCGAGCCGCCCAAGCGCAGCGGCGGCGTCAAGGTTGAGAGCGCCGCCGACATCGTTTCCAATCTCAAGACCAACGGGGTGATCTGATGGCTGTTCTGGTTTTCGCCGATCACGACAACGCGTCCCTCAAGGACAGCACGCACAAGACGGTCACCGCCGCCCTCGCCCTCTCCGGGGACGTCGACGTCCTCGTGGCCGGCAAGGGCGCCGGCGATGTGGCCAAGGCCGCCGCTGGCATCGCCGGGGTCCGCAAGGTCCTGCACGCCGAGAGCGACGCCCTGGGCCAGGGCCTGGCTGAGGCCATCGCCAGCCTCGTTACGCCGCTGATGGCGGGCTACGACGCCCTGCTGACCCCCGCCACCTCCCTGGGCAAGAGCTTCTCGCCCCGCGTGGCGGCCAAGCTCGATGTGGCCCAGATCACCGAGGTGGTCGAGGTCGTCGACGGGTCCACCTTCGTGCGCCCGATCTACGCCGGCAACGCCCTGGAGACCATCCAGTCCTCCGACGCCAAGAAGGTGATCACTGTCCGGGCGACGAACTTCAAGGCCGCCGCTGAAGGCGGGTCCGCCGCCATCGAGACCATCGAGGCCGGCCCCGGCCCGGGCAAGACCACCTTCGTCGACCAGCAGATCGTCAAGTCGGCCCGTCCCGAACTGGCCGCCGCCAAGATCGTCGTCTCCGGCGGCCGGGCCATGGGCTCCGCCGAGGAGTTCCAGCGGGTCATCGAGCCCCTGGCCGACAAGCTGGGCGCGGCCGTCGGCGCCAGCCGGGCCGCTGTCGACGCAGGCTACGCCCCCAACGACTACCAGGTCGGTCAGACCGGCAAGGTTGTGGCGCCCGAGCTCTACGTCGCCATCGGCATCTCCGGCGCCATCCAGCACCTGGCGGGCATGAAGGACTCCAAGGTCATCGTGGCCATCAACAAGGATGGCGACGCCCCCATCTTCCAGGTCGCAGACCTGGGCCTGGTGGCCGACTACAAGTCCGCCGTACCGGAACTGATGGACGCCCTGGCCGCCGCCGGAAAGTAAGCCGGCCACAGGCTTCGATCTCCGGAAGAGGGGGTGCGGTCGCCGCGCCCCCTTTTTCGTGCGCGGGACCCCATTGCGCTGCGATGCAGCAAATCGCTTGGCGGCGCCGCAACGCGGCACTAGGGTGCGCCCCCTAACGCGGTCGAAGAGCCGCCTTTTCGGGGTTATGGTCATGGCGGGCATCAGGACGGTCGGCGTCATCGGCGCAGGTCAGATGGGATCGGGCATCGCCCATGTGGTGGCCCTGGGCGGCTACGAGGTCCTACTGCACGACGTCAGCCCCGACCGTATCACCTCCAGCCGCGAGCTGATCGGCCGCAACCTGACCCGCCAGGTCTCCCGCGAGATCATCACCCTACAGGAAATGGAAGCCGCCAAGGCGCGCATCCACGCCTCTCCCGAACTCCAGGCTGTGGGCGGCGCGGACCTGGTCATCGAAGCGGCGACGGAGAGCGAGGAGGTCAAGAAGGCGATCTTCCGCGCCCTGGCGCCCCATCTCGGTCCCGACACCCTCCTGGCCTCTAACACCTCGTCCATCTCCATCACCCGGCTGGCGGCGGCGACCGACCGGCCCGAGCGGTTCATCGGCCTGCACTTCATGAACCCGGTGCCGCTGATGAAGCTGGTGGAGATCATTCGCGGCATCGCCACCGACGCGCCGACCTATGAGACCGCCGTCAGCTTCGCCAAGTCCCTGGGCAAGACCACCGCCAACGCCGAGGACTTCCCCGCCTTCATCGTCAACCGCGTCCTGGTGCCGATGATCAATGAGGCCATCTACACGCTCTACGAGGGCGTCGGCACGGTGGAGGCCATCGACACCGCCATGAAGCTGGGCGCCAACCATCCGATGGGACCGCTGGAACTGGGCGACTTCATCGGCCTCGACACTGTCCTGTCGATCATGAACGTCCTCTACGAGGGCCTTGCCGACTCCAAGTACCGGCCCTGCCCCCTCCTGACCAAGTACGTCGAGGCCGGTTGGCTCGGGCGCAAGGCCGGGCGCGGCTTCTACGACTATCGCGGCGAGGCGCCTGTCCCGACCCGCTGACCCGCGGCGCCTGAGGGGACAAGCCCAGAGCGATCCGGGCGAACCCCCTGACAGGGCATGATTTTCCCGTTCGACACCCCGTCATGGTTAACGGATACTCCGGTATGATTCGGGGACGGGCGGGACCATGAGACGCCTCATTCTGCCGCTGTTGACCGCGAGCTATTTCAGCTTGTCGCTGATCTTCGCGGTCCTGATCTGGCGTAACGGCGGCGGCTGGGGCGCCGGCGTGGCCGGGCTCGCCGGCGCCCTCGGCCTTTGCTTCACCTTCCACGGGCTGATCTCCGGCGTTCTGGGCCAGTCCTCCCTCCGCAAGGAGATCGAGACCCTCCGCCACGCCCACCGCCTTCTGGTCGGCCAGATTGAGCAGATCGACACTCGGGTCGCCGAAGTCCTTGAGACCGTCGCCCTCGACGCCCAGCGCCGTTCGCAGGAGCTCAGCACCGAGGTCCAGCTTCTGGAAGACCTTGTCACGCGCATGAGCGAGCGCCTTGATGAGCGTCTGGATTCCGGTCCGGGCGGGCGTCCAGGTGAGGGTGTCAGACCCGGCTGGCGGGAGCGCCTGCAGACCGTGCGGGAAGCCCTGGTCTCCGGTCGGGTCGATCTCTACCTCCAGCCTGTGGTCAGCCTGCCGCAGCGGCGGACGGTCTTTTATGAAAGCTACACCCGCCTGAGGGACGAGACCGGGCGCGTCCTCATGCCGGCCGAGTTTCTGACTGTGGCCGAACCGGAGGGCCTGGTGGCGGCGGTGGACAATCTCCTGCTCTTCCGCTGTGTCCAGATCGTCCGCCGTCTGGCCCAGACCGACAAGAAGGTCGGCATCTTCTGCAACATCTCGATCAGCTCCCTGTCTGACGAGGGCTTCTTTCCGCAGTTCCTGGAGCTGATGGCTGAGAACCGAGACCTCGCAGGTGCGGTCATCTTCGAGATCGGCCAGTCCGCCTATGACAACCGAACCGCCACCGCCGTGCGCAACATGACCCGGCTGGCTGAACTGGGTTTCCGCTTCAGCCTCGACAAGGTCCGTCGCCTGGATGTGGATTTCCAGGAGCTTGCCCGAAGCGACATCCGCTTCCTGAAGATCGGCGCCCAGTCGCTGCAGGACGAGATCATCGAGAGCGGCGAGGGGCCGGTCTTCCGCGCCCTGCCCGACCTGGCCGCCGAGGACTTCACCGCACTGGCCCGGCGCTATGGCGTGGACATCATCGCCGAGAAGATCGAGGACGAGCGCCAGACAGCCGATGTGCTGGAGCTCGATGTCGCCTTCGGCCAGGGGCACCTCTTCGGCGAGCCCCGGGCCATCCGCGGGGCGATCCTGGCCGAGACCGATCCGCCTGCCGACTACCTCCAGGCGCCCTTGCGCCGGCGCGCCCGCGAGCGGGCCTGAGAGCGAGCCTGAGAGGGGGCCTGAGAGTCCTGGCCGGTTGACCGGCGGCGGCGGGGCGGCTACCGCCCCGGGTCATGAGCCTTCCCGAGCCGATCCAGGGCCTGGACGAAATCGCCGACCGCTACGACGTGGTCCTGTCGGACGTCTGGGGCGTCATCCACAACGGCCGGGAGAGCTTCGCCCCCGCCTGCCGGGCCCTGGCCGCCTTCGCCGAACAGCGCGGGCCGGTCATCCTGATCTCCAACGCCCCGCGACCGGCCGCCGACGTGGTTCCCCAGCTCGACGCCCTCAGCGTACCCCGCGCCGCCTGGAGCGCCATGATCACCTCAGGCGACGCCACGCGGGCCCTGCTGGCCGAGCGGGCGCCCGGCCCGGTTTGGGCCATCGGCCCCGAGCGCGACGCCCCCCTCTATGCTGGTCTCGGCCTGGAGCTTTCCGGCCCCGAGACCGCCGCCCTGATCTGCGTCACCGGCCCCTACGACGACGAGACCGAGACGGCGGAGGACTATCGCGAGCGCTTCGAGGCCATCCTGCCGCGCCGCCTGCCCCTCCTCTGCGCCAACCCCGACATCGTGGTGCAGAGGGGTGACCGGCTGATCCCCTGCGCCGGCGCCCTGGCCCGGCTCTACGCCGACCTGGGCGGCGAGGTGCGCATGGCCGGCAAGCCCCACGCCCCCATCTACGACCTCTGCATCGCCGAGGCCGAGGCCCGGCTCGGCCGGCCGGTGGACCGGCGGCGGATCCTCTGCATCGGCGACGGCATTCCCACCGACATCCTCGGCGCCAACGCCCAGGATCTCGACGTCCTCTTCGTGGCCGGCGGTATCCATAGCGCTGAGCTCCTGGGGCCACAGGGCCTGGACATGGACGCCGCCCGCGACCTCCTGGCCCAGGCCGGAGGCGGCGCGCGCTGGGCCAGCGCCGGCCTGGAGTGGCGCAGCCCCCTTCGCGCCGGCGGCGAGGCCCGCTAGTTTATCCGCGCCAGGGGAGAGCCACATGCCGGGACGCGTCTTCGAGGACCTTTCCGTCGGCGACAGCGCCGGCATGACCCGCATCGTCACCGCCGCGGTGATCGAGGCCTTCGCCGACGTCTCCACCGACTCCAACCCCGTTCACCTGGACGCAGCCTATGCTGAGGGCACGATCTTCAAGGGCCGCATCGCCCACGGCATGCTGTCGGGCGCCTACATTTCGGCGGTGATCGGCATGCAGCTGCCGGGACCGGGAACCATCTACCTGTCCCAGGCCCTGCGCTTTCGGCGGCCGGTCCGTCTCGGCGACGCCGTGGATGTCCGGGTCACGGTGGAGGCCCTGGATCCCAAGCGGGGCGAGGTGACCCTCTCCACGGTCTGCGAGGTGGGCGGCAAGCGCGTGGTCGAGGGCGAGGCCGTGGTCCTGGCCCCCCGGCGCGAGGCGGCGGGCTGACCATGCGCATCGTCCGGGAATGGCGGGGACTGTCGCAGGACGACCGGGGCGCCAGCATCGCCCTGGGCAATTTCGACGGCGTCCATCGCGGGCACCAGGCGGTGATCGGCCTGGCCGCCGCCGCCGCCCGGGACCAGGGCCTTCCCCTTGGCGTGGTGAGCTTTGAGCCCCACCCCCGGCGGATCTTCCAGCCCGACGCCCCGGCCTTCCGCCTCATGAAGCCCGAACAGCTGGCCCGGGCCCTCGACGCCCTGGGCGTGGACCTGCTCTACCTCCTGCCCTTCGACGAGGTCATGCGCGAGCTGTCCGACCAGGCCTTCGCCGAGCAGGTCCTGCACCAGGGCCTGGGCGTCCGCCATGTGGCGGTCGGCTTTGACATCTCCTTCGGCAAGGGCCGCTCGGGCAGTCCGGCGACCATGCAGGCCTATGGGGGCGCCCTGGGCTTCGGCGTCTCGGTGGCCGAGGCGGTCGGAGAGGGGGGCGGCGACGGCGAGAGCGAGGGCAAGTTCTCCTCCACCGAGGTGCGCAATGCCCTTCGCGAGGGCCGCCCGGAACTGGCCGCCGGCATCCTCGGTCGGCCCTTCGCCATTGAGGGGGAGGTGCGCCACGGCCGCCAGCTGGGCCGGACCCTCGGCTATCCCACCGCCAACGTCGAGCTGGACGACTATGTCGCCCCCCGCTTCGGCGTCTACGCCACCCGCACCCGCCTGGCCGACGGCCGCACCCTGGGCGGCGTGGCCAATATCGGCGTCAACCCCACCGTCGCCGGCGAGATCGCCCCCCGCCTGGAAGTCTGGCTCTTCGACTTCGACGAGGACCTCTACGGCCAGGTGATCGAGACCGACCTCATCGCCTTCCTCCGCCCCGAGGCCAAGTTCGCCTCCCTCGAGGACATGACCGCCCAGATCGACGACGACGCCTCCATGGCGCGGATGATCCTGTCGGCGGGGTGAGGGGGGCCAGGGTTCAGACCAGTTGGATTTCCACCCGTTTGCCGCAAGCCTTGGCGTAGCGCCGGATCGTCTCGAAGGTCGGCGAGTGCCGGGGGTCGCGAAGCGAGCTTTCCAGGCGCGAAACGGCGCTCTTCGAGGTTCCCATCCGGATGGCGACTTCTTCCTGCGTCAGGCCCGCCGCCTTGCGCGCCTCGAGCAGCGCCCGCAGCGCGGCGTACTCATCGGCGCCCGCTTCCCAGGCCTCCCTGAAGCCGGGCCTCTGCATCGCCTCTTCGAGGGCCGTCTTCCCGTCGTGACGGACAGGCTTGAATTCTGGGTCGCTCATGACTGCACTTCCTTCAAACGCCTGCGAGCCAGTTTGAGGTCCTTGTCGGGCGTCGCCTGGCTCTTCTTCACAAGGCTGTGCAGGATCACCAGCTCGCGACCGACCTGCGTACAGTAGAACGCGCGGCCGATCCCCTCCGGTCCCTTGCACCGCAGCTCGAACAGTCCACCGCTCATCGCGCGCGAGTGAGGCATCCGCAGATCAAGGCCATCCTCTTCCAGCCACTCCACGAGGCGCAGGAAGTCGGCATAGATGCCGACCGGCCATTCCTCGATCTCCCGCCTCACACGGTCGTTGTAGTAGAGAACCGTCCACACGCCGGAAAGTTAACATTTCTGGTAACTCCTGTCTACGGTGTGAGGGGCGGGGCGTCACGATCTGGCCGGCTTGCTTCTCGGACCACGCCGACGTAATTACATTCGTATGAACCTGACGATTAAACTCACCCGGGTCGGGAACTCGACCGGGGCCGTCTTCCCCAAGGAGCTGCTGGCGCGTCTTCGCGTCGGGCCGGGCGATACCGTCTATGTCAGCGAAACGCCGGACGGCGGGGTCAGGCTGACGGCGAGCAATCCGGATTTCGAGGCGAAGATGGCCGCCGCGGAAGCCATCATGCGTGAAGATCGGGACATCCTCCGCGTCCTGGCCAAGTGACGACCCAGATCGTCGGGGAGCCGGTTTGGCTGGAACCCGAGGTCGCCCTCGCCATCCATGACCGCCAACTGGCGGAGCACGGAGGCCTGCAGGGGCTGCGGGACCCGGACGCCTTGCAGGCGGCGCTGGAGCGCCCCCGGCAAAAGTGGGCGTACGGAGAAACCGATCCGGCCAACCTCGCCGCCGCCTATGCCTGGGGACTGGCGAGAAGCCATCCCTTTGCCGACGGCAACAAGCGCACGGCTTGGGTCCTGGCGCGCCTTTTCCTGGTGCTCAATGGCTTTCGGCTGGATCACGGGGCGGAGGAGACCATCCGGATCGTCCTGGCGCTTGCCGGCGGCGAGCTGGAGGAGGAGGACTTCGCCGCCTGGCTCCGCAACCGCCTCTCCCCCTCCCCTGCTGACAGCCGCCCCGCGGGTCTGCTATAGCCCCACGCCATGACCCTGGTCCGGACCCCAGTGCGAATTACCCGCCCGGCGTGACGCCGCCGGACGACCTCCAGCGCGCGCCGGGAATTCCTCACCCCCCCTGATCCGGTCCAACCTGGAAGGTCCCATGGCCGACGACGCCGCTCCCGCCTCGCGCGATTACCGCGAAACCGTCTTTCTTCCCGACACCCCCTTTCCCATGCGCGCCGGCCTGCCGGTCAAGGAGCCGGAGATCCTGGCCCGCTGGGAGGACCTGTACGCCCGCCTGAGGGCGGACCGGCAGGGCCGGGGGGCGCCCCTCTTCGTCCTGCACGACGGCCCGCCCTACGCCAACGGCGCCATCCACATCGGCCACGCCCTGCAGAAGACCCTCAAGGACTTCGTGGTCCGCTCGCGCTTCGCCCTGGGCTTTGACGTCGACTACGTCCCCGGGTGGGACTGCCACGGCCTGCCCATCGAGTGGAAGATCGAGGAGGAGCTCCGCGGCCAGGGCCGCCGCAAGGAGGACGTCTCCAAGGCCGAGTTCCGCGAGCGCTGCCGGGCCTACGCCGCCCAGTGGATCGAGGTCCAGAAGGCGGGCTTCCGCCGCCTGGGCGTGCTGGGCGACTGGGACAACCGCTACGCCACCATGGACTTCTCGTCCGAGGCCGCCATCGTCAACGAGTTCCACAAGTTCGTGGTCTCGGGCCAGCTCTACCGGGGCTCCAAGCCCGTCATGTGGAGCCCGGTGGAGCGCACCGCCCTGGCCGACGCCGAGGTGGAGTACCACGACCATTTCAGCCCCACCGTCTGGGTGAAGTTCCCCGTCGTCGAGGGGCCTTCCGCCGCCGACGGCGCCGCGGTGGTCATCTGGACCACCACCCCCTGGACCCTGCCGGCCAACCGGGCCATCGCCTACTCGCCGGAGATCGCCTACGCCGTCTATGAGGTCGAGGCCATGGAGACGGGCCTGGATTTCGAGCCCTGGGCCAAGGCGGGCGACCGCCTCATCGTCGCCGACGCCCGCGCCGCAGACGTGGCGGCCGGCGCAAAGATCGCCCGCTGGCGCCGTGTCGAGAACGTCGACCCCTCGGGCATGTCCTGCCGCCACCCCCTGGCGGCCCTGGACGACCACTACGGCTTCGCCGTGCCCCTCCTGTCCGGCGACCATGTCACCGACGACGCCGGCACGGGCTTTGTCCACACGGCCCCCGGGCACGGGGTGGACGACTACCTGGTCTGGCTGGCCCACGGCCACCGGGAGATCCCCGAGACGGTCGACGCCGACGGGGCCTACCAGCCCCACGTGGCCCTCTTCGCCGGCCTCAAGGTGCTGGAGACCGAGGGAAAGAAGGCCGGCAAGTTCGGGCCCGCCAACGGCGCGGTCATGGAAAAGCTGGTCGAGGCCGGGAACCTGCTTGCCCGCGGCCGGCTGGAGCACAGCTATCCGCACTCCTGGCGCTCCAAGGCGCCGGTCATCTTCCGCAATACGCCCCAGTGGTTCATCCGCATGGACGAGGCGGTGGACACGCCGGAACTGAAGGGCGCCACCCTGCGCGAGACGGCCCTGACGGCCATCGCCGCCACCGCCTTCTATCCGGAGGCCGGGCGCAATCGCATCCGCTCCATGGTCGAGGGCCGGCCGGACTGGCTGATCAGCCGCCAGCGGGCCTGGGGCGCGCCGCTCGCCATGTTCGTCGACCGCGATACCTTCCAGCCCCTGGTGGATCCCGAGGTCAACCGCCGCATTGTCGAGGCCATCGCGGCCCGGGGCGCCGACGCCTGGTTCACCGAGCCGGCGGAAAGCTTCCTCGGCGGCCACGACCCGGCGCGCTACGAGAAGGTCGAGGACATCCTCGACGTCTGGTTCGATTCCGGCTCCACCCACGCCTTCACCCTGGAAGGCCGGGAGAACACCCGCTGGCCCGCCGACCTCTACCTCGAGGGCAGCGATCAGCACCGCGGCTGGTTCCAGTCGTCCCTGCTGGAAAGCTCCGGCACCCGGGGCCGGGCGCCCTACGACGCCATCATGACCCACGGCTTCACCGTCGACGAGAACGGCGAGAAAATGTCGAAGTCCAAGGGCAACACCCTGGAGCCCGACACGGTCATCCGCGAGTCTGGCGCCGAAATCCTCCGCCTCTGGGCGGCCATGGTCGACTACGCCGAGGACCAGAAGATCGGCAAGACCATCCTCGCCACCACCACCGACGCCTACCGCAAGCTGCGCAACACCCTGCGCTACCTGCTGGGCGCCCTGGCGGGCTTTTCCGAGGCCGAGCGGGTCGATCCCGCCGACATGCCGCCCCTGGAGCGCTACATCCTGCACCGGCTCCACGAACTGGACGGCCAGGTGCGGGAGGCCTACGGCCGCTATTCCTTCCAGGACGTGGCCCGGCCCCTGACCGAGTTCTGCCAGACCGACCTGTCGGCCCTGTTCTTCGACATCCGTCGGGACGCCCTCTACTGCGACCCGCCCGACAGCCTGACGCGCCGGGCCACCCGCACGGTGATGGACCTCACCTTCGAGCGCCTGACCCTCTGGCTGGCGCCCCTGATCCCCTTCACCATGGAGGAGGCCTGGACCACCCGCTTCCCCGAGGCCGGGTCCAACTGCCTGCGCATCTTTCCCGAGACCCCGGCGGCCTGGAACCATCCGGCCGAGGCGGACCGCTGGGCCAAGGTCCAGGCCGTGACCTCCGTGGTCATGGGCGCCCTGGAGGCTGAACGCCGCGAGAAGCGCCTCGGCGGGCCCCTGGAGGCTGCGCCCGTGGTCCATGTGGCCGACGCCGGCCTTCTCGCCGCCTTCGAGGGCCTGGACCCGGCCGAGGTGTTCCGCACCTCCCAGGCGACCCTGGTCGCCGGCGCGGGACCAGAAAGCGCCTTCGCCCTGGCCGAGGTTCCCGGCGTGCGCGTCGAGCCCCGCAAGGCCGAGGGCCGAAAGTGCGCCCGCTCCTGGCGCATCCTGCCCGAGGTGGGCCAGGACCCGCGCTATCCGGACCTGTCCCTGAGGGACGCCGAGGCCGTGGCCGCCTGGGACGCCGCCCGTGTCTGAGGGTGGGGTGAGTGTGACCCCGGCCGGGCGCCTGACCTTCGCCCTCGCCGCCGCCGTCCTGGCCGCCGACCAGGCGGTCAAGGCCTGGATCCTCTACGGCCTGAACCTGCCCCTTCGCCTGTCGGTGGAGGTGCTGGGCCCCTTGAGGCTGACCATGGTCTGGAACGAGGGGGTCAGCTTCGGCTTCCTCCAGGCCCGGCATGACCTCGTCCGCTGGGGCCTGACCGCCTTCGCCCTGCTGGTCGCCCTGGCCCTGGCGGCCTGGGCGCGAAAGGCTGACCGGCGCCTGCTCGGCGTCTCCCTGGGCCTGATCATCGGCGGCGCCGTGGGCAACGCCATCGACCGGGCCCGGTTCGGCGCCGTGGCCGATTTTATCGACGTCAGCGCCCTGGGCTTCTTCCCCTGGGTGTTCAACATCGCTGACAGCGCCATCACCATCGGCGTCATCCTGATGCTGCTGGACTCCTTCCGGCGCGAGACCCCTCCGGCCCGATAGGCCCGCCCGATCGCCCCAAAACCGCCGTTGCCCCCCTCCGTCCCGGGGCTCACGCCCCGGGCCACCTCCCCCTGGGGGGAGGAATTACTGAGCCCATTGTTCCCCCAAGGGGGAGCTGTCAGCGAAGCTGACTGAGGGGGTCAACGGAGTCGGCCCAGTCATCGCCCCTCGCAGCGGTTGGCGGTTGGCGGGCTTTGCGCTATCTGGGGAGAGTGGCCGGGGGTGGCCTGAGGAGCCGTGTCTTGATGAAGTTCCAATACATCGCGGTCATCGCCGTCCTGGCCGGGGCGACCAGCCTGGCCGGTTGCCAGTCCACCCGCCAGGCCCTGGGCATGACCAAGATCACCCCCGACGAATTCCGCGTCGTCTCCAAGGCGCCCCTGGTGGTCCCGCCGGACTTCGCCCTGCGCCCGCCGGCGCCCGGACAGCCCCGCCCGCAGGAGCTGCAACCCGAGAGCGCGGCGCGCAACGCCCTGATCGGTCGGTCGCTGGCCGAGACCCGGTCGGACGGAGAAAGGCTGCTGGTGGGCAAGGCCGGCGGCGACAAGGCCGATCCCCTGATCCGTTTCGTCATCGACGACGAGAACGGCGATATCGCTCACAAGGAAAAGAACTTCGCCGACACTGTGATGTTCTGGAGGCCGGGCCAACCCCGCAGTCCGGCCGCAGTCGCTGCCGAGGCGGACAATGCGCCCGCTCCCATCGACCCCGTCGCCGAAGAAGCCCGGATCAAGTCGCTGATCGGCGACAAGACAGTGGTGATCGCCCGGGAGCGTAGCTCACGGATCAAGATTCCGGGCCTGTAGCGCCTGCTGATTCAGCCTCATCAGCCGCCCGGATGACCTCGGGCGCGTCGACGGTGAAGCCCTCCCGGCGCAGCTGGTCCAGGACCCCGCCCTCCGACAGGAGCGGGCGCAGGGGGACCACTGCGATGGTGACGCCGCCTGAGGCGAGGGCCCGCCGGATGTCAGAGACCAGGTCGGCCTTCACGCGGACGTCAAAGGCCCCTGCGCCGGGCGCAGCGGCGATGCAGCGCTCCCAGGTCCGTTCGGCGGCCAGGGCGCCGGCCACGTCGCCCCGGGCCCAGGCCCCGGAGGCGGCCCGGATCGCGCCGGGGCCAGCCTCCACCTCCGCCAGCACCGCCTCCAGGCAGGCGCGCCCCGCCGTCTCAGGCGTCCGCGCCACCGCACCCAGCAGGGGGCCGAGGTCATAGGTCCGCTGGACCACCGCCTTACCCTTCTGACGGGCCAGCAGGCGGATGAGCTTGGTGGGGTCGGTGGGGGTCAGGTCGTAGCGCTCGCGCCAGTCCCCGGCCAGGATCAGGGCCGCGGCCAGGGAGCTCTGGGTGGGATACCGTCCCGGCGGCTGGCCGATCGACTCCCGGGCCGCGGCGAAGCGGTCGCGCGGAGCCGGCGCCAACCCGGTCTCAAAGGGCCGCAAGGATCTCAGCCTCAGATAGCTCACCGCCGCGCCCGGGCTGCCCACCAGCCGGACCCTCAGGCCGTTGAACGGCAGGATGACCCGGTCGGCTCCGGACAGTCGGCGCTCAAAGAGCTGACGGTCCCAGTCCTGTCGTTTCGGCGCCAGGGAGGGAACGCCAAGGACCCAGACCCGGGCCTCGCCCCGGCTGACCCGCCAGAAGGCCGGGCCCGGATAGCGGGCCGTGACCACCAGTTCCTCGATCAGTTCCGCGTCGGGGTCCGGAGGCAGCTCCTGGGCCGCCAGGGTGTAGGGACGCCCTAGGGTCAGTCCTAGGCTCAGGGCGAGGGTCAGGGCGATGCCGACGAAGACGCGGGGCCACTCAGTCCCGCGACGGTCCCGCGACGGTCTGAGGACGGTCGGACGACGGCTCCGGAATCGCGCTAACATGGTCTCCTCCGCAGGGCCCCTCATGACCATCAGACGCCTGCCTCCTGAAACGGTCAACCGCATCGCCGCCGGCGAGGTGGTCGAACGCCCGGCCAGCGCCGTCAAGGAGCTGGTGGAGAACGCCCTGGACGCCGGCGCCCGGCGCATCACCGTCCAGGTCGAGGGCGGCGGCCTCTCGCGCATCCTGGTGGAGGACGACGGGTCAGGCCTGACACCGGACGAGCTCCTGCTGGCCGTGGAGCGCCACGCCACTTCCAAGCTCGCACCAAATGCTGCTGGCGACTACGACCTCCTGGACATCGCCACCCTGGGCTTCCGGGGCGAGGCCCTGCCGTCGATCGGCTCGGTGGCCCGGCTAACCCTGACCTCCCGGGCCCGCGGGGCGGCGGAGGCCTGGAGCCTGACGGTGGAGGGCGGCGCGGTCGGGCGCCCGGCCCCGGCGGCCTTCCCCGGACCGCACGGCGCCCGGGTCGAGGTGCGGGACCTGTTCTACGCCACGCCCGCGCGCCTGAAGTTCATGAAGTCCGAGCGTGCCGAGAGCCAGGCCATCGCCGAGGAGATGAAGCGCCAGGCCATGGCCCACGAGGCGGTGGCCTTCAGCCTGGAGATCGACGGCCGCACGGTCCTGCGCCTGCCCGCCGAGGCGCCGGGGCCGGAGGGGCGGCTGGCCCGCCTGTCGGCCATCCTCGGCCGCGACTTCGCCGATAACGCCCTGGCCGTGGACCATGAGCGGGAAGGCGTGCGGCTGACGGGCTATGCCGGCCTGCCGACCCTGAACCGGGGGACGTCCTCGCACCAGCACCTGTTCGTCAACGGCCGTCCAGTGCGCGACCGTCTTCTCCAGGGCGCCCTGCGCGGCGCCTATGCCGACTTCCTGGCCCGGGACCGGCACCCGGTGACGGCCCTCTATCTGGAAGTCGATTCCCACGCCGTGGACGTCAACGTTCATCCGGCCAAGGCCGAGGTACGGTTCCGCGACCCGGCCCTGGTGCGCGGCCTGGTGGTGGGCGGCCTGAGGCACGCCCTGGCCGCCGCCGCCCACCGCTCGGCCAGCAGCCACTCGGACGCCGCCCTGGCGGCCCTCCGGCCTGAGGGATGGCGCCCCGAGGCCTGGCGTCCGGGCCCCTCGCCGGAGGGCTTCTCCGCCTGGCGGATGGGTGGCTGGAACCCCGTCGCCGGATCGGGCCGCAGCGCCGTCCTGCCGGGCCTGGAGGCCCTGTCGGCCCGGGCCGAGCCGGTAGCCGGCCTGTCGGAGCCCGGCGCGGCCTACGATCCGGCCAGGCCCGCGCCCGGCGCCCCCGACCCCGTCGACCAGCCCCTCGGCGCAGCCAGGGCCCAGGTCCACGCCACCTACATCATCGCCCAGACCCGCGACGGCCTGGTGGTGGTGGACCAGCACGCCGCCCACGAGCGCCTGGTCTATGAGCGCATGAAGGCCCAGCTGGAGGCCGGAGGCGTCGCCCGCCAGGCCCTGCTCCTGCCCGAGGTGGTGGAGCTGGACCCTGTAGAGGCCGAGCGGGTCGCCGCCCGAGCCGGTGAGCTCGAGGCCCTGGGCCTGGTGGTGGAGCCCTTTGGTCCCGACGCGGTCCTGGTGCGCGAGACCCCGGCCCTGCTGGGCGAGACCGACGTGGCCGGCCTGATCCGCGACATCGCCGACGACCTGGCGGAGACAGGCCAGGCCTTGTCCCTGCGCGAGCGGCTGCAGGAGGTCTGCTCGACCCTCGCCTGCCACGGCTCGGTCCGGGCCGGCCGCCGCCTGACCGCCCCGGAGATGGACGCCCTCCTGCGCGAGATGGAGGCCACCCCCAACTCCGGCCAGTGCAACCATGGCCGCCCCACCTGGGTGGAGCTGAAACTGTCTGACATCGAGCGCCTCTTCGGGCGCCGGTAGAAACGAGGTCCCATGAGCCGTCCCCCCTTTCACATCGTCTTCGCCCTCTTTCCGGGGCTCACCCAGCTGGACTTCACCGGCCCGCACCAGTTCCTGACCCGCATCCCCGGCGCGAAGGTCCACGTCGCCAGCCGGGCGGGGGGCGAGATCGAGGCCGAAGGCGGCGTGGTCTTCGCCCGGACCGAGCGGCTGGCGGACATTCCCGCCTGCGACCTCATCTGCGTGCCCGGCGGGGCGGAGGCCACGGCGGCGGCCCTGGATGCGGACTTTGTCGCCCAGGTGCGGCGGCTGGGCCTGTCGTCGCGCTATGTCACCTCGGTCTGCACCGGATCGCTGATCCTCGGCGCCGCGGGCCTTCTGGACGGCCGGCGGGCCGCCTGCCACTGGGCCTGGCGTCACCTCCTGCCCCTGTTCGGGGCCATCCCCGATCCCGGCCGGGTGGTGCGCGACGGCAATGTCATCACCGGCGGCGGCGTGACGGCGGGGATCGACTTCGCCCTCACCGTCCTGGCGGAGGTGGGCGGAGAGGACCTGGCCCAGACCCTCCAGCTGGGCCTGGAGTACGCGCCCGCACCGCCCTTTGAGTCCGGCCGCCCGGAGACGGCGCCGGCGAAGATCCTGGAGGCCTATCGGGAACGCATGGCGCCCTTCATGCCCCGTCGCGAGGCCGAGGCCCGCGAGGCGGCGGCGCGGCTGAAGGGGCTGACCGGGTCCTGAAGCGCCGGCGCCCGGGGGCGGACGCTCAGGCCGCCGTCAGCCGGCCGGCGCCGTTCTCGACCACGAAGGCCGCGCGCGTGCTGAGGACGCCGCCAGGTCGGCTGACCTGGTCGAGGACCTTGAACTCCGAGCGCCAGGTCTGAGGGCTCACGTCGCAGACCAGGTAGCCGCGCTGGGCGTTGTTGAACTTCAGGAAGGGATTCTCGGCGAGGTAGCGACGCCCGTCGGGGCGCTGGTCCACCCCGTCGCCGCCTGAGCTGATCGAGGTGGAGACGAATTCCACGGCCAGGGGCGCGCCGGTGGGGTTCCGGCCGTCGCGGAACACCTCGCCGGCATAGTGCTGGTGCTCGTCGCCGGTGAGGATGACGGTATTGCCGATCCGACGGTCCCGGAGATGGGCCAGGAGCCGGGCCCTGGGGATGGCGTAACCGGCCCAGGTATCCAGGTTGTAGCCGGGCTCGGGGCCCTCCCGGCGCTCCAGGTCCATCATCATCACCTGCTGGGCCAGAACCTTCCAGCGCGCCTGTGACCGGGCGAGGTTGCGGAACAACCAGGCTTCCTGGGCCTGGCCGAGGACCTGGGCGGCGGGGTCCCGGACGGCGTCGCAGGTGGTGGCCCATTTGTCGCCGCAGGGCTGGTCCGTGCGGTGGGACCGGGTGTCGAGGAAGTTGAGGTCGAGGAGCCGGCCCCAGGCCGCATTCCGGTAGACCTGCATCTGGACGCCCCGGGGGAAGGACGAGGCCCGCAGGGGCATGTGCTCGTAATAGGCCTGCAGGGCGATCTGCCGGCGGAGATTGAAGATCTCCGGGGGCGTGCCGTCCTGGTCCTTCTCCGCGGCCCAGTTGTTGTCGATCTCATGGTCGTCCCAGGTGCAGAACCAGGCGGTGGAGGCGTGGCTGGCCTGCAGGTCCGGGTCCATCTTGTACTGGGCGTAGCGACGCCGGTAGTCATCCAGCGAATAGATCTCTCCGCCCAGGTGCGCCCGGGGAGCGCCCGGCCGGGGCGGGGTCGCTGCGCCGCGGCCCTCGTAGATGTAGTCGCCATAGCAATAGATGAAGTCGAGGTCCTCCTCGGCGACCTTCCGGTGCGCCGTGTACAGGCCCTGCTCGTAGGACTGGCAGCCGACGACGCCAAAGCGCGCCCGTGAGGGATTGGCCGACCGCGCCGGGGTGGTCTTCGCGCGGCCAGGAGGGGAGGCCTCGCCCCCGACCAGGAAGCGGTAGGTGTAGTCCCGCTCCGGCTCGAGGCCGGTCACCTCCACATGGACGGAGTGTCCGAGCTCGGGGCGGGCGAGGGCCTCGCCCCGCCGCACAACCTGGGTGAAGCCCGGGTCAGCAGCCACCTCCCAGACGACGGGGACTGGAACAGGCGGAACGCCGCCGCCGGACTCAAGGGGGCGCGGCGCCAGCCGGGTCCAGATCACGAACCCATCCGCGACGGGATCCCCCGCCGCGACCCCGAGCTGGAAGGGGAAGTCCGTGAAAAGGGGATTGGCCCGGGCCCGCCTCACCGGCGCCAGGCTCGTTGCGCCTGCGGCGAGGGAGATGAGAAGTCCCCGGCGGGACAGGGGGGAGTTAGGGGACATGGAGGTCTCCGCACAAATGCGTCAACAGACTAGATCGAATTTGTGACAGGCCCAATCCGGCGGTCGCAGCTGGCGGGGTATTCCTCTGCTACCCCTCGCCGTCCTCCAGCTGGAGGAACCAGACCTTCGCCGCGCCCCAGGTGCGGGCGTCGAGGAGGGTGTAGCCGGGCGCTAGGGGGGTGGGCTCGGAGGCGCCGGTCTCCAGCACCGCAAGGGCGCCGGGCGCCAGCCAGCGGCCTTCGCGCAGGCGGGCCAGGGCGATCTCACCCAGGCCCTGGCCGTAGGGCGGGTCGAGGAAGGCCAGGGTGAAGGCCGGGCCGTCGGCGCCGGGGCGCACCCCCAGGTCCGTCGCGTCGCGACGGTGGATGCGGGTCCGGCCGAAGAGGGCGAAGGCCTCGGCGTTGTCGCGGATGGCGCCCCGGGCGGCGGCCTCGGTCTCCACGAAGAGGCAGAAGGCGGCGCCCCGGGAGAGGGCCTCAAAGCCGAGAGCCCCAGACCCGGCGAAAAGGTCGATGACCCGGGCGTCCGCCAGGGGCGGGGCCCAGGCGGCGTGCTCCAGTATGTTGAAGACGGCCTGACGGGCGCGGTCGGAGGTGGGGCGGGTGCCCTGCCCCGGCGGGACGGCGAGGCTGCGGCCCTTCAGGGCGCCGGAGACAATGCGCATGGCGGGCGGGCCTTGGTCGGGTCTAGGGTGGCGGTGGGATGGAGACGGACAGGGAGGTCCTGATGAGCCTGGTGACCCGCGAACGCAAGGGGGCGGCGATCGTCCTGACCTACGCCAACCCGCCCTGGGGCACGATGACCGCGCCCGGCGCCCGGCAGATGTACGCCGAGGCCAAGGCGGCCCTGGACGATCCGTCCGTACGCTGCCTGATCCTGACCGGGGGCGTGCCCGGCATCTTCATCCGGCACTATGACGTGGACGAGCTGGCCGACCTGAGCGCCCGCCTGCAGGACGGCCCGCCGCCTGCACCACCGCGCGCCGACACGCCTGCGCCGACGCCCGGCTTCCTGGAACTGACGGACATCATCGCGGCGGCGGACAAGCCGGTGGTCGCGGCCATCAACGGGCTTTGCCAGGGCGGCGGCTTCGAGCTGGCCCTGGCCTGCGACCTGCGCATCGCCACGCCCGAGGCGGAATCGATCGGCCTCCCCGAGACCCGGATCGGCATCTTCCCGGGCGGGGGCGGCACCCAGCGTCTGCCGCGCGTGGTGGGCGAGGCCAGGGCCCTGGAGATCATCCTGCGCGGCCTGACCTTCACCGGCGCCGAGGCCCACGCCATCGGCCTGGTGCACGAGTTGGCGACCGACCCCCTGGCCCGGGCCCTGGAGATGGCGCGCGAATGGGAGGGACGCGGGGCCGAAGGCATCGCCGCCGCCAAACGGCTTACCCGCGCGGCCCTCGACCGCCCCCTTTCGGAGGGCCTTTCCGAGGAGCGCCGGGCCTTCCTGCAGGTGACGGCGACCGATTCGGCCCGCGCGGCCCTGGAGGACGCCCGCCGGCCGGTGGAGATCCAGAAGATTTGACCGGCCGCCCCTTGGCCGCCGTCGCCGGCCGGCTGATGTCGGTCTTGCCGGCCCGGTCGGCGTCGGGCTTGCGGGACCCCGGTTTCCGGGACTCAGGCTTCCGGGACTCGGGCTTGCGGGTTCCAGGTTTCGGGGGCGGGCGCCCACCCGGCGGCTTGGGCTTGGGCCGCGCCCAGCCGGCCTTGTAGGCCGGGCGACCGCGGGTTTCAGGACCCTCGGCGGAGACGATGGCCTCGCCGGCGCCCTCCCGGCGCTTCTCGGACACCGGCGCCCGGCGGCTCCACTTCGGCTTGTCGCCCTTGGGCAGGTCCTCGGGCGGGATCAGGTCGCTGAAGAGCTCGCGGATCACCCGTGGCCCCACCTCCTCGATCTCGCCCGGCGGCAGGGTGGAGAGGGCGAAGGGGCCGTAGGCCAGGCGGATCAGCCGGTTGACCTTCAGGCCAACGGACTCCAGCACCTTGCGGACCTCGCGGTTCTTGCCCTCGGACAGGGTGACGCTGATCCAGAGATTGGCGCCGGAGGCGCCATCCCGGGCCTTGTCGATCTCGGCCTCGATGGGCCCGTAACGGACCCCCTCCACGGTCACGCCGGACTTCAGGGCGTCGAGCCGGTCCTGCGTGATCCGACCGAAGGCGCGGGCCCGGTAGCGTCGGACCAGACCTGTGGACGGAAGCTCCAGGCTGCGGGCCAAGCCCCCGTCGTTGGTCAGGAGGAGCAGGCCCTCGGTGGCCAGGTCCAGCCGGCCCACGGAGATCAGGCGGGGCAGGCCGGGCGGCAGGGCCTGGAACACCGTGGGCCGGCCCTGGGGGTCCTTGTGCGAGGTCACCAGGCCCGAGGGCTTGTGGTAGCGGAACAGGCGGACAGGCTCGGCCTCACTCACCACCTCGCCGTCGACAGTGAGGATGTCGCCAGCCTCGATCCGGATGGCGGGGGTCGTGAGGGTCCGGCCATTGATGGCGACCCGGCCCTCGGCGATCAGGCGCTCCACCTCGCGGCGCGAGGCGACCCCGGCGCGGGCCAGGGCCTTGGCGATGCGCTCGCCGCCGCCCTCCGGGGATTGACCTTCGTCGCCGCCAGGGGTTCGTAACGGATCGTGGACCATGATCCGGAGTACATGCGCATTGCGCTGGTCGAGGCGCAAGCCGCCGCGGACCGGGGGGAGACCCCCGTGGGCGCCGTCGTGGTCGATCCGGCCACCGGCGAGGTCGTCGCGGCGGCGGGCAACGCCCCCATCGGCGACTGTGATCCCACGGCCCACGCCGAGATCCGCGCCCTGAGGGCCGCGGCCCGGAAGCGAGGTAACTACCGGCTGACCGGCCTGACCCTCTACGTAACCCTGGAGCCCTGCCCCATGTGCGCCGGGGCGATCAGCCACGCCCGGATCGGACGGGTGGTGTTCGGCGCCGAGGACGCGAAGGGCGGCGGCGTCGTGCACGGGGCGCGTGTCTTTGACCAGCCCACCTGCCATTGGCGGCCGGAGGTTTCGGGTGGGGTCCTGGCGGCGGAGTCCGCCAGCCTGCTGAAGGGATTCTTCCGCGCCCGGCGCGGCCGCCGCTCAGGTGAGGCGGCGACGGTAGAGGGCGAGGAGGGCTGACCAGGCGCGCTCGGCGGCCTCGGGGTCGTAGACGGCCGATCCGGGCACGCACCAGCCGTGCTGGGCCCCAGCGTAGACCTCGACCTCAGCGGGTCGGCCGGCGGCCCGGAAGGCGGCGCGCAGGACGTCCTTGGCCTGGGGTTCCTTCTGGTCGTCGTTCTCGGCGATGGCGACCAGGTAGTCCGCCCGGGTGCGCGTGATGAGGCGGTGCGGACTGTCGGGCCCGGCGGTGACGAGACCCCCGCCATGGAAGGAGCCCACTGCGGCGATGCGGTCCGGGAGGGCGGCGGCGGCCTGGAAGGCCATGGGTCCGCCCATGCAATAGCCCTGCACGCCCGCACCCTTGCCGGGATCGACGAGGGACTGGCCGTCGAGCCAGGCGAAGCAGGCGATGGCGTCCCGGGCCGTCGCCTCGGCGGTCAGGGCGGACCGCAGCTCCATCAGCTTCGCCCGGTCCGCCGGATCGGCCCAGTTGACCGGACCGGCCGGGATGGGCGCGCGCCCCTTGCGATAGAAGGGGTTGGGGACGAGGACGGCGTAACCTTCGGCGGCCATGCGGCTGGCCATCTGACGGAGGACGGGGCGCAGGCCCATGATGTCGGTCCAGACCAGGACGGCCGGCCAGCCGCCGGCGGGGGCCCTTCCGGTGGGGTGGACAAAGGCCGCGTCGCAGAGGCCGTCGGGCGTCTGAACCTCGACGTCCATCTCCATGACCTTCAGGGGCGCGGCGCCAGCTGTCGATGACGCGGCCACGGCGGCGCCGGCGGCGATGAGGCCGAGATCTCGCCGGGACAGGCCGGTTTCCGACGGGGGCGAACCGGAGAGTTGGGCGTCGTCTTGCATGGCGGGCTCCTGACCAGACCTTGGAACGTGACTATGCGCGTGCGCGGGACGCCTGTCAGCCCAGGCGCGCCTCGGCGGCGGACAGGGCCGCATCGAGGTCGACCGTCCGGCTCTGGGCCGCCAGGGCGTCGGCCAGGGCGGTGAGGCAGAGACGGACATGCCAGGGGGTGGCGGAGGCTCCCATGAGGCCGATCCGCCAGACCTGGCCCTTCAGGGGACCGAGGCCGGCGCCGATCTCCAGGTCCCAGCGCGCCAGCATGTGCGCCCGGACGGCCGCCTCGTCGACGCCCGCAGGGACGCGGACCGTGTTGAGCTGGGGCAGGCGATGCTCGGGGGCGACCAACATTTCCAGGCCGAGGGCCTCCAGGCCGGCGACCAGGGCCTCGTGCATCCGGGCGTGGCGCACGAAGACGGCCTGCTGGCCCTCCTCGAACAGGGCCACGAGGGACTCATGCAGGCCGTAGAGGGCGTTGATGGGCGCGGTGTGGTGATAGGTGCGGCCCCCCTCCCCGCCCCAGTAGGCCATCAGAAGGCTGACATCGAGGAGCCAGTTCCGCACCGGCGTGGTGCGGGAGGCCACCGCGTCCAGGGCGCGGCGGGAGAAGGCGACGGGAGACAGGCCGGGGGGCGCCGAGAGGCACTTCTGGGTGCCGGAATAGAGGACGTCGGCGTCCCATGCGGCGGCGTCGACCGGCACCCCGCCAAGGGAGGTGACGCAGTCGACGATGGACAGGGCCCCATGCCGGCGGGCCAGGGCGCAGAGGGCGGCCGCGTCGGAGCGGACGCCGGTGGAGGTTTCGGCGTGGACGAAGGCCAGCACCTTGGCCGGGCCGGAGGCGAGGGCGGCCTCGACGGCGGCGACGTCGACGGGTTCGCCCCAGGGCGCGTCGACCCGCACCGCCTCGGCGCCGGCGCGGCCCGCCATGTCGGCCATGCGGCCGCCGAAGACGCCGTTGACGGCGATCACCGCCCGGTCGCCCGGCTCCAACAGGTTCATCAGGGCCGCCTCCATGCCCGCCGTACCCGGCGCCGGCAGGGGGACGCAGGCGTGGTCGGGGGCGTTGAAGAGGCGCGCCAGGGCGGCCTTGATCTCTTCCATGAGGTCCTGGAAGGCGGGATCCAGGTGGCCGACCGTCGGACGGGCCAGGGCCGCGAGCACGCGGGGGCTGACGTCGGAGGGGCCGGGCCCCATTAGGATGCGTCTCGGCGGCTGGAAGCTCTGCATGTCGCCCTCCCTGTTCGGCGCGCGACGATTAGGCGAAGCGCGACCCAGTGTCAGCATCCGCGATCAGCGGAAGGGCGGTTCGTCGAAGCTGCGCAGCTTGCGCGAGTGCAGGCCAGCGCCCTCCCGCCGCAACAGGTCCACGCAGGCGAGGCCGATCTGCAGGTGCTGGCCAATGGCCCGGTCATAGAAGGCGTTGGCCTGGCCGGGCAGCTTGATCTCGCCATGCAAGGGTTTGTCGGAGACGCACAGGAGGGTGCCGTAGGGCACCCGGAACCGGTAGCCCTGGGCGGCGATGGTGGCGCTTTCCATGTCGATAGCCACGGCCCGGGACTGGTTGAACCGCAGGGCGCTAGAGGAATAGCGCAGCTCCCAATTGCGGTCGTCGGTGGTCACCACCGTGCCGGTGCGCAGGCGCCGCTTGAGGGCCTCGCCGCTTTCTCCGGTGACGGTCTCGGCGGCCCGTCCGAGGGCCACCTGGACCTCAGCGATGGGCGGGATGGGGATTTCCGGCGGCAGGACGTCGTCCAGGACGTGGTCATCCCGCAGGTAGGCGTGGGCCAGGACATAGTCGCCGATGGTCTGGGAGCCTCTCAGCCCGCCGCAGTGGCCGATCATCAGCCAGGCCTCAGGTCGCAGGACGGCCAGGTGGTCGGTGATGGTCTTGGCGTTCGACGGGCCAACGCCGATGTTGACCAGGGTCACCCCCCGGCGCCCCGGCGCCATGAGATGGTAGGCGGGCATCTGGTGGCGCCGCCAGGTGGCGTCGGCGACGACCTGTTCGGGGTTGGGCGTGTCCCGCGTGACCAGGACGCCGCCGGCGGTGGACAGGCCGGTGTAGCCCTCGTCGCTGCGCAGCCGATCACAGGACCAGCGGACGAACTCGTCCACATAGCGGTGATAGTTGGTGAAGAGGACATAGGACTGGACGTGTTCGGCCGGGGTCCCCGTGTAGTGGGTGAGTCGGGCGAGGGAGAAGTCGGTGCGCAGGCCGTCGAAGAGGGCGAGGGGACGGGCCGCCTCGGGCGGCGAGACCCAGAGGCCGTCCGCCACCTCGTCGCCGATATGGGCCAGCTCGGTCGTGGGGAAGTACCGGGCGATCTCGACGGCGCCGATATCGGCCTGGGCGAGGTCGACAGAGGCGTCCAGGACGTAGGCGAAGGGGATTTCCTGGGTCGAACGGCCGACGCTGACCGTGACGTCGAAGTCCGTCATCAGCAGGGAGAGCTGCTCGACCAGGAAGTCCCGGAAGTGCCGGGGCCGGGTGACCGTGGTCTCATAGGCGCCCGGGGCGGCCAGGCGGGCATAGGCCCGGGCCAGGCGCGGATAGTCGAGACCGGAGGGCCAGACCAGCCTGAGACTGGGATAGGCAAAGGCCCCCGATGCGCGCAGGGATGGATCAGGTGGGACGCCGCCGGTCAAAAAACCGTTCAGGGCGGTCCTCAGGGCGGTGACGGAGGCGTCGTACTCGGCCTCCAGCGCATCACAGATGCGCACAGCGTCGGCGTTTGGCGTCATGCCCCTTCATAGCGTGCTCCTCGCCGAATTCCGAGAGGGCGCCGGGCCCGAGAGGGACGCTAGCGCCGTATCGGCCAAGCAGGAGCACCAGATCAGGGTCGCGACGAGGCCGGCGTGACCATGGTCTTCCACCGGCGCGCCCGTCTCCCCATATTCCCGCCGTCAGACTCCATGGGGCGGAACCCGATGCGCAACACCCTGAAGACCTTCACCCTGCTGGCCGCACTGACGGCGATCTTCGTGGGGATCGGCTACAGCATGGCCGGCCTGAACGGCATGCTGATCGCTTTTGGCCTGGCCGTGGCGATGAACCTCTTCAGCTACTGGAACTCGGACAAGATCGTCCTGAAGATGTACCGGGCGGCGCCGGTGGACGACACCCACCCGGACCCGCGCGTCCGGGCCTACGCCTCGGACGTCCGCGACCTTGCGGCCAGGGCGCAGATGCCGCTGCCCAAGATCTACATCATCGACCAAGACCAGCCGAACGCCTTCGCCACCGGCCGGAACCCCGAAAACGCGGCGGTCGCGGCGACCCGGGGCCTTCTGGAAATGCTGGACCGGCGTGAGATCCGCGGCGTCATGGCCCACGAATTGGCGCATGTGAAGAACCGGGACACCCTGACCATGACGGTGACCGCGACCATCGCCGGCGCGATCTCGACCCTCGCCAACCTCGCCGCTTTCAGCGGGATGTCCGGAGACGGCGAACGTCGGGGCCCCGGCCTGTTGGGCCTTGTGGTGATGATCCTCGCGCCGATCGCCGCCGCCCTGGTGCAGATGGCCATCAGCCGCAGCCGGGAGTACGAGGCCGACCGGGCGGGGGCCGAGATTTCCGGAGACCCGGAGGCCCTCGCCAGCGCACTCCGGAAGATTGAGGCCTACGCCCATGGCGTCCGGAACCCGGACGCCGAGGCCAATCCGGCCACCAGCCACATGTTCATCATCAACCCCCTGCATGGAGAGGGGATGGACAACCTGTTCTCGACCCACCCGTCCACCGCCAATCGCGTGGCCGCGCTGAGGGAGCTGATGGGCCGGCGGACCGCCTGACCGGAGCCCCTACTCGGCGGGCTCCGCCGGAACGGTGCGGCGGGTCATGAGGCGGTCGAACTCGGTCCAAACACCGGCCTCGCCGTGCCACTGGCCCCGCGTCGCCGCCTTGGAGTACTCCGTGGAACGGGCCTCGAAGAAGTTGGCGTGCTCGACACCTGAGATCATCGATTGCAGCCAGGGCAGGGGGTTTTCCTTCACCCCGTAAACCTCTGGCAGAGCCAGCTGGCGCAGGCGCCAGTCCGCGATGAAGCGGATGTAGGCCTTGATGTCGTCGGGGGTCATCCCCTGGACCTCACCCGCCGAGAAGGCCAGGTCGATGAACTTGTCCTCCAGGTTCACCACGGTCTTGCAGCAATCGACAATGTCGTCCGCCACGGCCGGCGTGACCGCCCCGGTCTCCTGGTTAAAGGCGTGGTAGAGCTTGATGATGCCCTCGCAGTGCAAGCTCTCGTCGCGCACCGACCAGGATACAATCTGCCCCATGCCCTTCATCTTGTTGTGGCGGGGGAAGTTCATCAGCATGGCGAAGCTGGCGAACAGCTGCAGCCCCTCGGTGAAGGCGCCGAACATGGCGAGGGTGCGTGCGATGTCGGCCTCTGTGTCGACCCCGAACTGCTGCATGTAATCATGCTTGGCCTTGAGTTCCTGGAACTCCAGGAAGGCCGTGAACTCGGAATCGGGCATGCCGATGGTCTCGAGCAGCAGGGCGTAGGCGGCGATGTGGATCGTCTCCATGTTGGAGAATGAGGCCAGCATCATCTTGATCTCGGTCGGACGGAAGACGCGCGAATAGCGCTCCATGTAGTTGTCGTTCACCTCGACGTCCGACTGGGTGAAGAAGCGGAAGATCTGGGTCAGCAGGTTCCGCTCACGGTCATTGAGCTTGGTCGCCCAGTCCTTGAGATCCTCGCCGAGGGGCACCTCCTCCGGCATCCAGTGGACCTGCTGCTGGCGCTTCCAGAAGTCGTGGGCCCAAGGGTAGCGGAAGGGCTTGTAGGCATAGGATGGCGTGAGCAGGCCAGGCAGGGCGGACTTGGCGGACACGGTCAGGCTCTCCTGGGAAAGGCGATGGATCTCAAAGGTTCAGCCTGCGATCTAGACACGACTTCAATCCGATATCTAGGGGCTCTCGCGTCACCCGTCTCAACATGTTGTGCACAGCTGGTCTCTGGCCCGCCTATTGGCAGGCGAGGCATTCTTCGTAGTCGGTGCGCCCTTCATCGGCCAACACGATGCTGGCCACCGCCTCGGCGCCCGCGTGAGCGGCGCGCTGCACGGACTTGGAGCGTAGGTAATAGAGCGACTTGCACCCCTGCTCCCAGGCCGACCAGTGCAGCATGTGCAGGTCCCACTTATCCACGTCGCCCGGCAGGAAGATGTTCACTGACTGGGACTGGCAGATGTCCGGCGTCCGGTCGGCGGCCAGCTCGACCACCCAGCGCTGGTCAAGCTCGAAGGCGGTCTTGAAGACATCCTTCTCGTCCGGGGTCAGGAAGTCGAGGTGCTGGACCGAACCCTCATTCTCGAGGATGGAGTCCCAGACCGAAGGGACGTTCTGGCCCCGCACCTCCAGCAGGCGCTCGAGGTAGGGATTGCGGACGGCGAAGGTGCCCGACAGGGTCTTGTGCGTGTAGATGTTGGCCGGGATCGGCTCGATCCCCGCGCTGGTCCCGCCGCAGATGATCGAGATCGAGGCGGTGGGGGCGATGGCCAGCTTGTGCGAGAAGCGCTCCATGACCCCACGCTCCGCGGCGTCAGGGCAGGGGCCGCGCTCAGCGGCCAGGACCCGCGAGGCGGCGTCGCACTGGCGGCGCAGGTGCTTGAAGAGGCGCATGTTCCAGGACTTGGCCATGGCGGACTCGAAGGGCACGTTCTGCATCTGCAGGAAGGAGTGGAAGCCCATCAGGCCCAAACCCACAGATCGCTCGCGGCGCGCGGCGTAGATGGCGTTGGCCATGCTGGACGGCGCTCGGGAGATGAAGTCCTCAAGGACATTGTCGAGGAAGCGCATGACGTCCTCGATAAAGGTCGGATGGTCGCGCCACTCCAGGAAGGTCTCGGCGTTCACGGACGACAGGCAGCAGACGGCGGTGCGCTCCTTGCCGAGGTGGTCCAGGCCGGTGTGCAGCATGATTTCCGAGCACAGGTTGGACTGGCGTACCGACAGGCCCAGGTCCCGCTGGTGCTGGGGCATGGAGCGGTTCACGGTGTCGGAGAAGATCAGATAAGGCTCACCGGTCTGGAGGCGGATCTCGAGAATCTTCTGCCAGAGGGAACGGGCGTCCACTTCGCGCAGGACCTCTCCGGTTTTGGGCGAGCGCAGGCCGAAGGGCGCCCCGTCCCGGACCGCCTCCATGAACTCGTCAGTGATGGAGATGCCGTGGTGCAGGTTCAGGGACTTGCGGTTGAAATCGCCGGACGGTTTGCGGATCTCGAGGAACTCCTCGATCTCGGGATGGTGGATGTCGAGGTAGACCGCCGCCGAACCCCGGCGCAGGGAGCCCTGGCTGATGGCCAGGGTCAGGCTATCCATGACCCGGATGAAGGGGATGATGCCGCTGGTCTGGCCGGCGCCCTTCACCTTCTCACCGATGGAGCGAACACCGCCCCAGTAGGTGCCGATGCCGCCGCCGTTTGAGGCCAGGGCGACATTCTCGTTCCAGACGCCCTGGATCCCGTCGAGGGAGTCGTTCACCGCGTTCAGGAAGCAGGAGATCGGCAGGCCGCGATCAGCGCCGCCGTTGGACAGGACTGGCGTGGCTGGCATGAACCAGAGGCGGGAGATGTAGTCGTAGACGCGCTGGGCGTGATCAGCGTCATCGGCATAGGCTGTGGCCACGCGGGCGAACATATCCTGGTAGGACTCGCCCGGGAGGAGATAGCGGTCCTCCAGTGTGGTCTTGCCGAAGTCGGTCAGCAGGGCGTCCCGGGAGCGGTCCACCTGGACCTTCTGCACCAGCTGGAGCTGAGGACGCTCCGCACGCTCGCGTGGGACCTTCGTCTCCGCCTCAATGACGCGTCTAACTGCTTCACCACCGCTCATGCCCTGCACCCGCAATTCTCACAGGAGCCGCGAATCTCGCTCGGCCCCACCACATCTCAAAACGTCTATATCTAGTGGGCGCCCCGCCCGATTACGCAACATTATGGGGCCATTACCCTAACGACTCGTCAACGGGGAGTGCGGGTTGTCCCCCGGTGTTTTTTGCAAACGAAAGGTTAACAGGGGACTTGACGCTTGAACATGCTGGAGTTTCGCGGCGTTGTCCGAGCGCGGTTCACGAGACTGTGAACAGGCGCCGGCTTTCGCTCACAGCGGACCGGAGGAGATGGCAAGCGGGGCGGCGGACATGAAAAAGGGGCCCGGTCGCGAGACCAGGCCCCCATATCTCAAGGCGTTTCCGCCTGCGACCGAGATCAGAAGTTGATGTCGATCGTCGAACGGCGGTTCAGGGGTTCCTTCACGCCGTCGCCGGTGGAGACTGCGAGTTCGGTTTCACCCTTCCAGTCGACCTGCATCAGCTGCTGACCCACGCCCTGACCGACCAGAGCGTCGGCAACGGCCTTGGCCCGGCGCTCGGAGAGGCGGACATTGTAAGCCGGCGAGCCGGACGAGTCGGTGTGACCAACCACGATCACGCGGGTCGCGTTACCGGCCTTGGCGTACTCAGCCGCTTCCATAACGATGGTCTGGGCTTCCGGGGTCAGGATGGACTGATCGAACGGGAAGTAGACCACGAACTGCTTCGCCTCGTAGGCCGGCGGCGGCGGAGGCGGCGGCGGCGGCGGGGGAGGCGAAGCAGTTCGTGGTCTACTTCCCGTTCGATCAGTCCATCCT
>VYLA01000024.1_pt1 | contig 86528 bp, 81 predicted proteins | sample 5114381 | NCBI WGS metagenome assembly VYLA01 (sample SAMN12291789, study PRJNA351875) | freshwater metagenome | isolation source: freshwater lake | place: USA: Michigan, Gull Lake | collected 2011-08-08 | reverse complement strand
CCCGGCCCGCCCTGCCCGAGGCCTTCGCCGCCGCCCGGGCGGTCGCCTCGGCCCTCGCGGACATCGAGGCGCCCCTCCTGGCCCTGACCCGGACGCTGGAGGACCTGCTGGACCAGGGCGCCGAGACCCTGACCGGCGCCGAGCGCGGACGGATCGAGGGCGTGCTGCGGGGCCTGGACCGCCGGGCGCGCATGACCCTGCCCGCCTGGCGCGGCATGCTGTCCACCCTCGACGCCGAGGTGGCGGGGGACGATCCCGATTTCGTCGACTGGTTCGAGGGGGTGGTGATCAGCGGCCGGCTGGCGGACGCCGCCTTCCGCCGCCACTGGGTCGACCCCACCGAGCCCCTGGTGCGCACCGTGCTGGAGCCGGCGCATGGGGTCCTCGTGACCTCCGCCACCCTGACGGACAGCGCCGCGGAGGACCCCTTCGCCCTGGCCGAACTCCGGTCGGGAGGCCGCCGCCTGGCCTCGCCGCCCGCGCACCTGCGCCTTGCCTCGCCCTTCGACTACGCCGCCTGCGCCCGGGCCTTTGTCGTCACTGACGTCAGCAAGAACGACGCGCGGCAGGTCGGCGCGGCCATGCGCGAGCTCTTCCTGTCCGCGGGCGGCGGCGGCCTTGGCCTGTTCACCGCCATCCGGAGGCTGCGGGCGGTGCATGAGCAGATCGCCGCCCCCCTGGGGGACCGGGGACTGTCCCTCTACGCCCAGCACGTGGACCCCCTGGAGGTCGGCGCCCTGGTGGACATCTTCCGGGCTGAGGTCGACTCCTGCCTGTTGGGCACGGACGCTGTCCGCGACGGGGTCGACGTGCCGGGCCGCAGCCTGCGCCTGCTGGCTTTCGACCGGGCGCCCTGGCCCCGGCCGGACCTGCTGCACAAGGCGCGGCGGGCCCGCTTCGGGAACGGCTGGGACGACGCCATCACCCGGGGACGCATCGCCCAGGCCTTTGGCCGCCTGATCCGCCGCCAGGATGACCGGGGCGTCTTCGTCATGCTGGACGCCGCCACCCCCACCCGCCTTTTCGGCGCCCTGCCGGAGGGGGTGGAGGTCCGCCGCCTGACCCTGGTGGAGGTCCTGGAGGCGACGCGGGACTTCCTGGCCGGCGGCTGAGCGCTGGACACAGGCGCAGGGCCTGCCCATGCTGTCGGCCATGCGGGAGGACGCATGCTGAGACAGAAGGTGCTGGCGCTCTATCTGGCCAATTCGGCGTTGGATTCGGTCGTCGTCGGCTGGTCCCTCTGGGACGGGACGGGAGAGACCCGGCGCATGGCCGGCGACGAGGACGCCCCACCCTATCCCACCGGCCTGCACGCCCTGCGCGACGGCTGGCGGCTGATCCAGGCCTCGCCCCTCCTGCCTCACGCCCGGGGCGAGGAGTTCGACCTCGCCTACCTCAAGTACGAGTTCCTGTTCGAACAGATCGTGGAGACCGGCGCATGAACGACCTGCCCCTGCTGTCCGCCGAGACCATGGCCAGCTTCGCCGCCCGCGGCTTCCTGCGCTTTGACGGCGTCGTCCCCGAAGACATCAACCGCCAGTTCCTGGAAGAGATGGGCGACATCGACCCGCCCCGCCCTGGCCAGAAGATGAGGCGCACCTATGGCGAGATGCTGGCCCGGGCCGGCGTGCCGCAGGTCCCGGCGGGGGTGGCCCTGGCGCAGGCCTATCCCAAGGGCACGGCCCTGAAGCGCCTCCTCGACCTGCCCCTGGTGAGTGGCGCCATCCGCAGCCTGGTGGGCGAGGACCCGGTCTTCGACCACCACTTCCTGCACGTGACCTTCCCGCCTGCCTACCACGAGGCCAGCGGCGGCGAGAACGTCTCGCAGCACTACCACCAGGACTCCACCATCGACCCCCGGCGGGCCTTCGACATCCAGATCATGTACTACCCGCACACGGTGACCCGGGAGATGGGCGGCACCCGCTTCCTGCCCGGCAGCCACCTGCGCAAGGTCAGCGAGGCGGCTATCGCCCGCTACCAGAATATCCGCGGCCAGCAGCACATGGTCTGCGAGGGCGGGACCCTGCTCTTCCTGCATTCGGGCATCTGGCACGGCGGCGGGGTGAACGTCTCGGACCGCACCCGGACCATGTTCAAGGTGCGGATCAACCCGTCGCGCTCCCAGGTCCGCCAGTTCGACGTCTCGACCCTGAAGCCGCAGGACGCCCAGCGCCCGATCTTCTACCTCAAGGGCCCCCTGCCGCCCTCTGTCGAGCAGATCCTGATGACCCCCGAGCCCTGGCACGAGAACGACACCAGCCGGCTGGAACTGCTGAACCGGGTCAAGCTCTGGCGCTACCTGACCGGCGACCCGGACTATGACGCCGACTACTGGGCGACCCGGCTCGAGACCCTGGCGGACGCCTGATCCCCCCTCGAAACGGAAGGGGAACATGCTAGAACCGCGGCATGGCCGACGCCGCCGCGGATTCCCTTCTCCTGCCCTCCCATTTCGCCGACTGGTTCGCGGCCCAGGGCTGGTCGCCGCGCGCCCACCAGCTGGAGATGGTGGCCCGGGCGCAGGCGGGCCGGGACGCCCTGCTGATCGCCCCGACGGGGGGCGGCAAGACCCTGGCCGGCTTCCTGCCCAGCCTTGTGGAGCTGGCCGGACAGCCGCGGGAGGCGCGGCGCGGCGTCCACACCCTCTACATCTCGCCCCTCAAGGCCCTGGCCGTCGATGTCGAGCGCAACCTTTCCCGGCCGATCCGCGAGATGGGCCTGGACGTCACCGCCGAGAGCCGGACGGGCGACACCGGGATCGCCCGCCGCCAGAGGCAGAAGGTCCACCCCCCCGACATCCTGCTCACCACCCCCGAGCAGCTGGCCCTGTTCTGCGCCTGGGAGGGCTCGCGCCTCTATTTCGAGGACCTGGCCTGCGTGGTCATCGACGAGATCCACGCCCTGCACGCCTCCAAGCGGGGAGACCTCCTGGCCCTGGGCCTGGCCCGCCTTTCGGCCCTGGCGCCGGGGATGCGGCGGATCGGCCTTTCGGCGACCGTGGACGACCCGGATGTCATTCGCCGCTGGATGGGCTGCGGCGACCGGCCCGTGGACCTGGTCCGGGGGCCGCCCGGCGCTCCGCCCGAGGTGGAGCTCCTTCTGTCCAACGGACACACGCCCTGGGCCGGGCACACGGCCCAGCACGCCATGGCCGAGGTCTACGACGCCATCCGCAAGGCCCGGACCGCTCTGGTCTTCGTCAACACCCGCTTCCAGGCCGAGTTCGCCTTCCAGGAGCTCTGGAAGCTGAACGATGACGGCCTGCCCATCGCCCTGCACCACGGAAGCCTGGCGCCCGAGCAGAGGCGAAAGGTCGAGGCCGCCATGGCCCGAGGCGAGCTGAAGGCCGTGGTCTGCACCTCCACCCTGGACCTGGGCATTGACTGGGGCGATGTGGACCTGGTCATCCAGCTGGCCTCGCCCAAGGGCGCCAGCCGGATGGTGCAGAGGATCGGCCGGGCCAATCACCGCCTGGATGAACCCAGCCGCGCCCTCTTCGTGCCCGCCAACCGGTTCGAGACCCTGGAGTGCCAGGCGGCCCGGGAGTGCATCGCCGAGAACCGGCTGGATGGCGACCCCCTGAGGACCGGCGCCCTGGACGTCCTGGCCCAACACCTCCTGGGCTGCGCCTGCGCCGAGCCCTTCGATGAGGCGGCCCTGCTGGCCGAGGTGAGGACCGCCGGGCCCTTCCGGGACCTGTCCGCCGCGGACTTTGACCTCACCCTCGACCTGACTGCGACAGGCGGCTACGCCCTGCAGGCCTACGACCGCTTTCGCCGGCTGGTGCGCAACCCGGAGGGCCTCTGGACGGTGCGCAATGGCGAGACCGCCCGGCGCCACCGGCTGAACCTGGGCGCCATCCTGTCGCCGGAAATGCTCTCGGTCCGCATCGCCCAGGGGGCGCGCCTGGCGGGCGGGCGCAAGATCGGGGAGATCGAGGAAGGCTATTTCGAGATGCTGGACCCGGGGGACACCTTCGTCTTCGCCGGCCAGGTCTGGAGCCTGGCGGGGATCACAGGCATGGACGTCCTGGTCCGGCCCGCCCGGGACTCAGATCCCAAGATGCCCTCCTGGGGCGGCTCCAAGTTCGCCCTGTCGAGCCACCTCGCCCGCCGGGTGCGGCGGATGATGTCCGACGAGGGGGCCTGGGCGGTCCTGCCCCCGGACGTGCGCGAATGGCTGGGCCTGCAGCGCCGCCACTCGCGGATCGTCGCCGAGGACGAGATGCTGGTGGAGACCTTCCCGCGGGGCCGCCGCCACTTCCTGGTGGCCTATCCCTTCGAGGGTCGGCTGGCCCACACCACCCTGGCCATGCTGCTGACCCGACGGCTGGAGCGCGCCGGGGCCCAGCCCCTCGGTTTTGTCTGCAATGACTACGCCCTGGCCGTCTGGTCCCTGAAGCCCATGGACAAGGTCGACATGGACGACCTCTTCGCCCAGGACATGCTGGGCGACGATCTCGAGGACTGGCTGGCCGAAAGCTTCATGATGAAGCGGGCCTTCAAGGGCTGCGCCATCATCGCCGGCCTGATCGAGCGGCGATTCCCCGGCGAGCCGCGCAAGTCGGGGCGGCAGGTGACCTTCTCCACGGACCTGATCTACGACGTGCTGCGACGCCACCAGCCGGACCACCTGCTCCTGCGCTGCGCCCGCCAGGACGCCGCCGAGGGCATGATCGACGCCGCCCGGCTGGGGGACCTGCTCGCCCGGGTGGCGGGGCGGGTCCGCCATGTCCGGCTCGACCGTCTGTCCCCCTTCGCCGTGCCCATGCTGATGGAGATCGGCAAGGAGCGCTCTCCGGGCCAGGCGGGCGACGCCATCCTGGCCGAGGCCGAGAGCGAGCTGATCGCCGAGGCCCTGGCGTGAACGCGGTGGAGGCCCTCGGCCTGAACCCTGCATCCGACGGGAGCCTGGAGATGGTCCTGGCGGGGGAGGCGGCGCGTCTCCTGTCGTCGGGAGCGCTGGTCTTGGAGGGACATTCCGCCCTGGTCGTGGCCGACCTGCACCTGGAGAAGGGCTCGGCCTTCGCGGGCCGGGGCCAGCTCTTGCCGCCCCTGGACACCCGGGAGACCCTGCGGCGGCTGGCGGCGGATACGGCGGCGTTGGCGCCGGAGCGGATCGTCTTCCTGGGCGATGCCTTCCATGATCGCGAGGCCTCCCGCCGGATGTCGGAAGAAGACCGTCAGGTCCTCGAGGATCTGGGCCGGGCGGCGGGACTGGTCTGGATCACCGGCAACCACGACCCCGAGCCTGACGGCGACCTGCCGGGGGAGGCGGCGGAGGAGGTGCGGCTGGGCGGTCTCATCCTGCGGCATGAGCCCCTGCCGGCGCCGGCGCCGGGTGAGATCGCAGGTCACCTGCATCCCTGCGCCCGCATCGCCACCCCCCGGGGCGCAGTGCGGAGGCGGTGCCTTGTCACTGATGGAGAGCGGGCGATCCTGCCGGCCTATGGCGCCTTTACAGGAGGGCTGAACGTTCTCGACCCTGCCTTTGCGGGCCTGTTCGCACGGCCGCCCGTGGTGGCGGCCCTGGGAGACCGCCGTGTGCACGCGGCCGGCGCCCGGTCGCTCAGGCCGGACCGCAGCTAGATGCGCAGGGCCTTCTCAAGCGCCAGGGCCAGGGAGACGCAGGCCGAGAAGGTCAGGAGCGTCATCAGGGCCGGATAGCGGGAGAGGGTCTGGGGCGCCCGGTCGAAAAGCCAGGCGGCGAGGTAGGCGGCGATCAAACCGCCGAGGATCCAGTCCGCCGCCAGATAGTCCCGCGCCAGGAGAAGGCCGCCGCCCGCCAGAGGCGGCAGCATGGCGGCGGCAAGGCGCAGGAAGCGCGGCGGCTCGCGGACGGACTCCTGACTCCAGCGGATCCCGCCGAGGAAGCCGAGCACGACCGCGGACCAGGTCAGGAGGACATGGATGGCGGCGAAGCGCAGATCGACAGGCCCGAAGGCATACACGACGGCGGCGACCGGAAAGCCGGCGAGACCGACCAAGGCCAGGGCCAGGACCGGTGCGGGAGCCACGGGCATCACACCCTCCTGAAGGCCGCAGAGGCCGCCCACCCGGCGGCGAGCGCAATCAGAACGCAAAACATACCATAGACCCACGGTCGCTGGTGCGCAAAACCAGAGATGAGGCGCTCGACCCCGACCTTCTCGATGGTCAGCTCCCGGCTGCGGCGGGCCACAGCCTGGCCGTCCTGGAAGAGAATCACGGCGACCTGGTAACGTCCCACGGGCGCGGAGACGGGCAGGTCAACTCGAGCCCGAAAGAGGCCCCGATCCACGAAATCCACGCCCTTGGGGTTCTCCCCGTAAAGCCCCTCTCCGCGCTTCAGGCGGATGACGGCCTGGTTGAACTCGACGCCCCCGGGGGTAGAGACCGGCAGGCTGCCAAGGCCGGCGCCCGCCTCCCGCAGGACAGCGGGGGTGGCGATGCGCGCAAGGTCCCGGCTCGAGGCGGTGAGGTGGAAGCCAGGCGCGCCTTCGACCCTCTGGGGGCCACCGCTCAGCCAGAGGCCGGCTCGACGCTCCCGACGCGCGATGGATAGGGGCTCATCAGGCCCCCGTACGACGATCACAACATCAGACGGCGTATCGGCGGAGCCGAAGACCGCGCCAAAGACCGAAATGCTGGCGCCGGAATAGCCGGCGTTCACCTCGATGTTGGCCTGCGTCAGATCCGCGGCGAGTTGGGGAGGCGAAAGATCCGCCAAGTCAGCCTCCCCCGGGCAGCAGGAGGAAGGGATCCTCAGGGGTAAGGACCAGCCGGAGTCCCATGGACACCCCGACAGCGAGGATGATCAGAGCCAGGAGCACCCTCAAGGCTTCGGGCCGGAAATGAGACGACGCCTTGGCTCCCAGCTGGGCGCCGAAGACTCCGCCAAGGACCAGGAGCCCCGTCAGAACAATGTCCACGGTCTGGTTGCGACCGGCCTGGAGCAGGGTGGTCAGGGAGGTTGTCAGGATGATCTGGAACAGGCTCGTTCCCACCACCACACTGGCCGGCATACGCAGCAGGTAGACCATGGCCGGAACCAGGATGAAGCCACCGCCGACGCCCATGATTGCTGAGAGGAGACCTACGAAGGCGCCAAGGGCGAGGGGAGGCAGAACGCTGATGTAGAGACGCGACCTTGGAAAACGCATCTTCAGGGGAAGGCCGTAGAGCAGGGCGGGGCGTTTCTGGGCAGGACCTGGATCGGCCTCCCCGCGCCTCCGGCGGAAGAGGGCGCCGAGGGACTCCCAAAGCATGAGGATGCCGATCACCCCGAGGAAGACCAGGTAGGCCAGGGCGACGGCGAGGTCCGCCTGACCGGCGAAACGAAGCCACCTGAAAACCTCAACACCGGCTACGGACCCGATCGCTCCGCCAGCCGCCAGAACCGCTCCCATGCGAAAATCGACGCTGCGGCTGGCCGAGTAGGCCAGAACGCTGGAGGTCGAAGAGGCTGCGACGTGCCCAGCCATGCTGGCGACCGCCACAGGAGCGGGAACCCCCAAGAATACCAGCAGCGGGGTCATCAGGAACCCGCCGCCAACGCCGAACATACCCGAGATGAAACCCACCACCGCGCCTGCAGCGACCAGAATTGGGGCGTTGACCGAGATTTCAGCAATGGGAAGATAGACGTCCAGGGGGTCCGTCCTCAGGCGGCCTCAGCGGCCCAGCATGGCCAGGCGCTTCAGCGTCTCCTCATCGAGGAGACCGGTCGGGGGGGACTTCTGGTCCTTCTGGTAGGCCTCGATGGCCGCCCTCAACCGGGGCGTCGCCGCGCCATCTGCAGGTCCGGAATAGTAACCCAGTCGCGCCAGAGCCCTTTGAGCCAGACGGACGTCCTCAGGCGATCTGGAGGCCGCAGCGGCGAGAACGGGTTTCAGTCTCTCGACCTGACGCAGGGCTTCCCCATCACCGCCTTCAGCGGCGCGGGAGTACCACACAAGGGCCTGACGGAGATCCTGAGGCACGCCCATTCCGCGTTCGTAAACAGCACCCAGGTTGAACTGGCTCCCCACAAGCCCCGCCTCCGCAGCGCGACGGATCCAGCCCACCGCAGATGCCGGGTCCCGGGGACCATTCTCGCCGCTCATCAGCTCCAACCCGTAGGCATGCATCGCGACCCGATCGCCGGACTCGGCGGCGCGGCGCAACCAGGAGCGGGCCAGGGCGGGATCCCGTGAGAGCCCCGCTTCGCCCTTTTGAATCAGACCGGAGAGGGTCCGCATGGCCGGCCCGTACCCCGCGGTGGCAAGGGCCTGGATCTCCGGAGCCGCGCTCGGGCGTCCAGCAGCGAGGTCCGCCTGCGCTTTGCGGAAGCGCACCTCCTGACCCTGACGAACGGTGGGGTTGGTCTGAGGGAGCTTGGCCCCTGATGGGCTCACGACGGGGGCCGGCGCAAGGACAACGGACGCCCGGAGGGCCTCGGGCTCCGATGGCGCCACGGCCTGAGGCCTGGGCGCAGTGGCGAGGACATTTGGCTCAGTCCGCGAAACGTCGGGGCGCGCACCGCCGCCTGCGCTCTTGTCAAAGAGGCTGAGGACGCCGAACCCGACCAAGGAGGCGGACACGCAGAAGACGGCGAGGGAGGCGAGACCAGGTCCCGCAAAGCGGCGCGGCTTCGCTGGGGCCCCCGAGCGCGAGAAATCAAATCCCGGAAGCTTTGCTGACCCGGCCTCCGCAAGCGGCTGGGGCGTGTCTCCCGGCGCCTCAAAGGCGTTCCTTGCGTTGGCCGCCCTGGCTTCGGTGAGAAGGTCAAGGCTCCAGTCTTCCGCGCGACTTGCGCTGGCTTCGCCTGGCTGCGGGAAAGTCTCAGAGGGCCAGTTCGCGGCGACTGTGTTCGGCTCATCGCCACCAGCAAACAGCAGCTGCGTCCCGTCGCGGTCGTCCTCAAATGCCTGCGCTGGCGCGGCGCTGGCCGTGGCGGGAGGGAAATGAGCGTCCAGACGAAGGCGCGCCTCCTGGAGGAGCCGAGCCGTGCGATCCTCGCTCTGCCGGATTCGGCGGGCGATCTCCTCGCTCCCTGAGGGCTCCCAACGAGTCGCAGCGGAATGGCCCCTGTCCACTAGGCTAGGCTCACCTTCTGCGGGCGCGTCGATCGGGTCTCCGACCCCGGCGATCCCGTCGCCCCGTCCAGTGAGAGAGGCCGCCTGAGTTCCGCCCGCGAGGGATAGCCGACTTTGCAGACTCTCGAAGATCCGCCCGCCCTCGCCGGTCCGTAGGCGCTCGGGTGCGTCGGACAGGACGGCGGACGAGGGCGCAGGGCCGCCTGCAGCCGCCACCTCTCTCTCCACCCTCTCGACCTTCTGCGACAATTCCGAGAAGGCCTGCTCAAGTTCAGAGATCCGGCCCGCTGAGGTCTCCCTAAGCTCCCGGAACATCTCCTCCCTGGCGGTGTCCAGCCGCTGGCCAAGGCGGAAGGAAACCTCCCGCAAGCGATCCTCAATGCCCGCGCCGGCCGAAGACTCGACACGGGCGAGCCTCTGGTCCAGCCCCTCGAAGGCTTCTCGAAGCGACTGCATGGCCGCGGAGGTCCGGTCCTGAATCTCACCGACCCGCAGAGAGATCTGGTCCAATCCGGAAGCAGCCTCCCCCGGTCGCGCCTCCGCCCTGTCGAGGCGCGCGCGGACACCTTCAAGGGCGTCATGGGTGCGGGTCTCACTCTCCTGCATCTGAGCCGCCAGACGGCCGAGCGCGGACTCAAGGGCTCGCAGAACGCCTTCATAGCGGTCGGTCCGGGCTTCTTGAGGCGGCGGAGGAGAAGGAGGGCGGACCGCTGTTTGCTCAAGGCGTCTCAGCGTCGCGCGTATCGTGGTCTCCAAGGTCGAGATCGCCTGGCCTGTGCGCGCCTCCGACCCGTCGAGGCGGTCCGCGAGGCGACCGAGAACCTCAGTCAGGCGCACAAGTTCACCTACCGGACGATCGAAGGGATCGCGTGAGGCCCGAACTTCCGGCGCCGGCGCGGCGCGGCCCAAGCGTTCGCGCCCCGCCACTGGCGGCGGCGCTTCGCCCTCAAGGATCGCCCGGTTCAGCCACTCGCCCAGGGTCAACCCCGCCCGAGCGGCGAGGTCCTTCGCGACTTCTCGGGCCGTGGGGTCGATACCCTTGACGCTCCATGGCGCCCCTGCCGTCATACGAATCGCTCCCCAAAACGCTAACCCCCGGTCTACCCAGCCGGCTTTCAGGTGTAAACGCGAGGTTAACAGGTTGAAGGCGTGGGCCCGCGACACATTGTGGATATTTGCCGCCCGGAAGCAGCGGGCGACGGAGGGTTAACCATGGATATGAGCTTCACCCTGACAGGCCTCGCAGCCACGGCGGCCCTCGCCGTATTCGCGGGCTGGAGAGGCGCAAGGCCGCCGGATTTCCAGAGAGGACCCCGGATGGTTCCTTGGCGTCCCCTGATGGCGGCGTCCGCCACCGCCTTTCTGATCTTCCTTGTCCACCTCGTGAACCTGCTGGGGATCACGACGGGTCAGACGAGCCCTTGAGCGGGCTCCCCTCCCGACAACGGGGCCGTCGCCGGCTCGGCCTTTCGGCGGGGTGGAATCTCGCCCTTCTTCGGCCTCCGGGTGAGGCCGGCAAACCCGCCTGACGACAGCAGGCTCACGTCCGCCAGAAGGATGGCGATCGCCCACTTCGCCGGCGCCGCCGCATAGCGCGGCTCCCAGTTCGGATGGAATTTGTCCTTGTAACTGCGGACGCCCTGGAAGTTGTAGACCTCCTCGCCCAGGTCGAACATCAGGCGCCCGACACGGGTCATGACAGGCGCCAGGGGCCGATCCTCTAGGCCCGCGAGGGGCGCATTGCCGAAGTCCAGGTAGCCGTAACCCTGCTCACGGCCCCAGCTGATCAGCTCGACGAACAGGAAGTCCATGATCCGCTTGGGGGCGGCCCAGTTGTAGCGCATGAGGTCGATGGAGAAGGCGTCCCGCGAGGCGGTCGGCCAGAGGTTGGCGAAGGCGACGATCCGTCCCTCCCAGCGGGCGATCGCGACCGGGAACTCCTGCAGGTAACCTGGGTTGAAGCCGCCGAGGGCGAAGGCCTTGTCGCCGCCGGACTGCCCCGCCAGCCACTCGTCGGAGATCGCCGACAGTTCGGGAAGGATCGGCTCGATCCCTCCGGGCGGGATCACCTCAAACTCGGCACCGCCGTCCCGAACCTGTCGCCAGGCCCGGCGGATCTTGGCCCGGGTCTGGCCCTCGAAGGCGAAGTCCTGGATGGGCAGGCGGGCGCACTCGCCGATCTTCTGGATGGAGAAGCCCAGCTCGACAATGTCGGGCAGGTCATCGGGTCCGATGCCATAGAGGCCCGGCCGGGCGGCGTGGGCGTCGGCCAGCTCGCGGAACCTCCAGAGAAGCTCGAGGCGCTCGTCGCGTCGTCCGACGGGCCCGCCGAGGGCGATCCAGGATCGACCGCGAACCCCGAACATCAGAAAGCTCTGGCCGGATTCCGAGAAGAGGAAACGCTTGTCGCCCAGGAGAGCGAGGTTGGAGAGGGGCTCGGCGGACTCCGACGTGGCGAGCACCGCCCGAACCCGCTCGAAGTCGGGATCGTCTTCGCCGATCACCTTGGGGGTCGCCGCAGTGGCCACCAGCCGCCAGAGGCCGAAGCCGAGGAAGGCCAGGGCCGCTCCTGCCCAGGCCCGGATGGACCTGGCGACATCCCCATCGACCATGGTGCTCCAAAAGGGCCGGTCCTCGTAGCTGACATGGCTGAAGAACCAGAGGCCCAGCAGCCCGGCCCCGGCGACAGCCGCGCCGGCGGAGAGGAGCCAGCCCGGCGAGACCTCCATCTGCGAAAGGGCCGCCTTTCGGGGGAAGGCCGGCCTCAATGGGGCGAGAAACGCGCAGATCGCCGCCAGGATCATGCCTTCCTCCCAGATGAGCCCCTTGGAGAGGGCCAGGAGGGCGGTGACGGCGAGGACGACGACGCTCGCGGCCCAGGCGGCGTCGAGCCGGGACCGGAGACCGAAGGCCAGCATGACCAGAACCAGACCCAGGACGCTGGAGGCGAAGTGGCTGATGTCGATCACGAGTGTCGGCAGGGCGAGCGACAGGCGCATGAAACGTTCGGGTGAGGATGGCGTCGCGCCCGAGGCGATCAGCATGGCCCCGGCGGCCATCACAAGGATGGCTCCCGCCAGGGGGGCCGCCGCCAGGACAGCCGGTCTGAACTCGCGTCTGAGCGCCATCTCGAACCTTCGGAACATGGAACCGGACCCGTGCTCTACTCTCGCAAGGTTAAGAGATGGGTTCCAGATGCGCCGGATCAAACCCACCCTGCGAATGTCTTGCTCCCGGCGGACCGACCGCTAATGTAGATCCCGCGCGACCCCTGATGGAGAATTCCCATGGCCGACTTCGGCGGAGAAAGCCTTGAAGCCTTCCGGACGGAGGTCCGCAGTTGGCTCGAGGCCAACTATCCCGAGGAACTCCGCAAGAGCGACGCGCGGACAGATCCCGAGGCCATCTGGGGTGGGCGGCCCTTCATCGTCTCTGAGGACCCCCAGATCGTCTGGATGCGTCGGGTCGCCGAGAAGGGCTGGACTGCGCCGACCTGGCCGGCGGTCTACGGCGGCGGCGGGCTGTCGCCGGAAGAGGCCCGTATCCTCGAGCAGGAACTGGCCCGCGGTCGATATCGCACGCCCCTGTCGTCCTTCGGCCTCTGGATGCTGGGTCCCGTGCTCCTGGAGTACGCCAACGAGGCCCAGAAGCTGGAGCACCTGCCGCGGATCATCCGCGGCGAGGCCCGGTGGTGCCAGGGCTACTCGGAGCCCGGCGCGGGATCGGACCTGGCCTCCCTGCAGACCCGCTGCGAGGACAAGGGCGATCACTGGCTGATCAACGGCCAGAAGATCTGGACCAGCTACGCCAACAAGGCCGACTGGTGCTTCTGCCTCGTGCGCACCGACACGTCCAAGAAGCACGAGGGCATTTCCTTCGTGCTCATCGACATGAAGTCGCCGGGGGTCGAGACCCGGCCGATCCAGCTGATCTCTGGCGAGAGCCCCTTCTGCGAGACCTTCTTCACCGACGTGAAGATCCCCAAGGAGAACCTGGTGGGCCAGGTCAACGGCGGCTGGCAGATCGCCAAGCGTCTCCTGCAGTACGAACGCCAGAACATTTCCGGCGGCTTCGGTCCCGGCGAGAGCGCGGGCGGCTCCTCGAGTGACCTGGGCGTCATGGCCCGCAACTATGTCGGGACTGACGAGACCGGGGTCCTTTCCGATGCGGACCTACGCACCCGGATCACCCGAAACAAGATGGACTTCGACTGCTTCTACAAGACGATCCGCCGCATCGAGGCGGAGTCCAAGGCTTCCAACGGCCCCTCGGCGGCGACCTCGATCATCAAGTACGCGGTGGCGAGCTTCGCCCAGGAGCGCTCTGAACTGGTCGTGGAGATGATGGGCAGCCAGGGCCTGGGCTGGACCGGCGAGGACTATGCGCCCCAGGAGATCGGCGCGGTGCGCGGCTGGCTGCGGGCCAAGGCGAACTCGATCGAGGGCGGCAGCTCGGAAGTCAACCTCAACGTGATCTCCAAGCGGGTGCTCGGGCTTCCCGACCCCGCCTAGGGGTCGCGGTGGACGAACGGTTTTTCAGGAAAGGCGGGACAGATGGCGGATTTCGGCGGCGAAGACCTCGAGGGCTTCCGGACGGAGGCCAAGACCTGGCTGGATGAGAACTTTCCCAAGGCCCTTGCGGCGGACCCCGCGGCCCAGCTGGCGGCCATGGGCGGCGGCAAGGAAGGGGACGACGCCCGCCTCTGGCGCGAGCGCATGGGAGCCAAGGGCTGGGGCGTCCCCACCTGGCCGGCGGCCTATGGCGGCGGCGGCCTGTCCCGCGCCAAGGCCCGGGTCCTGGCCGAGGAGATGGCGCGGATCGGGGCCCGGAACCCCATCGGCGGCATGGGCGTGATGATGTTCGGGCCGACCCTCCTGGAGTACGGGACCGAGGCCCTCAAACGCCAGCACATGCCCGGCATCGTCAACGGCTCGGTCCGCTGGTGCCAGGGCTATTCCGAGCCGGGCTCGGGCTCGGACCTCGCCTCCCTGCAGACCCGCTGCGAGGACAAGGGCGACCATTGGCTGATCAACGGCCAAAAGATCTGGACCTCCGGCGCCAACATCGCCGACTGGTGCTTCTGCCTGGTGCGGACGGACACGAGCAAGAAGCATGAGGGCATCTCGTTCGTCCTGATCGACATGCGCGCCCCCGGGGTGGAGGTCCGCCCGATCAAGCTGATCAATGGCACCTCGCCCTTCTGCGAGACCTTCTTCACCGACGTGAAGGCGCCCAAGGACCAGCTCTTCGGTCCGCTGAACGGCGGCTGGACTGTGGCCAAGCGCCTGCTCCAGTTCGAGCGGGACAACATCTCCGCCGGCCTGGGCGGCGGATCGATCGGCGCCCCGGTCGCGGCCCTCACCGTCCGGGAGGCGGCTCTGGATTATGTGGGCGTCGACGAGGACGGGCGCCTCGCCGATCCCGACCTCCGTCGCCGGATCGTCGATCACCTGATGGAGACCCAGGCCTTCCAGCAGACGGTCCGCCGGGCGGCCGATGAATCCAAGTCCAACCAGGGCCCGTCCGCGGTCACCTCCATCATGAAATACGCCGGGGCCAAGATCGCCCAGGAGCGGAACGAGCTGATCGTCGAGTCCCTCGGCACGGCCGGCCTGGGCTGGGAGGGGGAAGGATTCTCGGCCCCCGAACTGGCCGCCGTTCGCACCTGGTTGCGCGCCAAGGCCAACTCCATCGAAGGGGGAACGTCAGAAATCAACCTCAACGTGGTCTCCAAGCGCGTCCTCGGCCTGCCCGACCCGAAATAAGCGACTCGCGAAACCGGGCCCTTATGGTATGATTAGTGATAAAACATTGATTTTTGGGAGTATTTCTGATGGCCGATTTTGGCGACAGTGGACTCGACGCCTTCCGCACCGAAGCCCGTGACTGGCTGGAGGCGAATTTCCCGGTCTCTCTCCGCAAGGACCTCTCCGCCCTTGAGGCGATGGTCCTGTCCCCCGAGCCGCCTAAGGGCGACTTCGCCCTCTGGAAGGCGCGCATGGGCGCCAAGGGCTGGGGCGTCCCGACCTGGCCGGCGGCCTATGGCGGCGGCGGTCTCTCCCGCGATCTGGCCCGGGTGCTTCAGCAGGAAATGGCGGACATCGGCGCCGTGAACCCCATCGTCGGCATGGGCGTGAGCATGTTTGGTCCCACCCTCCTGGAGTATGGGACCGAGGCCCAGAAGCAGAAGTATATTCCCGACATCGTCCACGGCCGCGTGCGCTGGTGCCAGGGCTTCTCGGAGCCGGGTGCGGGGTCGGACCTGGCCTCGCTCCAGACCCGGGCCGAGGACAAGGGCGACCACTTCCTGGTGAACGGTCAGAAGATCTGGACCTCCGGCGCCCAATGGGCCGACATGATCTTCTGCCTGGTACGCACCGACACCACGAAGAAGCACGAGGGCATCTCCTTTGTGGTCTTCTCCATGCGCCAGCCCGGCGTCGAGGTGCGTCCGATCCGCCTCATCGCCGGCAACTCGCCTTTCTGTGAGACCTTCATCACCGACGTGAAGGTGCCCAAGGACGACCTGATCGGTCCCCTCAACGGCGGCTGGTCGGTGGCCAAGCGCCTGCTTCAACACGAGCGCGGCGGCATGGACGGCGCCCGTCGCGGCCCTGCGCAGAAGGTCATCCTGGGCCAGCTGGCCAAGACCTATGTGGGCGAGGACGACCAGGGTCGCCTGGCGGACCCGGACCTTCGCACCCGCATCGTCATGAATGAGATGGACCAGGCCGCCCTGCAGGCCACGGTCCGCCGGGCCGCCCTGGAGTCCCGCGGCAACGCCGGGCCGAGCGCCACGACCTCGATCATGAAGAACGCCAACATGAACATCGCCCAGGACCGGGCGGAGCTGACCCTGGAGTTCATGGGCCACCGGGGGCTGGGCTGGGAGGGCGCGGACTTCGCTCCCGAGGAGCTGTTGGCCGTTCGGGGCTGGCTCTCCGGCAAGGCCGGCTCGATCTATGGCGGGTCGAACGAGGTCCAGAGCAACATCATATCCAAGCGCATTCTTGGCCTGCCCGACCTGACACAGTCGCGCTGAGCCCGTTTTTCTGAAGGAGACGTTTCATGGCAGACTTTGGAGGCGGCGATCCGGAGGCCTTCCGCAAGGAAGTGCGCGAGTGGGTTGAGGCCAATTTCCCCGCCGAGCTGAAGGGCCGGCCCAACCCGATGATGCGCGAGGAGCGCGCCAAGCCGAGCGAGGCCCAGGAAGCCTGGCGCAAGGCGGTAGGCGCGAAGGGATGGGGCACCCCCACCTGGCCGGCCCAGTACGGCGGCGGCGGCCTCTCGAGCGCCGAGGCCCGCGTGATCCAGCAGGAGTTCGGCCGCGCCGGGGCCTATAACCCGATCGGCGGCATGGGCGTGATGATGTTCGGCCCGACCCTGCTCGAGTACGGCACCGAGGACCAGAAGCTGGAGCACATCCCGCCGATCTGCCGCGGCGACGTGCAGTGGTGCCAGGGTTTCTCCGAGCCGGGCGCCGGTTCAGACCTGGCGGCCCTGCAGACCCGGGCCGAGGACAAGGGCGACCACTTCATCATCAACGGCCAGAAGATCTGGACCTCCGGCGCCCAGTGGGCCGACATGATCTTTTGCCTCGTGCGCACCGATACCTCGAAGAAGCATGAAGGCATTTCGTTCGTGCTCTTCAGCATGCACCAGCCGGGCGTTGAAGTGCGGCCGATCAAGCTGATCGCCGGCTCTTCGCCCTTCTGCGAGACCTTCTTCACCGACGTCCGCGCCGATAAGAAGAACCTGGTCGGGCCTCTGAACGGCGGCTGGACCATCGCCAAGCGCCTCCTGCAGCATGAGCGCGGCGGCCTGTCCGGCGCCGGCGGCGGCGGCGGCATGGGCGGCCGGTCCCTGGTGGACCTGGCACGCGAGTATGTCGGCGTGGACGCCCAGGGCCGGATCGCGGACCCGGACCTGCGCACCCGCGTCGTCCAGCACGAGATCGAGGGCCGCTCCTTCCAGCAGACCGCCGTGCGCGCCATGCTGGAAAGCAAGGGCAATTCCGGCCCCAGCGCCGCGACCTCGATCATGAAGAACGCCGGGACGAGCTGGATGCAGATGCGTCACGAGCTCACCCTCGAGATCATGGGCCACCAGGGCCTGGGCTGGGAAGGCGACGCCTTCAAGCCGGAGGAACTCGGCGCCGTCCGCGGCTGGCTGGGCGGCAAGGCCTTCACGATCTACGGCGGGAGCCAGGAGGTGCAGAGCAACATCATCTCCAAGCGCATCCTCGGCCTGCCCGACCTCACCCAGCACAACTGACACCCATACGACGACAGTAAGGATCAACTGATATGGCCGTTCTGAACGAAGAACAGAGCATGCTCCGCGACGCCGCGAAGAGCTGGACCCAGGAAAAGAGCCCGGTCACCGCTTTCCGGAAGATGCGGGATTCCGGCGTCGATATCGGCTACGACGCCAACGCCTGGAATGAGATGGCTGAGATGGGCTGGGCCGGGGTCATCATCCCCGAGGAGTATGGCGGCTCGGCCTTCGGCTACCTGTCCATCGGCCTCATCCTGGAGGAACTGGGGCGGACCCTGACCGCTTCGCCGCTCATCGCCTCGGGCGTGGGCGCTGCTTCTGCCCTGGTCCTGGGCGGCTCTGACGCCCAGAAGTCCGAGTGGCTGCCCAAGATCGCCGATGGCTCGGTCGTCGGCGCCCTGGCGGTAGACGAGGGCGCCCACCATGCCCCGGAAAAGGTCGCCCTGACGGCTGCCAAGTCCGGCGCGGGCTATAGCCTTTCGGGGACCAAGACCTTCGTGATCGAGGGCCTGGCCGCCAACCTGTTGGTGGTCTCGGCGCGCACGTCCGGCGCTCCGGGCGATAAGGACGGGATCACCCTGTTCCTCGTGCCCGCCGACGCCAAGGGCGTGAGCCGCAAACGCCTGGCCCTGGCCGACAGCCGCGGCGCGGCCAACATCACCTTCGACAAGGTCGAGGTGGGCGCCGACGCCGTCCTGGGCGCCGCCGACAAGGGCTGGGACGTCCTGGAAAAGACCCTCGACCGCGTGCGCGCGGCCCTGGCGGCAGAGATGCTGGGCGCCGCCAACCAGGCCTTCGAGACCACCCTCGACTACCTCAAGGTCCGGGTCCAGTTCGGTCAGGTGATCGGCTCCTTCCAGGCCCTTCAGCACCGCGCCGCCAAGATGTTCACCGATCTTGAGCTGGCCCGCAGCGCCGTCGAGGCGGCCCTTCAGGCCATCGACGCCGACAGCCCCGACGTTCCCGAGCTGGTCTCCCTGTCCAAGGCCAAGATGGGCGATGTTTTCCACCTCGTGTCCAACGAGATGGTCCAGATGCATGGCGGCATCGGCATGACCGACGCCCATGACGCTGGCTTCTACCTGAAGCGCGCCCGGGCGGCTGAGGCGGCCTTCGGCAGCCAGAGCTACCACCGCGACCGCTACGCCCGGATCAACGGCTACTGATCATCCGCCGTTTGCGGCCGTCAACAGACCCCTCCGGCAGGCAAGCCGGAGGGGGTTTTCGTTCCACCTTCCGGTTTGCGGGCGGGCGGGGAGCGTGGTTATTTGCTCACCGCTTGCAGGAGCGCGCCCATGACCTTCCCCCCGCTTCGACCCCTTCTCATAGCCATCGCCCTGGCCGCCCTTGCAGGGGCCGCCCGCGCAGAGACCATCCTCTTCGTGGGCAACAGCTTCACCTTTGGAGCCACCTCGCCCGTCCTGAGGTACCGGCACGAGCAGGTGACCGACCTCAACAAGGAGGGCATCGGCGGAGTGCCCGCCATCTTTAAGGTCCTCACCGTCCAGGCTGGCCTTGACTACCAGGTCAGCCTCGAGACCTCCCCGGGCAAGAGCTTTGACTGGCATCTGGCCAACCGGCTGCCGCTGATTGATCGCCCTTGGGATGTGGTCATCCTGCAAGGACAGTCCACGCTTGACCTCGAGCGCTCCGGAGATCCGACCCGGATCATCGAGTCCGGCCGTCAGCTCTCAGACGTCCTGGGGAAGAGAAATCCTGCAGCGCGGATCTACTATCAGGCCACCTGGTCCCGGGCGGACCTGACCTACGCTAAGCCCAGTCCCTGGAGGGGCAAGCCCATCGCCGCCATGGCCCGGGATGTCCGCGCCGGATACGACCGGGCCCGCGCCGTCTCTCCTGCGGTTAGAGGGGTGCTGCCCGTCGGCGAGGCCTGGACGCGCGCCATGGAGGCCGGTGTCGCTGACCCCAACCCCTATGACGGCCTGACCTTCGGCCAGGTCGACCTATGGGGCTGGGACCAGTATCACGCCAGCGCGGCCGGTTACTATCTGAGCGCCCTAGTCACCTTCGGGGCGGTCACAGGCCGCGATCCCCGGAGTTTCGGCGAACGGGAGGTGGCCGCCTATGAACTCGGCCTCTCGCCGGCCCAGGCGATTGGCCTACAAAAAGCCGCCTATGAGCAGTTGAAGGCTGAAGGCTTGCTTGCCGACACGGCGGGGTTCTGAGACCGCTGAAACCACCCGCCCGCGACACCAACAGCGCCCGGTCAGGCTAGATGGTTGGAAAGGCCTTACCTACAGGCCGACGGGGACCGTTGTAGTTGCCGAAGCGGACAAACTCCCTTTGCGGCGAGAGCGCCCTCGTGATCCGTTCAGCCAGCGCCTTCGCCGTAATGGGCTTAGCGAGGAACTGGTCGACTCCGGCGTCGAGGCAGGCTCTGACGTGCCTTTCCTCGGTATGTCCTGTGGCGACGATGATCGGCACCTCGCTGAACGGATTGGAAAGGTCCGCACGGAGGTTCCGGACAAAGGTGACACCGTCCAGAACGGGCATTTTGATGTCGGTGATAATCAGGTCGGGTTTGACTATTGGCATCTTCGCCAAGGCCTCTATGGCGTCATCGGCGAGTCGAATCGTCGTGAATCCCAAAGCGACCAGCACCGCCTTCATGATGCTGCGCATGCCTTCGTTGTCGTCGATTATGAGAACCACCAGTTCCCGGCTCTGTGGAACCATCTTCAACCTGCAGCGCCAAAGTTTCGAGTAACTCTAACCGGCGGGGGTTGCGAGAAGGTTACGTCCCGAAGCGCACAAAGTCTCGACGGGCTGGCGGAGGTCGTGCAAGACCGGCGATATCGGCGACCAGCCCATGAGAAGAGACATGTCCGACAGCCCACCCCTTCAGGAGCTGCAGAAGACTCTCGGCCAGCAGAGGCTGGTCACCTTCGAGCCCGGCCGGGCGGCGATCGAGTACCTTGCCGGCGCCCACATGTGCCATTCGGGCGGCGTGGTGCAGGGCGGTTTCATCTGCGGCTGGATCGACGCGGCCATGGCCCACGCCGTCATGGCGGGCGGCGGCGACATGACGCCCATGTCCCTGGAGCTCAAGGTCAGCTTCTTCGCCCCCGCCCGTCCAGGCCTCGTCCTGGCCGAGGCCTGGATCGAGCGCGCCGGCAAGTCCACCTGCTTCGCCGAGGGCCGCCTCCTCAACGCCGCCGGCGAGATCCTGGCCAAGGCCACATCCACCATCCGCCTGATCCCCCGCGCCAAGGTGGAGGCGGGGTCAAAGGCGGCGATGGGCTGAGGATTCGGCCCCTGTGGCCCTGGCGCCACTGAAACCGAACCGTCACGAAACTGTCTCCCGACAGCCATGAATCCTCGGCATTGGGGACACTCGGTCGCATTCTGGCGGCCTCTCTCCCGGCAGGATGACTGGCATGACACTCCCGACCCCTTCGGCGGCGCTCCGCCTCGCCCTCCTCTGCAGCACCGCCCTGGCGGCGCCTCTGGCGGCCCAGGCCCAGGAAGCGGGATCCGGAACGGTGAGCGAGCTCGTGATCACCGCCTCCCGGCCGATCGCGGAGTCCGAGGCTGCGGCCCTGCGCACCCAGAAGGCGTCGGACTCCCTGGTGGCCGTGGCCGCCTCGGACAGCGTCGGCCGCCTTCCGGACCAGAACATCGCCCAGGCCGCCAGCCGCCTGCCCGGCGTGGCCGTCGAGCGCGACCAGGGCCAGGCCCGCTATGTGAGCCTGCGCGGCGCCCCGAACTACTGGACCACCCTCAGCTTCGACGGGATCAACGTCGTCAGCCCCGAGGGGCGCGACGCCAGGTTCGACTCCGTCCCCTCAGCCATCGCCTCGCAAATCATCGTGTCCAAGGCGGTGACGCCGGACATGCCGGGCGAGACCGTCTCGGGCAATGTCAACATCATCACCCGCTCCGCCTTCGATTACCCGGGCCTGAAGCTCGGCGCCAAGGCGGGCTACGGCGTCGCCGAGCTGGGCGACAAGCCCCAGTACGAAGCCTATGGCGTCGCCTCCAACCGGTTTGATCTGGGCGACGGCGAGGTCGGCTTCGTCCTCTCCGCCTCCTACTTCCAACGGGACATGATCACTGACAACTTCGAGGTCGACTACGAACGCGTCTCGCAGGACCAGCGCCCCGGGAACCTGACCCGCTTCTGGGCGCATGAGGCCGAGAACAAGCTCTACAGGCTGACCCGCACGAACTGGTCGGTCTCAGGCCGGGGCGACTGGCGCCAGGGCGACAACCAGATCTCCTTCCGGTCGATCTACACGACCTTCACGGACGACGAGATGCGGGACAACTACCGCTTCGATCTCGATGACCGCCAGTCGGACCTGGCGCCCCTGACCGATGCCTGCGCCACGACCGTCAACCCGACCCCGACCAACACCGGCTATGCGGATGTCTGCATCGGGAACACCCCGATGAAGGGGACCGTCTACGGTATCGACATCCGCCAGCGCTCGACCCTGCGGGCCTTCGAACAGTCGATCTTCACTAACACCCTGGAGGGCCAGCACGGCTTCGACGGCGGTTGGACCCTGAACTGGCTGGCCAACTACACCGAGTCTACGGATGACCGTTCCGTGGTCGGCGAGACCACCTGGGAAAGCCCCAGCACCCGCACCCTGCGCCCGACCGTGGCCTACGACTTCTCGGACCCGGAGCGGTCGCGCGTCCTTCTGTCGACGACCCTGCAGCTGTCGAGCCCCACGCGGTACCAGGCGGGGACGCCGGTGAAGGCCATCGACACCTTCACCAAGCCCCTCTCGGGACTCTCCATCCTGGACGCCGTGGACACCACCGAGGCCTACACCGGCCGGGTCTGGGTCGCCAAGGAAACCGATTTCCTCGGCGGCGAAGCCACCTTCCGGGTCGGACTGCAGTACGACCAGCGCACCAAGACGACGGACGAAAAGAACCTGGTCGCGAACCAGGCCGCCCAGTTCACCGCCATCGGCATCTCCACCGACTACAACGCCTTCTCGCTGGACCAGGCCTTCCTCGGCAGGATCCCGATGGACTACACCTTCCGCTATTTCGATGCGGACAAGATGCGCACCGCCGCTGCCGCGGCGCGAAAGGCCTACGCCTTCAGCCCCGCCACCGGCAATAACTACGAGGTCCGCGAGCAGGTCCTGGCCGGCTACGCCATGGGCACGTTGAAATGGGACTGGGGCTCCGCCATCGGCGGCGTCCGGGTCGAGAACCTGAACAACCGCGGGACCGCGGTGGCGACGGTCGGTGGCGTCACGGGCCCGATCACGGCCGAGTCTGACCGCACCCTCGTCTTCCCCAGCCTGCACGTGAACGTGAATCTGGACGAGACCAAGAAGCTGCGTCTGTCGTATAACAGCGGCGCGGCCCGGGCCGATTACGACCAACTCCGTCCCAATGTGACGGTGAACGACGCCAACCAGAGCATCTCGGGCGGCAACCCGGCGGTCCGGCCGGAGCTGGCCCAGGGCTTTGACGCCTACCTGGAATGGTATGTCGAGCCGCAGGGCTATCTGATGGCCGGCGTCTTCTTCAAGCGGGTCGAGGACGTCCTCTACCGCCAGACCCGGACCTTCGGCTCCGACGCCCTGAACAGCAACGGCATCGATCGCTCGGGCTATATCTTCTCGGGGATCACGAATGGCGGCGACGGGCGCCTTGTGGGCCTTGAGCTGGCCGCACAGTTCCAGCTTGACCCCTGGACCGACAGCCTGGGCGTGCCGGAGTGGATGGGCGGCTTCGGCGTCAGCGCAAACGCCACCTTCAACAACAGCCGGGTTCTGAAACCCGCCATCGGGTCGATCCCGGTGCGCAAGCTTCGCCTGCCCGGGACCTCGGACGAGATCTACAACGTCAGCGGCTATTACGAGAAGTACGGCCTGTCCCTGCGGCTCAGCTACCAGCGGCGCTCCGCCTGGCTGGATGGCTTTGCAGATGACCTGACCGACGCCGGGGACACCTACTGGGCTGAGGATGACGAGCTCGACTTCTCAGCCCGCTATGAGGTGAACAAGAACGTTGAAGTCTACTTCGACGCCACCAACCTCCTGAACAACCCCGGCCGGCGCTTTGCCGAGCCCGGCAATCTGCTGACCGCCACGGGCGTGCCGACCGGCTTCACCGACATCTACACCATCGAGTATGAGCGGTTCGGTCGGCGCTATGCAGGCGGCATTCGGGTGACCTTCTGATGCGGGCGATCCAGACGACCGGCCTGGGTCTCCTTCTGGCGTCGGTCCTGGCCGTATCGGCGACAGCCCAGACCGTCACTGTCCCTGCGCGGGGCCAGACCGTACCGGTCGGCACTGTGGCGGAGGACGCCGCCGATGATCCCGCCATCTGGCGGGACCCCCGGAACCCAGAGCGGAGCCTGATCGTCGGCACCGACAAGAAGGCTGGCCTGCACGTTTACCGCCTGTCGGGGGAGAGCGTTCACTTCACCCCCGCCGGCCGGGTCAACAATGTCGATCTGGTCGACCTGGGCGCCCGGGGCGTCCTGGTGATCGCCTCTGACCGGAACGATCTGGCCCGCGCGCTCCTGAAGCTCTACCGGCTCAACACCCGCAGCGGCGCCCTCGCGCCGGTCGGCGAAGCCGAGGGCGGGGCGGGCGAGGCCTATGGCGTCTGCCTCGCCGTGATCGACCGAAAGGTGCACGCCTTCTCAGTGCTCAAGGATGGGCAGATCGTTCAGGTCCGACTGGACCTTGGGCGCGACAAGGTTTCCGGAACCTTCGTCCGGAAGCTGAGCGTTCCTTCCCAGGCTGAGGGCTGCGTGGTCGACAATCGCACCCGCACCCTTTACGTCGGCGAGGAGAAGGCCGGGGTCTGGGTGTTCGACGCCCGGCCCGACGGCCCATCAGAGGGCCGCCTGGCGATCCGCGCCGATGGAGTGCAGCTGGTCGCGGACGTCGAGGGCCTGGCCCTGGCGACGGAAGGCCGCACGGGGGGCTGGCTGGTGGTGTCCAGCCAGGGCGACAACGCCTACGCTCTCTATCGCCTACCCGAGCTCACGCCCGCAGGACGTTTCCGGATTTCTGGCGGCCAGCTGGGCTCCACCGAGGAGACCGACGGCATCGCCCTGGCCCTGGGCCGCTTCAGCCGCGCCTATCCAGACGGCCTCTTCGTGGCCCAGGACGGCGACAACGCCCCCGATGCCCAGAACTTCAAGCTGGCGTCCTGGGCGGAGATCCTGAAGACGGTCAGAGCCGCCGCACCCTGACTCTTTGTGCGCGGGCGGCTCCCTCGAGGCGCGGGGAGGTCAGAAAGTACGCATCACGGTCAGGGACACGTCTGGTCCCTCTTCCCAGCGCACAGCCTCGCGCCCTGTGACGGCTGTGGCTCGGGTTGGTGCGAAGAAGGTTCTGTCTCTCGTGAATCTGCGTCCAAGGGGGTTCAGAACGGTCAAACTCACTTTGAGGTCCTGCCAGTAGGTGCTTTCCACGGTCAGGCGCACTTCTGGACCCATACCGAAGGCGCTGAACTCAGGGACGTAGTAGCTGACCTGCTCGTCCTCTCCGGATACCTTCGCGCTCCAGGACAGCTTTTGTTCCGGCAGATCCTGGCGGAGTTCGACGGAATAGGTCCACGGCGTAAAGTCCGTCAGCCTTCGTGAGCGACCTGTCAGCGGATCGTCGAAGACAGACTCCCGCCATTCGCCGTTGGCGTCTAGACGCATCCCCCGGGCGAGCCACGACAGGGAGGTGGAGGCTCCGATCCTGGCGCCCCAGACCTGGGCGCTGTTCGCATTCCCAACGCCGAAGGCGCCGCCGGGCAGGATGATCGGCTCCAGAACATCTTCACGCCACTCGTGGAATACGCCGGCGTTCAGCGCCAATCCCCCCTGTCCGCGCACATCCAGGTCCAGGCTGGCGCGCGTCTCGGTCTGCGGGCGGAGTTGAGCATTACCCCCCCGGGTGCGGTCGGCCCCGACCTCGGCGGAAGCCGCAAACGAGTCGAAATCCAACTGACCGACACTCCGGCGAACACCGGCGACGACGCTGAGATCAGGTCCCGGGCGCCAGGAGAGGGACACCTCAGGCTTCAGGAACTGCAGCCGCTGACGATTGCGGGCATCGCCGCTGACCGAGATTTCCGACCACTCCGAAGCGGCCCTTGCATCGAGGGTCCAGCTCGGCGAGACGTCGTAAGCGAGGTTAAGGAACACCTCCGCGCGGTACTCATCCACGACGACATTGGCGGCCGGAAGGGATATCGGGGTCAACGTCCCTGCGGAGTCACGGGTGGTGAAGGACAGCGATGAGTCCAACCTGTTGAAGGCCGCCTCACCCCCGAATTCGGGGCGCAGTCGACCTTCGCCCGCCGACATCGTTGCGCGACCGACCCACTCGATCTTGTTCCGCTGGGAGATTGAGAGGGTCTCGGAAATCCGGGTTCCAAGAGGCCTCTCGATCCGACTTCCACTGTCGGAGTCGTCCTGGCTCCAACTGACAAGACTCAGCACCTTGAAGGTCGCTGCGTTCGACAACTTCCTGGACCACTCTGCGCCAAGCTCGGCGCTAAGGCTCCGGTCGTCGAACGAGACTCCCTGAAGCTGATCGACCGACCCCGCCGGCAGGCGTCCAATGAAGCCGCTCCGGACGAAAAGCACGTCGACGTCATACCCGTCCAGCCGGCCATTCACCACGAGTTCGCCGCCGAGCGCTTCGCGCCGCGCATCTCCAGAAAGCCTAATCTGCACGCCGTTCACATCGCCAGTCATCTGTTCGAAGAGCCGCAATTCACCAACCGGCCCGGTCCGCCTGCGCGTTCCATTTGAGGGATCGCTCCAGGGTCGAAACAGAACACTCCCGGATGCGCGCCAGTCGGCGATTGGTCCGGAAAGGCTGGCCTCCACCTTCGGACGCAACACCTCGTCCCGAGTGCGGGTGAGGGACAGGCTCCAGGAGCCCGAGACCGGGGTTTCCTGCAGGATCAGGTCAACAATGACGCTCTGTCCGGACGCCTCGCTGGTGGTGGGGTTGGTGACAAGATCGATCCTCACGACGGCCGAGGCCGGGATTCGCGACAGCGCCTCGCGTGGCCCGCCCGCCTTTGAGCCGGGGCGCGCGCCATTGATCAGGACATTGCCCCCCGTGTCCCCGAAGCCTCGGCGGGCCTCCCCCTCATTGAGGGTGAAGCCAGGGACCCTTCCGACCATGTCGAGCGCTGTACTCGGGGCGAAGTCCGTAAAGAACTCCCGGGAGTAGCTCTTCACCTGCATCGGCTCGGATGCCCGAGCCAGTTTGGGAGTCGCTGAAACTAGGGCCATCGCCGCGACAGCCAGGGGGATGCCAGCGCGCAACCTCATGAGCGAGCGCCAGCAAACAGACTGGCGAACGGAACTCGCCCTGCGAAACCGGAACCTGCTGTTGTCATCGTGACCTGTCCGAACCTTGATCTGGAAACTCCTCCCAGGTCCGTCGCAGCCGACGGAAGGGATGAAGACCAGATGCGCGCGAACGGGTTCGAGCGGGTTGCGCGACGATTGCGCAATGATTGCGTCAGCGGATGACGGGCAACCGGATCTCGACGATCGCTCCGCCCTCAGCGCCCCGCCTGAGATTCAAGGCTCCGCCATAGGCCGCAACCGTCGCCTGGACGATCGAGAGGCCCAGACCCGAACCTCCCGTTTGCCTGGACCGGGACTCATCTCCCCGGGCGAAGGGCTCAGCAAGGGCGTGGGGATCGCCCGGCGGCCAGCCCGGGCCATGATCGGTGCACCTGAGAACCGCATCGGCTCCATCGGCAAAAACCTCGATGGTCGCCTGCGCCCCCGGAGCATAGCGAATCAAGTTCCGCAGGATGTTCAGCAGGGCGCGACGCAGACGTCCGGGGTCGGCCTCGACAAAGACGCTCTCTCCTGAGACCAGGGCCAATGAAACGTCGCTGGCCTCCAACTCCGGGCGCAGGGAGTCCACACTGTCCTTCGCCAGCGCACAGAGGTCTACCCTGTCCCGCTTGCCCGCCCCGGCCTGACGCGCATCCGCCAGGGCGTTCACGTCCGCGACCAGATGATCGATCCAGCCGATCTGTTCGACCAGTCCGTCGCAGAAGGCGTCATCCGCCGTGAAGAGGCCTTCCTTGAGGCCCGCCAGCCGGCCTCGCAGGATCGTTAGGGGCGTGCGGATGTCGTGCGCGAGCGCCGCGCTTCGAAGTCGCAGGTCATCGTCCGCCGAACGCAGGGCGGCGGTCATCGCCACAAAGTCCTCATTGAGCGCGGCGACCTCCGACGTCGCGGCCAACGAGAGCTTGGGCGGCCTACGATCGCCATTCGCGACCAGGCGCACCGCCTCAGCCAGAATCTCGAGGGGGCGGGTCAGACGACCGGCGAGACCCCAGGCGACCAGTCCCATGACGATGGCGGCCCCGAGCACCACGAGCAGGACCACAAGATCGTAGCTCAGTCGCCAAGTATGGAAGCCCAGAGAGTCTCGGAAGTCCATAAAGGCCGCGGAACACCGCCCCGCAATATTCTCGAGTCGATCCAGCGCCAGCCTCTCCCGCGGCGAAAGGCTCGCTTCGAACAGGAAGTCCCTGATGGAGAAAATCGCACCGGGGAGCATCTGGGCTGCAACCGCCCCGACGATAGCGCTGAAGATGGTGACTGAGGCGATCTGGAACTTCAGCGACAAGGTCTTCATTGAAACACCTCGAGCCGGTAGCCCTCGCTACGTACGCTGACCAGGCGCAGGTTCCCCAGCGCCTCCAGCTTCTGGCGAAGCCGGCTGATGTGCGGATTCACCGACTTGTCGAAGGCCTCGCCATCCATAGCGGAGTCCACCAGTTGTCCTCGGGACACCAGGCGACCGGCGCGCTCGGCCAGCACCTTTAGGATCCGAAACTCGGTGGGCGTCAGTTCCAGCAGGGTTTCGCCCACCGAGGCGACGTGGCGGTCAAGATCGACCTGCAGGTCGCCCAGGGCGACAATCCTTGACTGCTCCAGCAGGTTCTTGCGTCGCAGCACCGCCTTGGCGCGCGCGATCAGCTCCAGCGGGTTGAAGGGCTTGACCAGGTAGTCGTCACAACCCAGCCGGAAGCCTGTGAGCTTGTCGACATCCTCTCCCAGGGCGCTGAGAATGATCACCGGCGGCCCTCCGCGCGCACGCAGCTCCGCCAGGACCGCATAGCCATCGCGCTTTGGCAGCTTCAGGTCGAGCACGATCAGGTGGGGTCGCCAATAGGCCGCCGCCGAGAGCGCGTCATCGCCGTCCCTGGCGATCAGCCGCAGGGCTTTCTCGCGCCCGAGAAAGACATCAACGATATCGGCGATGGCCGGTTCGTCCTCCACGATCAGGACCCGAACCCCATCCAGTTCACTTTCCATCCTGGAGCAACCTTGTGCCTGATTGACTCGTCCTAGAACCTGTTCCTTTCAGACGGAACGTCTGAAAGGATAAAATAGGCTCTCATTTCAATATGTTAGATCATGATCCGATAACCGGCTCCCGCTTATCGGAACATGATCTAGACAGGCACAATACCTCCTCAAGGTTGCCGTTCGATTGCGCCGCGCGCGCACTTGGTCCTTGTTCGTCCGCCTTGAGGCGTCACCCCTGGGCCGAGGGCCGGATGGCGACAAAGCCCGCCTGGGCTAAAGGTTCTGGCCGCACTGGTACGGGAAGGAATTGGAGCGGGCGAGGGGAATCGAACCCCTGACATCAAGCTTGGGAAGCTTGCGTTCTACCTCTGAACTACGCCCGCGCGCCTTCCCTCCTTACAGCCCGGGAGGGCGGGGCTCAAGGCCGCGACTTTCCCCCGGGCGCGGGGGCCTGTAGGTAGCAGGGGACATTCTACGGCGGGTCCCATGCGCATCCTGGTCATCCTGGCTCACTACTTCGCCGCCGAGGCCAAGCCCCGGCACGCCTCCACCGACGGGAGCCGCGAGGCCGACCGCAAGGCCGCGGTTGAAGCGGCGATCCGCAGCTGGCGGGCGCACTTCGGCCCCAGCGCCATGCTGGACGTGGGCTCGCGGTCCTTCCACATGGGGCCCCGGTCCGAGGACACGGTGGACATCGTCGTCACGACGGCGAACGAAAAGCACCTCATGACGCCGGAGTTCTGCACGGCCATGGGCGTGCGTGTGGCCAAGCACACCCTCGACCAGCCGCGCATGCTGGGCTTCACCGCCCAGGGCCTGTTCGCCTCCTGGCGAAACCTCTACGACCTGTTCGTCTTCAGCGAGGACGACCTGAGGATCAACGACCCGGCCCTCATCGACAAACTGGTCTGGTTCAACCGTACCTTCGGCCCCCGCCGGGTGCTCATGCCCAACCGGGTGGAGCTGAACCCTGCGGGCCACGCCCCGAAGACCTACATCGACGGGGACCTCGCCCCCGCCGTCTCCGACCGGATGAAGTCCCATGTCACGGACGAGGACACGCTCTACGGCTCGCCCTTTGGCCGGGCGGGCGTCTTCCAGCGGGCGCGCAACCCGCACTCGGGCTTCTACGCCCTGACCCGGGACCAGCTGTCCTACTGGATGAGCCAGCCCCACTGGCTGGACCGTGACTGCAGCTTCGTCTCGCCCCTGGAGAGCGCCGCCACCCTCGGGATCGCCAAGACCTTCTCGATCTACAAGCCCTTCGGCGCCTCATCGGGATTCCTGGAGATCGAGCACCTGGACGACCGGTTCTCGACCATGAACCTGCCGGTGCGCGAGCGGCTCTGAGTCTCTCGACCTGGAGCCTAGCTCCAGGGCCGGAAATGCTTGGAGAGCTTGAGGCCCTGCTTCTGGTAGTGGCTCCCGCTCTCGCCGTAGAGGCGAGTGGGTCGTTCCGTCAGGGGCTCGAAGACGAGGCGGGCGACGGTCTGGCCGTGCTCCAGCAGGAAGGGCGTCTCGTGGCTGCGCACCTCCAGCACGCCGCGGGAGCCCGCAGCGCCCGCCTCGGCGGCGCCGAAGCCCGGATCGAAGAAGCCCGCATAGTGCACCCGGAACTCCCCCACCGAGGGGTCGATGGGGGTCATTTCCGCCGCCTGCAGGACAGGGATCTCCACCGCCTCGCGGGACGCCAGGATGTAGAACTCGCCGGGATCAAGCAGCAGCTCTCCACGTCGCGGCGTGAGAGGCTCCCAGAAGTCCCTCGGGTCATGGCCGCCCACCCGGTCCATGTCGACCACCCCGGCATGGCGGCGGGCGCGGAAGCCGGCGACGGCCTCGCTCTCCAGGTCCACGCCCACGCTGATCGTGGCCAGGCGCGGCGGGTTCCCGCGCTTCAGGCGCAGCTGGTTGAGGCGGGTTCCGGTGCGCACCAGGACCGGGAAGGTCTGGGGGGCGATCTCGACGAAGGCCGGGCCCCGATAGCCGTCGGCCACGTCGTCAAAGGCGGGTTGGTGGTCCGTGAGCAGGCGCACGAAGACGTCGACCCGGCCCGTGGAGCTCTTGGGATTGGCGCGGGCCGAGACGCCCTTGGGCAGGGCCAGGCGCTCCTGAAGTTCGGCGATGTAGACGCAGCCCCGCTCCAGCACGGCGCCGGCCGACAGGTCGATCTCATGCATCATCACATCCGCCAGCCGGTCGGCTACCGTCCGGCCAGGGCGCGGCAGGAAGGAGGCGCGCACCCGCCAGGCGCGGACGCCCAGGCGCAGGTCCAGGCTGGCCGGCTGGACCTGGTCAGGATCAAGGGGCCGGTCGGCGGCGATGGCCTCGCTGGCGATCAGGGCTTCAAGAGATTGGCAGGGCAGAATCCCCGCGCCGGACGTCTCGGACATGGGGGGACACTCGCCGCCCGGCCGGGGAATGGCAAGGCCAACCGGCGCACCGCTTGACCTGCGTCCCCCGGCGGGGTTGAAGCGAGCTCCTGACTCGGAGACCGACCATGACCCAGAGCCCCAAGGACTGGCGCCCCCAGACCCGCCTGGTGCGCGGCGGCATGGCGCGCTCGCCCTATGGCGAGATTTCCGAGGCCCTCTACCTGACCCAGAGCTTCGCCTACGACAGCGCCGCTGCGGCCGACCAGCGCTTCTCCGGCGAGGACCCGGGCTTCATCTATCAGCGCTTCGGAAACCCGACGACGCAGATGTTCGAGGACCGCCTCGCCCTCCTGGAGGGGGCGGAGGTGTGCCGGGCGACGGCCTCGGGCATGTCTGCGGTGCATGTCGCCCTGCAGGGGCTCGTCCGGGCCGGCGACCATGTGGTCGCGGGCCGCGCCCTGTTCGGCTCCTGCCGTTGGATCCTCTCCCAGTGGATGCCCCGCTTCGGTGTCGAGGTGACCTTCGTCGACGCCACGGACCCCGCCGCCTGGGCCGACGCCATCCGGCCCAACACCCGCGCCTTCCTGGTGGAGAGCCCGGCCAATCCCCTGCTGGAGGTGACGCCCATCGCCGACGTGGCCGCCCTCGCCCGCCAGGCCGGCGCCCGGCTGGTGGTGGACAATGTCTTCGCCACCCCGGTCTTCCAGAAGCCCCTGGAGCTGGGGGCGGATATCGTCGTCTACTCTGCCACCAAGCACATCGACGGCCAGGGCCGGGTGCTGGGCGGCGCCATCCTGGGCGGGGCGGAGCTGATGGGCGAGGCCTACCGCGACATCCTGCGGCATACGGGCCCGGCCCTGTCGCCCTTCAATTCCTGGGTGCTGCTGAAGGGGCTGGAGACCCTCGACCTGCGCGTGCGGCGGCAGGCGGACAATGCGGTGCGGGTGACTGGGGCGTTGGGCAGTCACACCGCCGTTCGCCGGGTGGTCTTCCCGGGGCGGCCGGACCATCCCCAGGCCAACCTGATCGCCGCCCAGATGTCCGGCCCGGGCAATGTCGTGGCCTTTGACCTTGGGACCCGCGAGCGCGCCTGGGCCTTCCTGGACGCCCTGGGGATTGTCGACATCTCGAACAACCTGGGCGACGCCAAGTCCATGGCCACCCATCCCAGCACCACGACCCACCGCTCAATGTCGGAGTCCGAGCGGCTCGAGATCGGCCTCACCGAGGGCTGGGTGCGGATGAGCGTCGGCCTGGAAGACGCCGAGGACCTGGCGGAGGACGTCCTCCAGGCCCTCGACAAGGTCTGACCGCCGATGGGTCAGAAGATCCCGTAGCCGCCGTCGATCAGGAAGCTGTCGCCGGTGTGGAAGGCCGAGGCGTCCGAGGCGAGGTAGACGGCGATGCCGCCGAAGTCCGCGGGCTGGCCCCAGCGGCGCACGGGCACGCGGCGGATCACAGCATCGTTGAACTTGTCATTGCCCTGGGCGCCGGCGGTCATGTCGGTGGCGATCCAGCCGGGCAGGACGGCGTTGGCGCGGACGCCGTAGCGGGCGTGCTCCACGGCGATCGCACGGATCATGGAGATCACCGCCCCCTTGGTGGCGGCGTAGGCTTCGTTGCGCGGGGCGCCGTCATAGGCGGAGAGCGAGGAGATCACCACAAGGGACCCGCCCGCCTTGTCGCCGCCCTCAGCCCGCTCGACCATGTGCTTGCAGGCCTCGCGGAAGGTGAAGAAGACGCCGTCCAGGTTCACCGCCAGCACGCGGCGGTAGGTTTCGGTGGGAAATTCCGAGAAGGAGGAGGCGCCGCCGCCGATGCCGGCGTTGGCCACCACGGTGTCGATCCGGCCCATCTGCCGCACGGCCTCGGCCATGCCTTCGCGCACGGCGTTCTCGTCGGCCACGTCCACCACCTGGGTCAGCACCCGGACGCCGGCGCCCTTGAGCGCCTCAGCGGCGGCGGCGTTCTTCGTGCCGTTCGAGCCCCAGATGACCACGTCGGCGCCCGACTGGGCGAGAGCCTCCACCATGCCGAAGCCAATCCCGCCGTTACCGCCGGTGACCAGGGCCACCTTTCCCGTCAGATCAAAAGGCCGATAGGCCATGGGTCATCCTCCCGTTGTTGTGTCCGAAATGAAGGACCGCAAGGCGGCGGCGGGCGTCAAGCCGGATCAACGGTCAACCGCGGGAAATTCGAGCGGGATGACGTCATTGCCGGGGGCTCGCGGCTGATCCGGGGCTTGGGCGGAGAGGCGCTGCGGCGCCGGGAGGGGCGCCAGGGAGCCGACGAACAGAGGGGCGGAAGGGGTCATGCAGATCCCCCTTCCGCCCCCAGTCGTGTCTCAGGCGCTAGCCGGGAAGACCCGGCTGGCTCACCCGGCCTGCGCCAGAGATGTTCTGCTCCAGCCGGGCCGGCCTGCGGGTCAGTTCGATCTCGCCGATACCCGAGACATCGACCTTGGCGGATGACTTCGGCCCGAGGGTGGCCTTGCCGGCCCCGGACAGGTCGATTTCGGCCTCCTCCAGCTCCAGGGCGGCGAGGTTGGCCGCACCGGTCCCGGAGATGTCGAGGACGGCGCGACGGGCCTTGCCTGTGGCGGTGACACGACCGGCGCCGCTCAGGGAGATCTGGATCTCGTCCTGGTCGTAACCGTTGATCTTCAGGTCCTGGACGCCGCCCATGTCGAAGTGGGTGACCCCGGGCGCCTCGATCACCACCTTCAGGGCGCCGCCCTTCCAGCGTCCCCCTTCAAAGTCGATCCTGCCGTCCTTGACCGTGATCTTGTCGAGGAGGCTGGCGGGACCTTCCAGGGTCACGGTCCGGGCCGGGCCCTGGGCGTAGGTGACGTCGGCGAAGGCGTCGATCTCGAGGGTGTCCGTCCCGTCCCATGCCAGCTTGCGGGTGACGCTGGGACCTGAGGCGGCGCCGAGGACGATCTCGTCGCCATCATCCGTCTCGATGTGGATGTTGGCGTCCTTGGCGAACCTGTCGATCTTCTGCTCGAGTCCGGCAAAGCCGCCGGCCAGGGAGATCGCGCCCGCGAGGGAGCCAATGCAGAGGAGGAATGCGGCGGCGGCGATGATGGCGAGGGTGCGGATCATGAGCGGACCTCCTGGGCCTCAAGGGCGGGCTTCAGAAGCTTCAGGTGAAGGCGGCCATACCAGACCAGGGCGTTGACGAGGCCGACGGTGACCAGTGCGGTGATCGCCCCGACCGAGACCGAGCCGGCCATGACGCCAAGTCCGGCCAGCATGGCGGCGCCGATGTCCCGGGCGGCGCCCGCGAGCGGGCCGAGGACAAAGACGAAGGCCCCGGCGCCGAAGCCCACCACGGAGGTAATGGCGAAGCCGAGCAGGACGCCCAGGACCGGCAGGAGGATGGGCAGGAGGATCATGACGTCGATCACGCCCAGGCCCAGGAGGCCGAAGATGGCCGTCGCCGCAGAAGACGGATTGCGCTCCGCCTCCCAGCGCTTTAGGCCGGCTTCGGCCTTGAGCTCGCGGGCAAGCCTTGCGGGATCCCCGAGGCCGGCGGCGACGTCGGCTTCGCTGCGCCCGGCGGCGACGCCCTCGTCGAAGTGAGCGGCGTAGTCCGCCACATAGTCGTCAATGGTTTCCGGCGGCAGGCCGGACAGACCGGTCCTCAACCGGCCGAGAAAGAGCTCACGGCTCATTGGTCATCTCCAAGGATTTCGCCGACGGAAGCGGAGAAGGACAGCCACTCGGCCTTTTGGGCGGCGAGACTGGTCCGACCCGCGGGGGTCAGCCTGTAGTATTTGCGGGGGGGGCCGGAAGAACTCTCCACCAGGTAGGTGTCGACCAGTCCATCGGACTGCATCCGGCGCATGAGCGGGTAGATCGTGCCTTCGCCCATGTCGATCGCGACCGCGAGGCGGGCGGCGATGTCATAGGCGTAGGCGTCGGCGCGGGAGAGTAGGGCCAGGACGCAAAGCTCCAGGACCCCCCTCTTCAGCTGAACCTGTACGGCTTCGGGCAAGACAGATGCCTCCTTCTGATGAAGAGGTATCTATCGCAAGGTATCTGTCATTGCAAGGTACCTTTTTCAAAAAGGTACCTTGTGTCGTCAGGTTGCGGTCCAGCCGCCGTCCACGGACAGGGCCGCCCCGGTGGCGGAGGCGCCGACGTCCGAGGCCAGGTACAGCAACATGCCCGCCAGATGCTCGTACTCGACGAACTTCTTGGTGGGCTGGGCGGCCAGGATGACGTCCTCCATCACCCGGTCCTCGGGAATACCGCGGGTCTTGGCCTGGTCGACGATCTGGGCCTCGATCAGGGGGGTCTTCACATAGCCGGGGCAGATGGCGTTGGCGGTGATCCCGGTCCGGGCCAGCTCTACGGCGAGGCCCTTGGTGAAGCCCACCACCCCGAACTTGGCCGCCACATAGGGCGCCTTGAAGGGCGAGGCCACCAGGCCATGGGCCGAGGCGATGTTGATGATCCGGCCGCGGCCCTGGGCCTTCATGATGGGGATGGCCGCCCGGCTGGCGTGGAAGGTGGAGGTCAGGATCACCGCGATCAGGGCGTCCCACTTCTCCTCCGGGAACTCGTCCACCGCCGCCACGTGCTGGATGCCGGCGTTGTTGACCAGGATGTCCAGCCGCCCGAACTCGCGAACGGCATAGGCGATGAGGTCCTTGATCTCTTCCGGCCGGGTCATGTCGGCGGGATGGTAGCGGACAGCCGCGTTGGTGCGGGCCTGCAGGGCCTGGCGGTCGGCCTCGATCCTGGCGGGGTCTCCCAGGCCGTTGAGGACGACATTGACCCCCTGCTCGGCCAGGGCGGCCGCGAGCGCCTGGCCGATGCCGCTGGTGGAGCCCGTGATGACCGCCACGTGGCCTTCAAGCTTGTAGTCGACGGCCATGGGCCTACTCCTTGTCGGCGCCGGCGGGCGCGGGTTGGGGCCGCGAAAAGACCCAGAGATCGGCCGAGGAGTCCCCGGCCTGGAAACGGTAGCCATCGCGATCGAAGGCCCTCAGGTCGTCGGCCCGCTCGATGCGGTTGTCGATGGCGAAGCGGGCCAGGGCGCCCCGGGCGCGCTTGGCGAAGAAGCTGATGATTTTCGCGCGGCCGTCCTTCTCTTCCAGGAACCGGACCTCCACCACCCGGGCCCGGAGGGCCTTGCGGTCGACCGCCGAGGCGTACTCCTGCGAGGCGGCGTTGACGACGACGGGGTCGGCGCGACCTTCAAGCTCCGCCGCCAGGGCGCGGCCAAGCCGATCGCCCCAGAAGGCGTAGAGAGACTTGCCGCGACGGGTCTGCAGGGGCGAACCCATCTCCAGACGGTAGGGCTGGATGCCGTCGAGGGGCTTCAGCACGCCATAGAGGCCGGAGAGGATGCGGACATGGTCCTGGGCCCAGGCCAGGGCCTCCGGATCCAGTTCGCGGGCCTTCAAGCCGGCGTAGACATCGCCGTTAAAGGCGAAGGCCGCCTGCAGGGCGCCTTCGGCGTGGGGGTCGAAGGCCTGGAAGCGCTCGCGGTTCAGCACCGCCAGCTTCTCGGACAGGTCCATCAGGGCCCGGAGCTGGGCGACGGAGAGCCGCCGGGTGGATTGCGCCAGTCGGGCGGTTTCGGCCTCCAGGACCGGGTGGGTCATCGGCGCCGGGACGGGCGGCGGCGAGAAGTCCATCGCCTTGGCGGGGGAAAGCAGGATCAGCATGATGCGACTCTCAGAATAGCACGCGCGGGTTCAGGATGCGGCCCGGATCGAGGGCGGCGCGGATCGTGGTCAGGAGGGCGACCTCGGCCGGGTCCTTCTGGCGGCGGGCCTCCTCCGCCTTCATGACGCCCAGGCCATGCTCGGCCGAGACCGATCCGCCAAGGGCGATGGCGATGTCGTGGACGCGGGCCTGTCCCTCGGCGCGTTGGACCAGGTGGGGCGCGTCGTCCCCGCCCTCGGGGCGCAAGACGTCGAAGTGAATGTTGCCGTCGCCCACATGGCCAAAGGCGCTGATCCGGCAGCCCGGCGAAAAGGCCGCCATCGCCTCGGAGGCCTCATGGATGAAGCGGGGGACCTGGCTGACCGGGACCGAGATGTCGTGCTTCCAGGTCGCGCCCTCGGGCTTCTGGGCGGCGGACTGGTTCTCGCGCAGGGACCAGAAGGCGGCGGCCTGGGCCTCGCTCGCGGCGATCACCGCCTCGCCGGCGAGGCCCTGCTCGCAGGCTTCGGCCAGGAGGGACTCCATCCGCTGGCCGGCCCCGTCGGGGTCGGGGGAGGCGATCTCGAGGAGGACCCGCCAGGGTGGGTCTGTCGTCAGGGGGTCCCTCTGGCCGGGAATGTTCCTGAGGGCGAAGACGACGCCCTGGCGCGCCATGAGCTCGAACGCTTCCAGGCCCGCATCGACGGCCCGGCGGGCGCGGGTGAGCAGGTCGAGCGCCGCCTTGGGGCTCTCCAGGCCGACCATGGCGACGGCCCGGCCGGCGGGCTGGGGGAAGAGCTTGATGCTGGCCGCCGTGATCACCCCCAGGGTGCCCTCGGCCCCGGACAGCAGGCCCCTGAGGTCGTAGCCGGTATTGTCCTTTCGCAGCCGCCGAAGCCCGCGCCAGATCTCCCCGTTCGGCAGCACGGCCTCCAGGCCGAGCACCAGGTCGCGGGCCGTCCCGAAGCGGAGCACGGCGACGCCGCCGGCATTGGTGGAGACCACCCCGCCCAGGGTCGCCGTCCCCTCCGAGGCCAGGCTCAGGGGGAACCGTCGCCCCGCGGCCTCCGCGGCGGCCCGGACCTCGGCCAGGGTGACCCCCGCCTCGGCCACAAGCACGTCGTCCACCGGGTCCACGTCGCGGATGGCGCGCAGCCGCCGGGTGGACAGGAGGATCTCGCCCTGTGGGATCTGACCGCCGACAAGGCCCGTATTGCCGCCCTGGACGGTCAGGGGGGCGCCCGCCGCCGCGCAGAGGCCCACAATGGCGGCGGTTTCCTCGGTGGAGGCCGGGGATAGCATCAGGGGCGTACGCCCGCTCCAGCGGTCTCGCCACTCCACGAGACGGGGCGCAAGGATATCCGGGTCGTCCGTCCAGCCCTCAGGCCCGACGAGGGCCTTCAGGCGGTTCACCAGGTCGTCGGAGGGAGGGCGGATCATGTGGGAGAAGTTAGGCGTTCGGCGACCCGGAAGCCAGAGTGTGGCGCTCAGCCGATGGCGCCCGCCGCCCGGCGAAGGCGGTCATTGATCGCTTCTCCCAGGCCGGTCTCGGGAATCGGCGCCACGGCGATCCCCGAGGGTCGGCGTCCGTCGGCCTCACGCAGGAAGCTGAAGAGGTTGGCCGCCGCCTCGACGAGGTCGCCTGCGGGGCTGAGGTTCAGCACCTCTGCGCCCCCGGGAGCCGGCCCGAAGGCCAGGAAGACCTCGCCGGGCCGGGGTCCTTCAGCCTCCAGACGGACGGGCGCTTCCGGCGCGTAATGGCGGGTCAGCCGGCCCGGCGAGCGGCGCGCATCGGCCTCGGCCTCGGCCAGGGGCCCGACCAGGGCCTCAACCTCCTCCCGCGTCACCCGGCCAGGACGCAGCAGGCGGGGCTGGTCGAGCAGGGACACCACGGTGGACTCCAGCCCGACCTCGCAGGGGCCCCCATCCAGGGCCACGGCCGCCTCCTCTCCCGTCTCCGCCATCGCCGCGGCGAAGGTGGTGGGGCTGGGCCGACCGGAGCGATTGGCCGAAGGGGCCGCCACCGGCCCGCCGAAGGCCGCCAGGACGGCGCGCGCCAGGGGATGGGCGGGAACCCGCACGGCGACGGTGTCCAGCCCCGCCCGGGCCAGGTCGCAGACCCGCCCGCCGGGCTGGACCGGCAGGACCAGGGTCAGGGGACCCGGCCAGAAGGCGGCGGCCAGGATCTCGGCGTCTGGGCTGAAGACCGCGACCTCGCGCGCGGCCTCAACGCTGGCGACGTGGGCGATCAGGGGATTGAAAGCGGGACGGCCCTTGGCGGCGTAGACGGCGGCGACCGCGCGGGCGTCGCCGGCGTCCGCCGCCAGTCCGTAGACCGTCTCGGTCGGAAGAATGACCAGCCGTCCCTCCCGCAGGGCCGAAGCCGCCGCGGTCACGGGCCCCTGCGATACCTCCCCCGTCGTGAGGGCCAGGAGGGCGAAGCTGGCCAGCCAGTGCTCGCCCATATAGTCGCCGGCCACATGCGGCAGGCTGGCGTCGAGGTGCCGCTCAGCGGCGGCGAGGGCCGCCCCGGCGGCGGGGTCGGCGGGGTCGAGGGCGCCTGCGAGGTTGCGCCAGCACCAGGCCCGGCTGAGGTTGAGGCCGTCGAGGTGGGCGATCTTGCCGTCGCTGCGATCACTGACGCTGGCGGGGGTGAAGAGGCTGGCGGGTTCGCCCGCGGCGGCCCGGGGCAGGAAGCCGGCGAACCAGGCGCGGAAGTCCCCGGGCGGCAGGACCCGGCGCAGGCACTCGGCCTCCATCAGGGCGGGCGAGAGGAAGTCCTCGCCTGAGGGCTCCCAGGCCTGGCAGTCCCGGTCCTGGCCATACCAGGACAGGGCCTTGGCCTTCAGGAGGGCCTCCAGGTCCGGGTCCCCGGCGACCCGGGCGTAGTCCAGGGCCAGGGCGAGAGCGAAGGCGGTGGAGGAATGCACTCCGGCGCGCACCGGGTAGGTCGCCAGGGGCAGGTGGGCGCGGAACCGGTCGGCGAAGTCGGCGGCCAGGGGCGCCAGCCGCTCCGCCCAGGGGCCCGGGACGCCCCTCAGCTCCGCCTGCAGCTTCAGGAGCCAGGCCCAGCCGTAGGGCCGCTCAAAGCCCCGCGACAGGGGCCGCCGCAGGACCGCCCGCTCGCCCTCCACGTTCGCCTCTGTGAAGGCCTCGGCAAAGCGGGCGTCGATCTCCACAGCGACTGGATGGTCCGGGAACCGGCGACGGACGGCGGCCAGCAGCCAGTAGCCGTGTACGCAGGAATGCCAGTCGAAGCTGCCGAAGAAGATGGGGTGGAGGCGGCGGGGTTCGGCCAGGTCCGCCTCCGAGGTCAGGACCTGGTCCAGCTTGTAGGGCCAGGGCCGGGTGACATGCCCCAGGGCGATCCGGGCGAAGCCGGCGGCGATCTCAGGGGTGAGCCGGGAAGGCGAGGACATGCATCAGCACCGTGTTCACGAGCAGGAGGACGAGCGCCGTGGGCGCCTGGGCCCGGATGACGGCGTAACGGTCGTCCAGGTCAAGGAGGGCCGCGGGGGCGAGGTTGAAGTTGGCGGCCAGGGGCGTCAGCAGGGTGCCGCAGAAGCCCGACAGCATGCCGATGGCGCAGATGGCCGCCGGATCCCCCCCGTAGACCTTGACCAGGATGGGCAGGGCCACGCCCGCCGTCATCACCGGAAAGGCGGCGAAGGCGTTGCCCATCAGGACGGTGAAGCCCGCCATGCCCAGGCAGTAGACCGCCACTGCGGCCAGGCGGGTGTCCATGGAGAAGACCCGGGTGACGGTCTCGCCCACCACGGCGCCCACCCCGGCCAGGGCGAAGACGGCGCCCAGGGCCGCCAGCATCTGGGGCAGGAGGGCCATCCAGCCCACCGTGTCGGCCAGGCGAAGGCCCTCTGTCAGGGGCGACAGGACCGGCTGGCGGAACAGGCGGACCGACAGGGCCGCGACGACCACAGCGGCGAAACTCAGCGAGACCAGGGTCGCCTGTTTCGGGTCCACCAGGGCGGCCAGGGCCGGCCCGCCATGGCGCACGCCGAGGCTTCCCGCGAGTACCAGGACCGGGATCAGCAGGGCGGGCCAGAAGAGCCTCAGGCCATGGGTCCGGGCCGAGGCCGCCCGGGCTTCGGCGTCCGCCCCGCCGGCCCCGCTGCGCCCGAGGCCCAGGGCGGCGGTCAGGGCCATGACCAGCACGAGGACGCCGTTGCCCAGGTCGCCCAGGCGGTCTCCCGCCAGGAAGGAGAGGGCGAAGAGACCCCAGAACAGGGCGTTGCGAAGCCGGCGGGGATTGGCCGCGTCCCTCAGGCTGAGGACGGCGAAGCCGGCGAAGACGAGGCCTGCCAGGGCGTAGACCTGGGTCAGGCCGATCATAACCGCGGCCTCCTTCGGCCGAACATCAGGATGCGGGCGCCGTGCACCAGAAAGGCGGCGATGGCGGTGGGAATGGCCCAGACCGACAGGTGCAGGGGCTCCACCGTGATCCCGTTCTGCTCCAGGAAGCCGACCATCAGGAGGATGGAGCCGATGGCCAGGAAGATGTCCTCGCCGAAGAAGAGGCCGATATTGTCGGTGCCGGCGGCGAAGGCCCGCACCTTCTGAGCCTCACTTGAGTCCAGGGCCTCGACGCCCGCATCTGAGGCCCGGGCGGCTTCGGCCATGGGGGCGATGATCGGGCGGATGGTCTGGGTCTGGCCGGCGATGGAGATCAGGCCCAGGGCGGCGGTCACCTGCCGGAAGAGCAGATAGGCGAGCATCAGCCGCGCAAAGGTCACCGACCGGAGCCGGGCGATCAGGCCGCGGGCCACCTCCTGGAGGCCGGACCGCTCCAGCACGCCGATCACCGGCAGGATCAGCCAGGCGGCGCTGACATAGCGGTTCTCGTTGAAGGCCTTGCCGAAGGCCGCAAGCACCTCCACCGGCGAAAGACCGGCCGCCAGGCCCGTGGCCAGGGCGGAAGCCAGAACGACCAGCAGGGGGTTCAGGCCGACGGCGAAGCCCGCCACCACCAGCAGCACGCCCAGAAGCACCAGCATGGGTCCCATCCCCTTCCCTCGCCGGGACAGTCTAGACCCGAGTCGCCCGAAGGGTCGCGGGGCTGCGGCTTGCGCCCCGCCGCGGCCGGTCTATTGAAGACAGGCGATGTTCAGGGGAGGCCGGAATGGCCACGGCGGTTCTTCAGGCGCGGATGAGCTCCAGCCGCCTGCCCGGCAAGGTCCTGAAGCCCCTGCTGGGGCAGCCGATGATCCTGCGGCAGATCGAGCGCCTGCGCCGATGCCGCCGGCTTGAGCGGATCGTGGTGGCCACCAGCGCGGCGCCATCGGACGACATCCTGGCCAAGACCCTCTCCGAAGCGGGGGTTGAGGTCGTGCGCGGTCCGCTGGACGATGTTCTGGGGCGGTTCCTGAAGGTCATCGAGGTCCTGGACCTCACCGGGGATATGGTCCGCCTGACCGCCGACTGCCCCCTGGCCGACCCGGACGTCATTGACGCCTGCATTACATTCAGGCGCGAGGGCGGCCTGGACTACGCTTCCAACGGCCAGGTCCGGACCTATCCCCGGGGATTGGATGTCGAGGCCTTCACCGTGGAGGCTCTTCGCCGCGCTGCGGCCGAGGCGACCTCCGACTACGACCGGGAACACGTCACGCCCTGGCTCTACCGGACGGAAGCGCCGTTCCGGCGGGGCGACCTCGTGCAGGCGGAAGACCAGAGCGCGTTCCGGTGGACCGTGGACCTGCCGGCGGACTTCGACTTCGTGGAGCGGGTCTACGCCGCGCTCTATCCGGGGAATCCGGCCTTCACCTCGGCGGACATCCTCGCCCTGCCCTTCGCCCGCCGGGAGTCCGACGTCTGAGGCGTCTCAAGCCGGCCCACCGCCCTCGACCATCGACCAGTCGAGGGGCTCACCGAAGGGGATGTCCCGGGTGGCGCGTCGGCCGAGCACACCGTCAAGATGCTTGGGCGGCAGGCCATGGCCGGGCCGGACGGAGCGCAGGTTGGCCGCAGTGAAGGGCTCCCCCTGCCGGACATCTGCGCTGATGAAGAGCGAGCGCCGCATGCCGGCGTTGCCCGCCTCGGCGTCGCCGGGACCGTAGGCCACCCCGCCCAGGGCCTCCCAGGCGCCCCGGCAGCTGGCGACCAGCTCGGCAAGCTCGGCGGGCTCGAGGGAGAAGGCGGAGTCCACGCCGCCGTCGGCCCGGCTCAGGGTGAAGTGCTTCTCGATGAACACCGCCCCGAGGGCCACGGCGGCCACCGAGGCGGCGGTACCCAGGGTGTGGTCGGACAGGCCGGTCATGACCCCGAAGCGGGCGGCCATATCCGGCAGGGTGGCGAGGTTCATGGAAGACATGGGCGCCGGGTAGGCGCTGGTGCAGTGCAGGACGATCAGGTCCTTCGCCCCGGCCCCTCGCGCCGCCTCCACCGCCTCGGCGATCTCCCCCGGCGAGGCCATTCCCGTGGACATGACCAGGGGCTGGCCCGTCGCCGCGCAGCGCCTAATGAGGGGCAGGTCCACCAGCTCGAAAGACGCGATCTTGTAGGCGGGGGCGCCCAGGCCCTCCAGAAGGTCCACGGCGGTGAAGTCGAAGGGCGAGGAGAACAGGGTCACCCCCGCCTTCCGGGCATGCTCGAACATCGGGCCGTGCCAGTCCCAGGGGGTATGGGCCTCGGCATAGAGCTCATGCAGGCGACGGCCGTGCCAGAGGCCGCCCTCGATCCGAAAACCCGGACCGTCGTGGTCGAGGGTGATTGTGTCGGCGGTGTAGGTCTGGATCTTGACTGCGTCCGCCCCGGCCTCAGCCGCCGCCGAAATCAAGTCAAGGGCGCGCCCCAGCTCGCCATTGTGATTGCCCGACATCTCCGCCACCACATAGGGCGGATGACCGGGCCCGATGGGCCTGCCGTCGATGTGGGCCAGGGCCTGGCTCATGGGAGGACTCCCGCATCCTGAGCGCGATTCGCAAGTTGAATATGGGACCACCCGCGCCCGGGGGCCAGACGCTCAGGCCTCCGGCGATGCGGAAGTCGCCCCGTCAAAGCGATAGGCGGCTCCGTCCCGGCGGACATGGCCGGCGGTGGGGGCGGCGAAGTGGGTGCCGATCACGAGGATGGGCTGGTCAGCTGCGCCCTCGAAGACCTCCCGCCGCATCACGGCCGAGGCCGCCGGATCACTGTCGAAGGGCGGCGACCACTCCGGGTGGGCCAGCTGGCAGGGATGGTGGACCATGTCTCCGGTGATCAGCCCCACCTCGCCGGCGGACTCGATCCGGACGCTGACATGGCCGGGCGTGTGGCCGGGGGTCGGGACCAGCCGGACCTCCGGCGAGATGACGTGGTCCATCTCCACCAGGTCGACCAGGCCGGCCTCGAAGACGGGGCGGATGGAGTCCGACAGGATGACCTGCTGCTCGGCGTCCCCTTCCGCGCTCCAGTGGTCATATTCCCGGCGACCGATCAGGTAGCGGGCCTTTGGGAAGGTCGGGACCCAGCGGTCGCCCTCGCGCATCGTGTTCCAGCCGACATGGTCGACGTGCAGGTGGGTGCAGACGACGGCGTTGACGCTCTCGCGGGTCCAGCCGGTCGCCTCGAAGGAGTCCAGGAAATCCGTGGACAGGGCCTGGCCGCCGACCAGGCTGCGCGGCCGGTCATTCCCGATGCAGGTGTCGACCACCAGTCGCAGGCCGGGCGCCTCGACGAGCAGGGCGTGGATGGACAGGCGCAGGTGGCCTTCCGGGGTCACATAGTGCGGATAGAGCCAGGGGATGGCCGCCAGGGCCTCGGGAGTGGCCTCCCTCAGGAAGGCTCGCTTCGGGTTGTAGGGAACTGGCATCTCCATCTCGACGACCCGGGTCACAGTCACCTCGCCAATCCGCCAGCTGAGCATGTCCGCCCTCCCCCTTGGGCCTGCGCCTAGCGCAGGCCCGCGTTGATCTTGTTTAGCGCCGGCTGTCACTTTCGGGACGCAGGGCCCATTCTTGCTGAGGCGAGACGGGCAAGACCAGACGTCTTCAAGCGCCGTGGGCGAATTGGCCGGATACCGTCGCGAAGGTCCCCCGCTCAACTCTGCGTGAGAGTCCCGCCCCGGGGCCTGGCTGGAAAAGGTTAACGGCCCGTAACTTGTTGCGTCGTCACGTGAGGGAGGTCGTGATGAACTATCGTACCTGGCTTGCTCCCCTCGAGACCGAGGAAGAGTCCGCCGCGTTTGGCGAGTTTGAGCGTGAGTCCGCGATCGACTTCGAAGCGGTGAACCTGAGGCGGGCGGCCGTGGAGAACGCTGAAACCCTCAGGCTGGTCCGGGCGATCTGAGCGGCCTCGGTCCCCGGCCCCACTGGTGAATGCTCCTGGTCTGACCTAGGCTTGGCCCTTCGCGCGGTTCGGGGAGAACGCCATGCAGCTGAGACGACTGGGAAGCAGCGGCCTGAAGGTCAGCGTAATCGGCCTGGGCTGCAACAATTTCGGCATGCGCATCGACCAGGCCCAGACGCGGATGGTTGTGGACGCCGCCCTGGACGCCGGGATCAACTTCTTCGACACCGCCGACATCTACGGGGGCTCCAAGTCCGAGGTCTTCCTCGGAGAGGCGCTGAAGGGCCGTCGCGAAAAGGCGGTGCTGGCCACCAAGTTCGCCAACCCCATGGGCGAGGGCACCTATCTGCGGGGCGGCGCCCGCCGGTACATCGTCAAGGCGGTGGAGGACAGTCTCAGGCGCCTGCAAACCGACCACATCGACCTCTACCAGATGCACGTGCCCGACCCGGACGCTCCCATCGAAGAGACCCTCCGGGCCCTGGACGACCTCGTCCGCGCCGGCAAGGTGCTCTACATCGGAAATTCCAACTTCGCGGGCTGGCAGATCGCCGACGCCGACTGGACCTCCCGGACCGGCGGGCTGGAGCGCTTCGTCTCGGCCCAGAACAATTTCAGCCTGCTGGAGCGGGGTGTGGAGCGGGAGGTTCTGCCCGCCTGCGAGCGGTTCGGCCTGGGCCTTCTGCCCTACTTCCCGCTGGCCAGCGGCCTCCTGACCGGCAAGTACCAGCGCGGCGAGCCGCCGCACCAGGGCACCCGCCTGGCCGCCTGGGGCAGGCGCGGCGCCGCAGCCCTGAACGACCGCAACTTCGACCGTCTGGAGGCGCTGGAAAAGTGGGCCGGGCAGCGGGGACGCCGGATCCTAGACCTGGCCTTCGCCTGGCTGCTGGGCCACGGGGTGGTCAGTTCGGTGATCGCCGGCGCCACCAGCCCCGAGCAGGTGCAGGCCAACGCCCGGTGCGCGGAGTGGATCCTCACCTCCGAGGAGGTTGAGGACGTCCGGGCCCTGGTCGCATGAGCACCCTGGCCGCACTCCCGCCGCTCCCCACTCAGCCGGCGGGGACCACCTGGCCGACCTCAGACTTCCCGACAGGCGACCTGCCCGGCGAGGTGGACCGGGATCGGTTGGAGTCTCACCTGACCAAAGGATTTCGGGACTTCGACGAGACCCATGCGGTGGTCGTGGTCCAGGGCGGCCAGCTGCTTCTCGAGCGCTACGGCCCCCAGCATGGCCCGGATGCGACGTGTCTTTCCTGGTCCATGGCCAAGAGCCTCACCCATGCCCTGTTCGGGATCGCCGTGGGCGACGGCCTCCTGGACATCCAGGCGCCGGCGCCGGTTCCGGAATGGCGGACGCCGGGCGATCCCCGGGGCGCCATCACCCCCGACCAGCTCCTGCGCATGTCCAGCGGGCTGAAGTTCGACGAGGTCTACGAGCCCGGGAAGGCCTCGGACACCATCGAGATGATGTGGGGCTCGGGGAAGGCGGACGTGGCCCACTACGCCGCCAGCCAGCCACTGGCGCATCCTCCGGGGACCTTCTTCAGCTACTCGTCGGGTACGACCAACATCCTTTGCCGGATCCTCTCGGACGCCCTCGGGCGACGGGGCGTCGATTTCGCCGACTTCATGCGCGAGAGGCTCTTTGAGCCCCTCGGCATGAGGACGCCGATCCCCAAGTTCGACCCTGCAGGGACCTTCATCGGCTCGTCCTTCTGCTTCGCCAGTGCGCGGGACTTCGCCCGCTTTGGCCTCCTCTACCTGCGCGACGGGGTCTGGGACGGCAAGCGCCTGCTGCCTGAGGGCTGGGTGGACTACGCCCGGACCCCGACCTTCCAGCAGGCCGGCGTCACCGATGGCCGTTACGGCGCACACTGGTGGCTGGACCTGGGCGGCCCGGGATCCTTCTCGGCCAACGGACACGAAGGCCAGTTCACGGTCCTGGCCCCGGACCTCGACCTGGTGGCGGTGCGCCACGGTCGGACATCGACGGACAAGAAGGACGCGCTCAAGGCCTGGGTCGGAGATCTGGTCGGCCTGTTCCGCGCCTGATCGCCCTTCCGGGGGCTGGACAGACGCCCGTCTCCGGAGCAGGTTAACGTTAGGGAAGAAACCTTCAGGAAGGGGCTTTCGCTATGGCGACATTCAAGGTCAATGGCCGACAGATGGAGGCCTCCGGGCCCGAGGACGCTCCCCTCCTGTGGGTGCTTCGGGATGAGCTGGGGCTGACCGGAACCAAGTTCGGCTGCGGCGTCGGCCAGTGCGGCGCCTGCACCGTGCACGTGGATGGCCAGGCGGTTCGGTCCTGCCTCACGCCGGTGAGCGCCGTCGACGGCATGTCGGTGACCACGATCGAGGGCCTGGGGGCCGGCGGGGTCCACCCCGTGCAGGCGGCCTGGGTCGAAGCTCAGGCGCCCCAGTGCGGCTACTGCCAGTCCGGCCAGATCATGCAGGCCGCCGCCCTCCTGGCCGCCAATCCCAACCCCTCGGACGCCGAGATCGCGGCGGCCATGGACGGCAATCTCTGTCGCTGCATGGCCTATGTGCGCATTCGCAAGGCGGTGAAGCTGGCCGCCCGAAAGGGCGCCGGACGCAGCGCGGCCCGCAAGGCGGAGGTGCGCTCATGAACCGTCCCATGATCCCGGATCCCAGCCGCCGACGCTTCCTGATCGCCGCCGGCGCAGCGGGCGCGGCCTTCGGCTTCGCCGCGACGGCCGAGGCCGCCGTCTCCATGGGCCCCTATTCAGGCGCACCCGCCTTCGAGCCCAGCCTCTGGTACGCCATCGACGCCCAGGGGATTGTCACCGTGAACGTCGTCCGCGCCGAGATGGGCCAGCACGTCGGCACGGCCCTGGCCCGAATCGTCGCCGACGAGCTCGAGGCCGACTGGGACAAGGTCCGCATCGTCCACGTGGACACCGACCCCAAGTGGGGCCTGATGGTCACCGGCGGGTCCTGGTCGATCTGGCAGAGCTATCCCTTCCTCAGCCAGGCCGGCGCGGCGGGACGCATCGCCCTGATCGAAGCCGGGGCGAAGATGCTGGGCGCGCCGGCATCCTCCTGCATCGCCCGGAAGGGCAAGGTCTTCGCCGGAAGACGCTCGGCGAGCTTTGGCGACATCGTGGCGAAGGGCGGCCTCCGCTCAGGATTCACCGACAAGGAGCTGGCCGCCCTTCCGATCAAGCCGGCCTCGGAGCGGCGTCTGATCGGTGGCGAGTTCCAGGCCCGGGACATCCCCGCCAAGACCAACGGCTCAGCCGTGTTCGGGATCGACGCCAAGATCGCCGGCATGGTCTATGCCCGGCCGGTCCTGCCGCCGACGCGGAACGAGTCCAAGGTGACCTCGGTGGATGAGTCCGCCGCAAAGGCGATCCCCGGCTATCGCGGCCATCTGGTGCTGGACGACCCGTCAGGCACCGTCCCGGGCTGGGTCCTGGCCCTGGGCGACAGCTTCGTCGCTGCAGACCGGGCCGTCCGGGCCCTCAAGGTCACCTGGGAGAACGGACCGACGGCCAAGGTCTCCGACGCCGACCTCGAGGCGCGGGCCCGGACCCTGATCGCGGACGAGTCCGCAGGCTCGCTGGTGGTCGCGGACCCGGACGTGGAGGCGGCCTTCGCCTCGGCGAAGTCGAAACTCGAGGCGGAGTATGCGACCGACGCCGCCCTGCACTTCCAGATGGAGCCGCTGAACGCCCTCGCCTTCGAACGCAACGGCGTCTTCGAGATCCATACCGGCAACCAGTGGCAGTCCCTGATCCTGCCCACCCTGGCCAAGGCCCTGGGACGTCCCGAGGCCAGCATCGTGCTGAAGACCTACCTGCTCGGAGGCGGCTTCGGACGACGCCTGAACGGGGATTACGCCGTCCCGGCGGCCCTCGCGGCCAAGGCCCTGGGCAAGCCGGTCAAGCTGGTCTTCACCCGGGAGGACGACACCCTCTTCGACAGCTTCCGCTCGCCTTCGGTGCAGAGGGTGCGGATGGCGTTCGGCGAGGGCGGTCGCGTGACCGCCATGGACCACGCCGCCGCCGCCGGCTGGCCGACGGAGGTGATGGCGCCCTTCTTCATGCCCAAGGGCGCCAACGACCGGCCCTTCGATCCCTTTGCGATCAACGGGGCCAACCACTGGTACAACGTCGGCGCCCACCGGGTCCGGGCCCTGTCCAACGACCTGGCTAACCGCGCCTTCCGGCCGGGCTGGCTGCGCTCGGTGGGTCCGGGCTGGACCAACTGGGCGGTCGAAAGCGCCATGGACGAGGCCGCCCACGCCACGGGCCAGGACCCCCTCGCCTTCCGGCTGAAGATGCTGGACGGGGCGGGCCGGAACGCCGGCTCGGCGCCGAATGCGGTGGGTGGAGCCAAGCGCCAGGCCGCCGTCCTGTCGCGGGTCGCCAAGGCGGCGGGCTGGGGCGGCAAGCTGCCGGCCGGCGTCGGCCTGGGCCTCGCCACCACCTTCGGCCAGGAGCGGGACATGCCCACCTGGACCGCCTGCGCCGCCCGGGTCCGGGTCGACGGCAAGACAGGCGCGGTCAAGGTCGAGAAGCTGCACCTTGTCGTGGACGCCGGCGCCATCATCCATCCCGATGGGGCCCTGGCCCAGATGGAGGGCGCCGCCCTCTGGGGCCTCAGCCTCGCCCTCCACGAGGGGGCGACCTTCAAGGATGGCCAAATCCAGGAGACCAATCTGGGCGCCTACACCCCGCTGCGGATGAGCGATGTTCCCGACCTCGCCATCGAGTTCGTCGACAGCGACCACGCCCCGGTGGGCCTGGGCGAACCCGCCACCACCGTGGTGGCGCCCGCCCTTGGCAACGCCATCTTCAACGCCGTGGGCGCGCGGGTGCGACGCCTGCCGATCCGCCCGGAGGCGGTCCTGGAGGCGCTGAAGACACGCTGATGGCACGCCGTCAGGACGCCCCGTGCGCCCGGACGGCGGCGGCCAGCTCCTCGGCCATCTGGGCGTGCAGCCGCTCCGGGGCGAGGATCCGGACCTTATCGCCCCAGCTGAAGAGGTGCCAGGCCAGCTCGCGCATGCCCGCCGCCCGAAACCGGGCGATGACCGAGCCGTCCGCCTGACGCTCCAGGGTCTGGGTGGCGTGGAAACGCCAGCCCAGGGCCTCCTCCGCCCCGTGCGGCAGGATGTGCAGGACCACGTCCTCGATGGCGTCCTGGTAGATGCCGAAGCTTCGCGCGGCGTAGGCGGCCAGGGAGAAGTCAGGCGGGCGGCCGCCTGGCAGGGGAACCACCCGGATGTCCCGCACCCGGTCCAGGCGCCAGTTGCGCGGCTCGTCCGAACCGGTCTCGGCGGCGACGAGATAGTTGGCGCGCCCGAAGAGGAGGCCGTAAGGGCTGACCTCGCGCTCCCGTCCCGGGGTCGAGCCGCCGTCGTAGAGGAATCTCAGCCTCTGCAGGGAGACGATGGCCTCCCGCACGGCACCCAGCACCGCCTCGTCCTCGAAGGGTCGGGGGCCGGGGTGCACCGCCATGGTCTCAGCCTCGAGGAGCGCCTCCATGTCGGGCGCCAGGCGCCGGCGCACCCCCGACCGGATGGCTGAAAGCACCTTGGACTCCAGGGCGCCCAGGGCGCCGGCGCGGGCCGTGGCCCCGGACTGGCGGAAGTGATCCGCCGCCGCCCTGAGGGCGGCGAACTCCTCGGCGGTCGGGGCCTGGAAGATGCCGTCGAGCCCGGAGGGAATGCGGAACCGCACGGTGGGCGGATCGGGGATCTCCTCCATCTGGGGAAAGGCCTCGCGGACAGCGTCGCGCACGCGCTCGACTGTCCGGCGCGAGACCTGCATGGCCGCCGCCATCTCGTCGAGGGTCAGCCCCTCGGCGGAGGCGGCCAGCCGCCGGGCGAGTTCAAGCAGCCTCGCCGCCTTCTCGTGTCGCATTCCCAGCCCCGAAAATGAGAACAGATCAAAAACCTACGACCGTTTCTGGCGCAGCGCCAGCGCAATCTGTCCTCATCGCAAGGCGCGAGCCCCAGGAAAGGTCCTCACGATGCAGAATGTCCAGTCGATCCGCCCCGCCCGTCCCGACGCCCCCCTTCGCTTTGACGCGCGCCGCCCCCTGCGCCCCGCCACCCCGGCGATGATCGAGGCGGTGATCCGCCACGCCGACCGGGCCGAGCGCCTCGCTGGCGGTCGCCTCCGGCTCAGGCTGTCGGAAGCCATGGCTCAGGACCTGGTGCGCCAGGGCCGGCTGGATTCGCCCGACCTGCGCCTCTGCGACCTGACCGTCGTCTGGGATGAGGCCCAGGGCGAGGTCGTCCTGGTCCGCGACGACGCCCGGCTGAGGGAGGCCTCCGCCCGCTGGGCCGAATGGGACGCCCTGTGGGACGAGGCCAGCTATGCCGATCCCCGGTCGCCCCTGGCCGCCCTGGCCGCCTGAGCCCCGGCTCAGGCCCGGGCGCGGGCGTAGCGCGACGAGAGGCCGTCCATGATGGCTTCGAACTCGCCGACCATCTCCGAGATGATCTCGGCGACCGGCTTCACCGACTCGATGCGACCCGCCACCTGGCCCGACAGGGCGATGGAGGCCTCCATGTCGCCGCCGAAGTAGAGCTCCTGCGAGCGCCGGAACTCAGGCGCGACGCCGTTCTCGCCGGGCTCCTTCTCCAGGAGGGTGGTCTTCTCGGTCCGCAGGGCCCGACAGGCGGGTCCCGGACCGAAACGGTTCAAGAAGACGGTGTCCGTCTCCTTGGCCGAGACGATGGCGGACTTCCAGTTCGGGTGCACCGGGCTTTCGGCGGCGGAGACCATGCGGGTGCCCATCTGGACCCCTTCGGCGCCCAGGGCGAAGGCGGCGGCCATGCCGCGGCCATCGGAAATGCCCCCGGCGGCAATGATGGGCACGTCCAGCTTTGAACAGACCAGGGGCAGGAGGACCATGGTCGAGACCTCACGCGAGCTCTTGAAGCCGCCGCCCTCGCCGCCCTCGACGACCAGGCCGTCCACCCCGGCCTCGATGGCCTTGATCGCCGCCGCCAGGGACGGGACCACGTGGAAGACGGTCAGGCCCGCCTCTTTGAGCGCCGCGCAATAGCGGTTGGGATCGCCCGCCGAGGTGGTGACGAACTTCACGCCCTGGTCGACCACGAAGGAGACGATGTCCGGGTCGCGGACATAGGCCTGGGCGATGTTGACGCCAAAGGGCTTGTCGGTGAGCCCCTTCATCTTCTGGATTTCCTCACGGACGGCGGGCAGGTCGCCGGACGAGGTTTCGATGATCCCCATGCCGCCGGCGTTGGACACGGCCGAGGCCAGGGCCGAGCGGGCGATCCAGCCCATGGGCGCCTGGATGATGGGATACTCGATGCCGAGCATGTCGGTGATGCGGGTCTTGATCATGAGCGTTTCCCCCGGAGGACCCTGGTCCTCCCAAACTGGATTGTGGCCGTCGGTCAGAAAACAACGACGCTGCGGATGCTTTCGCCGGCGTGCATGAGGTCGAAGGCCTCGTTGATGCGCTCGAGTGGCAGGACGTGGGTGATCATGGGGTCGATCTGGATCTTCCCCTCCATGTACCAGTCCACGATTTTCGGCACATCGGTCCGGCCCCGGGCGCCGCCGAAGGCTGTCCCCTTCCAGACCCGCCCGGTGACCAGCTGGAAGGGACGGGTGGAGATCTCCCGGCCCGCCTCGGCGACGCCGATGATAATGCTTTCGCCCCAGCCGCGATGGCAGGCCTCCAGCGCCTGGCGCATGACGTCGGTGTTGCCGGTGCAGTCGAAGGTGTAGTCCGCGCCGCCGTCGGTCAGGGCCACCAGGTGCTGGACGAGGTCGCCCTCCACCTCGCGGGGATTGACGAAGTCGGTCATGCCGAAGCGGCGACCCCAGGCCTCGCGGGCGGGGTTGATGTCGACCCCGATGATCCTTCCGGCGCCCACCAGGTGCGCACCCTGGATGACGTTGAGACCGATCCCGCCCAGGCCGAAGACGATGACATTTGCGCCCGGCTCCACTCCCGCCGTGTTGACCACAGCGCCGACCCCGGTGGTCACGCCGCACCCGATGTAGCAGGCCTTGTCGAACGGGGCGTCGGGCCGGATCTTCGCGACCGCGATCTCCGGCAGGACCGTGTGATTGGCGAAGGTGGAGCAGCCCATATAGTGGGCGATGGCCTGGCCCCGGTAGGAGAACCGGTTTGTGCCGTCGGGCATAAGGCCCTTGCCCTGGGTGGCGCGGATGGCGGTGCAGAGGTTGGTCTTGCGCGACAGGCAGCTTTTGCACTGGCGACATTCCGGCGTGTAGAGCGGAATAACGTGGTCCCCCGGACGCACGCTGGTGACCCCCGAGCCCACCTCCAGCACCACCCCGGCGCCCTCGTGGCCGAGGATGGAGGGAAACACCCCCTCTGAATCCAACCCGTCCAGGGTGTAGGCGTCAGTATGGCAGACGCCGGTGGCCTTGATCTCCACCAGCACCTCTCCGGCGCGCGGGCCGTCAAGGTCGACCTCGACGATCTCGAGGGGACGTTTGGCCTCGAAGGCGACGGCGGCGCGGGTCTTCATCAAACTCCTCCGGTGGGATGCCGCCATCTTGTCAGCGCCGCCCGCGGCGGTCCACCCGGCCGCCGGAACCGGTCAGCCCCGGGCGGCCTTGCGGCTGACCTTCTGGAGGCCGGAGAGGATGGCCTCGGTCCCCTCGGGGTCCCTCGCCCCTTCGGTGCGCAGCAGGAGCTGGAAGGTGTTCAGGTGAACCTGCACGGACTTATCGCCCCACTCCCCGGAAATCCGGTAATAGTCGAGCAGATCGGCGAGGCTCACGAGCATGCTGTCGATCGCCCGGTCCTTACCCACGGTCGGCAGGCCGATGGCACCGTTGATCAGATCATAGAAGGCGTTAACGAGCAGCGCATCAAACTTCCTGTTTGCGCGGTTGTAGTAATCCTCGGCCTTCTCGAGAACCCGCTGGAGCTCCTTCATGCTCTCGCCATGGAGGGTTTCAAGACCCTTCTCGGCGTCACTGATGGCCTGCCCCACGTTCTTGCCGCCGGGCATGCGGATCAGACGGCTCAGCGGAATGTCCGGGGTGTGAATTCGTGCGGGTTCACTCATTGAAAGAGGTCCATTGCTGTTCGGAAGATTGAGAAGGCTTCCGGTGATCGATGTCAAAGCCTAACCCGGAAGCATAAGCCCATCTTCCCGACGACGCCCGAACTCGAGACCTCGAGGAAGACCAGCGTCCCTGAAGCGCCTGTCGGGCCCCACATAGCCGTCGCACTCCACAAAGCGCCGGCCAGCCCGCGCCACCCAGATGATGCGGTCAAGCATCGCCCTCGGCGTCAGCGGCTTGGCCATCACGATATGGGCGCCGCAATCCCTGGCCCGGGCGATCGCCATGGCGGGGGTATGGGCTGCGGTAAGGATGACCGGGACGTAGCAGTTCGGGCGAATCCCGGATCGCCGAAGCCAGCGGACAAAGTCAAAGCCGGCGCCTGACCGGCCCATTGCGTCAATGATCAGGAGGTCGACCTCGGCCTCCCTGACGACCCTTTCAGCCTTCTCGACCGTGTCGCAGCGATAAACCTTGCGGGCGCCAAACCCGCCAAGAATCTGGACGAGGATAGACATGCCGAGCGGCGTCTCCTCGAGCACCAGCACGGAGACCTGCGCGAGATTGAACCTCGCTCGCGAGTCCGCCGAGAATCCCATAGCTGCTCCGACCGCGCTTCCAAGCCTGCCGCCCAGCACAGCTATTGCGCAGGCAAATTAAGGACCAGTTGACGCTTCTCTAATGAAATCATCGGAGACTCAACCCTGAAGCGCGATAGAACGGCGAAGGACGCGCGCGCCCCCCGGGCAACAGGCGCCCCGAGACAAGGACCTGCGACAACTGGTCGTTGACCACCTTCACCCCAGTTTCGGACTGAGGATGAACCTCGGTCGCAACCCGAAACACCTATCTTTCATTCGTGAAGATGATGGTCCCTGAGGCGGCGAACATGCCACCGACCCCGTGGGCGATGCTGATCTTCGCGTCCTTGACCTGGGCCGCCGCCGTGCCGCGCATCTGCCGCACGCTCTCCTGCAGGGCGTACATGCCGTACATGCCCGAATGCATGTAGGACAGGCCCCCGCCGTTGGTGTTCAGGGGCAGCTTGCCGCCGATGGCGGTGTTGCGCTCGCGGATGAAGTCCTTGGCTTCGCCAGGCTTGCAGAACCCAAGGTCCTCCAGCCCATAGAGCGGCAGGTGGGCGAAGGCGTCGTAGATCATCAGGTGATCGACATCGGCATGGGTGATGCCCGCCTCGTCAAAGGCCTTCTTGCCGGAGATCCTGAAGGCGGTGGACGAGGTGAAGTCGTACATCTGCGAGACCATGGGGGTCTCGACGCTTTCTCCCGTGCCCAGGATGTAGACGGGCTTCTGCGGGAAGTCCTTGGCCCGCTCGGCGCTGGTCAGGATGAGGGCGCCGCCGCCATCGGTGACCAGGCAGCACATCAGCATGCGGAAGGGCCAGGCGATCATCGGCGAGTTCAGGACGTCATCGACGGTGATCGGGTCCTTGAAGCTGGCCCGGGGGTTCAGGGCCGCCCACTCCCTCTGAACCACCGACACGTAGGCCAGGTCCGCCTCGGTCACGCCGTAGGTCTTCATGTAGCGGAGGACCGGGACGGTGAACATGGTGGGCGGGCTGGTGACGCCGTAGGGCATCTCGAACTGGCCCATCAGGCTGGAGGGCGCGCGGCCGAAGCCGCCGGCGCCCACCCGGCTGCGGCCGGATTCGCCGTGGGTGATCAGTATGGTCTTGGCGAGGCCGGCGTTGATGGCCGCCGCCGCGTGCCGGACATGCAGCATGAAGGAACAGCCGCCGACGCTGGTGCCGTCGGCATAGGTCGGCTTGATGCCCAGGTAATGGGCCAGCTCTACCGGGGAGATCCCGGCGGTGGCGACGCCGTCGATGTCCGAGGGCTTCAGGCCGGCGTCGGCCATGGCGTTAAGCGCCGCATCGGCGTGCAGGCCGATCACGGACACATCCGGGATCTTGCCCATCTTGGTGGTCTCGGCGGCGCCGACGACGGCAACAGAATTCTGCTTCATGGTCGTGGTCCGCCTCAGGACTTCGCCGGCTCGAAGAGCGGCAGGGAGATGTCATCGGTCTGCTTCTCGAAGCGGACCTTAACGGGCATGTCGAGGACGAGGGCCTCGGGGGTCTGCGGGCAGCCGACAATGTTGGTCATCATCGTCGGGCCTTCCTCGAGCTTCACCACGGCGATGGCGTAGGGCTCGGTCCCCATGTCCTGGCGGGGTCGGTGATTGATCACATAGGACCAGAGCACCCCGCGGCCGCTGGCGGCGTAGACCTCGACGCTCCGGGAAGCGCAGGACGGGCAGAAGGCCCGGGGCGGGAAGTAGGTGTTCTTGCATTCGGTGCAGCGCTGAAGGCGGAGTTCGCCCTCGCGGCAGCCGTCCCAGAAATGCCGGGTCTCCGGCGTGGGCTCAGGCAGGATGCGGGCCATCAGGAAATCGTCCCCTCGATTTTGGGCCAGGATTGGCGGCCAGTATTGACGTGATGTATCCGCGCCGAGGCGGACCCCCGCGAAATGGCGGGGCGCTCAACAAAGCCCAGCTGGCACGGGTTGTCGATAGCGCGTGACGGCGGAGGGACTAGGCCAGGTCGCCCGACAGGCGGCGGCGCTCGGTCGAAAGCACCAGCTCGTCCCAGATCCGGGATTCCAGAACGCGGGCCTCGGGGGCCTCATCGCCCTCGACGGCCTCATGCAGCGCGATCAGGGCGGCCCGGAGCCGCGCATTCTCGGCGGACAGGGTGGAGATCCGGAGGTCGTTGTCTGCGCCCGAGGCCAGCGAGGCGTTCTCGCCGGCCTGCTCACCCGCGTCGGCAAGAAGCGTGCGCACCGCCTGATTTTCCTCCACCAGGCGCTGGGCCGCGCCGTCCCAGGCCTCGGCGGCCATGCCCAGCAGGGCGGCGGAAAGGCCCAGGGCGCCGGCGCGCTCGGCCGGGTCCACGTCAGGGGCGGCGTTGCGGGCGGCAAGGCCGGCGATCTCGGCGAGGACGGCGGGGATGTCAGGCTTCACAGTCGACCCATGACCTTGAGAATGGCGCGGTCCTGGGCGTTCTGAAGTCCCCAGGCGGGCAGGACCATGATCGGCTCGCGATTGCCGCCGTCGATCCAGGCCCGGGCCGAGGAGATCCAGATCGCCTGGCCCTTGACGCAGTTGAAGAGGGTCCACCAGTGCAAAGCCGACGGGTCGGCTCTCAGCCCGCTGGAAGCCTCCCAGTGCGCGATGGCGACGACGTCGGAAACCAGGCCTCCGGCGAGGTCCCGCTTGAAATTCCAGACCGGGTTCAAGCTCCAGCCCAGGTCCTCAAGGGGGTCGCCCAGGTGGGCCATCTCCCAGTCCAGGACGCCATGGATTCCACCCTGCCGGTCATAGAGGAAGTTGCCGGTCCGGAAGTCGCCGTGGACGACGGAGACCTTCTGCGCTGGCGGCGGCGGATGAGCCCTCAGCCAGCGGATCGCCGCCCGGGTGATGGGCAGGGGCTCGGCCTCGTCCTCGTCGAGGACCTTTTCCCACATGTCCAGTTCCCGCACCCAGCAGGCCTCCGGAGAGGGTGGGGTCATGACCCTGTCCAGGCCCAGGGCGAAGGGATCGGCCCGGCTGATATGGCCCAGAAGGGTCCACTTGTTCCGCGCCAGAGTCTCATGGGCGGAGAGGTAGGGCTCGGTCCACAGGAGGGCGGGCGCCGCCTCGAATCCGGTGATTTCCTCGGCCACGGAAAAGGGCTGGTCGAGGACCTCGGTCCCCTCCTCCAGCCAGATCATCTCCGGCACCGGGACCTCGGAGCCGTGGAAGGCGCTGTAGGCCGCGAACTCGACCCGGCGTTCGGTGTCGATCAGGCTGGCCGGAGGGTCCCGACGCAGGATCAGGCGGCGCTCACGCCGCGCGCCGCCCTCGGTCCAGGCCAGGCGGAAGCGATAGGTCTGGCGAGAGGCGCCGCCCGAGATCCGCGACAGGTCCCGGACCTCCACGCCGACGGCCCCCGGCATGCGGCTGGCGGCGTAGGCCGCCAGGCGGGGCGCGAGGTCCGCCGAAGTCACCGCCTCAGGCCAGCTCGAAGCGGACAGGCAGGGTCTTGGGGCCGTTCACGAAGACCGCCTGGCTCATGGCCGGGGTCCCGTCCAGTTCGAGGGACTTCAGGCGCGGGATCAGCTCTTCCCAAAGGATTCGCATCTCCATCTTCGCCAGGTGCTGGCCCAGGCACAGGTGGGCGCCGTAGCCGAAGGCCAGGTGCTTGTTGGGCGAACGATCGACCCGGAACTCGTGCGGATCAGGGAAGACCGACTCGTCACGGTTTCCGGAGGCGTAGCAGAGCATCAGCCAGTCGCCCTTCGACATGGCCCGACCGCCGACCTCGGTGTCGGCGGCGACCGTGCGCATGAAGGTCTTCACCGGCGTGGTCCAGCGGATGGACTCGTCCACCAGGCCGGAGATCAGCGAAGGGTCCGCCTTCAGCTTGGCCAGTTCCCCCGGCCGCTCCGCCAGGGCCCAGAAGGCGCCGGCGGTGGACGAAGACGTGGTGTCGTGGCCTGCGGTGGCGACGATGATGTAGTAGCTCATCGCCTCCAGCTCGGAGATCGGCCGGCCGTCGATCTGGGCGTTGGCGATCACACTGGCCAGGTCGTTGCGCGGCGTCGCCCGGCGGTCCGCCGACAGAGCGTTGAAATAGTTGAAGAAATCTGTGATGACGCCGAGGTCCATGCGGCGGTCTTGCGCACCTGCCCCGGCCGGGATGGACTCGCTCCCCTCGCTGGAGGCGCGTCCAAGTTCGGGGTCAGCAGCGCCGAAGAGCTCCTGGGTCAGGGTCAGCATGCGCGGCTCATCGGCCTCGGGCACGCCGAGGATCTCCATGACCACGTGCAGAGGATAGTGCAGGGCCACCTCGCGGACAAAGTCGCAGCGTCCGCCGGTGGCGGCCATCTTCTCCACGGAAGCCCGGGCGATCTCGCGGATACGCCCCTCCAGGCTGCGCAGGTTCTGTGGCATGAACCAGGCCTGGGTCAGGGCGCGGTACTTGGGATGGTCGGGAGCATCCATGTGGATGAGGGTGCGCAGCAGGTGAGGGCTGCCGCCCATCATCTCGCGGATCCGCGCGTCGGCCTCCTGGCTGACCAGGGTCGGGGACTTGTCCCCATTGAGGAACAGGTCGTTCTGCCGACTGATCTCCAGGATGTCCGCATGACGGGTGACCACCCAGAAGGGATCCACCCCCGCCACGTCGGCGCGGCCAAGGGGCTGGTTGGCCCGCAGCCAGTCATAGGTCCTGAAAACCCTTCCGTCCGCATAGGCGACAGGGTCAACGAGGGTCAGGGCGTACTCGTCCGGTATCCTCAGGTCTTCACGGGCCATGGTTTCCTCCAAAGGCCCCGGCGGCGGGCATGCGCCGGGTGTCGCCTTGTTCCACTTCAACTGATACTGCCTGTCGGAAGGCGCCCGCAAGCGGCGCTTCCTGCGCGAGAGATAGACGGGCAAGGGCCCGTCAGGGAGGGCCCATGCTGACCAAAGGCGACGATTTTCCGATCCACCAGACCCCAGAGCCCATCGCTTTTTCGGGAACTGACCGCAACTTCTACGACCGGTACTTCTTCAACGGCTATCAGCCGGACGGGACCGAGTTCTTCGCCGTCGCCTTCGGCGTCTATCCGCACCTGAACATCGCCGACGCCCACTTCGCGGTCGTCCGGGACGGGATCGAGCACTGCCTGCACGCCTCACGGATTCTGAACATGGAGCGCATGGACATCTCCGCGGGCCCGATTCGCATCGAGGTTGTCGAGCCCCTGAAGGTCCTGCGGGTCATTGTGGAGGCGAGCCACGGAATCGCCGCCGAGTTGACCTTCGAAGGCCGGTCGTTCCCGATCGAGGAACCCCGGTTCATCTACCGGAACGGACCCCGCGCCTTCATGGACTACACCCGCCTGACCGTGAACGTGCGGGTCACGGGCTGGATCGAGGTCGACGGCGTCCGCCGTGAGCTGGCGCCCGGCTCCGTCGGCACCCGGGACCGATCCTGGGGCGTCCGGCCGGTCGGCGCCCCCGACCCCCAGCCCGTCGTCCCGAACCAGATCCCCAGCTTCTTCTGGCAGTGGACGCCCCTGAATTTCGAGGACCGAAGCGTCTTCTTCCACGTCAACGCCGACTCTGAGGGCGAACCCTGGAACACCCGGGCGGTGATCCTGCCCGACGGGGCCGGCCCGGGCGCCGGACGCCACACGTCTGAGGCGGCCATGGAGGATGTGCTGATCATCCCGGGGACCAAGCACATCGCCAGCGCGACCCTTTCCATCCCCCTCGCCCAGGGGTCGGCAAAGGTCAGCTTCCAGCCCTTCCTGACCTTCCTCATGCGCGGGATCGGCTATGGCCATCCGCAGTGGCGGCACGGCGGTTACAAGGGCGAGCTGGTCGTGGAACGCGAGGACATCGAGCTCTCCAGCGTGAACTATATGAGCCCCGAGAACCTGCATATCCAGGCCCTGTCCCACGTGACCCTCACCCTGCCCGGCGAGGCTCCGATCCGGGGCATGGGCGTCTTTGAGCAGCTGATCTTCGGCCCCTACCGGCCCTACGGCCTTGGCTAAACCCCATTCGGCGCTTGCCCCCGCCCCCGCGGCCCGGGCAAGCTGCCGACATGGCTTCCCCCGCTGGCGGGTATTCGCCATCGAGACTGAGAGTTTGATGCTTTGACTTCGTCCCCGGATGTGGCCTTCGACGCCGCCCAGTCACCCCACCTCGCCTCCGTCGAGTCCCTGGTCTCCGGCCTGGCCGGTGTCGGCTACATCGCCTCCCGCCGGATCGCCACCGCCCTCTACATGGCCGTGAAGCTGCAAAAGCCCATCCTGGTCGAAGGCACGGCGGGCGTCGGCAAGACCGAGCTGGCCCTGTCCACCGCCGCCCTGCTCGGCCTGCCCCTGATCCGGATGCAGTGCTACGAGGGCCTGGACGAGTCCAAGGCGCTTTATGAGTGGAAGTACGGCAAGCAGCTCCTCTACACCCAGATCCTGAAGGACCGGATGGGCGAAGCCCTGTCCGACGCCCCCGATATGGACGCCGCCATGGACCGTCTGCACGGGATGGGGGACCTGTTCTTTTCCGAGCCCTTCCTCGAGCCGCGCCCCCTGATGAAGGCCCTGCAGGAGCGCGCCGGGTGCGTGCTCCTGATCGACGAGATCGACAAGTCGGATGAGGCCTTCGAGGCCTTCCTGCTGGAGGTCTTGTCCGCCTACCAGGTCTCCATCCCCGAGATTGGCGTCCTGAGGGCCGAGACCCCGCCCATCGTCTTCCTGACCTCGAACAATGTCCGCGACCTGGGCGATGCTCTGAAGCGGCGCTGCCTGCACCTGCACATTCCCCTGCCGGACGCCGCCCTCGAGCAGAGGATCGTGGCCAGCCGGGTGCCGGGGATCGAGGCCCGCCTCAACCACCAGCTGGTCAGCTTCGTCCAGTCCCTCCGGGGCCTGGACCTGCGCAAGTCGCCCTCCATCTCCGAGACGGTGGACTGGGCGCGGGCCCTCATCCTGCTCAACGCCGGCGCCCTGGAGGGCGAGGTGGTCCGCGACACCCTGAACGTGCTCCTGAAGTTCGAGCAAGACATCGCCGCGGTGGAGCCGCAGATCGCCGATCTCGTCCGCCAGGCGGCGGGCTGAGGGGCCCGTGCAGTCGGCGCTCGAGGACTTCTTCCGCGCCCTGCGGGCCGCGGACGTGCGGGTCTCCCCGGCCGAGGCGATCGACGCCCATCGGACCGTGGAAGTCGTGGGCTTCGCCAATCGCGAGCTCTTCCGCGACGCCCTGTGCGCCACCCTGGCCAAGTCTGGCGATGAGGTGGCCCGGTTCGAGAGCGTGTTCGACACCTTCTTCGACCGCCGGAGCGACGCCGTCGCCCCCGCTCCGCCCCCCGGCGGCGGCGGAAGCGACCCCCTGGAGGGCCTGCCCCCGGAAGCGCAGGACTCCGACCTCGCCCGGATGCTGCTGGACGGCAACGGCGCGGCCCTGGCCCAGGCCATGGAGGCCGCCGCCGAACGGGCGGAGGTCTCGAAGATCCGCCTGTCGACCCAGAGGGCCCGCCTGACCCGTCGCCTGCTGGAGGAGATGGGCCTGTCCGAGATCGAACGGATCCTGGCGGCGGCGCGGCGGCTGGGCGGCCCGGGCGAAGCCGCCGCCGACCGCCTCGAAGCCGCCCGCAAGGCCCTGGCGGCCCAGGCCGCGGCCTATGTGGAGCGCCAGCACGAGCTCTACGCCGCCGGCAGCGGCAAGATGCTCCGCGAGGAGATGCTGGCCCGCAAGGCGTTGAACGCCGAGGGCGGGATTGATCCTGTCGACCTCGCCATGATGCAGGCCCTGGTCAAGCGCATGGCCAAGCGTCTGGCCGACCGCTACTCCCGCCGGCGGAACGTCGCCTGGACCGGCCACCTGGACGTCCGGCGCACCCTGCGCAAGTCTATGGGCTATGGCGGCATGCCCTTCGATATCGTCTTCAAGACCAAGAAGGTCGACAAGCCGTCCATCGTCGCCATCTGCGACGTCTCCAAGTCGGTGGCCGCCGCGGCCCAGTTCCTGCTGACCTTCCTCTACTCCCTCAATGAGGTGGTGGACCGCCTGGACGCCTTCGCCTTCTCGGGGCGGCTGATCAGCGTAAACCAGGTCCTCGACGACCACCCCGTGGAGACCGCCATCTTCGAGGTGCTCAAGCAGATCGGCTTCCAGCAGACCGACTACGGAAGGGCCCTGGAGGACTTCGCCGACAAGCACCTGGACCGGATCGACCGGCACACCACGGTGATCATCCTGGGCGACGCGCGGACGAACTACGCCAACCCCCGCCTCGACATCCTGGCCACCATTCAGCAGCGGTCCCGGGCGGTGATCTGGCTGAATCCCGAGCCCGACAGCTACTGGAGCCAGGGCGACAGCGTGATGAACCGCTATGAGCGGTTCTGCCACGTGGCCAAGACCTGCAATACGCTCGAGCAGCTCGAGCGCATCATCGAGGACGTCCTGCGGACCTACATCCCGCGTTGAGCGGGGGATCAGCCCGCAGCGAGCAGGGCCGGGTCCACAGGCAGGCGGCGCACCCTCTTGCCGGTCGCCGCAAAGATGGCGTTGCAGAGGGCCGGCGGAGCGGGCGGCAGAGCCGGCTCACCCAGCCCTGTCGGCGGGTTGTCCGAAAGGACGAAGTGGACCTCCACCGGCGGGGCCTCGTTGATGCGCATCAGGCGATAGCTGTCGAAGTTGCCCTGGACGACCGCGCCGTTCTCGAGGGTGATCTCCTGGGTGAGGGCGCCGGACAGGCCATCGAGGACAGAACCCTGGACCTGCTGGATCGCGCCGGAGGGATTGACGATCTGGCGGCCGACATCGCCCGCCACCCACACCTTCTCGACCTTGATCTGGCCATCGTCGGCCACGCGCACCTGCACCACCTGGGCGAAGTACCCCATATGGCTGAAGTGGAAGGCGACGCCCTGCCCCTGGCGCGGCGCCATCTTGGTCCGGCCCCAGCCGGAGACCTCCGCCACCTTCTTCAGGACGCCGCGCATGCGCGCCGCGTCGTAACCATCGCGTCCAGGGGTCCCGACCAGACCGAAGTCGCCCAGAAGCTTCAGGCGGAAGTCCACCGGATCGGCGCCTGCGGCGTGAGCCAGTTCGTCGATGAAGCCCTGCACCGCAAACGAGATGGCGTTGGAGCCGGGCGCCCTGAGCGGACCCGTCGGAACCGAAATGGGCAGGACGGAGAGGTTGTACCGGAAGTTAGGCGTGAATCGGGCGGGGAACTCTGTCGCCGCCATGCTCGCCGACCTGCCGGGCTGACCGTCCCGGGATCCGGGGGTGATGAAATGGTCCTCCCAGGCGACAATGCGCCCCTGGGCGTCGAGGCCGCCCTTGAAGCGATGCCAGCCCGCAGGTCGATAGAAGCCGTGGCGCATGTCGTCTTCGCGGGTCCAGATCAGCTTGACCGGCGCCCCGGCCTCGCGGGCGATCCAGGCCGCCTCGACCATGTACTCGTTCGACAACCGCCGTCCGAAGCCGCCTCCGGCGCGGATGATGTGGACGGTGATGTCTTCGGGCTTCAGGCCCAGGGTCTTGGCGACGAGCTGGCGGCCCGGCTCCGGATTCTGGGTGGGCGCCCAGATCTCCATCTTCCCGTTCTGGAACCGCGCGGTGCAGTTCTGGGGCTCCAGGTTGGCGTGCGAGATGTAGGGATAGGCGTACTCGGCCTCGATCGTCCGCGCGGCCGACTTCAAGGCGGCGTCGACATCGCCGTCATGCCGGACCACCTTGTCGGCGGCAAGGCGCGCCGAAGCTGTCGCCATCTCCTCGAACCGGCGGCTGGACATCTGGCTCGCCTCGGAGGCCTTCCAGCGGGTGTTCAGCTTCTCGCGCCCCTTGAGGGCCCGCCACCAGCTGTCCGCCACGACGGCGACGCCGGGGGCCAGCGCTTCCAGACCGCCGGAGCCCTCGACCACAAAGGCCTTGCGCACGCCCTTCATCGCCCGGGCGGCGTCCAGGTCCGCCGCTTCCACGCCCGCTCCGAAGACCGGGGCCTTCTCAAAGGTGGCGAACAACATGCCGGGCAGGACGACGTCGATGCCGAACAGGGGCTTGCCCGTTACGATGGCGGGCGTATCCACCTGCGGGGTGAAACGACCGACGATGCGATAGTCTGCGGGCGCCTTCAGCTTCAGCGTCTGGGGGTCCGGCGCAGGCAGGGCCGCCGCGGCGGATGCGAGGGAACCGTAATCCGCGGACCGGCCCGAAGCCTTGTGGACCACCCGGCCCGGCTCGGTGGTGCAGGCCGAGGCCTCCACGCCCCAGGACTTGGCGGCCGCGGCGACCAGCAGGGCCCGGGCCGTCGCCCCGACCCTGCGCAACTCATCCCAGTGCAGGGGAATCGAAAGGGATCCGCCCGCGAACTGCCGGCCAAAGAGCGCCGGATCGGAAACCGCCTGCAGGGTGCGGACCTTGTTCCAGTCCGCGTCCATCTCCTCGGCGATGATCATAGGCATGGAGGTCTTCACCCCCTGCCCCACTTCGGGATTCTTGCTGACCACCTCGACCCAGCCGTCCGGCTTGACGGTGACATAGGTGTTGAGACGGGCAGGAGCCGCCTGTGCGGCCTCGCCCTTTCCAGCCAGGGAAAAGCCGAGAACAAGGCCGCCGCCCCCGGCGGCCAGGAGTATCGCCTCGCGCCGTGAAGCGCCGGTTTGTGCGCCGTCCGCCATGGTCAGGCCTCCTCGGGCTGGCCGGAGGCCCGGCGCACAGCGGCGCGGATCCGGTTGTAGGTGGCGCAGCGGCAGATATTCCCCGCCATGGCCGCATCGATCTCTTCGGCGTTGGGCCGGGGGTTGGCGGCCAGCAGGGCCGTGGCGGACATGATCTGGCCGGGCTGGCAGTAGCCGCACTGGGCGACGTCCAGTTCGGACCAGGCGTTCTGGACCCGGGCGCCGACCTCACTGTCGCCGATCGCCTCAATGGTCGTCACCCGACCCTTGCCCACCGCCTCGATGGGAAGGGCGCAGGCGCGGACGGGAGCGCCATCGATGTGAACCGTGCACGCCCCGCACTGGGCGATCCCACAGCCGAACTTGGGGCCGAGGATGCCAAGAGTATCCCGAAGGACCCAGAGCAGGGGTGTGTCGGGTTCGACGTCGACCCGACGTGTCCGACCATTGACGCTGAGTGTGTAGGCCATGCCCGCGCTCCCTGTTCTCCCTCCCACAGATGTAGTCTGCGCGGGCGACAGGCGCCAGACGCCCGGTTATCGAATTACGACGACGTGGTCGGGCAGTTCATTGGGATTGTCGCCATCGCGCGGCGGGAAGTGCTCGGCGAGCACGCCGCCGCAGATCTCGACGGCGGCCTCGAACCCCTCAACAGCCCTGCCCGCCTTCACGCCCGCGATCAGCCGCGACATGGCCTCATTCCAGATTTCCGGATCGACCCGAGAGGCGATGCCCTCGTCGGCAATGAGCTCGGCCATCCTCTCCCACTCGGAGACGAAGATCAGCACCCCTGTTCGCTCACGGGTCGCCTGGAGGTTCTTGGACAGGAACTGCTCGTATGCCCGCCGGCGGACCCGGTCTCGCTTGAGGCTCGCGGGCGTGAGGACCCTGCGCACCGGCGGCAGCCACGCCAGCATCAAGACCAGGAGGAACAGGAGGACCTGCAGCAGGATGACGCCCACCACCGCCTCCCGGGCCGCGACGCCGGCGGCGGCCCCCACCGCTGCTGCGGTCCAGCCGCCCTGGATCAGGCCGGGCACAGTGACATGGATGCCCCCTGCCAGGAGCAGGATGGGCGCCGCCAGGGCCGCAAAGGCCGCCACGGCGAGGGGCGTCTCCCGGTATTCGCCGCAGTCCGGTGCGACGATGCAGTAGATCTCTCCACGGGTGGCCGCCTCGGCCCGGGCCACGGCGGCCTCAACGCGCTCGCATTCGACGTCCGTCAGCATGTCACCAGCCCCCCGAAGATCCGCCGCCGCCAAAGCCCCCGCCGCCGCCGCCGAAACCCCCGCCGAAACCGCCGCCGCCAAAACCGCCGCCGCGACCCCATCCGCCCAGCGGCGGCAGGATAACCGGACCGCCCAGCCCGGCGCGCCGGAAGGCCCGGGCTGACCGGCCGCCGCCACGCATGACGGTCACCAGGACCCCGAAGATGAGGACCAGGACAATCAGCGTGACGAGGGGAGAGCCCCCGCCCTTCTGGGCGGCCGTCTCGGCGTTCTTGACGTTTGCCCGCGCCTCGCCCTCTGGCAGGGCCAGCTGGTCGGCGAGGGCCGCAGCGCCCGCAAGGATGCCGCCCTCCATGTCGCCCCGGCGAAAGGCGGGCACGATCTGGGTCTGGATGATGACGGAGCTGAGGCTGTCGGTGAGCACAGGCTCAAGCCCGTAGCCGACCTCCACCCGGACCTTGCGGTCGTTGGGGGCGACGATGAGCAGCACCCCGTCGTCGCGCTTGGCGTCGCCGATCCCCCAGGTGCGCCCCAGCTGGTAGCCGTAATCCTCGATGGGATAGCCTTGGAGGTCCGGGATGGTGGCGACCACCATCTGCCGACCCGTGGAGTCCTCCAGAGCCTTGAGACGGTCCGTCAGCGCCTGCTCGGCTTGCGGCGACAGAAGATTGGCCTCGTCCACCACCCGGCCGGTCAGGCGCGGGAAGGTGGGCGCAGCCAGGGCCGCGCCGGCGACGGCGACGAGGGCCAGGATCGCGACGAAGAGCGGTCCTGGACCCTGGCGCAGGATCATGGGGCGGGCGTGGCCGCGGGCGCCTGAGGCGCCGGTTCGGCCGGGGCGAAGCTCACCGTGGGCGCCGCCTGGGCCGCCTCGTTCGCCGCGAACAGCTGCATCGGCTTGGAGTTACGGTGCACCACCGTCCAGAAGGAGTTCGGGAAGGTCTTGAACTCGAGATTGTAGGTCCGAACGGCCTCGTTGTAGTCGCGGCGGGCAATGGCGATGCGGTTCTCCGTGCCCTCGAGCTGCGACTGCAGGGCCAGGAAGTTCTGGTTGGACTTCAGGTCGGGATAGCGCTCCTGGATCATCATCAGCCGCCCAAGCACCCCGGACAGCCGGTCCTGGGCGGCGGCGAACTGCTGGAACTTGGCCGGGTCGGTCAGGGTCTCCGCATCGATCTTGACCTGGGTGGCCGAGGCGCGCGCCTCCGTCACCTCGGTGAGCACATTCCGTTCCTGGGCGGCGAAGCCCTTCACCGTCTCGACAAGGTTGGGGACCAGGTCCGCGCGGCGCTGGTACTGGTTCTGTACCTCCGCCCACTGGGCCTTGGCCGTCTCCTCCTTGGTCGGAATGGCGTTGACGCCGCAGGCGGCGAGAAAGAGGGGCGCCGCGGCCACGAGAAGAAGTCGCGAGAGGATCTTGCGGGAGAAGGTCACGTCGGAAGCTCCAGTCCGGTCGCCGCGCCGTCGCGGTCAGGGCCGGAAGATGGTCCCGATCCGCAGTTTCCGCAACGTCCGGTCACGACCGGAGGCGGCCGCCCCGGCTCAGGGCCTTCGTGCGGCGGCGGTCTCGTCCCGGATCCGGGTGAACTCCGAACCCGGGCGCCAGTCCGGCCAGACGCCGACGCGGGCCAGGCGCCGAGTCATGTCCACCACGAGGTCGACATCGGCGGCTGCGCCCCGCAGGTCCCAGTCCGGGCTCCAGGCATCGCAGGTCTTATGATAGCAATCGTCCGTGTAGCGGGTGACCCAGGCGTCGCCGGCGGCCCGCCCGCCGTCCACAAGGTCGGCGCCGCCGCCCAGCCCCATCAGCAGGAGCGCAGGCACCCCGCGGCGGGCGAGGCTGAAGTGGTCGGCCCGAAAGAACAGGGCCCGCTCAGGCTTGGCGTCTGGCGTCACCGTCCGATCCTGACGGCCCGCCGCTTCGGCCAGGAAGTCATCCAGCTCGGACTGTCCGGCCCCGACAAGCACGACATCGCGCGAGGGTCCCGCAGTCTGCAGGATGTCCAGGGTCAGGTTGGCCGCCATCCTGTCCAGCGGCATGGTCGGACGTACGCCAAAGGTTTCCGAGCCCAGGAGGCCGCGCTCCTCGGCCGTCCAGAGGGCGAAGAGCACCGACCGCTCCAGGCGTCGTCCGGCCTTGAGCAGGCGCGCCGCCTCCAGCACCCCGGCCACACCGAGGGCGTCGTCGACGGCGCCGGGCCGGATGCGCCGCCCCTGGGCGTCGGCCGGTCCCTCGCCATAGCCGTCCCAGTGGGCGGCGATCATGACGCTTTCGTCCGGTCGCTTCCGGCCCGGGAGCCGGGCGATCACATTGCGGCTCTCGAACCGACTGAAGCTCACCTCCACCGAGGCCGAGAAGGCCAGGTCCTTCATCACCACGGGCCGGAAGTCGGACGAGCGGGCCTGGCGGCGCAGGGCCTCCAGGTCGAGGCCGGCGGCGGCGAACAACCGGGTCGAGGCTTCGGCCGTGAGCCATCCCTGCAGGGGCAGGCGCTCAGCTGACGGCTTCGCCCGCGCAAGGTCATAGCCCTCGCCTCCCGAGGCCAGCACGGTCGACCATCCATAACCGGCGCCCTCGGTCTGGTGGACGATCAGGGCGGCCACGGCGCCGCGTCGGACCGCCTCCTCGAACTTGTAGGTCCAACGGCCATAATAGGTCGCTGCACGGCCGCCGAACCGGCCGGCGACGGGATCGGCGGCGGCGGCCTCAAAGTCCGGGTCGTTGATCAGGAAGACGGCGACCTTTCCCTTCAGGTCGACACCCTTGAAATCGTCCCAGCCGCGTTCCGGGGCGTTCACGCCATATCCGACGAAAACCATCGGGGCGGACTCGATCGTCACGCGGTCCACGGGAAGGAGGGAGATCACCGAAATGTCCCGACCCGGCGCCAGCACGGTCTCGCCCTTCGGCCCAGTGACCGCGTAGCGGCCATCGGCACCCAGCTGGGTCCGGATCATCGGGACGGGCTGGAAGAAGGTTCCCGCCTCTCCTGCGGGCTCAAGACCCAGGTCGCGGAAGGCGCGCTCCAGATAGGCCACGGTCAGGGCCTCGCCCGGGGTCCCCGGCGCGCGGCCGCCATAGGCGTCGGAGGCAAGCTCCCGGGTGATGGCCGACAAGCGCGCCGGATCGGTGCGGTCAGCAGAGGCGGCGGGGGACGCCGCCAGCAGGGCGGCAAAAAGGGGCGGGACCAGTCGGAGGGCGTTCAGCATGCCTCCAAGTCTCGGGCCTTGGCCCGGGACTGGCAAGCGGGAGTCAGGCGGCCCGGTCCCGCCGGCTGCGCCGCCAGACGCGCCAGAGGTAGGCGGCCAGGAGGAGGCCGAGCAGGATCTCCGTCACCGGGTCCAGCCAGGCCGCGACCTGCTCGTGACGGGAGGCCAGGAGAACCCCCGCCAGGGTCAGGGCCAGGGTCCAGAGGAAGGTCCCGGCGGTCGTCCAGGCCAGGAAGACTCCCCAGGGCATGCGCAGGACGCCCGCCGGCAGGGAGATCAGGGTCCGGATGCCTGGCGCCAGGCGGCCCAGGAAGACCGCCAGCCCGCCCCAGCGCCGGAAGAAGGCCTGCGCGCGGTCCAGGTCGCTGACCTCGAGAGCCAGCCATCGCCCATGACGGTCGACCCACCGTCTGAGTCCCGCCTCCGGAATCCTCCGGCCGACACCCTTCCAGAAGGCCGCGCCCGCCACGGCGCCCAGGGTGGCGGCGAGGATGACCCCGGCCAGGGGCAGGTCGCCCCGGGCGGCGGCGTAGCCCGCCAGGGGCAGGATCACCTCGGACGGAATGGGAGGGAACAGGTTCTCGGTGAACATCAGGGCGGCCACGCCCAGGAGACCGCCGGCGGCGATGATCGTCAGAATGAGCTCAGCCAATATCGCCTCCGGATCGAGACCACAGGTGGGGGGCGCCCGCAGGGAGTCAATGCGGGCCGGGGAACTCACGGACAGCGGTGGGCGCCAGGGTCACGGGCGCCTGCGGCGGCGGCGGGCGCTGGCGGATCGGTTCGCCCTTCAGCCACATCCAGAGGGCCTCCCAATGGATGGCGGCCAGGACGCCAAGGCTGGTCATCGGGCGCTCGAGCCAGACCGCCAGCAGGTTGGCGTCGGTCATCTCGCGCCGCTCTCCGGCGAAGGCGGCGGTGAGGATGCGCCCCTCGGCGTCGGAGACGTCGATGGACACCGCGACCCGTTCGCCGGGCGGCTGGATCCGGAAGGCGTAGGTCAGGTCCATGTCCATGAAGGGCGAGACATAGAAGCCCTTGTCGATGGATTGGGTCAGGACATCCCCGCCCTGCGGCGCGGCGGGGATGAGGTAGCTGTGGCTTTCGCCGAAGGTGTTGCGGACCTCGTAAAGGACCGCCGAGAGCGCACCGTTCCGCCGGTGCAGGAACCAGACGGTGAGGGGATTGAAGACCCCGCCCAGGATCCTCGGCATGGCCAGCAGGCGGATGGGGCCCCCGCCCTCGAGGCCGGCGTCCGCGAGTATGGCCTCCGCCTGGGCCCGAAGGTCGCCGCCGGTAGGGTCCAGATGGTCCCTGGGCGAAAAGCCGGTCAGGGCGAAACGGCCGACAGCGAAACGCTTCAGCCGGGTGTCGAGGCTCACAAGCTCGTCCAGGTCCAGCAGCAGCATGAAGATTCGATACCGCAGCCTGTGCGGCCGCGGCCGCAGCCTGGCGTGGGTGACGACCCCGGCGTAGATGCCTGAGGCGGTCACGGCGCTCAGGCTCCCGCCGCCGAGACGGGCAGATGGATTCGGCCAGACTCGTTGGCCACCGTCCATGGCCGGCGCGGCGCCCCCATCACCTCGGCTGCAGCCAGGCCCGACTGCAGCGCATCCTCGTGGAAGCCGTGCCCGAAGTAGGAGCCACAGAACCAGGTCCGCCGCACGCCCTGCAGAGACCAGAGGCGCCGCTGCGCCTCAATCGCGGCGGCGTCGTAGAGGGGATGCTCGTAGGGGATCTCGGCGATCAGGCTTTTGGGCCGGAAGTCCTCCGGGGGATTGAGAGTCACGAAGAGGTCGCCCGCGCCTTGCAGGCTCTGCAGGTAGGTCATCCAGTAGGTCACCGGGCCCTCACCGGGGCGGTCACGGCGGCCAATGTGGTTCCAGGCGGTCCAGGCCGACCGCCGGCGGGGCATCAGGGCGGGATCGCGGTGCAGCATCACCCGGTTCTTCGCGTACCGGAACGCGCCGAGCAGGGCGGTCTCTTCCGGCGTCGGGTCCTCGAGCAGGGCCAGGGCCGTATCCCCGTGCACCGCCAGAACCACTTCGTCGAAGTCCAGGGTGGCGCCATCCGCCAGCCGGACCCCAACGCCGGTCTCCGTGCGGGACAGGCCCGCCACGCAGACACCGGTGCGGAAGTCGGCCCGGACGGCCTCCACCAGCTTGCGGACATAGGACCGGCTGCCGCCCGTCACCGTCCGCCAGAGTCCCCGGCCGGAGACGCTCATCATCCCGTGGTTGAGGAAGAAGCGGATCAGGGAGGCGGCGGGATAGTCGCCGATGCGGTCCAGGGGGGTCGACCAGATGGCCGCCGCCATGGGCAGGAGGTGGTCGTCCCGGAAGGCGGGGCCAAATCGGCCATGCTCAAGATAGGCGTCGACGGAGGTCCCCGAGCCCTCCAGCCGCCGCAGGTCATCCGGCGCCCGCCTGTAGAAGCGCAGAATGTCGGCGATCATGCGCCAGAAGCGCGGGCGGAGCAGGTTGCGCTTCTGGGCGATGAGGGCATTGGAGGAGTACTCCAGGTCACCCCCGTCCAGGGAGACTGACAGGCCCATGTCCGCCGGCTGGCTGGCCACTCCGAGATGGTCGAGCAGGGCGGTGAAGTTCGGGTAGTTGTCCTCGTTGTAGACGATGAAGCCGGTGTCCACGGGCGTGTCTCCGCCCAGCCCCGGCGCGTCGAGGGTGTTGGCGTGGCCGCCGAGCCGGTCCTCCGCCTCCAGGACCGTGACCTCCGCCACCTCGCCAAGGCGCCAAGCGGCGGACAGTCCGGCGACGCCGGCTCCGATCACGACAATCCGGCGGGCGGGCGGGGCGTCAGGCGTGACGTCGGGCAAGGGAGAGCTCCTGATGGCCGGTCGGGCGATTCCGGCGGCCCCATTGACCCCAGAGGCCGGGGGGATGCAAGGGGCGGACCGCCAAGAGGGGACTGGTCGTCGCCTCTGGTCTGGTGCAGCGTGTCGCTCTCAACTTCCGGAGGTTTCACCATGCGATGGGTTCTGACCTGGTTGGGCGTCGGCGGTGCGTTCGGGATCCTGGATGCGCTTTGGCTGACGCAGATGTTCGAGCGCCTTTACAAGCCCGCCCTGGGGCCGCTGATGGCGCCGGGCCTGAGGCTGGATGCAGCGGTCGCCTTCTACCTGATGTACGTGACCGGCCTCGTCCTCCTGGCGGTTCGCCCGACCGTCCTGGCGGGGGGCGGGGTCCGGGCCGCAGCGCTGCGAGGCGCCAGCCTGGGGGCCTTCGCCTATGCGACCTACGACTTGACCAACCTGGCGACCCTGGCGGGCTGGCCGGTGCATGTGAGCGTGATCGACATCGCCTGGGGAACCTTCGCTTCCGCCACATCCTCGGCCGCCGGCGCCCTGGCCTGGAGCCGGTCGGCGCCCCGGAGGGGCTGACGGCGGTCGGGCGCCGGTTGTCGGCGACGGCGGCGGCTGTCTAATGTGCAGACGGCAGGCCGGGCGCGCCCGGCCCGGGGTCGGTTCCGGCCCCGGTCGCCTGAGCGGCGACGGCGATATTGAGATTTGAGTTTGGAGTGCCGCCACAGAATGCGGAGCTCCTGGGAGGAATCTGAATGAACGATCTTCTGGATCCCGGGTTCATGGCGCACCTGGAGGCCGCCGGTCAGGTGGGGATGACCACCGCCTGCTGGGCGGCCCGTCACCCTGGCAAGGTCGCGGTCTACGATCCCGATGGAACGCCCCACACCTTCGCCAAGGTCAACGCCAACGCCAACAAGCTGGCCCGGCTGCTCCGTGCCCGCGGGCTCAAGGCGGGAGACTCCCTCGCTCTGGTCTGCTCGAACCGCGCCGAGTTCGTCGAGGCCCTGGCCGCCACCCTGCGGACGGGCATCCGGATCACCCCCGTCAACTGGCATCTGACCGCCGACGAGATCGCCTACATCATCCGTGACTGCGAGGCCAAGGCCCTGGTGGGCGACGCCCGGGTCGCCGCCGTCGGTCCAGCTTCGGCCGAATGCCCGGACCTCCTGGTCAAGCTGGCCGCCTCCGGACAGATCGACGGCTTCGACGACTACCAGTCCGCCCTGGACGCCTTCGACGGAAGCGATATCGAGGACCCCGTCCTCGGCAACGCCATGATGTACACCTCCGGCACCACCGGCCGGCCCAAGGGCGTGCACCGCCCCGTTCCCGTCGTGACCCCCCCGGCCATGTACCTGATGCGCGGCTATGACAGCCAGAGCTCCGTCCAGCTCTGCGCCGGTCCGGCCTACCACGCCGCGCCCCTGGCCTTCGACGTCCGGGCCGCCATGGGCGCCGGCGCGCCGCTGGTCTTCATCGACAAGTGGGACTCCGAGCACGTCCTGAAGACCATCCATGAGCGCAAGGTGACCCACCTTCACCTGGTGCCGATCATGTTCCAGCGGCTGCTGGCCCTGCCCGCCGAGGTGAAGGCGCGCTATCCGGTCGACCATGTGAGGTACATCGTCCACGGCGCCGCGCCCTGCCCGCCCGAGGTCAAGCACGCCATGATCGAGTGGTTCGGGCCCATCCTGTCCGAGTACTACGCCGGATCGGAGGGGGGCGCCGGCTTCGCGATCGACTCCCACGAATGGCTCAGAAAGCCCGGCAGCGTCGGCAAGCGGCCCGCCCTCCTGCAGGTCCGGATCCTGGACGAGAATGGCAAGGACCTGCCCAACGGCCAGGCCGGCGGCATCTACCACCAGCTGCCCCCGGGCGGCGGCTTCACCTATTACAAGGATGAGGCCAAGACCAACGCCAGCCGGGTGGATGGTTTCTTCACCATGGGCGACGTCGGCTATTTCGATGAGGACGACTACCTCTTCCTGACGGGCCGCAGCGCCGAGACCATCATCTCCGGCGGGGTGAACATCTATCCCCAGGAGGTCGACAACGAGCTGATCAAGCACGACGCCGTCGCCGACTCCGCCACGGTGGGCGTGCCCCATGACGAGTGGGGTGAGCAGGTCAAGGCCGTGATCCTGCTCAAGCCCGGCTACACGCCCTCGGACGCCCTGGCCCAGGAGATCCTCGACTTCGGCCGGCGCACCCTGCCGTCATTCAAGGTTCCCCGCAGCCTGGACTTCGTTACTGACCTGCCCCGGTCAGCGGCCGGCAAGATCCAGCGCAACAAGGTCCGGGCGCCCTACTGGGAAGGCCGCGCCAAGCAGATCTGAGGCCGGCTCGCCCGTCGGGCGGCGAAACGATGCGAAAACAAGCGTGTCTGGCGATTGCGGGCGGGCGCCCTTAAGAAGCGCCCGCCTTTTTTCCGTTCGGGGTGCGTCATGCCGATTCCCTTCATCGACCTCCAGGCCCAGCGCCAGCGCCTCGGCCAGCCCCTCGAGGACGCCATCCTCAAGGTCGTCCGCTCGGGCGCCTGGATCATGGGCCCTGAGATCGCCGAGCTGGAAAAGGCCCTCGGCGAGTTTGGCGAGGCGCCCTTCGTCCTGTCCTGCGGATCGGGCACCGAGGCCCTGCAGCTGCCCCTGATGGCCTGGGGGATCGGTCCCGGCGACGCCGTCTTCTGCCCCTCCTTCAGTTTCGCCGCGACGGCCGAGGTCATGCCCCTGGTCGGCGCCTCGCCGGTCTTCGTGGACGTCCGCCCCGACACCTTCACCCTGGACCCGGAACGCCTGGAGGCGGCCATCCAGGCCGTGAAGACCGAGGGCGTCCTGACCCCCCGCGCGATCATGGCGGTCTGCCTGTTCGGCCAGCCCGCGGACTATCCGGCCCTGGCGGAGATCGCCCGCCGGCATGGCCTGAAGCTGATCGCCGACTCGGCCCAGGGCTTCGGCTGCACCCTGGACGGCCATCACCCCATCCACTGGGCGGACGTCGCCACCACCTCCTTCTTCCCGGCCAAGCCCCTGGGCGCCTATGGCGACGGCGGGGCGGTGCTGAGCAAGGACGCGCGCCTGCACGACCTGCTGGTCAGCCTGCGCGTCCACGGCCAGGCGGTGAAGTCCGACATCGAGGGCCGGACCTTCGAGCATGACCCCAAGTACCTGAACATGCGGGTGGGCATGAACAGCCGGATGGACACCCTCCAGGCCGCTATTCTCCTGCAGAAGCTGACCATCTTCGCCGACGAGATCGAGGCCCGGAACCGGGTGGCCGACCGCTATGCGGCGGGCCTGGCGGGCGTGGTGCAGACCCCTGTGGTCATCCCTGGCGGCCGCAGCACCTGGGCCCAGTACACGGTGAAATGCGCGGACCGCGACGGCCTGGCCGCCCACCTTAAGGCCGCCGAGGTCCCGACGGCGGTCTACTACCCCATCCCCATCCACCAGCAGGCGGTCTATTCCGGCTACCCCGCCCCGGGCGGCCTGCCGGTGACCGACGCCCTGGCCGGCCAGGTGCTGAGCCTGCCCATGCACCCCTACCTGGCGCCCGACGTGCAGGACCAGGTGATCGCGGCGGTGCGGAGCTTTTTCCGAGCCTAGCTGACCCCGGCTTGCGTTGACGCTCTCACAGGGCTCCGACTGATGGGCAGGAGGTGATCGAAGGGGACCCCCGCCTCGCCCTGCCAGAAGGCCAGGACAGCCTCGAGGCGATTGGTGGACATGCCGATGTCCACGCGCGGCTTGGCGAGCTCCACAGGCGCCTCCTCTAGTCCTTCCGCCCTCCGGGCTTGCCCGCGATCCGCCGCCGTGACAAGTCGGAAGCCTAGGGAGACGACAAACAGGAGCCAGGCCCATGAAGGCGGCGGTCTATTACGAGAACGGCGGACCCGAGGTCCTGCGCTACGAGGACGTCCCCGATCCGGCCTGCCATCCCAAGGGCGTCATCATCCGTGTCGAGGCCATCGCCATCGAGGGCGGCGACACCCTCAACCGCTTCGGCGGGCCCCTGGTCACCAAGCCCCACATCGTCGGCTACCAGGCCGCCGGCGAGATCATCGAGGTCGGCGCCGAGGTCACCCATCTGAAGGTCGGCCAGAAGGTCGCCACGGTGAACAATTTCGGCAGCCACGCCGCCCTGCGCAGCGTGCCGGCCCGCAACTGCTGGCCCGTGCCCGAGGGCTACGACATCGCCAAGGCCTCGGCGATCCCGGTGACCTTCGGCACCGCCCACGACTGCCTGTTCGAGTACGGGCGGATGAAGGCCGGCGAGATCGTCCTGGTCCAGGCCGGAGCCTCGGGCGTCGGCGTCGCCGCCATCCAGCTGGCGCGCCGGGCCGGCGCGAAGATGATCCTGGCCACCGCCTCCTCGGACGAGCGGCTCGAGCGCCTCAAGCCCCTGGGGATGACCGCCGGCATCAACTACCGCGTGAACGAGGTGCCCCGGGAGGTCCGCCGCCTGACCGACAACCACGGCGCCGACGTGGTGGTGGATTCCGTCGGCGGCTCGACCCTGCAGGGCTCGATCAACAGCCTCGCCTATCGCGGCCGGGTCTCCATGGTCGGGGCCGCCGGGCGCGAGCCCATGGTGGTGGATGTCGGCTCCATGATGGGCGGCAACCGCAGCCTGTCCGGCGTCTTCCTGGGCGCCGAGATCATGACAGACCGGGTCCACGACATGATCCAGGGCCTGATCGACGACGCCGCCCGGGGCGAGCTGGAGGTGGTGATCGACCGGACCTTCCCCCTGTCCGAAGCCGCCGCCGCCCACGCCTACATCGAAAGCCGCGCCGCCGTCGGCCGGGTCGTCCTGGTTCCCTGAGCCGAGGCCGCCCATGCCCCTTGCGACGAACGGCGATGTGCGCCTCTGCTGGGAAGGCTTCGGCGATCCCGGCGCCCCGGCCATCCTGCTGATCAACGGCCTGGGCTCGCAGATGACCCGCTGGCCGGAGGGCTTCTGCGCCCTCCTGGTGGCGCGGGGCTACCGGGCCCTCCGGTTCGACAACCGGGATGCCGGCCTGTCGACCTGGTTCGGTGAGGGCGAGGCCTACACCCTGGAGGACATGGCCGCCGACGCCATGGCCGTGCTGGATGCCGCGGGGGTGGAGGCCGCTCACGTGGCCGGGGTGTCCATGGGCGGCATGATCAGCCAGGTCATCGCCGCGGACCACGCGCACCGCACCCTGTCCCTGACCTCCATCATGTCCACCTCCTCGGCGCCGGGCCTGCCGCAGGCGACGCCCCGGGCCATGGCGGTCCTGACCCAGCCGACGCCGGACTTCCGCACCGACCCCGAGGCCCACATCGCCGCGGCGGTGGAGAACGCCCGGGTGATCGGCAGCCCCGCCTTCCCTTGGCCCGACGGGGCCCTGGCCGAGCGCGCGCGGGCCGAGGCGGAGCGGGCCTGGAACCCCACCGGCTCCGGACGGCAGATGCGCGCCGTCGGCGCCACCGGCGACCGCTCTGCGCGCCTGACCCGGATCACCGCCCCCACCGTCGTCCTGCACGGGGCGGACGATCCCCTCCTGCCGGCCGAAGGCGGGCGGGACACCGCCGCCAAGATCCCCGGAGCCGAGCTCCGGATCATTGAGGGCATGGGCCACGACCTGCCCCCCGCCCTGTTCGGCCTCGTCGCCGACGCCATCCTCGCCGCCGCCGCCCGCGCCGGCTGACCCCTTCAAGGAGCCTCATCATGGGACGTCTTTCCGGAAAATCCGTCATCATCACGGGCGCTGGCTCCGGCATTGGCCGCGCCGCCTCCCTGCTGTTCGCCGCAGAGGGCGCGAAGCTGGTCATCGCCGACAAGTTCGACACCGCCGAAGAAACCGCCCGGCAGGTGCGCGGGGCCGGCGGGACCGTAGTCGCCCTGGTCGGGGACGCCGGCGAGGAGGCCTTCGTGGCCGGGCTGGTGGACCGGGCCGTCGCCGAGTACGGCGCCCTGGACGCCATCTGGGCCAACGCCGGCATCTCTGGCGGCGCCACGCCGCGCGAGGAGCAGGACGCCGACCATTGGGCCGAGGTCCTGCGGGTCAACCTGATCGGACCCTTCCTGGCGGTGAAGCACGCCAGCCGGGTCATGGTTCCGCGGGGCCAGGGCTCCATCGTCATGACCGCCTCGGTGGCCGGCATCCGCTCGGGCGCCGGCGGCATGCCCTATTCGGCCTCCAAGGCCGGGGTGATCAACCTGGCCCAGACGGCGGCCAACGACCTCTACGGGACGGGCGTGCGCGTGAACGCCATCTGCCCGGGCCTGATCGAAACCGGCATGACCAAGCCCATCTTCGACGGCGCCCGGGCCCGGGGCAACGAGGCCAAGATCGGCCAGCTCAACCCCATGACCCGCTATGGCGTGCCCTCGGAGATCGCCCACGCCGGCCTCTTCCTGGCCTCGGACGACGCCTCCTACGTGAACGGCCAGGCCATCGCGGTGGACGGCGGCCTGTCCTCCTCCCATCCGGTGGTGCGGCGGCGGTAGCGGCGATCAACCCGCGCCCATTGCTCCGCCAAGGGGGAGCTCCCGGCGAGGCCGGGTGAGGGGTCTGCTGAGGGGCCGTTGACCCCCTCCGTCGCGCTTGCGCGCGCCACCTCCCCCTGGGGGGAGGAATTGCGGCGCCGGCTCCCGGGTTCAGCACCTAGACGCCGGGCCCCGACTGGTCAGGCGGCGCGCGGGCGGCTAGAAACCGGTCGGAAACGCCTTTTGCGCCCAGGAACACATGGCCGGACATTCCAAGTTCAAGAACATCATGCACCGCAAGGGCCGCGCCGATGCCCAGCGGTCCAAGCTGTTCTCCAAGCTCTCCCGCGAGATCACCGTCGCCGCCAAGTCGGGCATGCCCGACCCGGCCATGAACCCGCGCCTGCGCCTCGCCGTGGCCAACGCCCGGGCCGAGTCCATGCCCAAGGACAATATCGAGCGGGCGATCAAGAAGGCCTCGGGCGCCGACGCCGCCTACGAGGAGATCCGCTATGAGGGCTTTGGCCCCGGCGGCGTGGGCCTCATCGTCGAGGTGCTGACCGACAACCGCAACCGGGCGGCGGCCAACGTCCGCTCGCTGTTCTCCAAGCACGGGGGCAACCTGGGCGAGACCGGCTCGGTCTCCTTCATGTTCGACCGGGTGGGACGCATCATCTACCCCGCCTCGGCCAGCGGCGAGGACGCCATGATGGAGGCCGCCATCGAGGCGGGCGCCGACGACGTGGAGTCCGACGAGGAGGAACACGTGGTGTTCGCCGCCTTCGAGGCGCTGAACGAGGTGGCGGCGGCGCTGGAAGCCGCCCTCGGCGCGGCCAAGTCCACGGGCCTGGCCTGGCGGCCCAAGAGCCTGACCCCGGTGGAGGGCGACGCTGTGGCGACCCTCCTGAAGCTCATCGACTCCCTGGAGGACGACGACGACGTCCAGACCGTCTGGGGCAATTACGACATCTCCGACGCCGATCTCGAGGCCTTCGGAGGCTGACCCCGCAGGAGGGGCCGTCATGGCCAGAGCCCAGCAGACCGTTTCCGGAAACCCCGTCGGCCTGATCCTCCTGGCCTGCCTGGGCTCGGCCTACTTTATGACGGTCAGCGACTTTCCGCCCCTGACCTTCATCTTCGTCATGCTCGGCTGGATCCTGGCCGTGGCCGTCCACGAGTTCGGCCATGCCTGGGTCGCCTGGCTGGGCGGCGACCATACGATCGAGGACAAGGGCTACCTGACCTTCGACCCCCGGAAGTACGCCGACCTCCAGACCACCCTGATCTGGCCCCTGATCGCCCTGGCCCTGGGCGGCATCGGCTTTCCCGGCGGCGCCGTCTGGCTGCGGGAGGACCTGATGCGCGGGCCCTTCTGGCGCTCGGCGGCCTCCCTGGCGGGCCCGGCGGGGTCCTTCCTGGTCCTCGTCGTGCTGGCGGCCCCCCTGACCCTGTGGTCGCCGGAGCCAGGCCAGGAAACCCTGGCCGCGGCCATCGCCTTCCTGGCCTTCCTTCAGGCGACGGCGGTGGTCCTGAACCTCCTGCCCGTGCCCGGCTTTGACGGCTTCGGCGTCCTGCGGCCCTTCCTGCCCGTCCGGGTGCGCATCGCCGCGGCGAGGATCGAGCCGGTGGCGCCCCTTATCGTCCTGGCCTTGCTCCTCCTGCTGCCCGGCGCCTCGAGCCTCCTGTTCGGCCTGGCGGTCAGCCTGGCCCGGGCGGTGGGCCTGCCGACCGACCTGGTCTTCCAGGGGCTTTCGGACTTCCGCTTCTGGACACAGCTGGGCGCATGAGCCCCGACCCGCAGATCGACCTCCTGGCCGAGCGGCTGGCGGCGGCCCGAACGCCAGGCCGGCCCCTCGTCACCGGCCTGACCGGCGCCGTCTCCGCCGGCAAGAGCACCCTGGCGGCGCAATTGGCCGGGCGCCTCTCCGACCGGGGGCTCTCGGTGGAGGTCATCTCCACCGACGGCTTCCTCAAGCCCAACGCCATCCTTGCCGCCGAAGGGGCCCTGGACCTCAAGGGCTGGCCGCACACCTTCAACACCCCCGGCATGCTCTCCACCCTGGCGGCCGTCCCCTCAGGCCCTCTCCAGGTCCCGGTCCACAGCCACGTCACCTACGACATCGACCCGGCCCTGGCCCGGCGCATCGACCGGCCCGACATCCTGATCGCCGAGGGCCTGAACCTGCACCTCCGCGCCGAGGCGCCGGCGCCCGCCGACCCCCTCGACCTCCTCCTCTATCTTGACGCCGAAGAGGCCGACCTGGAGGCCTGGTACGTGGCCCGCTTCCTGGGCTTCTGGGAGGCCGCCGAGCACGACCCGGCCTCCTTCTACGCCCGTTTCCGGAGCCTGGACCGCGACGCCGTCGCCGACCTCGCCCGCCGGGTCTGGGAGGGGGTCAACCTGCCCAACCTGCGCCAGCACATCGTCCGCGCCCGGCCGACGGCGGACCTGGTGGTGCGGAAAGGGCCGGATCACGGGATCACGGGGATCGGCTCGCCCTGACGGGGGGATTCTGCTCCGGCGAATGGGAACCGGTTATCGGATCGAAACAGGACCGGACCTGTAGGATTCAGAGCCTGTACTGCCGGGTCCGGGCGAATGACGGGTCATGCCTGTGATGGCGCAAGATATGCACCCGACGCCTAGCGGGATGACTTCAGTCTGAAGTCCAGAAATAAGAGACTATGTCATTTGAGATAAAGAATGTGCGCGAAGAGGACTCTGAATAGGTCAACGTAAATGAGTCGGTTTTCAGGTCGACAAACTTCCCGCAATTGACTGAGGGTTCGGACCCATATCGACAACTCAGGGTACGATAGCGACCCGGGGGTTGTACATCCAGGAACACACGAGGAAGAGACCCAATCTCGCCCGTTTCCACCAGTCGCGGACCCTCTCCGGATCGACTTGTCTCGAGGAACAGCCCCCATCTGCCCTTGGACACATTCTTGGACAGGTAGGCCTGATCCGGCCTTCCATCACCGTCAAAATCGCCAACAGCGCTCAGGCTGTAGGATCTGTCCTTCTGGCGATGCGCCCAGTCCTCGTATTGGTTAACATCGGATGGGGTCACCCTTTCCCACATCTCCTGACCGGAATGCGCAGGACCGGACATGATGGAGATAAGGAAAACGGTGGAAATCAGAATCCAATTGTTAAGATTCAACTCTTTGAGTTTCATGATCGCGATTCCCGAAGAGAGAAAGATTCTGGAACTGGACCTGTATAAATATTGCGCAGAAAATATTCTGAATCCGTCGATATCAGTCCTGCTCGAGGTTGACAGTGCGAACTTGAATGCATGCTGCCGCCGGGTCTGGGAGGGAGTCAACCCGACCTGAGGCTGACGTTCTGGCAAAGAAAAAGGGCGGCGGACCGAAGTCCGCCGCCCCGAAAGTCCCGAAGTGGCCGGGGATCAGGCCCCGACCGAAATCACCACTTGTAACCCGCGCGAAGGAAGAGACTGCGGCCCACCATGTCGTAACCGTTGAGGGCGGCGGTGCCGACCCGGAACTGGCCGGTAGAGACCGCCGGCGGACGCTCATCGAACAGGTTCTGAATACCCGCCTGCAAGGTCCACTTGTCCAGACGACGCCTGACGGAAACGTCGTGGGTCATGTAAAACTCTGTGTACTGCTTATAATAGACGGGCGTTCCAACGACCCGGAGTCCCGCGGTTGTCGCTGGGGTCGCCAAGAGCGTGGTGCAGGGGGCCACGACGCCCGCCGAGTTTGTGCAGGTCGACGAATAGCGCGTGCTCGGGTAGACGTCCTGTTCCAGATAGCCCGTATCCGACGCCTTGCCGATGATGTTCATACCCCAGAATACGGTCCAGTCGTTTCGGGTGAACCGGGCGTTGATATTGCCGGTGAAGTCCGGGCCATCGTAGCCGTAGGTGGTGCCGTTGAAATCCTCGACGGTGGACGACCCCAGAAGCTGGGTCTGATCCTCCAGCTGCCAGGTGAACTCGCCCTCGATCTGTAGGCGACCGAAATCGAACTCGTTCACATAGCGGACGTTGAGGTCGATACCGCGGTTCGTCTGGCTGGCGACGTTCACATAGCTGTTGTTGATGGTCAGAATCTGCGGCGTGGCGCCTGTGGCCCGGGTGAGCAAACCGCAGTACGGGTTGTTCGGATAATCCTGCCGAGAATAGCACTGATAGGCGATGTTGTAGGCGCCGAACTGGCGGACTTCGTCATCCACCTCGATCTCGAAATAGTCCACCGCGACAGACAGGTCGAGCTGCCTGGGGGTGAAGATCAGGCCGAGGGTGCGAGCGGTGGAGGTTTCCGCCTCCAGAATGCCCGCGCCGCCCCCGGTAATGATCGTGGCGCTGGATCCACCGCCAAGATAACCCTGAGGAACCCCCGCAGCTGCGCAGTTGGCGCGGATGAAGGCGTTGCTGTCGTCCTCATACCGGATGCAGGGGTCAACGGAACTCTGACTCAGGAAGCCGGTCTGGTTCGCGAGATAGAGCTCATAGAGGGCCGGCGCCCGGAAGGAGGTGCCGTCTGAAGCCCGGAGCCTGAGCCAGGGGGCGATGGCCCAGCTCAACCCGACCTTGTAGGTCTCACTGGAGCCATAGCTCTGATAGTCGGTGTAGCGGCCCGACAGTGTCAGGTCGAGGGCCTCAGCGAACCGGATGCCGCCCAGGATCGGCGCTTTGAACTCGGCGAAGACCTCGCTCACCCTGTCGCCGCCGCGGGTGCGGCCGGCAGAGCTGGCGCCCCAGATATTGCCCGAGCGCTCATTGAAGCTCGGCTGGTCGTCGATCCGGTCCCTGCGGTGGCTGACGCCGACGGCGGCGCTCACGCGGCCGGCGGGCAGCTGAAAGAGGTTCCCGGTCATCGAGGCTTCGAACTGGGTCTGCTCATAGACCGTATTGCCGACCTCATAGCCAAAGAGGAAGGCGCTCTCGGCGGCGTTGAAGTTGCCGGCCAGCACCCGTTGTGAAGTCAGCGGAATGCCGTTCGGGATCGTCGAGCAGGACCCGCCGGAAAGGGTGATCTGCGACGGGTCGCAGGGCAGGGCCGAGGTGGTCACGGCGAGGACCCGGTCGTTATAGATGATGTCGCCGCCATACTCTGCATCTGACCGCGAGTGCTGGACGAAGGCGTCCCAGGACCAGCCGTTCAGGAAGCCGAAGCCAGAAATATCCCCCCTTACCCCAAACAGGGCCCGCGCGTAGTCGACCGTCTGTGAATAATCGGCCTTGAGCGGGATAATCGGTCGCTGCGCGCCCAGGGTGACGCCGTAGGGGTTGTTCGGATTACCGAGGATCCAGGCGGTAGCCATGGTCGGGAAAAACTGGCGGGCGCCGAACTGGGACGACTCGCGCCGGTTCAACAGGATCTCGGTGTAACCCTCGATGTTCGGCGTCAGATCAACCCCGCCAGTGGCGAGGATCGTATAACGCTTGGACGGACTGAGGATGGACGCCCGGTCGTACACCGGGTCCTCAAACTCACCATAGGGAAAGGTCAGCGGGAAGCCTGCGCGGCCGCTGCGCGCGAGACCAGCGGGAACGGCGACCGTGGCGTTTGAGCCTGAATTGCCCTGGGCCGCCGTCGGGTAGGTGATGCCCTGCAGGGTGTAGACCACATTGCCAAAGAGGCCAGTCTGGAGGGTGTTGGCGAAGAGGTTGTAACACTTCGTGCCGCCCTGCGTATTCTTGAAGTCGAGACGCTGCTTTGTCTCCGGGTCGACGACATAGTCGGCTGCACACGCCGTATCGTCGCGATCCCGAAGACGCAGCACCTTCCGCTCATAGTAATCGGCCGAAATGTTCAGGTAACCCCGGTCGAATGTCTTTCCCCAGGTGCCGTTAACGCGGAACTCTTCCCCGCCGCTTTGTTCGCCCACGTTAGCGAAGGCCTGGATATCGCCCCCATCGATCCTGTTGTTGGTGATGATGTTGACAACGCCGGCGATGGCGTCGGAACCGTAGATCGACGAGGCGCCGTCCTTCAGGATCTCGATCCGGTTGATCACCGATTGAGGGAGTACGTTCAGGTCGACGGGGCCGACCGTGCCGCGGGTCCCGGCGGGGCCGACGCGACGACCGTTCAGAAGCACGAGACTCCGGTTGGCGCCAAGGCCGCGCAGGTTGATGGAGTTGATGCCCGGGCCGCCCGTGGTGACGTAACCCGTCAGCTGATTGTTCACCTGGAACGAACCGGACGCGAGGGAGGAGCCCTGCAGCACCTCTGCGGTGTCGACCAGGCCCTGGAGGGTCTGGGTCTCGCCCGTGATCACCTGGATCGGGGAGGTCGAGGTATAGGCGCTGGACTTGATGCGCGAGCCGGTGACGACCAGTTCGTCCACATCCGTCGCGTCCTGCGCAAGCGCCGATGGCGCAAGAGCCAGGGCGGCGAGACCGGAGATGATGGTCGTCCTCAAGAGTGTCTGTCTGTAGGCCATGTTCGGAAACCCTTCCCCATAAACACATTCGATACGCGGCGCACGAACGCGCCAAGTCTGGAAGTAAGCCTAACAAGTTCTCGCTTGAGGTCAGGACCGAAGCGAACCTTTGTCACGTCGTTTCTTCTCAAGTGTCACATTTCCGCCGCGGTTCCGGCGCGATTTCAGCCCTGATGCCGTCCAGCGACCCCGAGCGGCCATATGATCGCCCCCCTTCCCGCCGCCTGCGAACCAGCCTAGGAACACATCACGAACAGTCGCCGGTGGAATCGCATGAGCCCCGCACCCCTCCGAATCCTGGGCCTGGACCCTGGCTTGCGAAAGACGGGCTGGGGCGTGATCCGCGTCGAGGGCAACCGGCTGTCGCATCTTGGCCATGGGGTCATCGCCCCGGACGAGAAGGCCCCCTTCTCCGAACGCCTCCTCGCCCTGTTCAACGGGGTCAGCGCCGTCGTGGCCGACTGGTCGCCCGACGAAGCGGCGATCGAGGAGACCTTCATGAATACCAACGCCGCCTCGGCCCTGAAGCTTGGACATGCCCGGGCCGCCGCCCTGCTGGCGCCGGCCAAGGCCGGCCTGCCGGTGGCGGAGTACGCCGCGCGGCTGGTCAAGAAGTCGGTGGTCGGCACGGGGGCGGCCGACAAGGACCAGGTGGCCTTCATGATCGCCCGCATCCTGCCCGGGTCCGGAGGGGCCGCGGCGGACGCCGCTGACGCCCTGGCGGTGGCCGTGGCCCACGCCCATGCCCGCACCCGGGGAAGGCTGGCGGCATGATCGGTCGGCTGGCGGGCAGGGTCCTGGAGACCACCGAGGAAGAGGCCCTCATCGACGTGGGTGGGGTCGGCTGGGTCGTGCGCTGCGGCGCCCGGACCCTGTCGCGCCTGCCGCCCGCCGGCGAGACCGTGGTCCTGAGGGTCGAGACCCAGTGGTCGGAAAGCGCGGGGCCCCGCCTGTATGGCTTCCTCGATGCGGACGACCGCGCCGCCTTCGTCCTTCTGCAGTCCGTTCAGGGGGTGGGGCCCAAGGCGGCCCTGGCCGTTCTGGACGTCCTGACCCCTGCGGCCCTGGCCGAGGCCGTGGCCCGGGAGGACAAGGCCCAGGTGGGCCGCGCCAGCGGCGTCGGCCCCAAGCTGGCCCAGCGGATCCTGGTGGAGCTGAAGGGCAAGCCCATCGGCGCCGCGGGCTTCAGCGCTGCCGGCGCCG
>VYLA01000028.1_pt1 | contig 103190 bp, 98 predicted proteins | sample 5114381 | NCBI WGS metagenome assembly VYLA01 (sample SAMN12291789, study PRJNA351875) | freshwater metagenome | isolation source: freshwater lake | place: USA: Michigan, Gull Lake | collected 2011-08-08 | reverse complement strand
GCCCGCGCCCAGCGACGCCCGCCAGGAGGCGAAGACCGCGCGCAGGGCGGCGGGCCTCAGGGCGGCCAGGGCGCCGCCCAGGACGACCGACTGGAGGGCCTGGGCCGCCACCACTGACCCGATGCCGGCGAAGATCGGGTGCCGGGGCTCCAGGGCCAGGCCCGCCTGCCGGTAGCCGTTCATCGACAGGGCGAAGAAGGCCGCCGCCGCGAGCCCGAGGAGGGCGCCCGAATCCATCGTCCGGATCCCCTCCCTCGGCCAGGACAGGACCAGGAGGCCCACGGTTGTGACGCCCACCCCCAACCACTGGAGCGGGTTCATGCCATCGCCAAAGGCGATCCAGCCCAGCACCGCGCCGAACGGCAGGGCGGCCTGCTGCAGGAAGGTGGCGACGGCGAAGCCCGCCCGCTCCATGGACACCAGCAGGCAGGCCGTGGCGCCGATCTGGGCCATGCCCCCCGCCCCCACCGTGACCAGGAAGCGAAGGTCCGGGGTCGGCCGGGCGTCCGGCGTGGCCAGGACCGCGATCCCCAGCAGGGCCAGAGAAAAGGGCAGGCCGAAGAGGAACCGGACCAGGGTCGCGCCCCAGGGCCCGGCCTCGCCGATCATGCCGCGCTGGAAGGCGTTGCGGGCGACCTGGAGCGGAGCGGCGGCCGCGGCGAGCACGGCCCACAGCACGGCTCAGAACCCGCTGGCGATGCGCGAGGCCGGCGCCGTCTTCTCCCGTCGGGCGATGAGGTTGTTCAGCGCGTTGACATAGGCCTTGGCCGAGGCGGTCAGGGTGTCGGTGTCCGCCGCCTGCCCGGTGGCGATGCGGCCATCCTCCTCCAGCCGGACCGAGACCTGGGCCTGGGCGTCCGTGCCTTCGGTGACGGCGTGCACCTGGAACAGGCGCAGGTCGCTTTCGTGCGGCACGGCCTGGCGGATGGCGTGGAAGACCGCGTCCACCGGACCGTCGCCCGTGGCGGCGGCGGCCCGCTCCTCGCCGTCGACAGTCAGGACGAGGTCCGCCGTCTGTGGCCCTTCGGTGCCGGCCACCACCCGCAGGCTCTTCACCTGGATGCGGTCGGCGCCCGAGGCCAGGGCGTCGTCGACCAGGGCGACGATGTCGTCGTCGTAGACGTCCTTCTTCTTGTCGGCCAGGTCCTTGAAGCGCTGGAAGGCCTCGTTCAGGGCGTTCTGGCCCAGCTCATAGCCCAGGCCCTTCAGCTTCTCGCGGAAGGCGTGGCGGCCGGAGTGCTTGCCCATGACCAGGTTGGTGCCGCCCTGCCCCACATCCTCCGGGCGCATGATCTCATAGGTCTCGGCGTTCTTCAGCATTCCATCCTGGTGGATACCGCTCTCGTGGGCGAAGGCGTTCTTGCCGACGATGGCCTTGTTGTACTGCACCGGAAAGCCGGTGATGGCCGAGACATAGCGGCTGGCCCGGGTGATGTGCTGGGTCTGGACGCCGGTCTCATAGAGCAGCCGGTCGCCGCGGACCTTCAGGGCCATGACCACCTCCTCGAGGGCGGCGTTGCCGGCCCGCTCGCCCATGCCGTTGACGGCGACCTCGACCTGACGGGCGCCGCCCTGCACGCCGGCCAGGCTGTTGGCCACGGCCAGGCCCAGGTCGTTGTGGCAGTGGGTGGAGAAGATCACGTTGTCCGCGCCGGGCACGTTCTCGATCAGGTCGCGGAAGACCGCCTCGTACTCGGAGGGATAGGTGTAGCCCACCGTGTCGGGGATGTTGATCGTTGTGGCGCCGGCGCGGATGGCCGCCTCGACGCAGCGCCGCAGGAAGTCGCGCTCGGTCCGGGTGGCGTCCTCGGCTGACCACTCGACGTCGCCGCACAGGTTGCGGGCGTGGGCCACCGACTTGGTCACCATCTCCAGCACCGTCTCGGGCTCCATCTGCAGCTTCCACTTCATGTGGACCGGGCTGGTGGAGATGAAGGTGTGGATGCGGCCGCGCTTCGCCGGGCGGATGGCCTCGGCGCAGCGCTCGATGTCGGCCTGCCCGGCCCGGGCCAGGCCGCAGACCGTGCTCTCGGTGACGATCTCGGAAATCCGGCGGACGGACTCGAAGTCGCCGTTGGAGGCGATGGGGAAGCCCGCCTCGATCACGTCGACGCGCATGTCCTCGAGGATCTTGGCCAGCTCCAGCTTCTCCTCCAGGGACATGGAGGCGCCGGGCGACTGCTCGCCATCGCGCATGGTGGTGTCGAAGACGATGACCCGGTCCTTGGGGTCATGCACGGGGGACGCAGCCTGGGCGTCGGATGAAGTCATATTCATGGTATGTCTCGCGGTTCGCGGGGTGTCTTAATCAGGTCGGGTGTGAGGGTCATCCCCTGAAACGCCCGGCCGCGATGTCGCGCAGCCTGAAGAGGCGCTCAGGGGCGACTAAGCCCCCGCTGAAGGCCAAGAAGGGGCGCAACCGAGATCATGGGAAGATCATAGCGATTTGGCGACTCTGACGCAAGAGTCTTGCGCGAGTTTCTCGCTGGAGACCCTGCTCAGCAAGAACCTTGCGCGGGGCGGGGCGTCCCGACTCCGGCGAAAGCCGCCGGTCAGGGCGGAGCCAAGGTTCCGACCCAGAACCTATGCCACCTCATCCATCCGTCCTTTCCAAAAGCAGACACTACATCTTCCTGGACGAATTTAAGGGCGTCACGTCAGCGGCAATATCTTGAAAATACTTATACGACGAATAGAGATGGCCGCTGAATTTGACCGCAATTTACGGGGCGAACAAAGACAAATGCCATTTGTAGAACACCCTCTACGCGAACGCATTGTTTCCGAAATGCATATGCGGCGAATGCCGCCTCTGCAGCCTGGCATGGTGATGCTGCAGACCGTCCGCCTCGTCACGGCCGACGAGCGTGCCGCGGAGCGCGTCCACGTTCTGGCGATGCCGGGGGTCGCCCCTTCTGAGATCACCGAGCGCAGCCGTCATATTGAAGGAAAGCGGAGCGACGGCGGCGAGTTCATATGGGAATGCCACAGCGAGGCATCGACCATGACTCTGATCATGCCAGCGTCCGATGCAGATGGTTTTCACATGGCTGCCGAAGATGACGAAACCATGCGTTGGATCATGGATGCACCCGGCGCTGTGCTTCGCGCAGTCCGCATAGCGATTGTTGAAACTGCATCTGCAGATCGGATGATCGATATGGCGCAATTCTCCGCAATTGAATTGGTCAGCGCGCAGGTCGGTCCAGTACAGATCTGGTCGGATTTTCTGGTTCGAAACGATAATTTTGGACGATTGGTGGTGGCAGCTGGAGATGTGCCACCGACAGACCTGGGAAGGATTATCCACCAGCTTCAAGAGTTGGGAAATTACCGCAATCTCGCCTTGCTCGGCTTGCCGCTCGCTCAGGAACGATCTGCGGCGGTAACCCGGCTCGAAAACGAGCTCGTCGGCATAGCGGAACGTATGGAGGCGGGCATTGCTGACCAGAAACTCCTAGAAGAGCTATGCGGCGTGGCGGCGCAACTCACACGGATCACCGCAGAGACAGCCTATCGGATGAGCGCGACTGCGGCTTATGCCCGGATTGTCGAAGAACGGCTGGACGCATTGGACAGTAGCCGCATTGCCGGATTTCAATCCTTGCAGGAATTCACTCAACGGCGTCTCCTCCCGGCGACCCGGACTTGTGCGTCTTTCAGCGCAAGGTTGGAAAGCCTGTCTGTCAGGGTGGAGCGCGCGACTTCATTGTTACGCACCCAGGTTGAGATGGTCGTACAGATGCAAAATGCGGCGCTGCTGGCCTCAATGGACAACAATGCCGATCGACAGTTGCGCCTGCAGCGTTTAGTCGAAGGGCTTTCCGTTGTTGCCGTCAGCTATTACGCCGTGGGCTTACTCTCATATGTATTACATGCCATCGCACCCATAATTCAAATACCAGATGACAGACTGATCGCATTGAGCGTCATACCTGTTTTCGGGTTGGTCTGGACGATGATGCGTCTGAGGTTCAATTCTATTGTCGGCGGTGGCCACTGACCCACGTCGCCTCCTTGCGCGATTTGAGCATGACACATACGAGGTGATGATAAGAGTGTGAGTTGATCTTTCTTGTTCGCCAACCCAGCGGCTCAAGCTGAATTGCCTGCCCCATCTACCGACATGCGCGCCAGGTTCGGGCGGACCCTCAGGTTGGTTGCATATCGTCAGGAGTTTGAGCCAGGCGGGGTGTAACAGGGCTTTATGGAGTTCCCGCCCAGTCCCCGTTTGCATCGCTTTACGGGCCGCGCGACCGCAGCCAATTCCGCGCGACCAGGCCCAGGGCGATCCAGAGCCCCAGCCCGGCCGCCAGGGCGACCAGGCTCTCGACGCCGCCGCCGGTCAGAACATGCAGGATCGACTGTCCGGCGAAGGCGGTCAGGGCGATCTTGGGGATGATGCCAAGGGCGGTCCCGGCGGCGAAGTCCCGGACGCGGATCGGCGTCACGCCCGCCGCCATATTGACCACGATGAAGGGGGCGGACGGCACAACGCGGACCACCAGGCTGGCCAAGAACCCGTTGCGGGCGACCAGGGCCATGAAGCGGTCCAGGCTCTCGCTTGAGAACATCTGCAGCGTCCTGGCCCCGGCCGAGCGCCCGAGCCAGAAACCGATCATCGCCGAGACCAGGGTCCCGACCCAGCTGTAGATCGCCCCGTTGACGGGCCCGAAGGCAACGACGGCGGCGGCGATCAGGACGAACTGGGGCGCGCCCAGGAAGGCCAGTCCGGCGAAGGCCGCCACCGCCACCGGCAGGGCCCAGGGGCCGTGGGCCGCGCCGAGCCAGCCCTCCAGGGCCGCCTCGCTGTCGAACCCCATGAGCCGGGCTCCGAAGACAAAGACCAGACCCACCCCTCCGAACAGGAGGAAGGACACGCCGAGGCTGACCCAGGCCCGGGCGTCCATATTACTGACCATGTGGAACAGGCGGCGCATGCCCCCGAGTCGCGCGGTCCGGCCTCCGGGTCAAGGCGGCTTGGGGTCGGATCGCATAGGGTCGGATCGCATAGGGTCGGATCGCATAGGGTCGGATCGCATAGGGTGGGGCGGCTGTGGCGCCGCCGGCCTATCCCGCGGCGAAGGCTTGGGATAAACCCCGCCGCACGACGAGTCCTCTACGGGAGCCCCAGATGTCGCTCGAATCCGCCACCCTGTCCCGGGTCAAGCCCTCCGCCACCATGGCCACGGACCAGAAGGCCCGCGAGCTGAAGGCCCAGGGCCGCGACATCATCAGCCTTGGCGCCGGCGAGCCCGACTTCGACACCCCGGAAAATATCAAGGAGGCCGCGATCCGCGCCATCCGCGGGGGCAAGACCAAGTACACCACCGTCGACGGCATCCCCGAGCTGAAGGAGGCCATCGCCGCCAAGTTCGCCCGCGAGAACGGCCTGTCCTACAAGCCCTCCCAGGTGAATGTCTCGCCGGGCGGCAAGCCGGTCATCTTCAACGCCATGATGGCCACCCTGAACCCGGGGGACGAGGTCATTGTGCCGACGCCCTACTGGGTCAGCTATCCCGACATGGTCCTGCTGGCGGGCGGGACCCCGGTCTTCGCCCCGACCACGGCGGCCAGCGGCTTCAAGCTGAAGCCCGCCGAGCTGGAGGCCGTGATCACGCCGCGCACCCGGTGGCTGATCCTCAACTCGCCCTCCAACCCCTCGGGCGCCGCCTACACCCGGGACGAGCTGAAGGCTCTCGCCGAGGTCCTGCTGCGCCACCCGCAGGTCTGGATCCTGACCGACGACATGTACGAGCACCTGATGTTCGACGACATGACGTTCTGGACCATCGCCCAGGTCGAGCCGGCCCTCTACGAGCGCACCCTGACCATGAACGGGGTCTCCAAGGCCTACGCCATGACCGGCTGGCGCATCGGTTACGCCGCTGGCCCTGAGCCCCTGATCAAGCTGATGGCCAAGGTCATGAGCCAGTCCACCTCCAACCCCTGCTCGGTCTCGCAGTACGCCGCCGTCGAGGCCCTGAGCGGGACACAGGACTTCATCAAGCCCAACGCCGCCCTGTTCCAGAAGCGCCGCGACCTGGTGGTCTCCATGCTGAACCAGGCCTCCGGTCTGGTCTGCCCGACCCCCGAGGGCGCCTTCTACGTCTATCCGTCCTGCGAGAAGCTGATCGGCCGCACCGCCCCCTCGGGCCGGGTGATCGGCTCCGACAAGGACTTCGCCAACGAGCTGTTGGAGACTGAGGGCGTGGCGGTGGTGTTCGGCGAGGCCTTCGGTCTCTCGCCCTTCTTCCGCATCAGCTACGCGACATCTGAGACGGTGCTGGAGGACGCCTGCGGCCGCATCCAGCGGTTCTGCGCCTCGGTGAAGTGACGATGACGCTCGTCAGCCTCTCCAAGGCCCGCAAGGCCCGGGCGAAGGCGGCGGACAAGGCCCAGGCCGCCGAGAACCGCGTCGCCTTCGGCCGCACCAAGGCCGAGAAGGCGCAGGCGAAGTCCGAAACCGCCCGCGTCGCCCGAAGCGTCGACGACAAGCGCCTGGAGCCGTAACGGCGCCTGAGCAGACCCCCTCCGGCCCGCTGCGCGGTCCACCTCCCCCTGGGGGGAGGAATTGATCGGTAATTGCTCCCCCTAGGGGGAGCTGTCAGCGAAGCTGACTGAGGGGGTCAACGGCCTCGCCGTCGCTCCCCTGCCCTCACACCGCCGGGATGATGTCGCGCGCTTCCGGGGGGATGGAGTCGTAGATCGTCGGCGGGGTGATGCCCAGGCGGCGGCGGGCCGCCTCCAGGGGTTCGGCGAAGAGGGCCTCGTAGTCCTCGCCCAGCAGCCACCCGGCCGCCTTGCCGCGCCGGTAGCCCTGCAGGATGGCCCGGGCGTAGGGGTACTTGCCCTTGCGGGTGCGGGAGACCGCGCCCAGGGCGATCAGGGCCCAGCCCAGGCTGCGGGTCTGGGGATAGGAGAAGGCCACCAGACAGGCCTCGCCCAGGCCGTCACGGCCATAGCCGCTCAGGACGTGCCAGACGTCGTGGACGTCGCGGGTGCGCCGGGCCATCCAGGCCACGGGGTGCGGGGTGTCGATCTCGCCGCCCGTCTCGCGGCTGACCTCGGCCAGGCCGTCGGCGGAGATCTGCTGGCTGCGGATGAAATGGCGATAGGTCGCGCCGACGGACCCCTCAGGGAAGGTGTCGAGCCAGGCGTCATCCATCAGCTTGCGGGCCAGCTCGACCCGCTGGTAGGCGATGCGGCCGCCCCGGGGCGTGGTGTAGAGCCGCCGATAGTTCTCGTTCATGGAGTCGCCGGTCAGGGCCCGCATGATCTCGAAGACCTGGCGGGTGTCCTCCTTGTCGCGCAGCAGGCGGCGCAGGGCCTTCAGGGCGGCGCCCCAGTCACGGCGGGGCTTCGGGAGGGGCGTGTCGGCGGTCAGAACGTCGGCGGTCATGGCGTCCACTAAACAGTGCTAAGTTGCCGGGAAGTAAACCTGCGGCGAAAGGGATTCAAGAGCCTGCCGTCCGCCGCCTGCATGATGTACTCCTGACGGGGCATGACCCTCATGAAGCGCTCCCTCAACCTGGCCGGCCACGCGACCTCCCTGGCGCTGGAGCCTGAATTCTGGGCGGTCCTGGAGACCATGGCCTCCGCAAGGGGCCTGCGCCTGTCCGCCCTGGTGGCCGAGATCGACGCCGGACGCGGCGAGCGCCCCCTCGCCTCGGCCTGCCGGGTCGCAGCGCTGCAGGCGAAGGGCTGAATCCCCCGCCCCGCGCGTGCTACATCCGTTCCCATGTCGGAGATGGAATCACATGACGGACCTGAGGCGGAGCGTGGCCTCACCCTCAGCCAGAGGGCCAGCGCGGGTCTTCGCGCCGGGGTCGAGCCGGACTACCTCAAGGGCCTGAACCCCGAGCAGCGCGAGGCCGTGGAGGCCGTCGACGGCGCCGTCCTGGTGCTGGCGGGCGCGGGCACGGGCAAGACCCGGGTCCTGACCACGCGGCTGGCCCACATCCTCGCCACTGGCCGGGCCCGGCCCTGGGATATCCTGGCCGTCACCTTCACCAACAAGGCCGCGCGCGAAATGCGCGAGCGCCTGGCCGCCATCCTGGGGCCCGAGGCCGAGGGCCTGCGCTGGCTGGGCACCTTCCACTCCATCGCCGCCCAGATCCTGCGCCGCCACGCCGAGATCGTCGGCCTGAAGTCCACCTTCACCATCCTCGACACCGACGACCAGGAGCGCCTGATCAAGCAGGTGATGGAGGCGGCCAACATCGACGTGAAGCGGTGGACGCCCAAGGCGCTGGCCGGCCTGATCGACCACTGGAAGAACCGCGGCTGGACCCCCGAGAAGCTCCCTTCCTCCGAGGGCGCGGGCTTCGCCGGCAACAAGGTGCAGGAGCTCTACCGCGCCTACCAGGAGCGCCTGCGGGTGCTGAACGCCTGCGACTTCGGCGACCTCCTGCTGCACAACCTGACCCTGCTCCAGGCCCAGCCGGACATCCTGGAGGAGTACCACCGCCGCTTCCGCTACATCCTGGTGGACGAGTACCAGGACACCAATGTCGCCCAGTACCTCTGGCTGCGCCTGCTGGGCCAGTCGCGGGGCAATGTCTGCTGCGTGGGCGATGACGACCAGTCCATCTATGGCTGGCGGGGCGCGGAGGTGGACAACATCCTGCGCTTCGAAAAGGACTTCCCGGGCGCCAAGGTCATCCGGCTCGAGCGCAACTACCGCTCCACCGCCCACATCCTCGGGGCCGCCTCAGGCCTGATCGCCGCCAACCGCGGCCGGCTGGGCAAGACCCTCTGGACCGAGGCCGAGGGCGGGGCCAAGGTCCTGGTGCGCGGCGTCTGGGACGGCGAGGCCGAGAGCCGGCTGGTGGCCGAGGAGATCGAGCGCGCCCACCGGGGCGAGCGCGACGAGGCGCCCCTCGTCTATCGCGACATGGCCATCCTCGTCCGGGCCTCCTTCCAGATGCGCGCCTTCGAGGAACGCTTCGTCCTGATGTCCATCCCCTACACGGTGGTGGGCGGGCCGCGCTTCTTCGAGCGGGCCGAGATCCGCGACGCCCACGCCTATCTGCGCCTGGTCCAGTCTCCGGACGACGACCTGGCCTTTGAGCGCATCATCAACACGCCCCGGCGGGGGATCGGCGAGGCCTCCGTCCAGAAGCTGTTCCAGATCGCCCGGGCCTCAGGCGTCTCGGCCCTGGCCGCCGCCCGCGAGGCCGCCGTCACCGACGAGCTGCCGGCCCGCACCCGCACCTCCCTGGCGACCTTCCTGCGCGACCTGGACCGCTGGACGGCCCTGGCCCGCGACACCCACCACGCCCGCGTGACCGAGGCCATCCTGGAGGAGAGCGGCTACACCGACGCCCTGCGCGCCGACCGCACCCCCACCGCCCAGACCCGGCTGGAGAACCTGAAGGAACTGGTCCAGTCCATGGACGCCTTCGACACCCTGCAGGCCTATCTCGAACACGTCTCCCTGGTCATGGACATGGACCGGGGCCCCCAGGCCGACGCCGTCCAGATCATGACCCTGCATTCGGCCAAGGGGCTGGAATTCCCCCTGGTCTTCCTGCCCGGCTGGGAGGAAGGGGTCTTCCCCTCCCAGCGCAGCCTGGATGAGACCGGGGAGAAGGGCCTCGAGGAAGAGCGGCGCCTGGCCTATGTCGGCCTGACCCGGGCGCGAAAGTCGGCGCGGATCAGCTTCGCCGCCAACCGCCTCGTCTATGGCCGCTGGACCAGCCAGCTGCCCAGCCGCTTCGTCGACGAACTGCCTGAGGCCCATGTCGAGGCCGTCTCCGAGACCGGCTATTTCAGCGGCGGGCCAGGCATGCAGGCGGCGTCGAGCCGCTGGGACGAGACCCCGGCCTTCGGCTCCGGCTACGACTCCCCCGGCTGGCGGCGGGCCCAGGATCGGCCCCGTCCGGCCGCCCCCGTCAACCGCAAGGCCGTCATCGAGGGCGAGGGCAAGCTCCTCGCCGTCTCCGATCCCCAGTCCAGCGCCTACGCCCGGGGCGACCGGGTCTTCCACCAGAAGTTCGGCTATGGCCGGGTCCTGGTCGCCGAGGGCTCCAAGCTGACCGTGGCCTTCGACAAGGCCGGCGAGAAGAAGGTGCTCGACAGCTTCGTCGCCAAGGCCTGAGCGCTTGCGGGCCGGCGGCCGGCGCGCCATCGTGCCGCCAACTTCACAGGAGACGGACATGGCGCGGCTGACGGCGAACGGCATCGGGATCGAGTACGACATCCACGGACCCGAAGGCGGCGAGCCCATTGTCCTGGTGATGGGCCTGGGCGCCCAGATGATCCGCTGGTCCATGGACATGGTCGGCGACCTGGCCGGGCGCGGCTATCGCGTCGTGCGGTTCGATAACCGCGACGTGGGCCTGTCCCACCGCTTCGATGACGCCCCGCCGCCCAGCATTGGCGACGTCGCCAAGGCCGTCCGCGAGGGCCGCCGGCCGGATGTGCCCTACTTCCTGTCCGACATGGCCGCCGACGCCGCCGGGGTGATCGAGAGCCTGGGCTTCGGCTCGGCCCATGTGGTCGGCGCCTCCCTGGGGGGCATGATCGTCCAGATGCTGGCCGCCGAGTATCCGCACCGGGTGCGGTCCCTCACCTCCATCATGTCCACCACGGGCAATCCCACCCTGCCGCGCGCCAAGCCCGAGGCCGTGGCCTTCCTGGTCAACCGGGGGCCGGATCCGCACCAGGACCTGGACGCCTTCCTCGAGCATGGCCTGAAGTCCGCCCGGGTGATGGCGGGGCCTGCCGGCCTGCATGACGAGGCGGCCGAGCGCGCCGGGATCGAGGCCTCCTTCCGGCGCGCCAACTATCCCGTCGGCTTCCTGCGCCAGTACGCGGCCATCCTGGGCAGCGGCGACCGGCGCGAGGCCCTGCGGCGCATCACCGCGCCCACAGTGGTCATCCACGGGGCCGACGATCCCCTGGTGCCCGTCGAGGGCGGCCATGACACCGCCGCCTGCGTGCCCGGCGCCGAGATGCACGTACTCGAGGCCATGGGGTACAACATCCCCGCGCCCCTGGTCGCGACGGTCTGCGACCTGATCGAGCGGGCCGTCCGCCGGGCGGCATGAAGGTTGAACTGGCCGGCGCGGCGGCCTTCGCCTGCCTTGGCCTGATCGCCGGCGCCCTGCTGCGCCCGCAGCCTGCAGACTTCCGGCCGGATCCGGCCGTTGAGCCCCCCGGCTTCAACGGCCCTCCGGGCGGACCCTTCGGCGGCGCCGATCCCACGGGCGGATGGAACGGCGGCGGCTGGACCGGGATCGGCCCGGTCCCCGACTATGTCGTCGGCACGGACTCCCTCCAGCCGCCCCCGGGCTCCATCCCGCCGCCCCCCGCCTGGGAGGAGGAGGAGGAGCCGGAGGCCGCCGCTCCGGCGCCCCAGCCGGACGCCGCTCCAACCCCGCCCGACGCCCAGGCCCCGCCCGACGCCCAGACCCCGCCCGCGAAACCGCCCGAGGCTCCCGCCCCCTCGCCTTCGGAACCGGACCGCCCTAAGGAGGGCGAATGAGCGAAGACGCCGTCCAGATCATCGCCCGGGGGCCCCGGGCGGCCGCCGAGTCCGCCGCCATCGCCCTCGACGCCGACCCGGTCCTGGAGGGCGCGACCTACTCCATCCTGGAGGAGGACGAGGACCATGACGTCTGGCGGATCGACGCCTTTCCGACCACCGGGGAGGAGGCCGACGCCCTGAAGGCCCGGCTGAACGCCCAGCCCGGCTTGGTCGTGACCGTCGAGCCCCTCGCCGACGCCGACTGGCTGGCCATGTCCCTGTCGGGCCTGCCCCCCGTGCGCGCCGGCCGGTTCTTCGTCTACGGCGCCCATGACCGCGGCCAGGTGCCGCCCAACGCCGTGGCCCTGCGCATCGAGGCCGGCGCGGCCTTCGGCACCGGGCACCACGGCACCACGGTGGGCTGCCTCCAGGCCTGGAACGATCTCCTGAAGGCCCGCCGGTTCGGCAAGGTGCTGGACGTGGGCGCCGGCACCGGCGTGCTGGCCATCGCCGCCGCGCGCACGGGCGCGCGCCTCGCGCGCGGTACGGACATCGACGCCCCCTCCGTCCGCATCGCCCGGGAGAACGCCGAACTGAACGGCGCCCGGGCCGAGTTCGTCCACGCCTCAGGCCTCGGCCACCAGCGCGTGCGCTCCGCCGCGCCCTACGACCTGGTCTTCGCCAACATCCTGGCCCCGCCCCTTGTGGCCCTGGCCCAGGACATCCGCGGCGCCCTGCGGCCCGGCGGGGTCGCCATCCTGTCCGGCCTCCTGCGCACCCAGGAGCGGCGGGTGCTGGCGGCCTACCGCTCCCGCGGCTTCCGCCTCCTGAGGCGCATCCACCGCGACGCCTGGGCGACCCTGGTGCTGGAGCGGCCCTGAACCCGGCGCCGAAGCAGGGCCTTTGCGCGCCCCGCCGGTCGGGCCTAGATAGCGCTCATGCGCCAGAGCTTCAAAGACTCCGCCGATCCGTCCTACGGGTCCCTCCACCTGCCCCGCATCCGCGCCGCCATGGCCGCCCAGGGGCTCGACGGCCTGCTGGTCCCGCACGAGGACGAGCACCAGAACGAGTACCTGCCCGCCGCCAATGACCGGCTGGCCTGGGCCACGGGCTTCACCGGCTCGGCCGGGGCCGCCATCGTCATGGCCGACAGGGCCGCCGTCTTCGTGGACGGCCGCTACACTATCCAGGTCCGGGCCCAGGTGGACGCCTCCCTGTTCGAGATCTGCGACCTGGTGGTCGGCGGGGTCCCCGGCTGGATCGAGGCCCACACCCGCCCCGGCCAGGTGATCGGCTACGACCCTCGCCTGCACAGTCCTGACGCCCTGGGCCATTTGCGGAACGCGGCCATCCGGTCCGGCGCGACCCTGAAGCCCGTCGATCCCAACCCGCTGGACCTCGCCTGGGGCGCCGAGCGACCGCCCCAGCCCGCCGCCCCGGTGCGCCCCCACGCCCTTGAGCTGGCCGGCGAGGACTCCGTCGCCAAGCGCGCCCGGCTGGGCCAGGGCCTGGTGGCGAAGGGGGCGGAGGCGGCGGTCCTGACCGCCCCGGCCTCCATCGCCTGGCTGTTCAACGTGCGGGGCGGCGATGTCAGCCGCACGCCCCTGCCCCTCGCCCAGGCCATACTGAACCGCGACGGCTCGGCCCGCCTCTTCCTCGATCCGGCCAAGGTGACGCCGGAACTGCCCGCCTGGCTGGGCAACGGGGTGCGGCTGGAGACCCCGGAGGACCTGCCCGGCGCCCTCTCCGACCTGAAGGGCAAGGTCGTGCTGGTCGACCCGGCCCAGTCCCCGGCCTTCTACTTTGACGCCCTGGAAGCCGCCGGCGCCCGGGTCCTGCGGGGCGAGGATCCCTGCGCCCTGCCCCGGGCCTGCAAGAACCCGGTGGAGATCGCCGGGTCCCGAGGCGCCCACATCCGCGACGGCGTCGCCCTGACCCGCTTCCTGCATTGGGTGGCGACGGAGGCCCAAACCCTCCTGCCCGACGAGATCCAGGTCGCCAGCCGGCTGGAGGCCTTCCGCGAGGAGGTTGAGGGCCTGGCCGACCTGTCCTTCGACACCATCGCCGCCGCCCAGGGCAACGCCGCCCTGCCGCACTATCACCCCACCGAGAAGACCAATGCGCGCACGGCGCCGGGCACCCTCCTGCTGGTGGATTCCGGCGGCCAGTATCCCGACGGCACCACGGACGTGACCCGCACCATGGCCATCGGGACGCCCAGCCGCGAGATGTGCGAGCGCTTCACCCTGGTGCTCAAGGGCCACCTGGCCCTGGCGGCTCTGAGGTTCCCGGCGGGGACGACGGGCTCGGCGGTGGACGCCTTCGCCCGGGCGGCCCTCTGGTCGCGGGGCCTGGACTACGATCACGGCACCGGCCACGGCGTCGGCGTTTTCCTGGGCGTGCACGAGGGCCCGCACCGGATCGCCAAGGCGCCCAACGCCGTGGCCCTGCAGCCGGGCATGATCGTCTCCAACGAGCCCGGCTATTACAAGGAAGGCGCCTACGGTATCCGGATCGAGAACCTCCAGTACGTGACAGCGCCCCGCGCCATCCCCGGCGGCGAGCGCCCCATGCTGGGCTTCGAAGCCCTGACCCTGGCGCCCATCGACCGGACCCTGATCCTGCCGGACCTGCTCACCGCCGAGGAGCGGGACCAGCTGGACGCCTACCACGCCCGGGTCCTGGCCGAGATCGGCCCGCACCTGGAGGCCCCGGTTCGCGACTGGCTCAAGGCCGCCTGCGCGCCGATCGCCCGCTGAGGCTGGGAGGCGTTGCACGCCCCGAGGCTGTCCCTCCGCCGGGACGGCGAGGGGCAACCTCTCAGGCCTTCAGACCTACCTTGAGAACTTCTGGAACTTGATCCGGTGGGGGATGAGGCTGTCGGCGCCCAGGCGGCGCTTCTTGTCCTCTTCGTAGGCCTCGAAGTTGCCCTCGAACCATTCGACGTGGCTGTCGCCCTCGAAAGCCAGGATGTGGGTGGCCAGGCGGTCGAGGAACCAGCGGTCGTGGCTGATGATCACCGCGCAGCCCGCGAACTCCTCCAGGGCCTCCTCGAGATTCTGCAGGGTCTCGATGTCGAGGTCGTTGGTGGGCTCGTCGAGCAGGATGACATTGCCGCCGGTGGTCAGGGTCTTGGCCAGGTGCACGCGGTTGCGCTCACCACCTGAGAGTTGGCCGACCTTCTTCTGCTGGTCGCCGCCCTTGAAGTTGAACGAGCCCACATAGGCCCGCGTGTTGATCTCGCGCTTCCCCACAGCAAGGATGTCGAGGCCGCCGGAGACCTCCTGCCAGACGGTCTTGTTCGGATCGAGGGCGTCGCGGCTCTGGTCGACATAGGCGAGCTTGACGGTCTCCCCCAGGCGGAAGGTCCCCTCGTCGGGCTGCTCCTGGCCGGTGATGATCCGGAACAGGGTCGACTTGCCGGCGCCGTTGGGGCCGATCACGCCGACAATGCCGTTGGGCGGGAGTTTGAACGAGAGGTCCTTGAATAGGACCTTGTCCCCATAGGACTTTGAAAGGTGGGTCGCTTCCAGCACCACATTGCCCAGGCGCGGGCCGGGCGGAATCTGGATGGCCGCGAAGGTCTGGGCCTGGCGGGCGCTTTCCTGCTCGGCGACCATGCGCTCGTAGGCGGCGAGGCGGGCCTTGGACTTGGCCTGGCGGGCCTTGGCGCCCGATCGCACCCATTCCAGCTCGCGGGTCATGGCGCGCTGACGGGCCTCGCTCTCAGACTGCTCCTGGACGATGCGCTTGGTCTTCTGCTCCAGCCAGCCGGAGTAGTTGCCCTCGTAGGGAATGCCCTTCCCGCGGTCGAGCTCCAGGGTCCACTTGGTCACCTGGTCCAGGAAATAGCGGTCGTGGGTGACCAGGATGACGCAGCCCGGGAAGGCCTCCAGGTGGTGCTGCAGCCAGGCGACGCTCTCAGCGTCGAGGTGGTTGGTGGGCTCGTCCAGCAGCAGCATGTCCGGCTTGGACAGAAGCAGGCGGGCCAGGGCCACGCGGCGCCTCTCTCCGCCTGACAGGTTGTCGACCGGCCAGTCGTCCGGCGGACAGCGCAGGGCGTCCATGGCCATCTCGACCTTGGAGTCGATGTCCCACATGTCGCCGGCGTCGATCTGCTCCTGGAGGGTGGTCATCTCCTCCATGAGTTCGTCGGTGTAGTCCTCGCCCAGCTGGCCGGCGACCTCGTTGAAGCGGGCGACTAGGCGTTTCTCCTCGCACCAGGACTCCACGTTCTGGCGGACGTTCAGGGTGGAATCGAGATGGGGCTCCTGCTCCAGGTAGCCCATCTTCACGCCATCGGCCGCCTTGGCCTCGCCGCTGAACTCCTTGTCCAGGCCGGCCATGATCTTCAGGAGGGTCGACTTCCCCGAGCCGTTGACCCCGACCACACCGATCTTGGCGTCCGGATAGAAGGACAGCCAGATGTTCTCGAACACCTTCTTGCCGCCGGGAAAGACCTTGGTCAGGCCCTGCATCTGGAAAATGTGCTGTTGCGCCATGGGGCTTGCGGGCTCGCGGTTCGAGGAATGGGAAGGCCCGCCAGATAGCCCCACGGCGGGGCCGGCGCAATGGCCCCGCCTGTCAGACGACTGTCACCCCTTCTTCGTCGATCTGTCGCACCCGCTCCCTAGTTTCCGCGGAACTCGGTCGATAAACGGCCGGATTCGGGGATCACCATGAAATCAGCGCTCATCACGGGGGCCTCCGCCCTCGCTCTCCTTCTCGCCGCCTCCGCAACCTATGCCGCAGAGGATGCGGCCACCATCGAGGAACTGATCGTCTACGGTAAGGGCGAGAGCCGCCAGGTCCAGGCCCTGACCCTCGAGGAGATCGAGCGGGCGGCGCCGGGCTCCAGCCCGATCAAGATGGTCGAGAAGCTGCCGGGCGTGAACTTCCAGGCCGCCGACGCCTTCGGCGCCTACGAGTGGTCCACCCGCATCTCCATCCGGGCCTTCAACCAGAACCAGCTGGGCTTCACCCTCGACGGCGTTCCGCTCGGCGACATGAGCTATGGCAACCACAACGGCCTGCATATCAGCCGGGCCATCGCCACCGAGGATCTCTCTGGCGTGGAGCTGGCCCAGGGCGCCGGCGCGCTCAGCGTCGCCTCGACCTCGAACCTGGGCGGGGCCCTGAAGTTCACCAGCCGCACGCCCTCGGCCGACATGGGCGCCGATGTGGGGCTCACGGTGGGATCCAGCTCCATGCGCCGCGTCTTCCTGCGCGCCGAAACCGGCGAGCTGCCCGGCGGCGGGCGCGGCTCGATCAGCTATGCCGACCAGAGCGCCGACAAGTGGAAGGGCCAGGGCGAGCAGAATCAGAGGCAGCTGGGCCTGAAGTTTGTCCAGCCGATCGGCGACTTCACGGTCACAGCCTTCTACAACACCTCCGAGCGTCGCGAGAACGACTACCAGGACCTGTCCCTGGACATGCTCTCCCGCCTGGGCGCCAACTGGGATAACAATACCGGTCGCTGGGCCGAGGCTGTCCAGATTGCCCGCGCCTACCAGAACGCCGCCAACTATGCCGGCCCGAACCCCATCCTGGATGGGAATGGCTGCTACACCGGTTCGGGCGCAAACCCCTATCCGGGTAAGGTCAAGTGCGTGGACGACGCCTATTACGACGCCTCCGGCCTGCGTGACGATACCCTTTGGGCCCTCACCGCCGGGGGACCGGTGGCCGGGATCGACCTGACCGCCACCGTCTATGGCCACACCAATGACGGCCAGGGCATCTGGTACACCCCGTATGTGCCCTCGCCGAACAACAACGTGGCCGGCGCGACCAGCCAGAACGCCCCCATCTCGACCCGGACGACCGAGTACGCCATCGACCGGACGGGCCTGATCCTTGGCGCCGGCTTTGACCTGGGCGACCACCGGATCTCGGTGGGGGGTTGGGTCGAGTCCAACGACTTCACCCAGTCGCGGCGGTTCTACGGCCAGAACCTGGCCTCGCCCTCGTCCTCGCTCAGCTTCTTCTCGGGTCCCTTCTTCACCCAGTGGTCCGGCGACTTCCAGACGGACACCCGGACCTTCTACCTTGAGGACGCCTGGACCGTTTCGGACCAGCTGAAGATCAACTTCGGCTTCAAGTCGGTCAGTGTTGAAAGCAGCACCGTGACGAAGGTCGGCTCACCGGTGATCAATGGCTCCATCACCTCCGAGGAGACCTTCCTGCCGCAGGTCGGCTTTACCTGGGCCCTCTCTGAGGACAGCGAGCTGTTCGCCGGCTACGCCAGGAACATGCGCGCCTTTGCCGCCGCCCGGACCGGGCTGTCCCCCTTCGCTACGACCCAGCCCGGCTTCGACGCCATCCGCACTAAGCTTCAGCCGGAAACCTCCCAGACTCTCGAGGGCGGCTGGCGCTACCGCTCGGGCGGGTTCCAGGGCGTGGCGGCGCTCTACTATGTCAGGTTCGACGACCGCCTGATCGGGACCTCGGCGGGCGCCGGTATTGTCGGCAGCCCGACCATCCTGTCCAACGCCGGCAGCGTGACCGCCCAGGGCTTCGAGGCGGCTGGTACGCTGAAACTGAACGAGGACTGGAGCCTGTTCGGCTCCTACGCCTTCAACGACAGCACCTACGACGACGACATCCGCAACGCTGCGGGCGTGGTGACCCAGAGGATCAGCGGCAAGACCACGGTGGACTCGCCGAGACACCTCTTCAACGCCGAGGTCACCTTTGATCGCGATGGCTGGTACGCCGCCCTGAACGTCCACTATGTCTCGGAGCGGTTCTTCACCTACACCAACGACAAGTCCGTCCCCTCCACCACGACGGCCGACCTGTCCTTTGGCTACCGCTTCCAGGGCGAGGGCCTGATCGAAGGCCTGGAGATCCAGGCCAACGTGACGAACCTGACGGACGAGAGCTATGTCTCGACCATCGGCTCCAACGGGTTCGGCTATTCGGGCGACAACATGACCCTGCTGACCGCCGCCCCGCGCCAGGCCTTCGTGACGGTGCGCAAGCGCTTCTGATCCTCTTTCCGAGGCACCCCCCGACTGGCCCCGCCCTGAACGGCGGGGCCAATTTTTTGCCCGAACCCTCCTCGATCCGGATGCTACAGCTTGAACGCCCCGACGAGCCCTGTACCACTACAGAGCAAGTATCGGTTGATTTCGCGACCCCTATCAGGAGCGCCCGGATGGCACCCCTTCGATCAATCCCTGCCGCGATCGTCCTGAGCCTTGGCCTGGTGCTTCAAGGCTGCGCCGGACAGGGACCGCCAAAGCTCGCCCTGATGCCGGCGCCGGAAGCCTTCTCGAAGGGGGCCTTCGACCAGGCGGCGGATGACCGGCCGGTCGGTGATATTCCGGACGGCGGCCTGCTCTACGCGACGGGCCGACAGAAGAGTCCCGGGAACGCTCCTGGCGATTTCTACACCACTGAGCGAAGCCTCGTCGTCCATCTGGGGGAGGCCAAGATCAGCATCAGCCGGCCCGAGATCACCTGGCGGCAGGCCCGCGAGATCGCGCTCCTCAAGGCGCCGACCGGGGATTATCCGATCCAGGTCTCCGGCGTGACGGAGTTCGGAATCCTGGACCGTTCCGTGACGCCCTATGTCGATCCCGGCCCTCTGGCAATTGCGCCCGCATCGGCGACGGCGCAGTTCACCAGCGAGGTGAACCGCCGGCTTCAGCGGACAGGTCAGAAGGACGTCTACATCTACGTCCATGGCTACAAGGTGACCTTCGACAATCCGGTGCTCGTCGCGGCCGAGATGTGGCACTTCATGGGTTATGAGGGCGTCTTCATCGCTTATTCCTGGCCGGCGACGCCGGAATCCACGGCCTACATCGGAGATGTCGACACCGCCATGGGCATGGCGCGTAACCTTCGGGAGCTGGTGCACACCCTGGAGACGGAAACAAAGGCCGAGCGGATCCACATCATCGGCTACAGCGCTGGAACACGGCTTGTAAGCCGGACCCTCGAGCAGATGGCCCTCCTGAACCGCGACCGCCCGCAGGGCGCCTACAAGTATGGCTCCCGGCTGGAGAACGTTTTCCTCGTTTCCAGCGATGTCGATCGTTCGGTCTTTGGCGCCTACCTCGCCGATGGGATCCTGGACGTGTCCCGCCATCTGATCATCTACGCCTCGGCCAAGGATAACGCCCTCCGGATGTCCGAGGCGATCACAGGTCACGAGAGGCTGGGTCAGGCCCTTAGGGGTGAGGCCGTCCCGCCCGCATTCGCCCAGCTCCTGAAATCGCGGGCGGACAGGATTTCCTATATCGACGTCTCCGAAGCCCCGGATATCGAGTGGGGGAATGGACATGGCTACTTCCGGGGCAGCCCCTGGGTCTCCAGCGACCTGATGGTCAAGCTGATGTATCGACTGGATCCTGAGGTGCGGGGACTGGTCCGGGATCCGGCGACCGGCATCCTCGCCTTCCCGACCGACTATGACCAGCGGATGCAGAAGACGCTGTCCGGGATCAAACGACCGCAGCCCTGAACCCAATCATACCGACATGCAGTTCCGGGTGACGGCAAGAATATCCCATAACCCGGCCTGGACTGAGAGGATGACGATGGCGAGGGCGAGGACGAGGGCGAGCGCCCGGATCCAGCGGCGTCGATCCGCCCGCTCCAGCCAGGTGAGCAACCGGCCCGGCGCCACCGGCTCTGACCCGGGGGCGGCGGGATGAAGGACCGGCCAGGACTGTGAGATGTCGATCATGTCCCGGGTGATCAGGACCAGGCAGAAGGCGGCGACAAAGCCGACCTGCAACCCCTCCTCTCCCCGGGCGGGGCAGACCTCCCCGGCAGACCGAAACAGGCTGTAGATGGCGAATAGCAGCACCATGCAGGCGCTGTTAAGCAGCAGCCAGAACACCCTGAGCGCCTCGATCCTTCCGACGATGAGGTCTGGGACGCCGTTTGCAGGCGGCCTGCCGCGAACGGCCGCCCAGGAGAGGAACAGGGTGTTGGACAGAAGGAACACGGAAGCCGCCAGCACGTACCAGGTGAAGCCGACCTGCTGAAAGGGCGCGGCGCCCAGCGCCTGGGCCATCAGATAGATGGGCGCCATCGACAGGAGCCCTCTCACGAGATCGAGAAGGAAGATCGGAGGTCGGACCCCCAGGAGCCCCGCGCCCCGGTAGGCCACGTCCATGTACCGGTCCGTCTGATAGTGAAAAAGACTGAGGGTGACCAGGAACGACATGGTCACCAGCCCGTGGAGCGCCAGGCTGACCGCGTTGAAGCTTTGGCTGATCAGCGCCGCATGGGCCTTGTCATAGGTCCCGGTCAGGGCCAGCCCCAGGCTCAGGGCGAACAGGATCGCATACAGCGACCGGAGATTATCCACCGTCCGGTCTGATTGCCTGCGGAAGTCATCATCGTGCAGGGTCATGAGAGTCCTTCCGCAAACAGAACGCCGTCCGGAGTCCCTCGAGGCGCCGGCGCCCGGCCAATGAACCTATCGCACCGGGCTGCGACAGGTGTGAGGGGCGATCATCTCAGGGTCTTCTCTTACCCGTCATCCTGATCGGCGTGGACCCCCGCGCCGCCGCCCGCCGGGCCGGTATAACCCGGGGAGCAAGCGGCGGCGGGTACGGCGGCGGCGAGGCCCACCGCCAGGGCGAGACGCGAGGCGGTGCGGGCAAAGGTCTTCATCGGTGGAATCTCCCCCAGGCTGGCCGAGGACTCTCGGCCAGGGGCCGGAACTGTCAATGCGTCCTTCTGCGAAGATCGCTTCCACCAGACAACGGAGGCGTGAGACCCAGGCTGAGACGCGGGGGCTGATGACGCCAGGGAGCCCCGCCAGCGCCCGGAAGGCGCCGGCGGAATGGCCCGTCGGGTTGGTGGGCTCAGCGCCCGGTCGGCACGTCCTTGAAGGCCACGTCCTTGTCCAGGCGGATGTCGCCGGGCAGGCCCAGGACGCGCTCGGCGATGATGTTGCGCAGGATCTCGTCGGTGCCGCCGGCGATGCGAAGGCCCGGGGCCATCATCAGGGAGCCATGGAACCCGCCCGACAGGGGGGCGAGGTCCGGGTCATTGATGATGCCGTACTGGTCCAGCATCTCCACCGCCTCGTTGGCCAGGTCCTGCATGAGGGTGGCCGAGACGATCTTGCCGATAGAGCTTTCCGGTCCCGGGGTCTGGCCCTTGGACAGGGCGGTCATGGTCCGGTTGCGGGCGTGGCGCAGGCCCTCGGCCTGGACGTACCAGTCGGCCAGCTTCTCGCGGACGGAGCTCTCCTGGAGCAGGGGGGCGCCATCGGAGCCGGTGGTGTCGCGGGCGGCCTCCAGGAACTGGGACCAGCCCGCCCCGGTGGCGCCGCCCACGGCCAGGCGCTCGTTCATCAGGGTGACCAGCGAAACCTTCCAGCCATCGCCCACGCCGCCCAGGCGCTGGCTGTCCTTGACCCGGACGTCGGTGAAAAAGACCTCGTTGAAGCCCGAGCCGCCAGACATCTGGTGGATCGGACGGACCTCGACGCCCGGGTCCTTCATGTCGACCCAGAACATGGTCAGGCCCTTGTGCTTGGGCAGGTTCGGGTCCGTACGGACGATGACGATGCCGAAGTCCGAGAACTGGGCGCCGGTGGTCCAGACCTTCTGGCCATTGATGATCCAGTCGCCGGACCCGTCGGGCGCCTTCTCGGCGCGGGTGCGGGCCGCCGCCACATCAGAGCCGCCGCTGGGCTCGGAGAAGAGCTGGCACCAGATCTCCTCACCGCGGATGGCGGGAGGCCCGAACCGCTCCTTGGTGGCCGGGTCGGCGAAGTTCATGACGGTGGGCACGCACATGCCCAGGCCGATCTGGAACGGGTTGGAGGGGATGGGGTAGCGCGCCTCTTCCTCACCGAAGATCACGCTGTCGATGGGCGTGCCGCCCTGGCCGCCCCACTCCTTGGGCCAGGTGATGCAGGCGAAGCCGGCGGCGGCCTTCTTGGCCTGCCAGGCCTTGGCGGCGGCGAGGTCGCCCCCGCCCTCCCCGTCATCGTTCGCGTCGCGGGTGCGCGGCGCGTTGGCCTCAAGCCAGGTCCGGACCTTCTGCCGATAGGCGGCTTCTTCAGGCGTATCGTTGAAATCCATGATCGGTTTCCTTCTCAGGCGGCCGCGTTGCGGCGTTCGAGGTGGCTGACGAGACGGTCCTTCCAGACCCGGGGGGCGCCGGCGACCAGGGAGAGCTGGCGCGAGCGGCGATAGTGCAGGTGGCAGTCTACGGCCCAGGTGAAGCCGATGCCGCCGTGCGTCTGGATGTTCTCCTTGGAGCCGAACCAGTAGGCCTCGGAGGCTGCGATCCGGGCGGCGCTGGCGGCCACCGGCAGTTCCGGGGCGTTTGTGTTGAGCGCCCAGGCCCCGTAGTAGGCGTTGGAGCGGGCCAGCTCGTTCTTGACGTACATGTCGGCCAGCTTGTGCTTGATGGCCTGGTAGCTGGCGATGGTGCGGCCAAAGGCGAAGCGCTCCAGGGCGTATTCCTTGGCCATCTCCAGGGCGCGATCAGCGCCGCCGGTCTGCTCGAAGGCCAGGAGGACGGCGGCCCGGTCCAGGACCTGCTCGACCAGGGAAAGACCCTCGCCGGCGCCGCCCAGGCGCTCGGCCGGGACCTTGTCGAAGACGAGCTTCGCCGCATCCCGCGAGGGATCCAGGGTGGAGACGGTCTGGCGCTTCACGCCGGCGGCCGAAAGGTCGACCAGGAACAGGCCCGGCTGGCCGCCCTCCTTGGCCAGGACCAGGGCGTGGGTGGCGATCCCGCCGTCGGTGACGGGGATCTTGGTTCCGGAGAGACGGCCGCCCTCGACGGTCGCGCGGATGGCGGACGCCGCAAGGGCGCCCGGGCCCTCGGAGGTGGCCAGGGCGCCGATGACGTCGCCGGCGGCGATGCCCGGCAGGACGGCGGCCTTCTGGGCCTCAGAGCCGGCGAGCATCAGGGCCTCAGCAAGCACGTAGACGGTGGAGGCAAAGGGGATGGGCGCCACGGCCCGGCCCAGCTCCTCGGCGATGACGCAGAGCTCAAGACGGCCGAGGCCCAGGCCGCCGTGCTCCTCGGGAATGGCGGCGCCCAGCCAGCCCTGGCCGGCGACGGCCTTCCAGAGGTCGGGATCCCAGGTCGCAGAAGGATCATCGATCACCTTGCGGACGCGGGTCGTCGGGCAGTTGGCCTCGAGGAAGCGCCTCGCCTCGTTCTTGAGGAACTTCTGGTCCTCGGAGAAATCGAAATTCATGGTCTCGAACGCCTCCCTGCGCCGATCCGGTGTCTGCTCAGCCGGCACCATAGTCCCGGCCACAGGTCGGCGGAAGACTGACCTCGCGTCAGGGACGGGGGCGGAGGATCAGGAAAGCCGGGCCAGGGCTGCCTGGAGCCGCTCGCGAGCCGCCTCGGCGTCGGCCAGGCGCTCGCGGTTCTCCTCCACCACCTCCTCCGGCGCCCGGGCCACGAAGTCCGGGTTGTCGAGCTTGCGGCGGGTCTGCTCGGCGGTGGCGGCGAGGGCGGCGACCTCCTTGGCCAGGCGGGCCTTCTCGGCGGCGAGGTCGATGAACTCGGCCACCGGCAGGGCCAGGGTCGCGCCCTGGACCACGAAAGGAATGGAGCCTGCCGGCGCCGTCGCCTCGACACGGACCTCATTGCTGGATTGATCACCAACAGTCCCGCTAGCCGAAAGGGTGTCAGGAGCCTCAGATATCGCAGCTGAAGCCTCAATTCGGACCTCCGAGACCCGGAGCATCTGGCCAATGACCGGGGCGTAGGCGGCGAGCACGGCGGCCTGGGCGGCGTCCGCCTCGACCACCAGCAAGGAGGGCCGGGCGCCGAGGGGCACGTTGAGTTCCGAGCGCACCGAGCGGCCCTCGGCGATGGCGGCTATGACCAGCCCCACCTCGGCGGCGGCGGCCGGATCGGGCGCCAGGGCCGAAAGGTCGGGCCAGCAGGCGGAGATCAGCAGGGGCTCTGCGCGGGCGGCGCCCAGGTCGGCGGTCTGGTCCCACAGCTCCTCGGTCAGGAAGGGCATGACCGGGTGCAGCAGCTTCAGGATGACATCCATCACCCAGGCGGCGGTGGCGCGGGTCTCGGCCTGGGCGCCGGCGTCCTCGCCATTCAAGACCGGCTTGGACAGCTCGACATACCAGTCGCAGAAGGTGTTCCAGATGAACCGGTAGAGCAGGCCCGCCGCCTCGTCGAAGCCGCAGCCGTCCAGCGCCTCCGTCACCGCCGCAGCCGTGCGCGCGGTCTCGCCGACGATCCAGCGGTTGACCGCCCCCTTGACCGTCGCCGGGTCGAAGCCCTCGGCCCGGACGCAGCCATTGACCTGGCAGAACCGCGCGGCGTTCCAAAGCTTGGTGCCGAAATTCCGATAGCCTTCGATGCGCTGGGTCGAGAGCTTGATATCCCTACCCTGCCCCGACATGGCCGTCAGGGTGAACCGCAGGGCGTCCGCCCCGTAGGTGTCGATGAGGTCCAGGGGGTCCATCACATTGCCCTTGGACTTGGACATCTTCTTGCCCGAGGCGTCGCGGACGAGGGCGTTGAAGAACACCCGCCGGAAAGGGACCTCGCCGGTGAAGTGCAGGCCCAGCATCATCATCCGGGCGACCCAGTAGAAGATGATGTCGAAGCCGGTGACCAGGGTGTGGGTCGGATAGAACCGCTTCAGATCCACGGTCGGTTCCGGCCAGCCCAGGGTCGAGAAGGGCCAGAGCCCAGAGGAGAACCAGGTGTCGAGGACGTCCTCGTCCTGGCGCAGGGCCGTCTCTGCGCCGTAATGGGCCTTTGCTGCGGCCAGGGCCTCAGCCTCCGTCTCCTCGACGAAGACGGCGCCGTCGGGCCCGTACCAGGCCGGGATCCGGTGCCCCCACCAGAGCTGGCGCGAGACGCACCAGGGCTCGATGTTCCGCATCCACTCGAAGTAGGTCTTGGACCAGGCCGCCGGCTCCAGGACGGTGTGCCCCTCCTCCACCGCAGCGATGGCCGGCTTGGCCAGGGTCGCCGCGTCCACGAACCACTGGTCGGTCAGGTAGGGCTCGACGACGACGCCGGACCGGTCGCCATGGGGCACCACGTGGCGGGTGGGATCGATGCCGCGCAGCAGCTCCAGGGCTTCGAACTCGGCCACCACCTTCTTGCGGGCGACAAAGCGGTCAAGGCCGCGATAGGCCTCGGGCGCGGCCTCGCTGATGCAGCCGAAATCATCGAGGATGTTGATCATCTCCAGGCTGTGACGCTTGCCCACCTGGAAGTCGTTGAAGTCGTGCGCCGGGGTGATCTTCACCGCCCCCGAGCCCTTCTCGGGATCGGCGTAGTCGTCGGCGACGATGGGGATCAGCCGGCCAACGATGGGCAGGCGGACCCGCTTGCCCACCAGGTGGGCGTAGCGCTCGTCCTTGGGGTTCACCGCCACGGCGGTGTCGCCCAGCATGGTCTCGGGCCGGGTGGTGGCCACGACGATCTCGCCGGAGCCGTCCTCGAGGGGATAGGCGAAGCGCCAGAAGTGGCCGTCCACCTCGCGCTGCTCGACCTCCAGGTCGGAAATGGCGGTCTGCAGGTGCGGGTCCCAGTTCACCAGCCGCTTGTCGCGGTAGAGCAGGCCCTGCTTGTGGAGGGTGACGAAGACCTTGCGGACGGCGGCGCTGAGCCCCTCGTCCAGGGTGAAGCGCTCGCGGCTCCAGTCGCACGAGGCGCCGAGGCGCCGCAGCTGGCGCGTAATGGTCCCGCCGCTCTCGGCCTTCCAGGTCCAGACGCGCTCGAGAAAGGCCTCACGGCCCATGTCGCGTCGCCCGATATTGCCCTCGGCGGCCAGCTGGCGCTCCACCACCATCTGGGTGGCGATGCCGGCGTGGTCCGTGCCCGGCAGCCAGAGGGCCGCCTTGCCGCGCATGCGCTCGAACCGGATCAGCACGTCCTGGAGCGTGTTGTTCAGGGCGTGACCGATGTGCAGCGAGCCCGTCACATTGGGCGGCGGGATGACCACGGAGAAGGGCTCGGCCGACGGATCGTCGATCGGCGAAAAGGCGCCGGAAGCGTCCCAGCGGGCATAGAGCCGGGGCTCGGCAGTCTTGGGGTCGAAGGTCTTGTCAAGCATGGCGGTTTCCGGGGCGGACCCGTAACGGAAGGGCCGTCCGCGTCAAGTCAGGCCGTCGCGTCGTTACGATTCATATCAAGCTCTCGCGCCCAAGACCTTGCCCACTTATCGCTACGGACTCCGAAGCCGGAGTGCTCGGGGTTAGCGGACCCGTCCGCCCCGTGCGATCCGCTCAATCTCCGCCTGGACCTGAGAGTCGACAATGGCGGGCAGGTGAGCATCCAGCCACTGCTTGAGCAGAGGGCGCAACAACTCCCTGACCACATCTTCGAGAGTCCGAAGGTCATGCGGCATGAGAAGAGTGGCTGACAGCTGGCCAAAGGCGGCGGCGGCGGCGGCGGCGGTCGGATCGGAGACGAGCGCAGGCTCGATGTTTTCGGCCAGGTCCACGCGATCAGTCAGGTCAAGAACGTCTTCTTGTACGACCGGTTCCGAGACGGGTTCAGGGGTGACCTCGGGCTCGGGCTCGGGCTCGGGCGGGATCGGCGCAGGCGCTTCGTCCTCGGCATCCTCATCCAACTCAGGCTCAAGCTGGGACGCGGGCGGGAAGTCGCCGTCTTCATTGATCGGCTCTGACTGCTCGAGGTCGTCTTCAGAAATGATGCGACGAATGGAGGCGAGGATTTCCTCCATTGTCGGTTCTTGTTTCGGCTCGTCGGACATCCGCCACCGCGATTCGGGAAAAGTGCAGCCTCAGATTTGAAGTTAGGCGCATAGGTCTTAACAGACAATTCACCGTGGCGACGCCCCGGCCACAAGCCCAAAGTTAATCGACTCCCTTGGGCCGCGACATCGGAGGGACGCAACCTCCGCCGAGAAGGGTCTACCTGCCGGGTGTCAACGCTGCGTCACGATCCCCGCCGACCGGCGGGGGAAGGGGGACGGGGCGATCCGGTATAACCGCCGGCTTCGGGACCAGGGCGCCATCCAACCCGGAGACCGGAACCTCCCAGGGGACCCAACCCCAGGTGACCCGTAAGCTCTTGAAATTGGCGGCGGGATCGTAACGCGGAATCTCGGGGACAAGATAGCCTGCCTGTAGACGTCCGACCTGGCCCAGCACGCCGGCGGCTGCGACATACTCGTCCCGGCGGGCGCTGATCTGCGCCAGTTCTGCGGCCCTCAGCTCCTGCTCGGCGTTGAGGACATCGATGGTCGTACGCAGCCCCACCCTCTGCTCCTGGACGACGCCCTCGGCAGCGATCCGGGCAGCCCGGACCTGCTTGTCTGTCGCCTCTATGTTGCTGCGAGCGGCCTGCAGCGCGCTCCAGGACTGGGTGATGGCCTGGCGCACCGTCCGGCGGGCGTTCTCCACACCGAGGCGGTCGACAGTGTTACGCTCTGACGCCGCACGCACCCTCGACAGCGTCTGGCCGCCGGAAAAGATCGGAATGGTGACGACCGCCGAGCCGGACAAGGCGCGGGAGTAAGCGTCGGTATGGAGAGGGTTAACAAGACCGCTGTAGCCGAGCTGTCCCTGAAGCGCGACGGTGGGCATCTGCTCGGCTCGGGCGCCCGCCACCCGGGCGCGGCTGGCCTGCTCGGCATACTCGGCTGAGCGCACCACAGGGCTGCCGCTCTCCGCCAGATCCCAAGCCTGCTCGATGGAGCCCGGCATTAGGTGGCTGAGCGGAGGCTCAGGCGCCAGGTCGGCAGGCGATTGGCCGACAACAGCCTCGTAGGAGGCCCGAGAGGTGGCTAGCGTCGCCTGGGCGGAGTTGAGCAGGGCGACCGCGGCCGCGAGCCGCGCCTCGGACTGTGCGACATCGGTTCGGGTGATCTCGCCCACCTCGAACCTCGCGCGGGACTCATCGAGTTGGCGCTGCAGGACCGCGACGTTGGTCTGGCGGATCCTAAGGGCCTCCTGGTCGCGCCTGACGTCGACATAAGACTGGATAACCTGGCCAAGCACCTGAGCCTCAACCCGGCGCAGGCCCTCTCGCCCGGACAGACTGTCGGCCTCTGCAGCCGAAACGGCGGACGCAACCCGACCCCCGCTGTAGACCGGCTGAGTCAGGGACAGAACTGCGGAACCGGAATTGCTCTCAACATCCACAAGCGGGCGGGTCCCCGGGACGGTCGTCTCGGACCAGGTGGCGCGACCACTGACGGACAGGGTGGGCCGATAGCCCGCCCGGGCCTGATACCAATTCTCATCCAGAGCGCGGAGCTGCGCCCGCTGGGCCTGAAGGGTTGGGTTGGAGGCGTAGGCCATGGCGATGGCCTCCGCAAGAGTCTCGGCGGCAACCGGCGACACGGAAAGCGAGAGTGCGGCCAGAGAACCCGCAGCAAGCCAGCGGCTGCGTTCACGCTTGATCATCTCTCATCCTCAAGTACCAGACGCACAGACATCCGCCTATATGACCGGGGTTTTCTCCTGAGGCCAGTGGACCTGACCTTAAGGTTTTTTCACACGCACCTGACGATCCGGTTTCGAACGGGTACGGCGGGTCAAGGGGCCGAGGGTTCAGAACACGAAACCGGTCTGAGGCTCCAGACCCGGCAGGAAGGCGGGCGCGGAGTCGAAACCGTTCCGTCTGCCGACGCCCTCACCCGTCTTGACGTAGACGACCGCCCGTCCGGTTGGACCCTGTCGCTCGATGATCACGGCCCTGCCGCCAAGGCTCAGAACCTCAAGCCATGCATCCGGGATCCGGGCCACAGCGCCCTCGCTCACCAGGAGATCAAAGGGCCCCTGAGGGGGTCGGGCAAGCGAGGCGTCGTCAAACCGGGTGACCGAAACTCCGCAGGCCTCAAGCAGCATGGCCGCGTAGGGCGCCGCGATAGCCAAGGCCGTCTCGCCGTCGGCCGGCATAGCCAGTTGAATAAGCTTTGCAACGTCTCGCGGCCTCAGGAGCCGGCGTCCCGGCGCATACTCCGGTTCCGTATCTGCGTACGCAAGATAGGCCCGATCGGAAGGAAGAAGCTTCTCCCTTGGTATCCGGCGCATGGCGTCCTGAATTCGAAGGTCGGTCACGTCGGCAGTCCGGACCTGGCTCTCCACCATGTTCAGGCGGGCTGAAGTGGTTTCATCCATAACGTCTCCGGTCGGCGAGAGGGAGGGGCGGCTTTGGCAGCATCCACGACACTCTTCAGCTTATAGGGCTCTGAGAGCCACCAACGCAATGCGGGCCGCCTCGGACATTGCCCCCACCCTCGCCTTCTGGTAGCGGTCCCTAGGTCGGCGCGGACCGGCGCGGCCTGATGGCGGAGTGGTGACGCAGCGGACTGCAAATCCGTGCACCCCGGTTCGATTCCGGGTCAGGCCTCCAAAACCCTCCCTTGCAACTCCGCTTTCGCAGGTTTCCGCCTGATCGCGAAGTTGACAGGAGCGCTTCCCGGGGGGGCGCAGAGTTCAAGGGGACTGGCTGACCGCCCTGCGTTTACAGATGATTAACCCCGCCCAACAGATGCTTATTTGAGTTTTTGCAGGACTTCGATTAAACGCCGATTCGAGAAACCTTATCGATCGCGGACCAGAATTTCGGCCTCGCTGCAGGTTCCCTTGGGTCGAAGCAAGGTAACTCTCGCAATCCGGGCCTCCAAGTGGCGAGGGAAGAACAGAGCCATGCGGCAAGCGAGCGTCGAGAACCATGTACGCAATCTCGCCGGGCTCGAGAGGACAGCGTCTACGAATCGCGTTCTCAATCTCGTCGCCATAGCAAACGCCCACAGAGGTGAACCAGAGTATCACGCCCAGCCCTTCTTCAAGACGCCGATCCTGAACGAGTGCATAGTCCTCAAGCACTGGGTGAGGCCGGATGAGCGTTTTGTTTTCGACGATGACCGGCGAAACTCAACAAAGATCATTCTACCTTTTGAACGTACGGACCTGCGCCTCGGAGGCCGGTCCTTCTTTGTTGGTCAAAGAGGGTGGCGCGAGATTGCGAGAGACAATGGGGGTGATGGGACCAGTATTGAGCGCGATATTCGCGTCATGTCGGCGCTGGACGATATCCCATCACTAGATCCCTTCCTCTTGAGGGAGCACCTTGACCGGATCGGAATTCAGGTAGCCCCATGCTACTTCGCAATTTCGGAGGCCGATCTTGTCAGAATGCAGGATTTTGTCTCAAAAGAGATTCGCGAGTTAATTAGCTTAACTTTTGAGAACACTGGGAGTAAGTTGGTATACTCCAATAAGATGGTCAATTTTTTGCTATCTACCGAGATCAATGAGCATTTAGAGCCACTCAGGATTGCTCTCAGGTTAGATGGGTCAGATTATAAAGAAGGTGTATTTAATTGGAAGGGATTTCTTTACTACAAGTGGGTATTTAGAGAGATCTCGCCGAGCTTGGGGGATGTTAAAGGTCAGATACGACGGCTACGTATTTCAGGCCGTAGGGACAGAGACGTTGTGGCCTATATTGAGGGGGCTCAGGGACGGCTTATTGACTCGCTTGAGGTGAATCGCCTTGAGATTGCCGGGGCTCTCGACGTTTACGATCGCGCCTTCGCGGACCTGACCAAGAACGGCAAGCCGCTCGCCTTCCGGAACTTTCTTCTGCAGGCGCCGAAAATGTTCCACTCGCTCGGCGAAAGAATCGGGATGATCTCCCACATCACCAGTTTCTGGAAATATCGCTTCCCCGACGCCCGCTCCCTCGATGCGCCTATCAACGAAGTTTTCGAGATTCTCACGGATTTCGAGCGGAGTATGACGACAGTCGACTGAGAAGGCTCAACCGCGATGAATTGGTTCGCCGGAGTCCTGACCCAAAGTGTCGGTATGCTCTTGGGGCTGTGTCTCGCCCTGATTGTTTTTGGGCTGCTCATCTATGACCTAACACAACAAAAGCACTCAGTGCTTAGGAATTTTCCTATTATTGGTCACTTCCGCTACTGGCTCGAGCAGCTGGGGGAGTACTTCCGGCAGTATTTCTTTGCAAACGACCGCGAGGAAATGCCTTTCAACAGGGCGACTCGGGCCTGGGTCTACCGCGAAGCGAAGAACGAGGGAGGCGCGGTTGGCTTCGGGTCGACAAATGATCGCCGCGAGCCGGGAACACTGCTGTTCGTGAACCATCCTTTCCCTGTGCTCGAAGAAGACCGCCTACCAACTCCACCTCTGATGATCGGCGAAGGCGCTTGCGAAAATCCCTTCCTGGCCCGGTCCGTGGTCAACATATCCGGCATGAGCTTCGGCGCGATCTCCAGACCCGCGATCCAGGCCCTCTCCCGAGGTGCGGGAGAAGCCGGTTGCTGGATGGACACCGGAGAGGGCGGGCTTTCGCCCTACCATCTCGAAGGGAATTGCGACCTGATCATGCAGGTCGGGACGGCAAGATACGGCCTTCGCAATCCAGATGGGTCTTTCGCTCCGGAAAAGGCCCAGGAGATCGCGCGCTTTGTGAAGGCGTTCGAGATCAAGCTCAGCCAGGGCGCCAAGCCCGGTAAGGGCGGGGTTCTTCCCGGTGCGAAGGTCACGGCGGAGATCGCCCGGATCCGGGGCATTCCGGAGGGTGAGGATTCCATCAGCCCAAACCGGCATCCCGACATCGCCAACATCGACCAACTCCTCGACCGGATCTGCAGCCTGAGGGACCTTACCGGCCGGCCCGTGGGCGTGAAGACCGCCCTCGGCGACGAAAGCTTCATGACACTGCTCTGCGAGGCCGTCCTGCGAAGGGGCGCCCAGGATGCGCCAGACTTCCTGACCATCGATGGAGGCGAGGGCGGCACGGGAGCGGCGCCCCAAACTCTCATGGATCATATGAGCCTGCCCATCGCCGAAGCCCTTCCCATGGCCGTGGACGCCCTTCGCGATTCTGGCCTCAAGGACCGGGTCCGGGTCATCGCCTCTGGGAAGCTGGTGACGCCCGCCCGTGCAGCCTGGGCCCTTTGCACCGGAGCGGATTTCGTGCACTCCGCGCGAGGTTTCATGTTCGCCATCGGCTGTATCCAGGCCATGCGATGTCACACGAACACCTGCCCGACAGGTGTGGCGACCCACAACCGGCGGCTTCAGAGGGGCCTGGTCGTCGAGGATAAGGCCGCGCGGGTGGTCAACTATGTGCGGAGCCTCAACCGCGAGATCGACATGATCGCACACTCCTGTGGTTGCCGGCATGCCCGGGAGCTGGGGCGGCGACACGTCAGGATCGTCGAAACGGCGGGACGCAGTATCCCCTTGGACGTTCTTCATCCCGGAGCCTGAGTCATGTTGAGAGAAGTCGACCGCCTGTTGGTGGCGACCCCTGACTTAGAGCAGGCCGCCACCGCCTGGCGCAGCATCCTGGGGGCGGAGGAGGTGCTCCGCGAAAGAGCGACCTCACTCGCAGCAGTCCGCCGGGTCATCAGGGTCGGACGATCTGATATTGAGTTCCTGGAGCCGGATGGCGCCGGCCCCGTCGCAGAGGCCCTCTCACGCCGCGGGCGCGCCCATGTTTTCGCCGCTGGTGCGAGCGCATCTGACCCAGACGCAGTTGCAAAGACGGCGAAGGCCGCAGGCGCCAAGGTGGAAGCGGACGGGGCCCGCCACCTTGTCACACTTCAGATTGAAGGGGCGCCGATCCGTTTTGTGATCTCGCCGGAGGAAGAGCGCGCGCCGGCCGGTCGCCTCGACTTCCTCTACGAGGCGACAGTCCTCGCGGCCGATCAGGCCGGCGCCGTGGCCAAGATCCGCGATGCCTTCGGTCTGGACGAGACGGTCTTCACAACCATCACCTCCGAGATGTTCGGCTACACAGGGGTCCTGACCCTGTTCCGGGCCGGCCAGCTTCACCGGTTCGAGGTGATCACACCCATAGAGCGGGATAAGACCATGGGACGCTACCACGCCCGGGAAGGCGCCTGCTTCTACATGGGCTTCGCCGAGGCGCCCGATCTGATCGACATCGAGAAGAGGATCGCTCCTGGCGGGCTGACGATCGACCGGCCTGAGGGGCGCCGTGACGACCAGTCCCCGGACCAGATCTGGATCCACCCTCCGACCCTTGGTGGGGTCATGCTGGGCGTTTCCCGCCCGACCATGGCATGGATGTGGTCGGGTCATCCGGAACGCGTGGCGGCCCTTTAAGGACGGGTCGATCGCGTTGACTTCTCAGGCGTCCGGGTCGCTGAATGGCGAAGGCCACCGAGGGGGAGGACGACATGACCGACTGGAAGATCGCTGACGTCTGGGAGGCAATCGCCGGCAAGACCCCCAACCGTCCGGCCCTGATCCAGGGACACCGGGTCATTACGTGGGGGCGGTTCGATGCTCGGGCCGACGCCTTGGCCGCCTGTCTCGTCGCGGGAGGCGTCAGCGCCGAGGCCAAGGTCGCCGCCTACCTGTTCAATGGCCCGGAATACCTGGAGGTCTACTTCGCGGCCTTCAAGGCGGGCCTGGCCCCGATCAACACCAACTACCGTTATGGCGGCGAGGAACTGGTCTACCTCTTCGACAACGCCGACGCCGAGGTCGTGGTCTTCCACGCAGGATTTACGGCGACGCTGGAGGCGATTCGGTCTCGCCTGACCAAGGTCAAGCTGTGGATCGCCGTCGCCGAGCCCGGGCATCCTGCGCCCGCCTGGGCGATGGACTACGAGGCCGCGGTCTCCACCGCGCCCGCCACACGCCCCGTCAAGGCGCCCTGGGGCCGCTCGGGGGACAACCTCCTCCTGCTCTACACCGGCGGCACGACCGGAATGCCCAAGGGCGTCATGTGGCGCCAGGACGACCTGTTCAATGTCCTCGGCGCCGGCGGCCAGGCGGCGCGAGGCGTGGAGCCAATCGCCAGCGTCCAGGAGGCTGCGGAGCGGCTTGACCCCGCAGGACCGCGCCCGCCGGTGACACTGGTATGCTGCCCCCTCATGCACGGAACCGGACAGTTTTCGGCCTTCATTACACTTAGCCAGGGCGGCGGCGTAGCCACCCTGCCCTCCAGGGGCTTCAACGCCGTGGAGCTCTGGGACGAGGCGGAGCGTCTGCAGGCCGATGGGGTGGTGATCGTCGGCCTCGCCTTTTCGACCCCCATGCTGGAGGCTCTCGAGGCGCACCCGGGCCGGTGGGACTTATCGAACGTCCGGTCGATCAGTTCGTCAGGCTCCATGTGGAGCCAGGAGAACAAGAGGGGCCTGCTCTCTCACTGCAAGAACGCCACGATCTACGACTCTTTCGGCTCTTCCGAGGCGGTCGGGCTCGGCGCCTCATCCTCGACCCCGGGCGCTGAGGCGGCCACCGCCGCCTTTGTCCTGGGCCCCACCTGCGCGGTCTTCACCGAGGATGGCCGCCGGGTTGCCCCCGGTTCCGGTGAGCGCGGCCTGGTGGCGGTGAGCGGCTTCCTGCCGATGGGCTATTACAAGGACCCCGAGAAGAGCGCCAAGACCTTCCTGACCTTCGAAGGCCAGCGCTGGTCGGTTCCGGGCGACTGGGCCGAGGTCAACGAGGACGGTACGCTCAAACTTCTCGGGCGAGGCTCGCAATGCATCAACACCGGCGGAGAGAAGGTCTTCCCCGAGGAGGTCGAGGAGGCTCTCAAGACCCATCCGAACGTTCGTGACGCTGTCGTGGTAGGGGTTCCCGACGCCCGGTTCGGCGAGCGCATCTGCGCGGTCGTGGAGCCGGACGGCGTCAGAGATCTGGAACTGAATGATCTGTCGGCGCATGTGCGGGAGCGCCTCGCCGCCTACAAGGCGCCGCGGGAGCTCGTTGTGGTGGACAGCATCGGCCGGGCCCCTAATGGCAAGGTGGACTACAAGGCCTCACGGATTAGGGCCCTGAAGGCGCTGGGCCTTGAAGGCTGACTCTCTCGTCAACGATGCAGGGTTCTTTGCCGCCCCCGGGGTCGATTGGTGGCTCCTGAGGCCGATGGAAGACCCCGTCAGGTTGCTGCTCACCGCAGGGACGGCCTTGGGAAACCCTTGATCGCCCAGGCCTTCAATCCTGGTCTCGAAATTCCGGACTCTGCGCCTTTGCCCCGATCTTGGGTTAGGGTGTCCCGCCAAAGGGTTAAGGCTTTCGACTTACCGTGGAGTCCGTGATGCGCATCCTTCTCTGGCTTTGCCTGGGCCTCGCCATCCAGGCCGCAGCCACCGGCACGGGCTGGGCCTCGCCGGAAGCCGAGGTTACAAGACTTTCGACAGATCGAAGATTCATGATCGCTCAGTCGATCCTGCGGTCGGAACACGACCGGACAGTCTCAGACATTATCCGGTTCACTCAGATACCGGCTCCACCCTTCGGAGAGGGACCGCGAGCGGAGGCCGTCCGGAAAGACTTCCGGGCGCTGGGCCTAGTGGATGTTACAATCGACTCCGAGGGGAATGTGACAGGGGTACGCCCCGGTCGCCGCGCAGGTGGAAAGGGGCCCTTCGTTGCTGTGGCGGCCCACCTGGATACGGTGTTCCCGGCTGGGACCGACCTTACAGTCAAACGGGACGGCTGGCGCCTTTCGGCGCCTGGGGTCGGGGACAACTCGCGGTCTGTCGCCACCCTCCTGGCCTGGATCCGCGCCTTGGACGCTGCGAACCTTACAACCGAGGCGGATCTCCTGTTCGTCGGCAATGTGGGAGAGGAGGGCGCTGGCGACCTGCGAGGCGTGAAGCACCTCTTCCGGAAAGGCCCCTACGCTGGGCGTATCTCCGCCTTTTTCTCCGTCGATGGGTCCGATCCTTCAGGAATTGTGACGGGCGGGGTCGGTTCCAAACGTTATAGGGTGACGTTCACAGGACCGGGTGGGCATAGCTATGGGGCTTTTGGCATCGTGAACCCGATGGCGGCCATGGCAGGTGCCGTGACTGGCCTTTACGCTCTGAACCCGCCGACCGAGCCGAAGACGACCTTTTCCGCCAGCGTCGTGGGCGGCGGGACCTCCGTCAATTCGATTCCCGCCAATGTCTCTCTTGAGGTCGACCTGAGATCTGAGAGTCCGGACGCCCTCGCCGAGCTTGACCGCAGCTTCCAGGCGATAGTCGCAAATGCGGTCGCAACCGAGAATGCAGCCCGCTCCACCGCATATGGATCGGTAGCCGCCGATTTCGGGATCATTGGGGAGAGGCCGGCGGGCAGAACGCCTTCAGAAAGCTCGATCGTCCGGATGACTCGAAGCGCCATCATGGCCCAGGGCTTCACCGCCGATGAAGAAACCTCGTCCACGGACTCCAATATCCCAATGAGCCTCGGGATCCCGGCGGTGACCATCGGCGCTGGCGGGAGGGGGGGGCGAGCCCATGCCCCCGACGAGTGGATCGATGTCGAACCTAACGAGATGGTGCGGGGCATGTCCGCCGGCCTGCTCGCCATCCTCGCCCAGGCGGGGGTTCAGGCTCAGAGCCCAAGCACCAGCCGCGCCATAATGTCGCGCTGAATCTCGTTGGACCCGCCATAGATCGAACTCGCGCGATTGTTGAGATAGCGGGCCATGCAGGTCAGGCCATGCTCCGGACCGACGAAATCCTGCCCGGCGTCCGGGGCCCTTGCCGCCATCTGGTCCACACGCGCGTATGCGGCAAGGCCCTCGATGGCAAGCTCGTCAAGCTTCTGGATGGCCTCTGTGCCCTGCGTCTTCAACATGGACGACGCCGGGCCGGGGTTCCGCCCGGAGGCAAGTTCGGCGAGAACACGGTGCTCCGTCATCTCTACAGCATCCAGGACGACCCCCATGGCGGAAAGCTTCGACCGAAACCCTGGGTCGTCGATCAGGGCGCCGCCCGCGTCGCTCCGCTCCGTCTTGGCGAGCACCTTGAGACGCTCATAGCTGACCTTAAGCCCCGCCGCCGAGCCGCCGCCTCGCTCGAACTCCAGTAGATACTTGGCGACGGTCCAGCCCTCGTTTTCCTGTCCGACCCGTCCCGAAACAGGGACGACGACATTGTCAAAGTAGACCTGGTTCACCTCGTGCTCGCCTGCGAGGGTGATTATCGGCCGGACTGAGACTCCGGGGGTATCCATGTTGAGAAGCAAAAAGGTGATCCCCGCCTGCGCCTTCCCCTCTGTCCGGGTCCGCACGAGGCAGAACATCCGGTTGGCCCAATGCGCGTGGGTGGTCCAGATCTTCGATCCGTTAAGGACATAGTGGTCGCCGTCAAGCTCTGCCCTGAGCTGAAGGGCGGCGAGATCAGACCCTGCGCCAGGCTCCGAATAACCCTGACACCAGTAGTCCTCACCTGAAAGAATTCGGGGCAGGTAGTACGCCTGCTGGGCTTGTGTCCCGTAACCCATGATCACCGGCCCAACCATCTTCAGGCCCATGGGCGCTAAGCTCGGGGCTCCGGCGCGCGCCGACTCCGCTGCAAAGATATAGCGCTGCATCTCGGTCCATCCGGTACCGCCGTAACGCACCGGCCAGGCTGGGGCGACCCAACCCCGGGCGTGCAGTATCTTCTGCCAGGCAAGGCTGTAGGTTTTGTCGATGAAGACGCTGGTGGCCCGGCGTCCCGCCTGTCTCAGCTCGGGGGTGAGCTGCTCGTCCAGGAATGCACGGACGTCCTCGCGAAAGGCGAGGTCTTCAGAGGAGAGATCGAGTCGCATGGGCCCCCTCAGGCTGATACGGGCGGATTGGCTGTACGGCGAGCCGGGAAATCAAGCTCGAAGGCGAGCTAGACAACCCGCTTGAGCTCCTGCTTGACCCTTTCGGCAAGGGTCTTGATATCGATGGGCTTGGCGAGGAAGGACACATTAGTTTCGCCCTCAAGGAGGTTCGAAAACTCCGCCTCGGCGTACCCCGAGATGAACATGACGGGAGCGCCCGCCAGATAGTCCCGGGCGGCGCGGAGGAGCTCTGTTCCCTGCATGCCCGGCATCACCACGTCGGAAATCATCAAGTCGATCTCTCCCGCGTGCGCCCGAGCGAGATCGAGGGCCTCCTCGCCGCTGGCGGCCTCAATCACCTCGTAGCCCCTTGCGCGGAGGAGCTTGGCGGCCACGCTGCGAACGGCGTCCTCGTCTTCCACAAAGAGGATGCGGCCTGCCCCAGAGAGATCCCTTGCGGCGGGGCGGCTGGGCCTCAGCGGCGGCGGAACGATCGTCGCGGGGACATGGACCGGCAGGAAGATTCGAAAAGCAGCGCCGTGACCCTGGCGGGAGTCCACTGAAATCCAGCCCTCGGACTGCTTGACGATCCCATAGACTGTGGCGAGGCCGAGGCCAGTCCCCTCTCCCACCGGCTTGGTGGTGAAGAAGGGATCGAAGATCTTGTCAAGAACATCAGGCGGAATGCCCGAACCATCATCGGCCACCTCAATCAGGGCCTGCTCGCCATTGGGAGCGGGGAATCCGAGCGCCTGCGCCTCCATCGCGCTGACTCGAGCAGCCCGGATGCAAACTGTGGAGCCGCCGTGGGAGCGTATGGCGTCGCGGGCGTTGACGACGAGGTTCATGACGGCGGTTTCAAGCTGTCCGCGGTCGGCCCTGACAATCGGCAGATTTCGGCCATACTCGGTCGCCAGTGCGATATCCTCCGGGAGAACACGCCGCAGGAGCACCTCGAACTCTGAAATCAGTTCCCCAAGATCCAGGCTCTCACGCTGGACTGTCTGTTTCCGGGAGAAGGCAAGAAGCTTGCGAACAAGCTCCGCTGCGCGGGTAGACGTCTGGCGTATCTGATTGAGGCCTTCATAGGATGGATCGCCGACGGGATGACGCTGGGCGAGCTCATCCAATTGCATGAAGATGGCCATCAGAAGGTTGTTGAAGTCATGAGCTACGCCGCCGGCAAGTTGGCCGATCGCCTGCATCTTCTGGCTCTGGGATAGTTGCAGCTCGATTTGCTTCTGCTCGGAAACGTCGATGAGGAAGGCCAACCATCGCTCGCCAGCCGGAGACAGATACAGGTGGACGATCCGAGCCGGATCCGCGGCAAGCCTCATCTCGACCGCCTCAAGGTTCGAGCGTCCAGAATCGAGCCGCTGCCGGGCTTCAGCGAGAGAGACAGCGTCGAAGAGCTCGTCGAACCGGCGCCCGACATCCTGAACCGCCGTGATCGCGGTGAGCGCAGGATTGGCCTCGATGATCTCCGCACTGAAGGGGTCGCCTTCACCCAATAGCGCTGCGCCGAAAGGTGCGGCGACAGAGAAGGGGTCGAGGGCGTCCGGCGTGCGGGCGTTCGAGGAGTCCGAACCTGTGCCTAAAGGGTGACCGTCGGACGACGTGACGGGGTCGGCCTGCGAATTCAGGGGCAGCCGGATTAGGAAACTGTGAGGCCCCAAGGTGGTGATGACGGCGGAGCGCACCTGGCTGCCGGCGACAAGCATCGCCCGTCCTATACGCCCACGACGCGCATCCTTTATCGCCACAAACAAACCAGGCGCCGACGCCGACGCCCTCGGGAGGCGATTCATCGGACCCATCAGCTCAAGCCAGGCCGAGTTGGCGTACCGAATGCGTCCCTCCACCGCCGCTATCGCTGCGGGCTCTTCCAGAGCGGAGAGGAATTGACCCTCGTTGTAAGGAAAGTCCGTCGCGGGGCGACGACGATTCCTGAACATGAGAAATCCAAGTGCGACAAAGCCTGTGAGCCCGGCCAAAAGCAGAACCCCCGCCGCTGTCTCCGGGCCAGACTTGAAGACCATCCAGGCGGACAGGATCACGACGGAGCCGAAGATGGCCAGGACAAGGATGTCCACGCCGTCGATCCGAGTCGTCTGCCTTCTCCGGTCGTCCATGTTTCCAACTCCCGTTTCCCCGGCCGGGTCAGCTGACGACATCCTTGATGGAACTTCGAAAGCCGCCTTAATCCGGTGAGGTCGAGACTTCCCCGTCACCGTGCTGCTGAGAATCGGCGGCGGCCAGCAAGAACGAATCCAATCACCTTGGCTACAGCTTCATACTGAGCGATCGGAATCTGTTCGTCGATATCAACGGCTGCATAGAGGGCTCGGGCGAGCGGCGGATCCTCAACCACCGGCACGCCCGCCTCCTCGGCGACAGCACGGATCTTGAGAGCGATGTTGTCAACGCCTTTTGCAACGCAGGTCGGCGCGCCAGCAGCACCCTCCTCGTAGGAGAGTGCGACCGCATAGTGGGTCGGGTTCATGATGACAACCGTCGCGTTAGGAACTGACGCCATCATACGTTGGCGCGACCGCTGCATCCGGATATTCCTCTGCTGCGCCTTGATAAAGGGATCACCGTCGGACTGCTTAAACTCTTCTTTGACTTCCTCTCGCGTCATTCGCTGACGGGTAAAGAAGCGTTGTCGTTGTATCAACCAGTCGATTGCAGCGATCGCTAAGGAAAAGCCGGCCACTTGTACGGCCAGAGTCTTCAGAATCTCTAAGGACAGCGGCATCAGGTTGACAACGTCGACAGAGGGAAGCTGCGGAAGTTGGTTCCAGTGCGGACGTAGAACGAAGAAGCAGATTGCTGCGACGCAGGCCAGTTTCAGGAGGGACTTGACGAACTGGATCAGCGCGTCCGCCCCGAACAATCGGCGGAAGCCCTGGATCGGCGAAAGCTTTGAGGGCTTGAACGTCAGCATGGACGGCGCCCACATCAGTCCGGTTTGAAGCACATGCCCCAATACGCCCGCCACAATGGCGGCGCCTGCTACAGCGAAAAGGAGGGGCGACATCGACCCGGCGAGGTCCCAGCCCAGTGCTGTGACGCCCGCAGGAGAGATATCCATACCGTCAGGATTCTCAAGAAAGGGCGTCAGGTCCACAATCAGCTGGCGGCTGAACAGGCCCCCTGCAAAAGCCAGCACCGCGGCGATCGCCGCGAAGACCGCGACCTGAGGCAGATCCGGAGTCTTTGGGACATCACCTTCCTCTCGGGCCTTATCGAGTTTCTGGGCTGTCGGCTCTTCTGTTTTCGAGGCTGAGTCTTTGTCCTCAGCCACCACCGACCCCCGAGAAGCTCTTCAGAAGGCCGCCGTAGCCATTGACCCAGACCATGCCGATCATGCCGAGGCTGAGTGAGAGGATCGCGAGGGACAGCAGAACCATCAGGGGGGAGGCGACGAAGAAAACCTGGAACTGCGGCATGATCCGGGCTGCCAAACCCAGGGCCACATTAAAGACCAGCGCAAGAACGAGCACAGGTGCGCTCAATTGAATACCCATTCGGAAGGCATCGGAGAGTGTTCTGATCGCGAGCTGTCCCGAGTCATTGATTGAGGCCGAGACGCCAAAGGGAAATATATTATATGAGTTAACCATCGCACCTAGAAACAAATGATGTAAATTTGTCGAGAAAATGAGAATCAATCCAATAAGACCCAAAAATGTTCCGAGCGTTGTCGAAGAATCTATAATTCCCGGCGCTGATGTCTGGGCAAATGACAATGTAGACTGAATTGAGATCACTTCACCTGCTACGGCAAGGGCAGACATGAAAATTCTCATGACGGCGCCGATCATAATCCCAATGAAGACCTCGCGGACCACTTGCAGAGCCATGTCACCGAGTTCGACCGGTAGGGGCGGGAGGACAGGCATGACGACAGGGGTCAGCGTGAGGGTCAGGACAAGTGCGAAGGAGAGCCGTATCCGGGCAGGAACGGCTTGCTCGCCGACCACCGGCATAGTCATGACCATCGCCGCAAGACGCGAAAAGACCATGGCGCCTGCATAGACCTGCTGTACGGAGGCGTAGGGCTCCACGGTGACTACATCGCCGAGATACGGGCGACGATCTCTGTCATGAACCCGGCCATTAGAGCGCCCATAAGCGGCAGGAAAACAAGAAGGGAGATGAACACCGCAACGATCTTGGGCGCAAAGACTAAGGTCGCCTCCTGGATCTGCGTCAGGGCCTGGAAAAGACCGATCACCACCCCGACGACAAGTCCGACGATAAGCATAGGGGCCGACAACTGAATGGTCAGCCAAAGCGCATTTCGACCGATATCGAGGACTTCCGCGCCGTTCATGATGTCAACTCCTTGCGACCCGATCAGATCGGCATCCGCATGATTTCCTGGTAGGCGCTGATCACCTGGTCACGTACGGCAAGCACCGCATCAAGACTGGTCTCGGCAGCTGAGACTGCGGTGGCGACGTCGATGATCTGGACCTTGCCCTGAGCGTGGGCGAGAATCTGTTGTTCAGCAGCTTTCGAGGACCCAATAGCACTATCAACCGCTGTGCGGACCATCGCGCTAAAGTCTGCGCCACCGGCGGCGGCGGCCCCTTCGGAACCCAGTCCGCCCACGCCCTTCTGGGCTGCGGCATAGGCTTTGGCGACGCTGAGAGCGGTGATCATTCAGCTTCTCCCGACTTACTTGCGAATGATATCCAGAGCCCGGAGCTCCATGGCTCGCGCAGTCTCAATGACAGTAAGATTAGCCTCGTAGGCCCGTTGCGCCGCCTTCATGTCGAGCGACTCGATCAAGGTGTTGACGTTCGGCAACTTGACGTAGCCTTCTTCGTCCGCCGAAGGGTGCCCCGGATCATACTCAAGCTTGAAGTCACTCCGGTCGGGCGTCACCCGGACCATCTTGACCCCTTGGCCGGCGTCCGTCTTCACGGGCTCAAAGACGGGCACCTGTCGTCTGTAGGGGTCCCCGCCAGGGGTTCGTGATGTCGAATTCGCATTGGCGATGTTTTCAGCGATGATCCGCATGCGAGCCTGCTCTGCGCGCAGGGCTGTCGCGGCTATGGCCTGAGCGGAGTTTGACGGGGGTCGCACATCAGCCATTCAGCGCGCTCCTACCTTCCAGGCGCGCGAGTCGCCGCGCGGATCATGGTCATGGACTTCTGGTAGAAGCCGATAGCGGCTTCATAGTTCACCCGGGAGTCCGCCATCCGGAGCATCTGATCTTCAAGGGAGATCTGATTGCCATCCAGCGTGGTCTCGAAATCCGCCTTTCGCTCGGCGCGGAAGCCCCGGGCAGCCGTTATCGCCTCCGAGTCCTGCACCGCCTGGTGGGCGGGGTGGGTGACCCGCAAGACCGTTGGGACCTCGCTTCCAGGATCCACCCCCGACCTGCGCGCCGAACCCGCGCCCTGGAATCTGAAGGGCGCTAAATCCCTCGGGCGGTAACCGGGAGTGCTCGAGTTGGCCACGTTTTCCGCTCCGATGCGCTGGCGCTCGGCGAAATAGCTCATCCGACTGCGGAGCATAGAGAGAAGCGGGATGGAGGTGATGTCCATATGGAGTGAGGTAAACAAACAGGGTTAATCGACCGTTAACATCCTGAGGGCAACCTGTGGCCATGGATATGATCACCTTCGCCCGAGCGACCTTCGCCCTGTTGTTCACACTGGGGCTCATTGGCATCGCCGCTGTCCTCTTGCGTCGCTATGGGCCCGGCGGGGTCCTCAGATTCTCTTCGGGGAGTCGGGATCGCCGCATGAAAGTGGTCGACACATTGATCCTTGATCCGGCTCGACGCCTTGTTCTGATCGAATGCGACGGAGAGTCGCGACTTCTCATGCTGGGCGAGGGTCGCGAGCTCGCGCCTCCCGCTAAGCGTACGGACCCGCTCTGATGGCCCTTTCAAAACAGACACCCACCGAGGGAAAACAGACACCCACCGAGGGCTCGGGCTTCGCTGCAGATCTCCGGCGCGCGGCCAAGCTGGCCCTTCTAGCGGGCGCGTTCGGGCTTCTGCTGCCGGTGGCCGCGCTCGCTCAGGCGGTCAACATTGATCTGGGAACCGGTGCGGGCCTCACACAGCGCGTGATGCAGCTCGTCGGCCTCCTGACCATCCTTTCGCTGGCGCCGTCCATCGTCATTATGACAACCTCATTCGTCAGGATGGTGGTGGTGCTCTCCCTCCTGAGGACAGCGCTGGGTATACAGCAAACACCGCCGAACGCGGTGCTCGTCAGCTTGGCTCTCTTTATGACAGCCATTGTGATGGCCCCGACCTTCGAAAGATCCTACGAGGTCGGAATCCGACCGCTGATGAACAATGAAATGGAGTTACCGGCTGCTTTTGAGGCCGCCAGCGGGCCGGTGAAAACCTTCATGCTCAGTCAGGTGGATCGAGACGATCTCGCGCTCTTTATCCGGTTGTCCAGGATCGAGCGGCCAGCGACAGCGCAGGACGTGCCCCTGAGGGTGGTCACGCCAGCCTTCATGATCTCGGAACTCAAGCGAGCCTTCGAGATCGGGTTCCTGTTATTCATTCCCTTCCTGGTCATTGATCTGGTCGTGGCCAGCATCCTAATGAGCATGGGTATGATGATGCTGCCGCCCGTGGTCGTCTCCCTGCCCTTTAAGCTCATCTTTTTTGTCCTCGTGGACGGATGGCGGCTGGTGGCCGGAAGTCTGGTGGAAAGCTTCCAGCGAGCTTCTGGCGGATAGGCTCTCCCCTCAGAACTCTGAATCTCTGCCGGCCCGGATATGGGCTGCGTATCTTCAGGCGGGTCTGGCCGGAGCGGCCGGACGGGGCGGGGCGGGCGGCGCTGGTGCGGCGGCGGCGGGGCGCGAGGAAGATGTTGGTCCAGGGGCCGCGCGGGTAAACCGGGACCTCATCTTGTCCACCCAGCCTGAAAAAGCCTCGTTATCCGCCGTAAGCTTGCTGAAGTCCGCAGCACTGACATCTCCGGAGTCCAGCCCAGTCAGGCCGACCCGGAGAGCATCGGGGTTACTTGCCCCGGCGATAAAGTCACTGTACCGCGTACGGAGCCGGGCAAGGGCCGCGTCATCACCGGCCAGGCTGAAGGCGATCCCGGCGCGGAGGAGCTTGCCTTCTTCATCCGAGGTCAGGGGACCCGGGCGCCGCCAACGCTCTCCGAGACTCCGCTCGAAAGCCGCTGCGGCCACTGGCCAGTTTTTCTTGCGCCAGACGATCTCGTTGCGAAGTTCATCCGCTTCAGCGGTCCGGTCCCTCTCCAGCAGTTCGACGGCGTCGTCAGGGCGATTGAGGGCGATGAGCGCCCTCGCCTCCACACGCCGACGCTCGAGTTGCAGTGGCGGCGGGAGCAGTGTGGTGCGGGAGCTGTTGATCGCTTGCAGCGCCTGTTCAGGCTTGCGGTCCATCAGGTAGATGAGGGCAAGATCCGTCGCAACCTGAGCCTTGGGCGCACCTTCGAGACGATTCTCGGTTTGATACTTCAGGAGCTCCGCCGCCTGCTCCAAAAGGTCAACCTTGACAAGGCGTCCGACCAGCCGCCGGACCATCATGTCGCCGTCCGCGCCGAGAGGCGTAAGTTCCTTGAAGTCCAGGAAGAGGGCCAGCGCCTGGACAGGCTGGAGCCCATCGGCCACGCCATCCATGAAAAGAGCCCGGAAGGATTGGTTCAGGTCCGCCTGTAACTGGACCGCTTCCGGCAGATCCGGCAAAGAACGGCCTGCGGAACGAAGAGTCTCCAAAGCCTCACGGTATCGGCCCTGGCTCAGGTAAATCCCCCCTAGGGTCCGGATGATCTCCAGCTCTGTTCCATCCCCTCGCCACCGGAATCGCAGTGCGTTGATCTCGTCGGCCGCGCGGACGGCGTTGATCTTTCCTTGATCCAGGCGGATGCGCGCGGCCTGCAGGGCGGCGGGCGTTGAAAGCCAGTCCAATGGAGCTGTCGCAACCGCCTGATAGATCCTTAGGGCTCGATCCTTGGATCCCTGAGCCTCCAGCAAACGCGCCTGTAGCAGCCGGGCGGACAGGGTCTCAGCGGAGTCCGCCCGATCCTCCAGGGCGAGCCGGACCGCCTTGTCGGCGCCTTCAAGGTCCCCCTGCGCTAGCGCAGCCTGCCCCTCGGCTCGGGCGAAACGGGACTTCCAGACCGGCGAGAACTGGTTGAACGCCTCGGCGCCAGCTGCAAACTCGTTTCGGACCTCTGTCCACTGGCCAAGCTGGGCGGAGATGAAGGCGCGCCAAAGCGACGCAGAAGGATCAGACGCAAGGATGGGCGCAGAGAAATCGGTTGCGGCTTCCGCATAGCGGCGCGCCATGACCCTCGCGATCCCTCTCAGGCCTCGGAACTCGGCATTGTCGAGCATCTGTGGCGAGCTGCGGGCAAGATCGTTCAGGACCCCGATAGCCTCGTAGGACAACTCGCTCCCAACGAGAAACCGCGCAAGCGCTAGACGGTTTGCGGTCGCGGCGTCACGCCCCCCCTGCGCCTCCTCCGCCGCTGCAGAAACAAGATCATTGTACCGACCAAGAAAGCCCTTCGGTCCGGTGCGAGGCCAGTTCACCGTATCGATCAGGGCCGGCATGATTGCCGGCGGGGGCGCATCAAGTCCGGCGTCCTCAGGGGCAGATCCAACCGAAAGCGGTGAGAGGGAGAGCCCCTCAGGCCTGCCGATGCGGACGATGTCGCCATCGTGGGTGACTGCGAGGTCAGGCACAAAGGATTCGAGCGCCAGCCCCTGCGATGACGGCAGTACGGTGACCTGGGCGAACTCCCTGCGAAGCGGGGCGCCCTTGGCGGGGCCCAGGGCGGTCACGACCGTCATGCGATCCCCGACCACGGGATCCTCGATACGAAGCACCCGTGTCGCACCCGCAACAGCGCTCTTCAAGGCGGCCGGGCCATCGGCCTCATCGCGAACAACACTCACGAAGGGTCCTTGGGGGAAGGGCGCCCGACCCAGGACGATATTCCAGGTCGCGCCTGCCGAGTCCGCGCGAAACGGCGTGCCAGGCGGCGCCTCTATACGAACAGCGGCATAGTCCGATCCGCGAAAAGCCTCGGCCGAGGTCATCTGACGAAGCCCGCGGGGAAAAGTTGAAATGTCCAACCGCGCCGGGGCGTCGAAAACCACCCAGATCGACCCGCCCCGCCGGAACACCGCTGCGCCTGCAGGGTTCGCGAAGGGAAAGCTGAGAACGACCTGCCCTTGCCCAGGGGTGGCCTCCGCCTTGATCACCCCATTACGTGGCAGCGGATCGGGACGATTGACGGAGGAAACTGTCTCTGTCGAAGGCGCAGAGGCCTCAGGACTGGAGGCCTCGACGGGCGCCGGTTTTGCGAAGACATTGACCCAGACGGCGCCGTCCGCAACGCCAGTCCTCATGTCGGCGTCAGGGGCGAGGGTCAGGATGAGCTGAGTACGGCCGCTGGACTGAGCGACCCGCGCCGACTGGATCCATCTTGGCGTATCTGTCCGGAAGCGCGCCAGGTCTGGCCGCGCACCCGGAGGGAAGGTGAGGATCAGGGTGGCTCCCTCGCGCCGGGTTGAGACGCCTGGGCCGAGGTCAAGTCGCGTAAACTCTGCAGCCTCGCCGACTCGGACTTCGCGCCCCACGCCGGCCGGCTGGGCGCCGATCGGAGAAGCGACCGCCGCGGCGATCGCAACAGCCGCGACGCCGGAACCGAGGGATCGGCGCAGGGACATGGATTAGGCGGGGCCGGCCTGCGGCGACGGTGCGGCGGCCCTTGGCGCGGGCGCCGCCCCTGCGGGCGCAGGCGCGGGGGCCGCACCCGATGCGTTCGCAGCTGACCGGACAGAGGCGAACCGGCTGGCAAGGGACTCCGTGAGCTTCTTCGCCTCCTCCGGCGGCATCTGCGCCAGGACGAGCGCAAGAGATTTTTCTTTCATCTTGGCTGCGATCGGCAGGCGCACAGAGTCCTGCAGCAGGACCATTCTGGGCGCCGCATCCTTGGGCTTCATGTTCTCGAAGACCTTGACCATCCTCGCGACCTCGGCGGCCTCCTGCTCATCGGTCGTCTTCAGCAGCCCCTGAATATCCGACTTGATCCCGTTGAGAGTTTTCACCTTGGCGTCCAGCTTGGCCTCAGCCGCCGCAAGGAGGGCCAGTTGGGTGTTGAAGTCGGCCTCGCGCTGATCAAGCTGTCCCCGGCGGACCCCCAGGCTCTGGAGGATCTGTAACTCCGCCGGCGAAAGCCCAGCTTCCTTCGCGAGTTCCGCGGCCGTAGGAGCGCATACGAGGGGTTTGGCCGGAGCCGACGCGCCCTCCGCGGGCTTTTCGGCGCCCGCCGCGGCTGGGGCCGCGCCCTGAGCGGGCCTGGCGGGGGATCCTGGCGGCTGCCCGGCGGCCTGCGCGGCCACCCCCTGAGCGAAGGCCCTTGCGCCGGAGAAAAGGTCCGGCGCTCCAGAGACGCCCGACAGGGCGTTTAGGGCGAGGACGCCGCCCGCGGCGACGCCTACGAGGGGAAGGATACGGGGCAAACGGCTCATCAACGGCCTCCCGAGAAGGCTGAACGGGACTGGGGTTCCGTGCCCGCGCCGAGGAAGAGGTCATCTTCGAAGTCCGGACGGCGGCGGACCCCAACAATCGGTCGACGGACGGCGGGGGCGACGGCTTCCCGCCCACGGGCGCGGGCCTCACGGCTCTGGGCGAGGAGCGAGCCCAAATTGCGGCTGAGACGCTCGATGTCAGCCTCGGAAGCCTGCGGATCTCGCGGATCGACCGCAAGTCCAGCTCGGGCGCCCGCTTCGAACTGCTGGTCGAGCTTGGAGGCCAGGACCCGCGCACGCTCGATACGGGTGACGAGCACTTCAGCCATCTCATCGCTCGCAGCCTTCAGATCGGCCAGCCCGCGCTCCGCTCGAGCAGCGGCGGCGTCAAGATCGGCCACGGCCTTGGCGAAACCCATCTGTCCCTGGCGCAACACTTTGAGTCGTTCGTTCAACCGCCACCCCATCCAGATAGCGCCGCAAAGCAAACCCGCGAGCAGAAGATTGAGAACTATCGAAATCATGAGCTGGACATCTCCTGCACGGCCTTACGAGCGGTCCGGGTAAGCGGGGCTTCCACCCGAACGGCGATCTGATGATTGCGACGACCCATCCGAGCCGTCGTCAGGTGAACCGCTCCAGCCCTGAGTTCAACCGGGTTGTCCGGCGTGACGTTAAGCATGAGCGTGTCACCGACCTTGAAGTTCAGTACGGTCTGAAGGGGAAGCTGCTGTTCGTCCAGCACGGCGCGGATATCCATCTGGGTTGTCCAGAGCTCCGTCGCCAGATGGCTCTCCCAGATGTTGTCGCGACCGAACTTCTCCCCCATGAACTGCTGCAGAAGCATCTTCCGGATGGGCTCGAGGGTTGCGTAGGGCAGGAGAAGCTCCACCCGTCCGCCTCGGTCTTCCATATCGATCCTGAGTTTGACGAGAATGGCCGCATTCGCAGGCCGGGCGATAGCCGCAAATCTCGGATTGGTCTCGAGCCGGTCCAAAGTAAAGGTCACCGGCGTCAGGGGCTCAAATGCGAGCTTGGCGTCGGCAAGGATGACCTCCACCATTCTCTGCACCAGAACGCGCTCTATTGTGGTGTAAGGACGCCCCTCGATGCGCATAGCCGCAGTCCCGCGTCGCCCACCCAGAAGGACATCCACGATCGAATAGATCAGGTTCGAGTCTACGGTCAGGAGTCCATAATTCTCCAGCTGCTCGGCCTTGAACACCGTGAGAATGGCCGGAAGCGGAATGGAATTCAGGTAATCTCCAAATCTTATTGATGATATACTGTCTAGACTGACCTCGACGTTATCGGAGGTAAAATTACGCAAAGACGTCGTCATGTACCGCACTAGGCGGTCAAAGACGATTTCCAGCATCGGTAGGCGCTCATAAGAAACAAGCGCCGAGTTTATGATCGCCCGGATACCAGTCCGGTCGGACAAATCATCGCCAGAGATATCAAAACCGAGGAGACTGTCGATTTCATCCTGATTCAGGATGCGCTCGGCGCCGGCTATAGCGTCAGCGGACTCGCCTCGGTCTCGACCTTCGGCGCTCGGGGAAGTTTCGTCGGTGTTCGACATGGCGTGATCTCTAAGCGGCCCCGGACCTAGCTGATGAGCATCTCTTCAATGAGAACCGAGTTTACGCGGGCGGGAGCGATCACCTGGTTGACTCTGCGCAGGATTTCTATCCGGACCTGATACGTCCCCTGAGACCCCTGCAGGTCCTCGGGCCGGAGCTCCCGGAGAAAACCCTGGAACATGTCGCGGATACGGGGCATCGCCGGCTGGATCATTTCCGCCGTCGCCTGGTCAGGCGCCTCGAGGGTCAGCTTCAGCTTCAGGTAGACAGGCCTCCCATCCTTGGCCTGCATGTTCGCCACCATGTTGGGCAGGCCACAGAAAACGACCCCGCCAGGGCCTTCCGTGATGATCACCTCAGAGCCCGACTCTCCCTCAGCCCCCTCCTTCTTCTCGCCCGCGCCTTCTTTCTTTTTGTCTTTCTCTTCGGCTTTCTTCTCGACCTTGGCGCCATCCGCCTCGGGCGGCTTGCTGAAGAAAGCGAAATAGGCCCCAACGCCGCCGCCAACCAAAACGAGGAAGGCAGCCGCCGCGATGATGATCAGCCGAAGCGGCGGCTTCTTGCCGCCGCCCGCCTCTTCGGCTTCGGAGCTATCGGCCTCGACTTGATCTGCATCGGAACTATTGGGGGGTTTGGCCACGGCCGGAACTCCTCGCGCTTCTAGGAACGAGTATCTGCGCGTTTAGTTAACGATCCGTTTTTCCCCATCTGCAGGCAAGGAGAAAAGGACCCGGCAGAATTCGCACCCCCACCTGAATTAACTATTTTATTTATTGTTTTAATTGAGTTTTTCGTTTGGCCCAAGCCTTGCAGGGTATGCCGTGAACCCTAGGGCCCTTAACGGCAGGCTTAAGAGTCGATGGAAAACGCGCTCTATGTCGGACTATCGCGCCAGATGACGCTTCGGCGGCAGCTGGACATCGTCGCCAACAACATCGCCAACGCGGACACCACAGGCTTCAAGGTTGAACAGCCGCTGGTGCAGACTGAGCCGAGAGCCCCCGCCCGCTCGGATGACGGGCCCAACCCCATCAAGTTCGTACTCGACAACGGCCTCGCCCGAGACTTCTCACAAGGCTCCCTCAAGATCACTAACGCGACCTTTGATCTTGCGATCGACGGGCCAGGCTTCTTCCAGATCGCGACCCCTGCGGGAGATCGATTCACCCGAGATGGCCACTTCCGGCTGGACGATATCGGCCGGATCGTCAATCAGAACGGCCAGCCCGTTCTGGATGCGGGGGGCGCAGAGGTCATTATCGACCCCCGTAATGGCCCCGTAGAGATCGCCCGCGACGGCTCGATAAGTCAGGGCATTGAACAGGTCGGCCAGCTCGGCGTGGTGACGTTCGATAGCCTCTCGGCCCTCGAGAAGGTCGGAAATAATCAGTTTCGCAATACCTCCAACGCCCAACCCCAGCCAGCCACAGGATCACTGATCCGCCAGGGCATGCTGGAGGGATCCAACGTAAATGCCATCGTCCAGGTCACTGAACTCATCGAGGTCACCCGCGCCTACGAGTCCATGGCCCGAATGATGGAGAACACCCAGGAGCTGTCCCGGCGCACGGTCGAGCGGCTCGGACGCGTCGAGTAGAAAGGCTGACTAATCATGCAAGCTCTCCGGACCGCCACCACCGGCATGGCCGCCCAGCAGCTCAATGTCGAGGTCATCTCCAACAACATCGCCAACATGAACACGGTGGGCTACAAGCGTCGGCGCGCCGAGTTCCAGGACCTGCTCTATGAGACCCTCCAGAGGGCCGGCGCCCAGTCCTCTGACCAGGGCACGGTCGTCCCGACGGGCCTGCAGATAGGCACAGGCGTCAAGGCAGGCTCGATCTACCGGATCACCGAGCAGGGCTCGATGACCCAGACGGGCAACAAACTCGATATCGCCGTCCAGGGCCGGGGCTATTTGCAGGTTCTGATGCCTACAGGCGAGATCGCCTACACCCGAGCTGGCAACCTTTCGCTCAACGATCAGGGGCAGGTGGTGACCGCCGACGGCTACCAGATTCAGCCTGCCATCGTGATCCCTCCCGACGCCGTCGACATCTCGATCTCCAAGTCCGGTCAGGTTCAGGTCCAGCAGGCGGGCCAGACAGCCCCCTCAATCGTCGGAAACCTTGAGCTGGCGACCTTTGTCAATGAAGGCGGCTTGGAAGCGATCGGCGACAACCTCTATCTCGAAAGCGGTGCTTCTGGCGCGCCGACCCTCAGTGTTCCCGGCGTGGATGGCGCGGGCACCCTTCTGCAGGGCTTCACCGAAGCCTCGAATGTCGACGCCGTGGGCGAGATCACCGCCCTCATCGTCGCGCAGCGGGCCTACGAGATGAACTCCAAGGTCATCACATCTGCAGATGAGATGCTTTCCACCGCCAACCAGGTGAAGAGCTGATCCTATGCGAAGCCTGATCATCTTCGCCCTCGCGGTTTCTCTGATGCTTCCTATGGGCGCTCACGCAGGCGCACTCGTCGCCCTGAGGGCCGATCCCGCCGACAGCGACGGCGTCGTGACCCTCGGAGATCTGTTCGAGGGAGCGGCGGCCGCCTCCAGCGTCCGCGTAGCCGGCCGATCAGGCTCCAGCGTCGTTCTGGACGCCGCCGCCGTCCAGGTACTGGCCCGCCGTAACGGGCTGGACTGGAGCAATCCCGATCGCCTGCGGCGGATCATCGTACGGGCGGGCGAGCCCGCGCCGGCCGCCTCAACAGGCCGGAGGGGAGAGGTGCAGGCCCTGGCCTATACGCGAAGCCTTGCCGCCGGCGAAGAGATCCAACCGGCGGACCTGGTCTGGACCCGCGCGGCTGCGGCGCCCGCAGATGCCCTGCGAGATGCCGACGCCGCAATAGGCATGATCGCCCGGCGTCCCCTCCGCGAAGGCGCCTTGGTTTCCGCAAGGGATGTCGGCGCGCCCGTTGTGATTCAGGCCGGCGACCTTGTCGCCGTCACCTACCAGAACGGCGGCGTCTCCCTGACCCTCCAGGTCAAGGCGCTCGGGGCTGGCGCCGTGGGAGAGCTTATCTCGCTCCAGAACCTTTCATCCCGCAAGTTGATCCAGGCCGTGGTCACCGGCCCAGGACAGGCTGCTGCCGGGCCCGACGCCCCCGCTGGCGCGACCCGTGTCGCCAGTCGCATCGCCCGACGTTGATCCCTTCTAGAGAGAAGCAATTCACATGAGACTCGCCGCCGCCCTCCTTCTCGCCACACTGCCCCTGGCCGCCTGCTCGACCATCAAAGAGGCGGCGATCGGACCCACTCTGAGCCCCTCAGACTACCCGGTTACGCCGCAGGAACGCCGACCGGATCTTGGCATGATGCCTCCCCCGTCCGAGGTGACCCCGGCCTCCGCCAACTCGCTTTGGCGGACAGGGGCCAGGGCCTTCTTCATCGATCAGCGGGCGAGCCGCATAGGAGACATTGTCACCGTAGGGATCGCGATCAATGACTCGGCCAGGACCTCGAACACCACTGCGTCCAACAGAACCTCTTCTTCGGACGCGGCGCTCACCAACCTCTTCGGCCTCGAAAACAGGCTGGGTCGCCTCTTGCCCCCTGGCAACGACGTCAACAGCGCTTCGCCCTTCAACACCGAGTCCAACTTCTCGAACTCGGGCACGGGAAGCGTGAACCGGGCGGAGTCCATCACGCTGACGGTGGCCGCAGTGGTCACCGGGATCCTGCCCAACGGAAATCTCATCATTGAAGGCACTCAGGAGGTCCGGACTAACGCCGAGGTTCGCCAATTGACGATTGCGGGCATGATCCGTCCGGAAGACATCTCGGCCGGCAACACGATCCGGCATACCCAGATCGCCGAGGCGCGGATCAGCTATGGGGGTCGGGGCGACATCTCGGCGATGCAGAAGGCTCCGGCGGGGCAGGCTATCGTCACGAGGCTCTGGCCCTTCTAGATCATGTTCCGATGAGTGGGAACCGGTTATCGGATCGAAACATGATCTAACGTATTGAAATGAAAGCCTGTTTTGTCCTTTCAGACGGTCCGTCTGAAAGGAACAGGCTCTAGGGCTTGGATCCGGTTTCAACCGATACTCGGTTCCCGAGGATCGAACCGGATCCAGACGCCGTATGGTCAGGCTCTGAGACCGCCCCGTGCTGACACCCCACCGCCCAAGACACTGAAGGCCGCCTCCGCAAGGCCCGCGGCGTCGAGACCGGCTTGAGCATACATCGCCTCGGGTTTGTCCTGGTCCTGGAACAGGTCGGGAAGGGTGAGGGTCCGCACCTTGAGCCCGGAGTCGAGGACGCCGCGGGCGGCCAGCATCTGCAGGACAAAGGCGCCAAACCCGCCGATGGCGCCTTCCTCGACAGTGATCAGGGCCTCATGCTCCCGGGCAAGGCGCAGGATCAGATCCCCGTCCAGCGGCTTGGCGAACCGGGCGTCAGCCACTGTGGCCGAGACCCCGCGGGCCGCCAGCAGGTCCGCGGCCTTCAGGCACTCGCCCAGTCTCGCGCCAAAGCATAGCAGGGCGACGGTGGCGCCCTCCCGGACGACCCGGCCGCGGCCGATCTCCAGTGGCTCAGCAAATTCCGGGACGGCGACGCCCAAGCCCTCCCCGCGTGGATAGCGGAAGGCCGAGGGACGGTCGTCGATGGCGGCGGCCGTCGCCACCATGCGGGCGAGTTCGGCCTCATCGGCGGCGGCCATCAGGACCATGCCGGGAAGCGCGCCCATGAAACCGATGTCGAAGGATCCAGCGTGGGTGGGACCGTCGGCGCCCACCAGCCCGGCGCGATCCATGGCGAAGCGGACCGGAAGACGCTGGATGGCGACATCGTGCACCACCTGGTCGTACCCCCGCTGGAGGAATGTCGAGTAGATGGCGGCGAAGGGCTTCATCCCGTCGGCCGCCAGGCCGGCGGCGAAGGTGACGGCGTGCTGCTCCGCAATGCCGACATCGAAGGTGCGGTCGGGGAACCGCTTGCCGAACAGGTCGAGACCGGTCCCCGAGGGCATGGCGGCCGTCACCGCGACGATCCGGGGGTCCCGCTCAGCCTGGGCGATCAGGGCGTCGGCAAAGACCCGGGTATAGGAGGGCGGCGCGGGCTGGGCGGGCTTGGCCTGGCGGCCGGTGACGACGTCGAAACGGGCCACCGCGTGCAACTTGTCCTCGGCGCTCTCCGCGGGCGCATAGCCCTTGCCCTTTTGGGTGACCACATGGACCAGAACGGGACGATCGCGGATCTCCCGGGCGTTCTGCAGGATCGGGACAAGGGCCTCGAGGTCGTGCCCGTCGATGGGTCCCACATAGTAGAAACCGAGTTCCTCGAAGAAGGTGCCGCCGGTCACCATGCCCCGGGCGAACTCCTCGGCCTTGCGGGCCGCCTCCTGAAGGGGTCGCGGCAGGGCGCTGGCCATCGACTTGCCTAGCTTTCGCAGGGACTGGTAGCCGCCGCCGGAGACCAGCCTGGCCATGTAGGCGCTCATGCCGCCCACCGGAGGGGCGATGGACATGTCGTTGTCGTTGAGGATCACCGTCAGCTGGCCGGTGGTCTCGCTGGCGTTGTTCATGGCCTCGTAAGCCATGCCGGCGCTCATGGAGCCGTCGCCGATCACCGCCACCACGCTGTTTCCGCGCCCGTCAGCATCGCGGGCGGCGCAGAAACCCAGGGCCGCGGAGATGGAGGTGGCGGCATGGGCGGCGCCGAAGGGGTCGTAGGGGCTCTCGGCGCGCTTGGTGAATCCGCTGAGGCCGCCGCCCTGGCGCAGGGTGCGGATGCGGTCGCGACGGCCGGTCAGAATCTTGTGGGGGTAGGCCTGGTGGCCGACGTCCCAGATCAGAATGTCCTCAGGCGTCCGGTAGACATGGTGCAGGGCGACGGTGAGCTCGACCACGCCGAGGCCGGCGCCCAGGTGCCCGCCTGTCTGGGACACGGCGTCGATTGTCTCAGCGCGAACTTCATCCGCCAGCTGGCGAAGCTGGGCGACGGAATACCCGCGGATGTCGGCGGGCGAGGACACAGTGTCAAGGAGCGGGGTCAGGGGCGGCATGGCTGTTGCTTTGCTCGCAATCAGCTTCGACGATCAAGCACGAAATCAAGACAGGCCCGAAGCCCGGCGGCCCTAGGCCCCATCGGACTCAGATGCGCCCGGGCCTGATCGGCGATGAGATCGAGGCGTGAGCGGGCATCTTCAATCCCCAGAAGCGTCACGAAATTGACCTTGCCGCGGGCGGCGTCCTTGCCGGTCGCCTTGCCGACCACTCCGGTCTCCCCCTCCGCGTCCAGGAGGTCATCAACGATCTGATACGCCAGTCCCAGGTCCTGGGCGAAGGCCAGAAGGGCGTGTCTCTCCGGCTCGGCCGCGTGGGCCATGACCAGGGGCATCTCGAAGGCGGCCGAGATCAGTGCTCCGGTCTTGAGCCTCTGCATCCGGGCCACCGCGCCCAGGTCGCCTCCGACGCCGGACAGGTCGATCATCTGGCCGCCGCACATGCCCCGGGCGCCGGACGCCCGGGCGAGGGCGCGGACCAACTCCGCCCGGACCCGCCCGTCAGGATGAGTCTCCGGCGCGGCGAGGATCTCGAAGGCCAGGGCCTGGAGGGCGTCTCCAGCCAGCACCGCCGTCGCCTCGTCAAAGGCCCGGTGCACAGTCGGACGCCCGCGGCGCAGGTCGTCATCGTCCATGCAGGGCAGGTCGTCGTGAACCAGACTATAGGCGTGAATGCACTCCAGGGCGCAGGCGGCGCGCTCGAGCCGGTCGGCCTCGATCTCCAGGATCGCTCCCGCTTCAAAGACCAGGAAGGGACGCAGCCGCTTGCCCGGCCCGAGCACGGCGTAGCGCATCGCCTCTGCAAGGGGCGCCTCCGGCCCCTCCGCCGGAGGCAGGAGCCGGGACAGAGCGCTGTCGGTGAGGGAAGCGGCGGTCGACAGGCGGCTGGCGGCGTCGGGACTCACTCGAACCGGGCGGGTTCAGAGGCTACAGCGCCGGCGGGCCCGACGACGATCTTCTCCACCTTCAGCCGGGCCGCCTCGAGGCGGGCCTCGCAATGGGCCTTCAGCAGGGCGCCCCGTTCATAGAGGGCGATGGAGTCCTCAAGGGGCGCCTGGCCGGTCTCGAGCTGCCCAACAATGCGCTCAAGCTCGGCAAGGGCCTGCTCGAACGAAAGGCTTGCGATGTCTGTGGCGTCCGCCATGGGAATCCCCGTCCTGAGACCCGGAACCTAGACATCGCCGCCGCCGCCCGCAATGCGGACCGGCAAGCTCCGGTCTTTCGGCCTGGCGAGAGCAGTTGTAGGAGGCCGAGGATGAGCCCGCCGATCCTCCGCCGCGCAACGACCGCCGACGCCGCCCTGCTGGCCCGTATCGGTCGCGAGACCTTCGTGGAAACCTTTGGCCATCTCTATCCGGCCGAGGATCTCGCCGCCTACCTGCCGTCCGCCTACGACCTTGAGGCCACCCGGGAGAGCCTTGAGGACAGCCTGCAGGCCAGCTGGCTCTTCCAGACCGAAGCCGGCGAGCCGGTCGGCTTCGCCACCGCCGGCCCCTGCGGACTTCCCCACCCCGGGGTCGGAGACGGGGCGCTGGAGCTCAAGCGGATCTACCTGACCGGACCCGCACAGGGCGCTGGATTGGGCGGGCGCCTCTTCGATGAAGTCATGGATTGGATGGCCGCCCAGGCCCCTCCGGACATCTGGATCGGGGTCTGGTCGGAAAACCTGGGCGCCCAGCGCTTCTACGCCCGGCGCGGTTTCGAGAAGGTGGGCGAGTACGGCTTTCCGGTCGGCAAGACGGTGGACCACGAGTTCATCCTCCGCCGACGCCCCGCCTTCTAAGGCGTCCCGCACTGGACAGCCGGCCCCGGGGGCCTCACATTCGGACTTCAAACATCCGTTCGGCCCGCAAGGGGGCGCCCACCATGTTCATGCGTTTCTTCACCGAGCTCCGCGAGGCCAAGATCCCCGTGACCCTCAAGGAGTACCTGATGCTCATGGAGGCGATGGACAAGGGCGTGATCGACCGCAATGTCGATGACTTCTACTACCTCGCCCGCTCCGCCCTGGTGAAGGACGAGAAGAACCTCGATCGGTTCGACCAGGTCTTTGGGCATGTCTTCAAGGGCTTTGACAAGCTTGAGGGCCTTGGCGTCTCCGACATCCCTGCGGAATGGCTGAAGAAGATCTCGGATCAGTTCCTCACGGACGAGGAGAAGGCCCAGATCGAGGCCATGGGCGGTTTCGAGGCGCTGATGGAGGCCCTCGCCGAGCAGATGCGCCAGCAGCGCGAAAACGGCGACGACAGGGACGGCGAAGGCAAGGGGAAGGGCAAGGGCGGACAGGGCCCCAATGGCGACTCTCCCTTCGGCGCCAACGGCTACCATCCCGAGGGCGTCCGCGTCGGCCAGGACAAGGGCCGCCATGGCCGGGCCGTGAAGGTCTGGGACAAGCGCGAGTACAAGAACCTGGACGACAGCGTCGAGCTGGGCACCCGGAACATCAAGGTCGCCCTGCGTCGCCTGCGCAAGTGGACCCGGGACGGCGCCGCCGAAGAGCTGGACATGGACGGCACCATCCGCGGGACGGCCGAGAAGGGCTATCTCGACATCAAGCTGCGGCCCGAGCGCCGCAACAAGATCAGCGTCCTGATCTTTTTCGATGTCGGCGGCTCGATGGACAGCCACATCAAGGTCTGTGAGGAGCTGTTCAGCGCCGCGCGCACCGAGTTCAAGAACATGGAGTTCTACTACTTCCACAACTGCCTCTACGAGAGCGTGTGGAAGGACAACCGGCGTCGCCACGCCGAGAAGATCCCGACCTGGGACGTGCTCCACAAGTTCAGCCGCGACTACAAGGTCATCTTCGTCGGCGACGCGACCATGAGCCCTTACGAGATCACCTATCCGGGCGGCTCGGTGGAGCACTGGAACGAGGAGCCCGGCGCCATCTGGGTCGACCGCGTCACCCAGACCTTCGACGACGTGGTCTGGCTCAATCCCACGGCCGAGCGGCACTGGGACTACACCCCGTCCCTCGAGGTCATGCGGCAGCTGGTCGGCGACCGGATGTTCCCCCTCACCCTCGAGGGCCTCGAGAAGGCGATGAAGGAGCTGGCGCGGTAGGGGAGCGAACCTGACGCCTGGCGCCGGCGCTAGCGCGCCAAAGGCGGACCAAGCGAGGCCACGCTTCCGCCCGGAGGCTGAGCTCGCCAGAGTCGCGGAAGGTTCGTTAGGAGGCCTTTCTCCGGGTGGGCCCTGTTCGCGGTGCTCGACTTGCGCCAATTCAACCCTTGGGATCTCCAGATGGCTAAACGGACAAAGTTCCCGCTATGGGGTGCCTCGTTGGCCTTAGTCGCGGTTGTCGCCGCTGCTGGCCTCCCTGCGATCTCCGCCCAGGCTCAGCCGACCATAGCCACTCCGGACCATGTGGCTCCGGAGCGATGGTCGGTCAGGGGCGAGGGTGTGGATCTGCGGGTCTGGGTCCGGCGGCCTGAAAAGCAGATAGCTGCCGTCCTTTTCGTCCATGGGCGTACTTGGAGTGCTCTGCCCAACTTCGATCTCAATGTGCCTGGCGAGAACGTTTCAGTGCTGAAGAGCTTCGCTTCGCGCGGCTTCGCGGCCTACGCTATGGATCTGCCCGGATACGGAGAGACGCCGAGGGGAGCCTCGGGCATGCTCTCACCGCAGGAGGCTGCGGCGGCTGTGCGCGCCGTCCTCACCGCCATCGAGGCGCGGGAGAAGGTTAAGCCGGTGCTGGTCGGCTATTCGCGCGGCTCCCAAGTAGCCCTGTTGACTTCGGCGACCTATCCGGACAGCCATTCTATGCTGGTCCTCTATGGCTTCCCCGGGCTGGGGTACGCCTCGCAGCCAGGAGCGCCGCTCGCACCCGCGGGACCGCGCCGTGCCCCAACCACCCTGGCCGCGGCTGCATCGGACTTCATCGTCCGGGACGCCGCGTCACCTGCCGTCGTGGAAGCCTATGCAAAAGCAGCGGTGAAGGCCGACCCCATCCGCATGGATTGGGAGCGCGAAGAGGTCTTCGCAACGGTCGACCCCTCTCTGGTCAAAGCGCCGACCTTGCTGCTGCAGGGCGTCTCGGATCCCATCGCCGTAACCGAGCGTCAAGCCGTAGTATTTGCGCGGCTGGGGACACAGGCGAGGGGGTGGACCGTCCTGCCAGGTGCCGACCATGCCGCACATGTAGAACGAGCCCACGGGGCCTGGGTCGCCGCGATCATCGACTTCTTCGAACTTAACGGCGGACGGAGGTAGCGGCCGCCCGGAGGCGGACCTCGCCAGAGTCGCGGAAGGGGGTTATGGGACTTTGGGACTCGATAACTCGGACATGTGAAGTGGATGTTGATCCACCAAACCAAGCCGAGGCACCCGGGCATCGCGGTTTAACACCGCTCCAGGGGCAATTACAGCATTGGCGCCCACTCGAGTTCCGTCACCGATAAGCGCGCCGAACTTTTCCACACCCGTGTCGATCACCTGATCGCCCAGGACAATGCGTATCGTCTTGTCGCTAAGCTCATTTCGATAGTTCGCGACCATACTGCCAGCTTCGAGATTGACGTCCGATCCGATGATTGAGTCGCCAATGAAGTTCAGGTGTGCAGCCTTCGAACCGCTAAACATAAAGGTGGTCTTGAGTTCAACCGCTGGGCCAATGATGCAGTCTTCATCTATGAAGACGCCAGCCCTTAGAAGTGCCGAGCCAGATACGAAGCTTCGCGGTCCAATGATCGCAGGGCCTTTGATCGTCGCGCCTGCCTCGATCTTTGCCGAAGCATGTACCGCCACATCGCCGTCAAAATGGTATTCCGCTCCGAGGGATGTCATCGCCTCACATAGGAGCCTTGGAGCAGCTTGCGTAATGCTCCAAGGGGAGGCCATGTCGTTCCCAAATGAAACGACTGACCATCTACTGACATAGGCTCTGATCAACATGGACCAACCTTAACTGCAGACGTTGAAAATACACCAAAAGGCTGATCTCCGGCGACCTTGGAAGTCAAGGATTATACCCTGTCGAGGCCCGACAGCATACTGTCCGACGGTCGCCTATGGATAGACTCTCCCGGTTGGCTTCGGTGCCAGAAGCGGACCTCCGGCTATTCAACCGCCAGGTGCGACCTGCGGGATTCAACCGTCAGAATTTGACCGCTAGGACCTGTTCACTCCCGAACCCGCCCCGTCCAGAGGGTCGAATGAGGCCCCAATTTGGAAGTCGAGATCGTGTTTCGATCCGATGATCGGTTCCCGATCCACGGAACAGGATTGAGGTCGGCGTTGGAGGGCGCACAGCCGGCGGCTGCGCCCTCCCCGACGGCAAGACCCTGACGATCGGCTCTGCCACGGCCGGATTTCTGGCCTGGGGACATCAGCTCAGCCTTGTCGCGGACCGGGACTCTGGTAGACCCGAAGGCCATTAGGACTTGAAACCATATTCCGGGAGGGTCCGCCGCCGGTTGCGCCGGAGCGGGCGAATTCAAAGTGACCAGGGACGAGTCTCCCCCGGCGTCGCCTGACGCCGACCCGAACCGAGGCGTCCCGAACCCAGACGGCTCGCCCGCCGACCTGGACGCCAGGGAGGCGGAGTACGAGCGGTTCGTCTGGGACAACCTGAAGCGCAACTACATCGGCAACTATCTGCACGGCATGCTGGGCATGACGGGCTTCCGGCTGATCAACGCGCCGACCTTCATGCCGGTCTACATCCACATGATTTCCGGCTCGAACACCATAGTGGGGCTCGCCCAGGCCCTGCAGCAGGTTGGAGGCATTATCTCGCCGATCTTCGGCGCCAACGCCATCGAGCACCGCAAGAAGGTCATGCCCGCCGCCCTGTGGATGGGCGGTCTCGGCCGCGTCCAGATCGTCGGCATGGCGGCCGCGGGCTGGTTCCTGCAGGGCCAGTCCCTGGTCTACGCCATGCTGGCCCTGCTCTTCCTCTTCGGCGTCTTCATGGGCGCCCAGAGGGTGGTCTTCGGGATGCTGATGGCCAAGGTCATTCCCCTGAGCCGGCGCGGGCGCCTTCAGGCCTGGCGCAACGCCACCGGCGGCCTGATCGCCGCCATCCTCGCCTGGGTCGCCGGCAAGTACATCATCGAGCCGGACATGTTCGGTCACGGCTATTCCGTGACCTTCATGCTCGCCGCCGTCCTGACAACCCTGGGCCTCTGGGCCCTCCAGGTGCTGCTCAGGGAACCTGAACCGCCGAACCTGCCGGCCAAGGCGCGGTTGCGGGACCGGGTCCGCGACTTCCCGGCCCTCATTCGGTCAGATCCCGGCTTCGGGCCCTTCCTGCTCGTGCAGATGCTCGCCACCTTCAGCCGGATGGCGGTGCCCTTCTACGCCCTCTATGCGACCTCCTCGATGGGCTTGTCAGGTGCAATCCTGGGCCTCCTGGCTCTGGCCTATCTCGGAGCGGACACGCTCTCCAACCTGCTCTGGGGATATATGGGAGACCGGACGGGCTTCCGGCATGTCCTTTTGATCTCCCTGGTCATGTGGATCCTCGCCACGGTGATCCTCCTGATGCTGCAGACCCCCGTCGCCCTCTTCATCGCCTTCTTCGGCCTGGGCGCGGCCCAGTCGGGCTACATGATGGCCGCCCAGACCATGATCCTGGAGTTCGGCAACCGGGAGGAAATGCCCATGAGGATCGCGATCTCTTCCTCCGCCGAAGGGATCACAGCCTCGATCAGCCCGATCGTCGGCGGGCTGGTGGCCGACGCCCTCGGCTACCCGGCCGTCTTCGGGATCTCGATCGGCTTCCTGGTGCTGGGGCTCGTCTGCCTGATCTTCATGGTGAAGGAACCCCGCAACCGGAAGCTGTCCCAAGTCTGAGCTGAAGGGACGGAAGGCGCCTGCCGGGAGGCCTCTGACCCCCTCACCGACCTTCGGTCGGAGCTCCCCCTTGGGGGAGCAATGGCGCTCTAGTTCCTCCCCCCAGGGGGAGGTGGACCGCGCAGTGGGACGGAGGGGGTCAACGGACTCCCCCTCTTCACCCGGCGTCGGGCAGCCTGAGGCGGTAAACGCCCTTGAAGGCCTCGGGATCGGCGGGCTTGCCGTGCCTCAGGATCACGATCTTTCCCTGCCGCGCCAGGCCCTTGGCCGCGCCCCGGACATGCCCGGTCAGGCGGCGCCAGTTCTCGGGGTCCGCCGTGCGCGCAACCGCCTCGGAGGAGACCGACTTGCCAGGCGCCAGGGTGGAAACCACCTCCAGGATCACCGCCTCCATGTCCACGGCCATGGTCAGCCGCCCCGCTTCAGGGTCTCACGCGAAATGATGACCTGTTGGATCTGGCTGGTGCCCTCGTAGATCCGGAAGATGCGGACGTCCCGGTAGAACCGCTCGATCCCATAGTCAGCGATATAGCCGGCGCCGCCGAAGATCTGCACCGCCCGGTCGGCCACGCGCCCGACCATCTCAGAGGCGAAGTACTTGGCCGCCGCCGCCTCCATGGTGACGCTCTCGCCGGCGTCGCGCTTGCGGGCGGTCTCCAGGGTCAGGGCCTTTGCGGCAAGGGACTCGGTCTTGGAGTCGGCGATCATCCCCTGCACCAGCTGGAACTGGGAGATGGCCTGGCCGAACTGCTTGCGCTCGGAGGCATAGGCCACGCAGTCGGCGATCAGCCGCTCAGCGACGCCGACGCAGACGGCGCTGATATGGAGACGGCCGCGGTCCAGGACCTGCATGGCGACCTTGAAGCCCTCGCCTTCCCCGCCCAGGCGGTTCTCCACAGGCACACGCACGTTGTCGAAGATGACGTCGCAGATATGGGCGCCCTGCTGGCCCATCTTCTTCTCGGGCTTGCCCACCGACAGGCCCGGCAGGTTCCGCTCCACCAGGAAGGCCGAGACCCCGCCGCCGCCCGGCTTGGAGGGATCGGTCCGGGCCATGACGGTGAACAGGTCGGCCTTGTTGGCGTTGGTGATGTAGCGCTTGGCGCCGTTCAGCACGTAGTAGTCGCCGTCGCGGATGGCCCGGGTCTGGACGGCGGCGGAGTCCGACCCCGCCTCGGGCTCGGTCAGGGCGAAGGAGGTGATGATCTCACCCGAGGCGATGCCGGGCAGGTACTTCGCCTTCTGGGCGGCGTTGCCGAACATGACCAGGCCCTGGGCGCCGATGCCGACATTGGTGCCGAAGGCCGAGCGGAAGGCCGGGCTGGTCCGCCCCAGCTCCAGGGCGACGAGGACCTCCTCCTCCATGCCCAGGTCCAGGCCGCCATACTCGGCCGGGATCGACAGGCCGAAGAGGCCCAGGGCCTTCATCTCCTCGATCACCTCATCCGGGATGGCGTCATTCTCCGACACCTGCGCCTCCAGCGGGCGAAGGCGCTCGGTGACGAAGCGGCGGACGGTCTCGACGAGCTGGTCGCGGGTTTCGGCGTCAAGGGCCATGGCGGTCTCCCAGAAAAGGACGTCCTTTCTAGTGCGACCGGCCGCTCCGGGCCAGCACGGAAGACAGGCCGCAGCCGTTGGAATTTCCCCGATTCCGCACTAAGTTGACGCCTGCGTCATGAATTGAGGCCCGGAATACGCCGGGCGTGCGATGCGGGAGAGATACACCATGAGCGACGGCAACCTCGATCTCGCGGCCGACCACCGCGCCCGGGCCCAGGAAATTGACCTGGCCACCTTCAGCCCGGCCCAGCCCGATCTCTTCAAGAACGACGTCATGTGGCCGTACTTCGAGCGCCTCCGGAAGGACAGCCCGGTCCATTTCACACCGGACAGCGACCATGGCCCCTACTGGTCGGTGACCAAGTACAACGACATCATGGCGGTGGACACCAACCACCAGGTGTTCTCGTCAGAAGGCGGCATCACGATCTTCGAGCAGATCGGCGGCGAGGGCCCTCTGCCCATGTTCATCGCCATGGACCCGCCCAAGCACGACATCCAGCGCAAGACGGTGACCCCGGCGGTCTCGCCGACCAACCTCGCCCTCCTCGAGCCGCTGATCCGCGAGCGGGCCGGCCAGATCCTCGACAGCCTGCCCATCGGCGAGACCTTCGACTGGGTCGACAAGGTCTCGATGGAGCTCACCGCTATGACCCTCGCCACCCTCTTCGGGGTGGACCAGGCCGACCGGCGCAAGCTGACCTACTGGTCGGACGTGGTGACCGCAGCGCCCGGCCACGGCCTGATCGACACCCCCGAGCAGAAGATGCAGATCTTCGTGGAGTACCACGCCTACTTCACCGGGCTCTGGAACCAGCGGGTCAACTCTGATCCGACCGGCGACCTGATCTCCATGCTGGCCCATGGCGAGGCGACCCGGGACATGAGCCCGCGGGAGTACTTCGGCAACGTGGTCCTGCTGACCGTCGGCGGCAACGACACCACCCGCAACACCATCACCGGGTCGGTCTACGCCCTGAACAAGAACCCGGACCAGTACGCCAAGCTGCGCGCCAATCCGGACCTGGTCCCGTCCATGGTCTCCGAGACCATCCGCTGGCAGACCCCCCTCGCCCACATGCGCCGACGCGCCCTGGCCGACTACGAGCTGGGCGGCAAGCTCATCCGCAAGGGCGACAAGGTCGTCATGTGGTACGTCTCGGGCAACCGTGACGATGAGGTCATCGAGAACCCCGACGCCTACATCATCGACCGGCCACGCCCCCGCCAGCACCTGTCCTTCGGCTTCGGCATCCACCGCTGCGTGGGCAACCGCCTGGCCGAACTGCAGCTGCGGGTGATCTGGGAAGAGATCCTGAAGCGCTTCCCCGAGATCGTCGTCGTCTCCGAGCCCAAGCGGGTCTTCTCGACCTTCGTCAAGGGCTATGAGTCTATGCGGGTGATGATCCCCCGCCGGCTCTAGGATCAGGCTGAGGGTCAACGGCGCCTCAGCTGACCCCCTCCGGCCCGCTGCGCGGTCCACCTCCCCGTGGGGGGAGGAATGAGAGAGCCATTGCTCCCCCAAGGGGGAGCTGCCGGCGAAGCCGGCTGAGGGGGTCAACGGCGCCTCAGCCGAACCTTTCGAAGCGGGACCTTTGGTTCAGAGCAGCTCCACCGCCATCGCCGTGGCCTCGCCGCCGCCGATGCAGAGGCTGGCCAGGCCCCGGCGTCCGCCCCGCGCCTGGAGGGCCGAGACCAGGGTGGCGAGGATCCGGGCGCCCGAGGCGCCGATGGGATGGCCGAGGGCGCAGGCGCCGCCGTTGACGTTCAGCTTCTCGTCCGGGATGTCGAGCTCTCGGGCGGCCAGCATGGCCACCACGGCGAAGGCCTCGTTGACCTCGAACAGGTCCACCTGCCCGGCGGTCCAGCCCGCCCGGTCCAGGGCCCGGCGCAGGGCGGGCCCTGGGGCGGTGGCGAACTTCGAAGGTTCCTGGGCGTGGGCGGCGTGGGCGACGATCCGGGCGACGGGGCTGAGGCCCAGCCGCTCGGCGACGGAGGCCCGGGTCAGGACCAGGGCCGCCGCCCCGTCGGAGATCGAGCTGGCGTTGGCGGCGGTGATGGCGCCGTCCTTGGCGAAGGCCGGCTTCAGGGTCGGGATGCGGGCCGGATCGGCGCGCCCGGGCTGTTCGTCCGCGCTGACCGTCTCCGGGCCCTTCCGCCCGGCGAGCTCCATCGGGACGATCTCGCGGTCGAAGGCGCCTGAGGCCTGGGCGGCCCGGGCCCGCTCCAGGGATCGGATGGCGTAGGCGTCCATGGCTTCGCGGCTGACCTGGTGGGCCCGGGCGGTCTCCTCGGCGAAAGATCCCATCAGCCGGCCCGGCTCGTAGGCGTCTTCCAGGCCGTCGAGGTACATGGAGTCCGAAATCACATCGTGACCGATGCGGGCGCCGCCCCGGTGCTTGGCCAACAGGTAGGGGGCGTTGGTCATGCTCTCCATGCCGCCGGCGACGATGATGTCCGCCGAGCCCGCCGCCAGGGCGTCGTGGGCCAGGATGGCCGCCTGCATGCCGGAGCCGCACATCTTGTTCACCGTGGTCGCCTGGCAGGCCTGGGACAGCCCCGCCCCAAGGGCCGCCTGGCGCGCCGGCGCCTGGCCCAGCCCGCCGGGCAGGACGCAGCCCATGAAGATCTGCTCGACGCTTGCAGGGTCGAGCCCCGAGCGCGCGACTGCGGCGCGCACAGCGGCGGCGCCCAGGTCGGTGGCCTTGGCGCCGGACAGGACGCCCTGGAAACCACCCATGGGGGTGCGGGCGTAGGCGGCGATGACGACGGGATCGGAGGTCTGGGTCATGCCGCCTTCATACAACCGCCAGGAGGAGGCGGGAACGCCCCCGTTTGGTTCCAGGCGCGCGGCGCCCCATACTTTCCCAAGGCAGGCGGAGAACAACCATGGGCCTTGGCGAGATTCTGATCACCCTTCTGGCCGGGATTGGCCAGCTGGTCGGCATTCGGGCGGGGACCGAACAGCCCCCCTACGAGGTTGTGGGCCGGGTCGGAGACGCCGAGATCCGCCGCTACGCCCCGCAGATCGCCGCGGAGGCCGTGGTCGAGGGCCCCGTGGAGACCGCTCGCAACGAGGGCTTCCGGCGGGTGGCCGGCTACATCTTCGGGGACAATACGGCCAAGGCCTCGGTGGCCATGACCGCGCCGGTGGTCCAGGGCCGCGAGCCCTCGGGCGGCTCCCAGTCCATCGCCATGACCTCCCCGGTGGTCCAGCAGCCCGCGGGCGCGGGGTCCTGGTCGATCCAGTTCATCATGCCCGCGAAGTACACGATGGCGACCCTGCCCCAGCCCAACGATCCCCGGGTGCGGCTGGTCGAAATCCCGGCCCGCACCTTCGCCGTAGTGAGGTTCTCGGGCCTGGGTCGGGAAGACGCCGTCGCCCGCCACGAGAAGGCCCTGGATGCGGCCCTGGCGGGATCCTCCTGGCGGGCGGTGGGCGAGCCCGTGACCTGGTACTACGACCCGCCCTGGACCGTGCCCATCCTCAGGCGCAATGAGGTCGCCCGGCTGGTCGAGCCGATTACTTCAGCGCCGACGCAATGAAGCCGCCGCCCAGGACCCTTTCGGGGTCCTCCGGGGCGTAGAGCACGCAGGCCTGGCCCGGCGAGACCCCGTATTCCGGCGCCTCGAAGATGACCCGCACCTCTCCGGCCTCCAGGCCCAGGCGGGCGGAGACCGGCTCGGCCGTCGAGCGCACCCGCGCCAGCACAGGCCGCGCGCCGGACGCCGCAGCCTCCAGCCCGGCCTCGTCGCCGAGCCAGTTGGTCTCCTTCAGGGCGACTGCGCGGGTCGCCAGGGCCTCGCGGGGGCCGACCCGGACCTGCCGGGTCTCGGCGTCGATGCCGACGACATAGAGCGGATCGCCCACGGCCACGCTGAGGCCGCGCCTCTGGCCGATGGTGTAGCGGGTCACGCCCTCATGCCGGCCCAGAACCCGGCCATCCAGGTGGACGATATCGCCCGGCTCGGCGCCCTGGGGCCTCAGGCGATCGATCACCGTGGTGTATCGCCCCTCGGGCACGAAGCAGATGTCCTGACTGTCCGGCTTGTCCGCCACGGCCAGGCCCAGCTCCGTCGCGAGGGCGCGGACCTCGGCCTTGGGCAGGCCGCCCAGGGGGAAGCGCAGATAGTCCAGCTGGTCGCGGGTGGTGGCGAAGAGGAAGTAGGACTGGTCCCGGGCCGGGTCGACGGCGCGCCGGAGCTGGGGACGTAAAGTCCCCTCCCCCCGCCGGACATAATGGCCAGTGGCCATGGCCGCGGCGCCCAGGTCCCTGGCGGTGTCGACCAGGTCCCGGAACTTCACCGTCTGGTTGCACCGGATGCAGGGCACCGGCGTCTCGCCGCGCAGGTAGGCGTCGGCGAAATCGTCGATCACCTGCTGGCGGAACCGGCTCTCATAGTCGAGGACATAGTGCGGGATGCCCAGGGCCTCCGCCGCCGTGCGGGCGTCGTGGATGTCCTGGCCGGCGCAGCAGGCGCCCTTCCGTTGGATGGCGGCACCATGGTCGTAAAGCTGCAGGGTCACGCCGACAACGTCGTATCCGGCCCTGGCCAGAAGGGCGGCGGTTACGGTGGAATCCACTCCGCCCGACATGGCCGCAAGCACGCGCGCGCCCGCCGGTAGGCCCACGGCCTCGCGGGTGTGGACCATCAGGCGGTCATTCAGTCCAGCGTTCAGGGCGACCCTCGTCATGGGGCCTTATCTAAGCCGGGGCCGCGAGTATTACGAGCCAGGGCTACCGCAGATAATTCAGGAGGGATGTGCTCCTCAGGGAGACAAAGACCTGGGAGGAGGCCTGTAACACCTGTTGGGCCTGCGTCAGGTTGGTGGCGGCCTTGGCCATATCCACGTCGGAGACATCGCTGATCAGGCCCTGAATGGTGTTCTGCCGGCTGGTCAGCCGGGTCTCGACCTTATCCAATTGATTCTGGACCTCACCATTCCGTGAGGCGGCCTCAACCAAGTCATCGTGCACAGACTTCCAGACGGAGATCTGGCTTTCGAGGAAGGTCGTCTGGGCCGGGGTGAGTTGATTGGTGAAGGGGCCACTAGGACCCTGATGGAAGGCCTGAATGTCCCGGAAAGCGTTCATCATCGCGGTGCCGAACTCATTGGCGACCTGACCCACCCTAAGGTTGGTGGTCTCGTCCACACGCACCGTCTCAATGTAATCGTCGTTCGTGAATGAGTCCGCCACGGACGTCGGCAAGAGGGTCAGGTCGCTAAGTGCTGTCGCCGTGAAGGGTGCGGTATCCACCTGGCCGCCTGCAAAGACATACTTCCCGGCGGCCTGGATATTCAGAGCGCCGGCGGCTTTGTCGAACTCACCTCGAATAGCGGTCATCATCCCAAGGGCGTTTCCGGCGGCGATTGCGTTCATGATCGACTGCCGGACACTGTTCGCTGCCTCGGCCGCCTTGGTCAGGCCGATATCCTGGGTCTCGAGTCTATGAGAGGTTAACTTATTCTGCTCGGTGAAAGCCTCAAGGCGCGTATCCAGGGTCTTCATGGCGGTCAGAACCTGAGCATCCCGAGAGAAGGATTTCAGATCCGTCCCGATCTTACCCGTGCTAAGTTGATTGCTTGCATCAAATTGCTTCTCCTGAGCGGACAGAAGATGGCTCAAGATGGAGGCGTAATTTCCACTTGTCGATATTCGGGTCATTCAAACCTCATTAAACTACACTCGTTAGAACTTCAAACATTTCCCTAGCCGCCTGGATCATGCGGGCTGAGGCGTTGAAGGCCTGCTGGTAGGTGGTGAGCCGTACAAGTTCCTCATCGAGATTCACGCCCTCGACAGACTCCCTGCGCGCATCGACCTCCTTCGAGATCGCTTCGCTCGAAAGTCGCTGAGTCTCAGCCGCGCTCGCCCGGCTGCCGACAGCGGCGCTGAACTGTGCGGCGTATTGGATCAGCGTCGTATTCAGAGCGCCCAGGTTCCCGACGGCGTCAAAGGCCGCCGTCGTCTCTCCCGCAGCGGCCAAAGCATTCGCGCCCTGTCCATTGCCCGGGCTGATGGCCGGGGCGCCGGCGGCCACGGAAAGGTTGAGCCTGGAGGTCGCAAGCCTGTTGGGGTCAGCGGCGATATCGGGATCGATAGAGAGGCGGCCTGCGCGGGAGGTCTGATCCCGTACTCCAAGTCCAAAGAGGGCGCTGATGGATGGACCGCCGGGGCCGCGGCTTGTCAGATCCTGAGAAACGGACACTGAAACCGGTGGTGAGGTGCTCGGAGTGAAACTCAGCTGGCCCTGGGCGTCCAGGGCGTAGGCGCCCACAAGGCCGACGCCCGTCGTGTTGGCGTTCAGGGAGTCCAGAAGGTCCTGCATGGTCCCGGCCGCCGGAACGGTCACGGTGACATCCCGAATGGGCCTGCCGTCGCCCTGTGAGAGTCGAAAGCTGATGGTCTGACCCGGGGTGAAGCCGTGGGGATCCGTTGTCTTCAGGCCGGTTTCATAAATTGTCTGACCCTCACTGCGGATCAGGTCATTGAGTCCGAAGAAATGCGAGAAGGCGCGGCCGGCCTTCTGGGAGGTTCCCTCGTCGATAGCGATGCCATTGGGCGCAGCAGCGGTCAGGCTCAGGGCCCGGTTGGAGAAACTCGCCGAGCCGAAGGCGCCGAGAGCCGTGTTGAGGCTGGTCAGAAAGCTGGCTGGGGTGAAGGCGGAGGGCGGACCCGAGTTGACGCTCATCGTCCCGGCTGTGAAGTCGATCGACACCCTGTGCTGGATCACACCTGACGCATTGGTGATCGCAAGGGTGGTCTGACCGCTGAAACCATCGATCGCTGTGGGCAGGTCGAGGCCAGTATCGCGTCCTTGCAGCAGGGCCCGGGCGGGGGATGAAGTCGAGGCGTTGTGCGCCGCGTTTATCCGCTCCGCCGCGCGCGCGGCGAACTCTCCCAACTGCTTCGACAGATCCGGCAAGTGGGTGTTGCGCAGATCCAGGAAGCCCCGCAAGTCACCGCTGGAGACCGTGATCGGTTGTTCGGGGCCGACAGGATGCTGGACCGCAAGGTAGCCTGGCGTGGAATTCGTCGAGCGATAAACCACAGTGGCGGCGCTGTCGCCGGCGAGCTCAACACCCTCGGCGGAGCGTATCACGAAGCCGCCCGTCTCCCTTGGCTGGAGCCTGATGTCCATGATCTTCGCCAGCTTCTCGATCAGTCCCGCCTGGACGTTCTCCGGACCCGTCGTATCGCGGGAGCTGACCGACGCCTTGCTGATCTCCAAGTTAAGCTTTGCGATCTCGCTGAGCAGGTCGTTGATTTCGGTTGCCGCGGCGCTGGCCTGAGAATCGGCGAACCTCGTCATACTCTGGAGCTCGTCGTTGATACGCCCCGTTTGGTCGAGAAAGGTCTTTACTGCGGTCACGGATTGGGAGCGCAGGACCCCCGAGGTCGGATTCTGGGCCAAGGACTGGAAGGTCGTCCAAATCTTGTCCAGGTTGGCGAAGTATCCGGTCTCGGCGTTTGGATCGCCAAACAGACTCTGTGCGTTGTCAAGACTCGAGGCGACAGTGTTCCAGCGACTGGTGGCTGAGCTCGCGGTCAGGCCAGAGGCGACCAGGAAATTGTCTATGACCCTGCGAACCCCCGAGACTTCAGTTCCGGAGCCTACGCCTGCGTACACCCGGTGCTCTTGGTCAATTTTCTTCCGCACGTAGCCGGGCGTGTTGACGTTGGCGATGTTATCAGAGCTCGTTCGCAGCCCTGACTGGGCGGCGATGACTCCGGATGCGGCATTGCTCAGTACAGCTGTGAGAGTCATGGGTTCGCGCCCTCTTGACCGGCAACCCTTGCGCAGTGCCGGCATTTTCTGCCGAGCCTAAACGGTAGCGCCTGCGCACGGCTTCCGAAAAAACCTATTCGATTCAAAACGGCGGGTCTTGTCGCCGCTTTGGTCTGCCTCAGACGTCGCAAGATCCGGGCCGGCGACGATATGAATCAATCGACGGCCCACGGCTCGCCGGCAGGGCGGCAGGACTGGCCCCGCCCGACCGGTTTGCGCCCGGCAAAATCCGCACCGCGCCAGAAGAAAGCCGCCGCACAATGGAAATTTTTCCTATATTTTTCTGTGGGTTAGGCAGTGTTCGCGAAGTTGGCGCAAAGGTTGCGAGGCAAGACGCGAAGTCATGTGGCGCAGCAGGCGCCCCTTTGCCGGAGGGTCAGTCCGGCTCGGTCGCCCCACCTTGAATTTCGACATCGCCCAGATTCTTGCGCCTCCTGCGCCCGGAACGTTCCCGGGCGCCGCACCGTCGTCGGCTGGCGAGGGTGCGGTCAAAGGCGACTTCGCGGCGGTGCTGGAGAGCCTTGCCGGGACGCCCGAAGCGCCGGTGGCTGCGGCCCCGGCCAGCCCCACGCCAGGCGCATCGCAGAAGGTCAAGTTCGCCGGAGCCGAGGCTTCAGCGCTCGATGTTCCGGTGCTCGCATTCACTGTAGGGCGTCCTGAGGCCAAGCTTGTTCACACTCCAATTGCCAGCTCCGTCGGGGCGGCGCCTCTTTCGGAAGGGGGCGCGGAGCGCTCGGACGGGGATGCTGGGGACATCGCGCCGGGCGCCGACGCGCCGGTCGCTCTCCGGCTCCAGGACGCCATCGCCCCCGTTTGGATGCCCGCCGCGCCCCCCGTTCCGGCCGCGATGCCGGAGAGCCTTTCGGCCCCGCCCGCGGCGAATGGCGCAGCGGTGGCGCCGACGCCCCCCACAGCGGCCACCTTCGGCCTCGCGAGTGGTGAGGATGAGGGGATCCGCCCGATCGGGCTTGGATCACAGAACGCCGACAGGGGCTCTCAGACCGAGACCTCATCTGTCGACACTGAGGCTGGCCCCGCCGCCCCGATGGGCCTCGGCAGGGGCGACCTGGCGACGATGAACGCTCCGACCTTGCCCCCTGGACTCTTCGATGAAGGTCTTGTCCGGGACGCCACACCGACCGCAGCCCTCGCTCTCGCCTCAGATGGGGACAGGGCGTTGAGGCAGGACGGCTCCATGCCGGCGAACCCGGTCTTGACGCCGCTGGCCAATGCCTCGCCCACCGCGCCCGAGAGCCTCCCAATCACTGCGCCGGCGCTGACGTCAGCGCCGGAAGGCGGCCTCATGGCGAACGCCGGTCCGGCGGCGCGCCCGGGCGTGTTCGGCGAGGACTCTGGTCGCCGAACCGCAGCATTGGCGGCCGTCGCTCCCGCCGCTGTCGGGGAGAAGGTGGAGGGCAAGGTCGCCCCCATGCCGCCGATCGCTGTCTCAGGCCGCACCTCTCAACCCGGAGGCCGGCCTCGTCACTCCCGCCGCTGTCGGGGAGAAGGTGGAGGGCAAGGTCGCCCCCGTACCGCCGATCGCTGTCACCAGCGTCCAGACCCAGGCCGCACCACTCAACCCGGAGGCAGGCCTCGTCGCTTCCACTGGGACGAGGGGTGGCGGGGTTCCGGCCAAGGGCGACCTGGCCCCGCGGCCTGAAGCCGCTCCTCTGGACCTGGCTCCTCAGGCCGTCCGCCCTGCCGCCCTGACCCCGGCCGAGGGCGCGGTTCCGGTGACGGTCCAGATCGCTGCCGCCCTTGCGACGACCGAGGCCCCAATCGCCACCTCGAGAGTGAGCCCGCCCATCGCAGCGCCATCGGCGATGCAGGTCGACTTGCCCGCCATAACCGATCCGGCCCAACAGCCTGAAGCGCCGCCTGTTCGCTCGGTTGAACCCGCCCCCGCCTTAAACCCTCAGGCCGTCATCCCGCCCGGTCTCTCTGAAGAGGGGCTGCCGGCCGCCGCGGCGGAAGTTGACCTCACTGTAACGGCGGGTCTGGCCCAACGCCCTCAACCTGGCCGCCCGGAGTTAGCCTCCTGGTCTGCAGCGCCCGCCACCCTCACGACGAACGCCACTGGCAAGGCCAATTCCCAGATCCCTGCATCAGCGACCAACGCTGTTCCAGGCCAGCAGCCTGACGCCGCGACCCTAACCGCCGAGGCGGTCCCGCCCGCCGCACCGTCCTTGCAGAGCAGCGATCTCATCGTAACGCCCGCGCCGACACGCCTTATGGAGAAGGCGCCTGGCCAGCCCCCTCTCCAGACCCCCTCTCCAGCGTCCAACGCTTTCCAGACTCCAGAGCCTGACCTTACGCCCATCGCCCTGAATGGCGTGATGGCCGGGCCGTCGCCGTCGCCGTCGCCGTCGCCGTCGGCGCAACAAAGCGCTCTCGTCGCAACGGCCGATCCAGCCCACGTCCTTGGCCCCCTCCCTCAGGGCTCTGTTTCCCTCGTGACGCCGCCAGAAACGCGCCCCCCCGAGACGCGCCCCTCCGAGACGCGCCGCGGCTCAACCACAGGGCCAGCAGGCCGCCCCCTGGGTCCGGTCCGTATCGAGCCGAGTGCCGATGGAGTCGGGACCTCGGACGATAGCGCACCTTTCGTGACAGGCTTGGCTCCTGTAACCGCCCCTACCGCCAAGATGGCTGAAGCGCAGCCGGGTGTGACCAATCTGGCGGCTGTTGACGCCGAAGCCGCGCCTGAGCTGCTGGAGCCAGCCGAGACCCTGACCCCAGCGGCGCCGGCGGTACTGACGCCAGCCGGCGCAGAAACGCCTGAGAGCCCGGCGCGATCCGTCAGGGCCACGCCGGAGACCCTTGCCGCCCTCAGCGCCCAGATGGCGCGGCGCTTGGACGACGGGATCACCCGGTTTGAGCTCGAGCTCAATCCGAGCGAACTCGGCCGGGTGGATGTCCGACTGGAAATCGACGCTTCAGGCGGAATCCGCGCCGCCTTCACCTTTGAGCGACCCAGCTCCGCCAGTGAACTGGGGCGGCGGGCGGACGAACTTCAGAAGAGCCTCGAGAGTGCAGGTTTCAACCTGTCCGGGGGCCTTTCCTTCGATGTCGCGGGAGACCGCTCCCACAGCCGCCACTCAACCTGGGCGGAGGCCCGGGAAGACAGGGCCCACAGCCCTGCTGCGCCTGAACCCGACCTCTCCCTCGAGACTTCAACACTCATCGCCGACGCCCTCTCCGGGCGTAGGCCCCCTTCCCGTTCCGGCGTCGATATCAGGATCTGAAATCATGACTGTCACATCCTCCACAGCCACATCCTCCGCGCCCCAGGATCTCGGCATCCTGGGCAGAAATCAGCTGGTGAACAGCTACGAAACCTTCATGACGCTCCTCGCCGCCCAGATCGAAAATCAGGACCCTCTGAAACCGATGGATGGGAACCAGTTTACCGAACAGCTTGTCCAGATGACGGGCGTGCAACAGCAACTTTACTCAAATGATTTGCTGAAGCAACTTGTGAACAACACCGGAACAGGAATGTCTCAGGCGGTCTCGGTGCTCGGCAAGGAGATCACCGCCGAGACAGCAAAGTCGACTCTGACAAACGGCGAAGCTAAGTGGTCGTACAATCTGGGCAAGGCCGCCGCATCAGTGAGTATCGAAGTTATCGACTCGAATGGAAAGACCGTGGCGGTCTCCGCGCCAAAGAATGTCGGCGCGGGGGATCAGACATTCACCTGGAACGGAACGGACCTGGGCGGTGTCAAGCGGGCCAACGGCGGCGAATACACTCTCCGTATCTCACCGGTCGATGCCTCCGGGGCCAGGATCACCTCCAAGATTTTTCAGCGCGGCGTCGTGACCGGCGTCGAACAGGTGGCGGGACAACCCGTCCTTTCCCTCGCCGGCGCCAAGGTTCCCTGGTCCGCCGTCACCGCCGTCCGGCAGTCCGCCTAGGCCGCCGTCCCTCAGAATTCAATCGCAGGAAAGCAGACCCAATGAGCCTTACCTCCTCCCTCTACGCCGGCGCCTCCGGGCTGGTCGCCAACGCAGCCTCCATGGCGGCCATCTCGGACAACATCGCCAACACCAACACCACGGCCTACAAGCGCAACCAGATCAACTTCTCCAGCATGGTGTCCGCACAGTTGGTGCAAGGGCGCTACTCGGCCAGCGGTGTCGAGGCGATTACGCGTAGCTTTGTCACCAACCAGGGCTCAATTCAGGCCGCCACAAATCCGACCGACATCGCCATCGGCGGCGCTGGCTTCTTTGTGGTCACCGACAAGGCGACCGCAGTCACCGAGCAGGACCCCCGGTTCTTCACCCGCTCCGGATCCTTCAACGTCGACGCCGACGGTTTCCTGAAGAACGACGCCGGCTTCTATCTGCAGGGGTGGCTCGCGGACGAAGACGGCAACATCAGTCCCGACCCCTCTGACCTCACCCAGATGAACTCCATCAATATCAAGAATGTCCCGGCTCAGGTCCAACCGAGCACCGAGGTCATCATCAACGCCAACCTCGACAAGCGCGGCGTGACCGGATCTGTGGGCCCCACCGGCTACAATGCCACGACGACCGCCTCGATGGCGGACTACGCCGTAAACCCGACGACAGGCACCAAGCCCGATTTCGCGTTCACGATGAATATCGTCGATTCCAGTGGTGGAATCCGGCGCATCGCGATGGCCTTCCTGAAGGATACGACCGCAAACACCTGGTTTGCGGAAATCTACGCCGTACCCGACTCTGATGTCGTCGGCGGCGTCCGCCCCGGCCAGATCGCCTCCGGACAGGTCAGGTTTAACCCCGACGGAACCTTCGACCAGGCGAACACCACCCTCTTCGGCGCACCCGGTAATGATCCGAACTTCGCGATCGACGCTTCCACCGCGACTGTTGGTGTCCGGTTTGCCCCCGCCCTGGGCATCGAAGCTGCAGACATTGACCTCGATCTGACCAACTTTACGCAGTTCTCCGCCCTCTCCGTGGTGAATTCTCTCAACCCGGACGGCGCGACCGTGGGCAACGTAATCGGTGTGGAGGTCACCGAGGACGGTAAGGTCTCCGCCCTCCTCGACAACGGGCTGGTCCGCCTGGTGGCCCAGATCGGCCTCGCCACCTTCCCCAATCCGGATGAGCTCTCCGCCGTAAGTGGCAACGCCTATTCTCAGAGCTCGCGATCCGGCGAGTATTCGATTAAACAACCCAAACTCGGTGGAGCCGGATTGATTGAGTCTTCCGCTCTGGAAGCTTCGAACGTGGATCTTGGCACAGAGTTCACCAGCCTGATCGTCACCCAAAGAGCTTACTCGGCATCCTCAAAGATCATCGTCACGGCAGACCAAATGCTGGAAGAGCTGATCAATATTAAGCGATAGTTCCTATATTTGATGCGCTTAATTTTCATTAAGCGCATCAAATACTTTGCTTTAATACATGAGGCAGTCAGTGTTTATCGAATTGTTTACTATAATCTTTCACCGCGCGTTATGCCGTTCCCGCCAGACTGCGTCCAAGATCTGATGGCGGGAAGGGCGTAAGGCCATGTATCAGCAACAACAGCCGCAGCTGCGGACGAACAGCCGGGGCGAGGCCTATGTCATTGGCCCCACCGGCGCCCAGCTGACGCTGCGCGACCTTCCGCCGCCGGAAACGGGCCGCTGGGTGATCCGCCGCAAGGCCGAGGTGGTGGCCGCTGTGCGTGGGGGTCTGCTCACGCTCGAGCAGGCCTGCGAGCGGTACTCCCTGACCCAGGAAGAGTTCCAGGCCTGGCAGAAGTCCATCGAGAGGCACGGCATGGCCGGGCTCCGGACCACCCGGCTCCAGCAGTACCGCTGAGTTACCTCCCCACTTCAGGCGGCCCTGTCCGGCCCGTCGCCCAAGCGCCGCACCCGGATCGAGATCCGCTCGCGCTCACCGGCGCGCCGCTCTACCAGCAGGCGGGCCACCTGGGCGTCGTCGTGGAAGACATAGCCCTTGATGGCGTCCAGCAGGGCCTTGGCCAGGTTGTCCAGGTCCATCCAGGGCGGATCGCCCACATAGTCCATGACGATCTCGACGGAGAACTCGCCCCAGGCGGGCCGGCCGCCCCGCCAGGCCTTGCGGAAGAACTCATAGATCAGGGGCTTGTAGTACCGCGTCTGGGTGGTCAGGCCGTCGACCACCACCTCAATGGCGCCTTCGTGCTCCCGGGCGCGCACCTTGCCGTGATGGGTCCAGCCCGCGTCCATGGCCATCCTCCGGCGGCGGCCGCCTTGCAGTCTGGCCGGGCTCCGCTAAACCGGGCGCACATTCGACCGGAGGCCCGCCATGAGCAAGACCCGCACTGAAACCGACACCTTCGGCCCCATCGAGGTCGACGCCTCCGTCTACTGGGGCGCCCAGGCCCAGCGCAGCCTCGGCAACTTCAAGATCGGCTGGGAGAAGCAGCCCCGGCCCGTCGTCCGCGCCCTCGGCATCGTCAAGCGCGCCGCCGCAGAGGCCAATGTGGAGCTGGGCCGGCTGGATGCAAAGATCGGCCAGGCCATCGTCGCCGCCGCCCAGGAGGTGATCGACGGCAAGCTCGACGCCCACTTCCCCCTCTCGGTCTGGCAGACCGGCTCGGGCACCCAGTCGAACATGAACGCCAATGAGGTCATCTCGAACCGCGCCATCGAGATGCTGGGCGGCGAGATGGGGTCCAAGACGCCGGTCCACCCCAACGACCACGTCAACATGAGCCAGTCGTCCAACGACACCTATCCGACGGCCATGCACATCGCCGCCGCCGAGCAGGTGCACCACGACGTCCTGCCGGCCCTGGAGCACCTCCTGGCCGCCCTGCGCGTCAAGCAGGCCGCCTTCGATCCCATCATCAAGATCGGCCGCACCCACACCCAGGACGCCACCCCCCTGACCCTCGGCCAGGAATTCTCCGGCTACGCCCAGCAGGTCGAGAACGGCCTCAAGCGCATCCGCCTGTGCCAGCCGGGCCTCCTTGAGCTGGCCCAGGGCGGCACCGCGGTCGGCACCGGCCTCAACGCCCCGGTCGGCTTCGCAGAGCTGGTCGCCGCCAAGATCGCCGCCATCACCGGCCTGCCCTTCGTCTCGGCGCCCAACAAGTTCGAGGCCCTGGCCGCCCATGACGCCATGGTCTTCAGCCACGGCGCCCTGAACACCGTCGCCGGCGCCCTGTTCAAGATCGCCAACGACATCCGCTTCCTGGGCTCCGGCCCGCGCTCGGGCCTGGGCGAGTTGTCCCTGCCCGAGAACGAGCCCGGCTCATCCATCATGCCGGGCAAGGTCAACCCGACCCAGTGCGAGGCCCTGACCATGGTCTGCACCCAGGTCTTCGGGAACCACGCCACCCTGACCTTCGCCGGCGCCTCGGGCCATTTCGAGCTGAACGTCTTCAACCCGGTCATGGCCTACAACTTCCTGCAGTCCTGCCGTCTGCTGGCCGACGCCGCCGTCTCCTTCACCGATAACTGCGTGGTCGGCATCGAGGCCCGCGAGGACAACATCAAGGCCGCCCTCGAGCGCTCCCTCATGCTGGTCACGGCCCTGGCGCCCAAGATTGGCTACGACGCGGCGGCCAAGATCGCCAAGACCGCCCACAAGAACGGCACCACCCTGCGGGAAGAGGCCGTCGGCGGCGGCTATGTGACGAACGAGGAGTTCGACGAGGTCGTCCGGCCCGAGAAGATGATCTCGCCGGGCTGATGCAGGTCGTTCGCCTCGAAGACGGGCTTCCCGACGACTTCGAGCCCCTCCGCGCCGCCGCGGCGGTGGAGGGTTGGCGGCACATGGACCGACTGGCGGCGGAGGTCGCGGCCGGAGCGCCGGTCTTCCGGGCGCTCCTCGCCGTGCGCGAGGACGGCGCGCTTCTTGGGATCGGCGGCCTGACCGACGAGCCCTTGCCAGCCGACGGGGACCCCGCCCTGCGCCTTCGCCGGCTCTACGTTCACCCGGACGCCCGCCGGCGGGGCCTGGGCCGCACCCTCGCCACAGCCCTCGTCCAGGAGGGGCTCGACAGCGTCAGGTGCCTCACCGTGCACACGGAGGACGAAAGGGCGCAGGCCTTCTGGCGGGCGCAGGGGTTCGAGCCTGTCGCAGACCGGGCCTGGAACCTCGAATTCAGGGGCTGAAATCCCGGGCCGCGCCCGGACGCCTACATCCGCCGCCAGACGGCGAAGTCGGCCAGTTCCATCAGGGCGGCCTTCCAACCTTCGGCGCCCTCGAAGCCCGCCAGGGCCGCCTTGGCGTCGGCGGCGTAGTCCTCGGCCAGGGCCAGGGTCGTCTCCAGGGCGCCGCAGCCCGCCACCAGCAGTCGGGCACGCTCGAAGTCGGCCTCGGTCTGCTCGCGCCGGTCGATGGTCCGCTCCCAGAAGGCCTTTTCCGCCTCGCCCGTCCGGGCGATGGCCAGCAGCAGGGGCAGGGTCGCCTTGCCCTCCCGGAAGTCGTCGCCGGGGTTCTTGCCCAGGGTCTCGCTGGCCCCGGAATAGTCCAGGGCGTCGTCCACCAGCTGGAAGGCCAGACCCAGGTTGCGGCCGAACCGGCGCAGGGCGGCGCAGGTCGCGGCCGGCGCCCCAGCCGACACCGCCCCGGCCTCCGAGGCGGCGGCGAACAGCTCGGCGGTCTTGGCGCCGATGATCTCCAGATAGGTTTCCTGGGGCAGGTCCAGGTCGTGGGCGCGGGTCAGCTGCAGGACCTCGCCCTCGGCGATCACCCGGCTGGCCCGGGCCAGGATCTCCAGGGCCGGCATGGACCCGGCCTCGACCATCAGCTCGAAGGACCGGGCGAACAGGAAGTCGCCCACCAGCACGCTGGCCGGCGCGCCCCAGATCAGGTGGGCCGCCACCTTGCCGCGCCTCAGCTCGGAGGAGTCGATCACGTCGTCATGCAGCAGGGTGGCCGTGTGGATGAACTCCACCGCCGCCGCCAGGTTCAGGCAGGCGTCGTCCTTCGCCCCCGCCAGCCGCGCCGCGGCGATGGTCAGAAGCGGCCGCAGGCGCTTGGCCGACCCGCCGATCAGGTGCTCGGCCAGGGCCGGGATCACCGACACCGGGCTCTGCATGCGGTTGCGGATCAGGGCGTCCACGCCCTCCATGTCGCGCTGGGCGAGGCGGGTCAGGCCCGCAATGGAGGGCGCGCTGCGGGCGACCGGTTCGGCGGCTTGCGTTGCGGACGACATGCCGAACGCGATAAGGCAGGCGCCTCGCCGGCACAATGCCCAACCGGGGTTTTTGGCGCAAACGCATGACGGACCCAAGCCAGTCGGACGCAATCCTCGGGGGCCGGGTCCGGCTCCTCCAGTCCGCGCGGGGCTATCGGGCGGGCATGGACGCGGCCCTCCTGGCGGCGGCCTGCGACGCCCGTCCGGGCGATCGGGTGCTGGACCTGGGCTGCGGCCCGGGCGCCGTCATGCTGGCGGCGGCGGTCCGAAGGCGCGAGGCGCGCTTCACCGGCGTCGAGGCCGACACCGAGGCCCTGGCCCTCGCCCGGGCCAATATCGACCTGAACAGCCTGTCAGACCGGATGGAGGCCGTCAGCGGCGACGTCGCCCTCCCCTTCTCCCGCCTGGGCCTGCCCCGCTTCGACGCCGCCCTCTGCAACCCGCCCTTCTTCGATGACGCCAAGGCCCTGCGCGGCCCCGCGCCGGAGAAGTCCCGCGCCTGGATGGCGGCCGACGGGCTGGCGGCCTGGACAGGGTTCCTCATGAAGGCCGTCCGCGACGGCGGGACGATCACGATCATCCACCGGGCCGATCGGCTGGCCGACCTCCTGGCGGGCCTTGCGCCCCGTTGCGGCTCCATTCGCATCCGGCCGGTCCAGCCCCGCGCCGCCGCGCCCGCCAGCCGGGTGATCGTGCGAGCGGTGCGCGGCGGCCGCGCCCCCCTCGCCCTTCTGCCGCCCCTCGTCCTCCACCCCGACGGCGAGGGCAAGCACACCCCCGAGGCCGAGGCCATCCTGCGCGACGCCGCACCGCTGGAATGGGACTAGGCCGGACCTCAGCAGACCCCCTCCGGCCCGCTGCGCGGTCCACCTCCCCCTGGGGGGAGGAACTAGCCCGCCGGCCGGGCTGAGCGCCGGTCCAGGGACGCCAGGACGAACTCCGCCAGCCGGTCCGCCGCCCGGGGGGCCCCGCCCCGCGCCTTCAGGAGGGCGATCTCGGCGTCCTCCAGGGGCGGCAGGCCGTCGGCCTCGCCCAGCAGGACCAGGTCGTCGGGAACCATTTCCCGGGGCAGGACGGTCAGGCCCAGGCCGGCGCGCAGGGCGGCGTGCTGCCCCGCCAGGGAGGGGCTGGTGTAGGCCGCCCGCCAGGTGCGCCCCCGCGCCTCCAGGGCCGCCACCGCGCGGCGGCGGTAGACGCAGGGCGCCGGGGCGATCACCAGGGGCGCGGGCTCGTCGGGCCGCAGCACCGCCCGGTCGGCCGCCACCCAGACCAGGGGCTCGCGCCAGACCCGCACCCCCAGGTCCGGCCCCAGGGGTTCGCGCTTGACCAGGGCCAGGTCCAGGGCGCCGGCCTGCAGCCGGTCCAGAAGGTTCAGGGTCAGGTCGCAGGTCACCGCCAGGGCCACCCGGGGATGGGCCCGGGCGAAGGCGCCGAGGATGTCCGGCAGGTGGACGGTGGCGAAGTCCTCCGGCGCGCCCAGCCGCACCTCACCCTCCAGGTCCTCTCCCGTCAGCTCGGCGAGGATCTCGTCATTCACCCTCAGCAGCCGTCGGGCCTTGGGCAGGAAGGCCTCCCCCGCCTCGGTCAGGCCGACCCGGCGCGGGTCGCGGGCCAAGAGCTTCACCCCCAGGCGATCCTCCAGCCGCCGGACCTGCAGGCTGATCGCCGACTGGCTGCGCCCCAGCCGCTCCCCCGTGCGGGTGAAGCTGCGGGTGTCGGCGATGGTCACGAAGGTGCGGACCAGGTCGAGATCGAGATTGACGTCGCGTGACACGGCTTACTCCATGATGAGTTTTTCATATCACAGGAATAGCGCCTTTCAACGCGCCAAGGGGTACGGAGCGCCTTAGGAGGTCGCCCCGCGCACCGGACCGGGTGCGCCCGTTCCCGGAAGCCGACATGCCCGAAGCCCTGACCTCCGCCGCCGCCCTCGGCGCCCAGAACCTGCTCGCGCCGGCCATCCTCTTCTTCGTCCTCGGCCTGTTCGGCGGCTTTGCGAAGTCAGACCTGTCCCTGCCCGCCTCCACCAGCCGCACCCTCTCCCTCTTCCTGATGCTCTGCATCGGGTTCAAGGGCGGGGTCGAGGCCGCCGACGCCGGCCTCAGCGAGGGCTTCCTCCGCGCCGGGATGGCCGGCCTCCTCCTGTCCCTGACCTGGCCCCTGGTCGCCTATCCGGTCCTGAGGCGCCTCGGCGGACTGGAGCGCGCCTCGGCGGCGGCCACGGCGGCGGCCTTCGGCTCGGTCTCTGTGGTCACCTATGCGGCGGGGGCGGACTTCCTGTCCGCGCACGGCGTGGTGTTCAGCGGCTACATGACGGCGGTCCTCGCCATCATGGAAGCCCCGGCCATCCTCACCGCCCTCATCATTGCAAGGCGGGCGGCGGAAGGCTCCGGCGCCGGCCACGGCATGGGAAGCATATTGCGCGAGGTCTTCCTGGGCGGCCCGGCCCTCATGCTGGTGGGCAGCTTCCTGATCGGCCTCACGACGGGCGAGGCCGGCATGGCCCGGCTGGACATCTTCGTGAACCCCCTCTTCCAGGGGGCCCTCTGCCTCTTCCTGCTCGACATGGGCCTGGCCGCCGCCCGCAGCCTCACCGACGCCGGAAGGCCGCCCGCCCGGGTCCTGGCCCTCGGGATCGCCCTGCCCCTGGCGGGCGCCTGCGCCGGCTGGCTCGCCTCACGCCTCGCCGGCCTCGCCCCCGGCGACAGCGCCCTCCTGATCCTGCTGGCCGCCTCGGCCTCCTACATCGCCGCCCCCGCCGCCATGCGCACCGCCCTGCCCGAGGCGCGGCCCGGCGTCTATCTGGGCCTCTCCCTGGGCGTGGCCTTCCCCTTCAACCTGATCCTGGGCCTGCCCCTCTACGCCCTGGCGGCGGGGGCGCTGTAGGGGTGCGGGTCGGGGACGGGGTATGGGTTTCAGACCTGAACTCACCGCTGCAGGACCTTGGCTATCTTGTTGACGCAATCCCGGCGCAGTAGGCGTATTAGACATCTTCCCATGGGATGAGGGCCCGCATGGACCAGTCCTACTTCGTCAAAGCCATCTGGGACCCGGAGGCCGCCGTCTGGATCTCCGAAACGGATATCCCCGGCCTCGTGATCGAAACCGAGACCCTGGCGGAGTTCGAAGCCGTGATGGTTGAACTGGCGCCGGAGATCCTGGCTGCAAACCAGCAAGCCGGCTCCGGGCGTGTCTCGGTCGATTTCTCCGCCCGGCGCGCCTTCGCCGTCGCCTGATCAGAAGGCCTTGCCGATCCCCAGCTGCTTGAGCACCTCGTTGGCGGTGTGGCGGCTCTTTGACCTGGGAACGCTGACCGTTCGCCCATTGATGGGGCTGCGCCACTTCTCGTGGCTCCCCTTGCCGCCCTCCACCTGCCAGCAGCCGTGCGCCCGCATGATCCTGACGAGGTCGGCATAGTAGGTCGGCATTGAGGCGAAGGGCTCCTCGAACGGGCCCTTCTGATTAGGAACGGATTACGCCCATCCCAAGGCGCCGTTGCGTTCGCCAGCTCGTCTGCGTTCTTGCGGCGGTCGCGGGCGCCATTGCTCCCCCAAGGGGGAGCTCCGACCGAAGGTCGGTGAGGGGGTCTGCTGAAGCGCCGTTGACCCCCTCCGACGCGCTGCGCGCGCCACCTCCCCCTGGGGGGAGGAATGTGGGGGCCGGAAGCTCGCGGATCAGTTCCGCGCGGTATCCACCAGCTTGTTCTTGCTGATCCAGGGCATCATGGCGCGCAGGCGGGCGCCGACCTCCTCGATGCCGTGCTCGGAGGCGCGGCGGCGGGTGGCCTTGAAGCTGGGCTGGCCGGCCTGGTTCTCCAGCATGAAGTCGCGCACGAAGCGGCCGGACTGGATATCCTCGAGCACGCGCTTCATCTCGGCCTTGGTGTCGGCGGTGATGATCCGCGGGCCGGTCACGTACTCGCCGTACTCTGCGGTGTTCGAGATCGAATAGTTCATGTTGGCGATGCCGCCCTCATAGATGAGGTCGACGATCAGCTTCACCTCGTGCAGGCACTCGAAATAGGCCATCTCGGGGGCGTAGCCCGCCTCGACCAGGGTCTCGAAGCCGGCGCGGATCAGCTCCACCAGGCCGCCGCACAGCACGGCCTGCTCGCCGAACAGGTCGGTCTCGCACTCTTCTCGGAAGCTGGTCTCGATCACACCGGAGCGGCCGCCGCCGATGGCCGAGGCGTAGGCCAGGCCGAAGTCGAGGGCGTTGCCCGTCGGGTTCTGGTGGATGGCGATCAGGCAGGGCACGCCGCCGCCCTTCTCGTACTCGCCGCGCACGGTGTGGCCGGGGCCCTTGGGGGCGACCATCAGCACGTCCACCGTGGACTTGGGCTCGATGAGGTTGAAGTGGATGTTCAGGCCGTGGGCGAACAACAGGGCCGCGCCGTCCCGCAGGTTGGGGGCGATCTCGGCGTTGTAGATGCCGCGCTGCAGTTCGTCGGGCGCCAGCACCATCAGGGCGTCGGCCCACTTGGCGGCCTCGGCCACATTCATCACCTTCAGGCCGTCGGCCTCGACCTTGCGGGCGGTGGCGGAGTCGGGCCGCAGGGCGACGGCGACGTTCTTCACGCCGGAGTCGCGCAGGTTCAGGGCGTGGGCCCGGCCTTGCGAGCCGTAGCCCACAATCGCGATCTTCTTGTCCAGAATGCGGGCGAGGTCGGCGTCGCGATCATAATAGACGCGCATGGGCGGTCTCCTTTGGACAAGACGGGCGCGGGGCCCCTGGGCCGGCCGCGCGAGAGCCCGCCGCTTGAAGGGGAAATTTCCCGCCGCGTCAAGCAAGGCCGGCCCTCCGCGCGGCGCCGCGGAGGGCCGGAAGCGCCCTACCAGAAGAGGGTGTAGGCCACCTGGACGATGCGCCCGGTCCACAGGTCCACCAGGGCGGCGTCGCGCCCCAGCCGCACCCAGGCGAAGCCGACGGGCGGGACCGGCAGGCCATAGCTCCACCAGGACTCGATCCGGTAGCGCGGCGTCCACCAGGTCCAGGGCAGGACCTCGCCATGGGACCAGCGGCGGGGGACGAAGCCCGGCGGCGGGACCCAGGGCGCGCCCCGGTAGCGATCGTAGGGTGTCCAGACCGGCGGATACCAGCGGGGGTCATAGCGCGGCGGGCGGGGCGGCGGACGATGACGGTCGTAGCGGTCGGCGCGGTAGCCGTCGTAGCGGTAGCCGTCGTAGCCGTAGCCGTCATAGCGGTAGGGGTCGTAGTGGCGCCGGTCATAGCGATCCCAGCCCCAGTATCCATAGGACTTGGAACCGCCGTGGCGGCGCCCGTCCTTATCCCTCCAATGATCCCGGCGGTCGTCTCGGCGGTCGTCGCGCCAGTCGTCGCGGCCGGACTCCGGGCGCGGCTGCGGCCGCTCCGCGGAGGGCGGGATCTCCCGGGGCTGGCCGTACCGTCCCCAGGCCTCGGGGCGGCGCTCCGTGGGTGCCTGGGGCGCGGCGAAGGGGGCGGGCGGCTCCGTCTCCCCGACGGGCTCGCCGCGGGGATCGAAGCGCGGGCTCTCGGCGGGGCGCGACCCGCCGTCCCCGTCCGCCTCCTGCGCGGACGCCGCCGGCGCCCCGGACAGGCCCAGGGCCAGGATGAGAGTCAGGAGAGATGCGCTGGCCGCATGCCGGTTCATGGTCCTTGTCTCCGTCTGCCGGCGCCGGAAGGGCGCCAGGCGGTTGTCGCCCCCGCACGCATCGGATTAGGAAGGTCAACCTGAACCGCGGTTGAATGTGTGTTCCGCAGGAGGTCAAAGATCATGCCCGCCCTTCCCCAGGACGTCGTCGGCTACTGGCGCAACGCCGGCCCGCGCCGATGGTTCCGCAAGGACGCCGCCTTCGACGACGCGCTGCGCCTGCGCTTCGAGCCCGTCCACCTCGCCGCCGCCCGAGGCCAGTACGACGACTGGGCGCAGGAGGCCGAGCCGGCCCTGGCCCTGATCCTCCTGCTCGACCAGATCCCCCGCAACATCTTCCGGGACAGCGCCCACGCCTTCGCCACGGACGGCAAGGCCCGCCGGGTCGCCCGCCTGGCCCTGCGCCGGGGCTTCGACCTGCAGGTGGAGGCGGAACTGCGGCACTTCGTCTACATGCCGCTGGAGCATTCCGAGGACCCGGTGGACCAGGCCGACTGCGTGCGCCTGATCCAGGCCCTCTGCGCCGAGACCCGCAACACCGAGCTTCTCCGCTTCGCCGAGCTGCACCGCGACATCATCGATCGCTTCGGCCGCTTCCCCCACCGCAACGCCGCCCTGGGCCGGGAGAGCACGACGGCTGAGCTGGCCTATCTCGCCGACGGCGGATTTGCGGGATAACTCCGCCGGTCCTGTGGACCGCCGTCCCTGCGACGGTTCCCGGGAGGGCGCGAATCGGGTCCCCTAGGCCATCGCCCGGAGCCTGCATGAACGCCCCCGCCCGCATCGATGACGCAGAACAGGCCGCCGGGACCGGGCCGGCGGTTGAGCAGCCCTATCTCGACCTCTTGGCCGACATCCTGGCCAATGGCGTCGACCGCCCCGATCGCACCGGGGTGGGCACGCGAGGCGTCTTCGGCCGGCAGATGCGCTTTGACCTGTCGCGCGGCTTTCCCCTCCTGACCACCAAGACCCTGCACCGGCGCTCCATCGTGGTGGAGCTGGTCTGGTTCCTGCGGGGCGAGACCAATGTCCGCTGGCTGCAGGAGCGCGGGGTCAGCATCTGGGACGAGTGGGCCGACGCCGAGGGCGAGCTGGGCCCCGTCTACGGCCGCCAGTGGCGCTCCTGGGCCGCGCCGGACGGCCGGGTCATCGACCAGATGGCCGCCCTGGTCGAGGGGCTGAAGCGCAGCCCCGAAAGCCGCCGCCACATCGTCACCGCCTGGAACCCGGCGGACGTGGACGACATGGCCCTGCCCCCCTGCCACTGCCTCTTCCAGTTTCATGTGGCGAACGGGCGCCTGTCCTGCCAGCTCTACCAGCGCTCGGCCGACGTCTTCCTGGGCGTGCCCTTCAACATCGCCTCCTACGCCCTCCTGACCCACATGGTGGCGGCGGTGACGGGGCTTGAGGCCGGCGACTTCGTCCACACCCTGGGGGACGCCCACCTCTACCTGAACCACCTGGACCAGGCCCGCGAGCAGCTGACGCGCCAGCCCCTGGCGCCGCCCCGGCTGGAGCTGGCGGCCCGGGACGACCTCTTCGCCTTCGAACCCGGCGACGTGAAGTTCAAGGGCTACAAGGCCCACCCGGCCATCTCCGCCCCCATTGCGGTCTGAGGGCCGTGGCCGCCCCCCTCCTCACCGCCGGCCCCATCGCCCGGGCCCGCAACGGCGTGATCGGCCGGGACGGCGCCCTGCCCTGGCGGCTGAAGTCCGACCTCGCCCGCTTCCGCGCCCTGACCATGGGCAAGCCGGTCATCATGGGCCGGCTGACCTGGGAGAGCCTGCCCCGCAAGCCCCTTCCGGGCCGCACCAACATCGTCCTGTCCCGCGACGCCTCCTACGCTCCCGGCGGCTGCGTGGTCTGCGAGGACTTCTCCGAGGCCGTGGCCATCGGCCGGGAACAGGCCGAGGAGGACGGCGCCAGCGAGGTCTGCGTGATCGGCGGGGCCTCCCTCTTCGCCCTGGCCCTGCAGCGCGCCCGGCGCATCTACCTGACCGAGGTCCATGCCGACATCGAGGGCGACGTGACCCTGGCCCCCTTCGACGAGAGCCGCTGGCGTGAGGTCCGCCGCGAGGACCTGCCCGCCGGCGAGGGCGACGAGTATCCCGTGACCCTCCGGGTGCTCGAGCGGGCCTGAGGCCCTTTTCCTCGCCCCTCCCCTCGCCCATAATCCCCGCCCAATGACAATCCCGGGAGGAGACGGGCCATGGACCTGCAGCTGATCGCCGAGGACTTCCAGTTTCCGGAAGGCCCCATCGCCATGAACGACGGCTCGGCGATCCTCACCGAGATCAAGCGCCAGACCCTGACCCGGGTGAAGCCCGACGGGTCCAAGGAGATCCTGGTCAACACCGGCGGCGGGCCGAACGGGGCGGCCATCGGCCCCGACGGCGCCATCTACATCACCAACAATGGCGGGTCCTTCGAGTGGCTGGACAATATGGGCATGACCATCCCCGGCCCGACCCCGCCCTCGCACACCGGCGGCTACATCCAGCGCTTCGACCTGAAGACCGGCGCGCTGACCACCCTCTACACCGAGTGCGACGGCAAGAAGCTGGTGGGCCCCAACGACCTCGTCTTTGACCGGCAGGGCGGCGTCTGGTTCTCCGACCACGGCTGCTCGACCCCCGAGGGGCGCAAGTTCGGCGCGATCTACTATGCGAAGATCGACGGCAGCCACATCAGCCGCCAGCGCGACCATCTGATCTCGCCCAACGGCATCGGCCTCTCCCCGGACGAGAAGGTCGTCTACCTGGCGGACACCAACCTCGGCCGGCTCTGGGCCTTCGACATCGCCGAGCCCGGCGTGCTGGGGCCGCCGGACGGCTTCGCCCCCGGCCGCGTCGTCTGCAACCTGCCCGGATACCAGCTGCTCGACAGCCTGGCGGTGGAGGCCGGCGGCAAGGTCTGCGTGGCCACCATCATCAACGGCGGGATCACCGCCTTCGACCCGGACGGCTCGGTGGACCACTTCCCCGTGCCGGACCTTGTCACCACCAACATCTGCTTTGGCGGGGCGGACATGCGGACGGCCTGGATCACCGCCTCGGCCACCGGCAAGCTCTATCGCGCCACCTGGCCGCGGCCGGGCCTGAAGCTCAACTTCAACGCCTGAGGCCCGGATGCCCCGCGCCCCCGACCCGCACGAGCCGGAGATCGTCGCCAGCCTGGAGCGGGCGGGCGAGCTCTGCGAGGACCTGACGCCGGTGGTCTATGACCGCCTGTTCCGCGAGCAGCCGGAGATGGAGATCCTCTTCTGGCGGGACCAGAACCACCAGATCCGCGGTGAAATGCTGACCCGGGTGCTCCAGGCCATCCTCGATTTCGTGGGCGAGCGGCTCTATTCCCGCACCCTCATCCAGAGCGAGGTGGTGGTGCACGAGGGCTACGACGTCCCGCCGGGCGTCTTCCGCACCTTCTTCGCCACCGTGCGGGACGCGGTCCGCGAGGTCTGCGGCGACGACTGGCGGCCCGAATGGGAGGCGGCCTGGGAGACCACCCTGGCCGACCTCGACTGGTACGTCACCCATCCCGACCAGGCGATGACCCCGGCCTGACGGCCGGGGCCCTCCGGCCTCAGGACAGGCTGGCCATGGCCGAGCGGTCGAAGCTCATCAGCTCGTCATTGCGGCCCTGGCGGACCTTCACCGCCCAGTCCGGGTCCTGCAGCAGGGCCCGGCCCACGGCCACCAGGTCGAACTCGTCACGCTCCAGGCGGCGCAGCAGGTCGTCGATGGAGGCGGGCTGCGAGGCCTCGCCGGCATAGGCCGCCACGAACTCGCCCGACAGGCCCACCGAGCCCACCGTGATGGTCGGAACCCCGGTCAGCTTCTTGGCCCAGCCGGCGAAGTTGAGGTCCGAGCCCTCGAACTCCGGCTCCCAGAAGCGGCGCTGCGAGCAGTGCAGGATGTCGGCGCCGGCGTCGGTCAGGGCCGTCAGCCAGGCCTCCAGCTCCTTGGGCGTCGGCGCCATCTTCACGGTGAAGTCCTGCTGCTTCCACTGGCTGATGCGGATGATGACCGGATAGTCCGGCCCCACCGCCTTGCGCACCGCGCGCAGGATGTCGCCGGCGAAGCGGGCCCGGCCGGGCAGGTCCTTGGAGCCATAGGCGTCCTCGCGCTCATTGGTGCCGTCCCAGAAGAACTGGTCGATCAGGTAGCCGTGGGCGCCGTGCAGCTCCACCGCCTCGAAACCCAGCCGCTTGGCGTCGGCGGCGGCCCGGGCGAAGGCGTCGATGGCGTCGGCCACGGCCTCCTCGCTCATGCCCTCGCCGAACCGCTTGCCGGGGCTCGACAGGCCTGAGGGGCTGTCATAACCGCCCTCCGGCTTCCACTCGGGATCGCGCGAGCGCACGGCGCCCACGTGCCAGAGCTGGGGGGCGATGGCGCCGCCCTCGGCGTGTACCTCGTCGGCCACCCGCTTCCAGCCGGCCAGCTCCTTCTCGCCATGGAAGCGCGGGATGTTGCGGTCGTTCAGCGAGGCGGCGCGATCGACGCCCGTGCCCTCGGTGACGATCAGGCCCACCTCGCCGGCGGCCCGGCGGCGATAGTACTGGGCCACCTCCTCGGTCACCACGCCATCGGGCGAGAAGGACCGGGTCATGGGCGCCATGACCAGGCGGTTCTTCAGGTTGAGGCCCTTGAAGGACCAGGGCTGGAAGAGGGCTTCTGCGGCCATGGGCGGCGTCTCCTGGATCGGGCCCGTCACGCCAGGCCCCGGTTTCGGTGTTTCGGCGCGACCTTATGCACCGTCCCCGCGCCGGCGTCAGGCGAAATTCCGGGAGGGTGCGGAGGCGCGGGCGCCTTGCATTTCGGTCGTCCTTTCGCCATGGTCTGAACAATGCTCAAATCGCGCTTGGCCGCCCGCGCCGGCGCGCGCCTGCCAGAGGAGTTCGCCATGAGCGACGGAGCCGTTGACCTGAAGGCTGAAGCCCGGGCCCGGGCCTATTCCATCCCCCTCGACGAGATCAACGTCGCCGACCCGGAGCTCTTCCGGACAGACACCCAGTGGGCCTATTTCGAGCGCCTGCGGAAGGAGGACCCCGTCCACCTTCACCCCGAGGGCCACCATGAGCAGGGGCCCTTCTGGTCGGTGACCAGGTACAACGACATCATGGCGGTGGACACCAACCACCAGGTCTTCTCCTCGGAGCCGGCGATCACCCTCTTCGATCCCGAGGACGACTTCACCCTGCCCATGTTCATCGCCATGGACCAGCCCAAGCACGATGTGCAGCGCAAGACGGTGAGCCCCATCGTCTCGCCGCAGAACCTGCACCTGATGGAGCCACTGATCCGCAGCCGGATCCAGAACACCCTGGACAGCCTGCCCATCGGCGAGCCCTTCGACTGGGTGGACAGGGTGTCCATCGAGCTGACCACCCAGATGCTGGCCACCCTCTTCGACTTCCCCTTCGAGGATCGGCGCAAGCTGACCTTCTGGTCCGACATCGCCACCGCCGACCTGACGTCCAAGCTCTTCAAGACGGACGATCCGGACACCGAGCGGAAGATGTATCTCTTCGAGTGCGTCGACTACTTCACCCGGCTCTGGAACGAGCGCGTCAACGCCGAGCCCAAGGGCGACCTGATCTCCATGCTCGCCCATGGCGAGGCCACGCGGAACATGGACCGCATGGAGTACCTCGGGAACCTGATCCTGCTGATCGTCGGCGGCAACGACACCACCCGCAACACCATGACCGGGTCGGTCCTGGCCATGAACCAGTTCCCGGACCAGTTCGCCAAGCTGAAGGCCGACCCGGATCTGATCCCCTCCATGGTCTCCGAAACCATCCGCTGGCAGACCCCCCTGGCCTACATGCGGCGCACCGCCCTGCAGGACTATGAGCTGGGCGGCAAGACCATCCGCAAGGGCGACAAGGTCGTCATGTGGTACGTCTCCGGCAACCGGGACGACGAGGTCATCGAGAACCCGAACAGCTACATCATCGACCGCGAGCGTCCGCGCCAGCACCTGTCCTTCGGCTTCGGCATCCACCGCTGCGTGGGCAACCGCCTGGCCGAGCTGCAGCTGAAGATCCTCTGGGAGGAGATCCTCCAGCGCTTCCCCGAGATCCAGGTCGTCAGCGAGCCCGAGCGCGTCTTCTCGTCCTTCGTGAAGGGCTACGAGAGCATGCAGGTGGTCATCCCCTCCCGCCTGTAGGGCGCCTGAATTCCTCCCCCCAGGGGGAGGTGGCGCGCGCAGCGCGTCGGAGGGGGTCAACGGCCCCTCAGCTGACCCCCTCAGTCAGCTTCGCTGACAGCTCCCCCTTGGCGGAGCAATTGAGTGCTTTCTAATTCCTCCCCCCAGGGGGAGGTGGACCGCGCAGCGGGACGGAGGGGGTCAACGGCCTCGCCGCTCAGTCGGCCCCGCCGCCTCAGGCCCCCCGCTCCAGCGCCCTCAGCAGCGCCAGTACGTCCGGATCGCCGAAGGGCATGAGCTGGGTGAGCAGCACCCCGGCCTTGCCCGCCTCCGGGTCCACCCAGAAATAGGTGTTGAAGATCCCCGCCCAGTTGAGGGCGCCCGGCCGGCGCCCTTCCTTGGTCGCCTCGGGGGTGACGACGCTCGCCAGGCCGTGCCCGGTCTGCATGTCCGGATAGAGGTCGAAGTCCGTGGTCAGGACGCCGTTGGCGGTCTTGAAGGCGCCGGCCCTCAGCCCTCCTGTCTGCACCTCGCTCAGCGCGCGCACGGTCTCGGGCTGAAGCACCCGCGCCCCGTCCAGCGCCCCGCCGTTCAGCAGCATGCGCAGGAAGCGGAGATAGTCCGGCGCCGTGCCGTGCAGGCCGCCGCCGCCGGACAGGACCTCAGCCTCCGTCCCGCCGGGCGGGGTCGGGGCGGGGAAGAGGGTTCCCTCCACCCGCAGGTGCGCCACGGCGCGACGGTTCGGGTCCGCCGGGGCGAAGCCGGTGTCGGTCATGCCCAGGGGCCCCAGGATGTGTTCGGCGAGATAGGCGTCCAGCCGCTGGCCGCTGGCCGCCTCCACCGCAAGGCCGGCCCAGTCGATGCCGATGCCATAGCTCCAGGCCTCGCCCGGATCATGCAGCAGGGGCAGGACATGCGCCGCCCGGGTCCCGGCGTTCGGGTCGGCCGCGCCGGTGGCGGCATGCCAGCGGGTCAGGTCTGCGCTCAGGAAGGCGTAGCCAAAGCCCGAGGTGTGGGTGAGCAGGTCCCGCAGGGTCGGCGCCCGGCGGGCGGGCCGCAGGCGCGGGGCGCCATCCTCGCCAAAGCCCTCCAGCACCTTCAGGTCCGCGAATTCCGGCAGGAGGCCCGAAAGATCGCCATCCAGGCTCAGCCGGCCCGCCTCCACCTCCCGCAGGGCCGCGACCGAGACGACCGCCTTGGTCATGCTGGCCAGCCAAAAGATCGTATCCTGGGTCATGGCCGCAGGTTCGCCCGCCTGCCGCACCCCGGCCTGGCGGGAATAGGTCACCCCGTCCCTGTCGGCCACAGCGGCCACGGCGCCGGCGATCCGCCCGGAGGCGACCGCCGCCTCCAGGGCCTTTTCAAAGCCTGCGTACACGCCCGCCTCCCGGCTCAGAGGCCAAGCACCATCTTGGCCATGATGTTGTGCTGGATCTCATTCGACCCGGCATAGATCGAGGTCTTGCGGTAGTTGAAGTAGTGCGGCGCCAGGGTGGCGGCGTAGTCCGGACCGGCCCGGGGCTCGTTGCGCTCGCCCCGGATCTCGGCCCAGGTGTCGCGCACGAAGGGCGCGGCGTAGACGCCGGCCGCCTCGAGGGCCAGCTCGGTGATGGCCTGCTGGGCCTGGCTGCCCTCCAGCTTGAACATGGAGGACACCGCCCCCAGGGTCTCGCCGGTGACCCGGGCGCCAAAGACCCTCAGCTCTGTGGCGTTCAGCGTGTCCACCTTGATCTGCATCTCGGCCAGCTTGCGCCGGAAGGCCGGGTCATGGACCAGCTTGCCGCCACCGTCCGAGGCCTGCAGCGAGGCGATGCGCTTGACCTTCTCCAGCTGGTGGGTGAGGCCCGGGGCGTACGGATTGCCGCGCTCGAACTGCAGCAGGTACTTGGCGTAGGTCCAGCCCTGGCCCTCCTCGCCGATCCGGTTGGCGATGGGCACGCGGACATTCTCGAAGAAGACCTGGTTGATCTCCTGCTCACCCTCGGCCGGTCCGTCCAGGGTCGGCAGGGGCACGATCGAGATGCCCGGCGTCTTCATGTCCAGCAGCAGGAAGCTGATGCCCACCTGGCGGATGGCCTCGTTGGAGGTCCGCACCAGGCAGAACATCCAGTCCGCCCACTGGGCGTAGGTGGTCCAGATCTTCGAGCCGTTCAGCACGTAATGGTCGCCGTCCCGCTCAGCCTTCAGCGACAGGGAGGCGAGGTCCGATCCCGACCCCGGCTCTGAATACCCCTGGCACCACCAGACGTCGGTGGACAGGATCTTGGGCAGGTGCTGGGCCTTCTGCTCGGGCGTGCCGAAGGCCATGACCACCGGGGCGCACATGGTCAGCCCCATGTTCGAGGTCGAGGGCGCGCCGGCCAGGGCCATCTCCATCTCGAAAATGTACTTGCGGCTGTGGCTCCAGCCCGTGCCGCCGTATTCCTCCGGCCAGTCCGGGGCGATCCAGCCCTTGTCGTGCAGCCGCTTGAGCCATCGGACCTGGCCCGCCTTGTCGATGTGGGCGTTCTTCGACTGTGCCGAGCGCGCGCGCATGTCGTCGTCGAAGGCTTCGGCGATGAAAGCGCGGACCTCGTCGCGGAAGGCGAGGTCCTCCTTGCTGAAGGCCAGGTCCATGGGTCTTGTCTCCTGATCAGACGCCGTCGAGGTATTCGATCTCGGGCCGGCCGCCCATGCAGGGGCCCATCTTCGGGCCCGCCGCCTTGAAGTATTCCGTGCCGCCGTGGTGCTTCAGGGCCGCCTCGTCGGCATAGAGCTCCAGCACCTTGTAGACCTGCGGGTTCGCGCGGCTGCGGGTCAGCTGGTAGGCGTGGCAGCCGGGCTCATTGGCCCGCACCTGCTTGGCCAGTTCGGTGAAGATGGCCTCGAACTCCGCGTTCTTGCCTTCCGCCACGGTCAGGGTCGCGATGACGCCGATCATTCCGTTTCCTCCATTTGTGTAAGGAGACGAACGGTAGAGGCGGCTCCGGCGGGCGACAAGCCCCGCCGCAGCGTCACCCTGCCGGAAATCAGCGCTCGGGGCTGTCCCGGTCGCTCCAGCCATAGGCGACCCACTCATGTCCGCCGACCTTGCGGGCCTCGATCACGCCGTCCTCGCCCGCTGCGCCTTGTGGAACCGCCGTTGGCCTTCGACGGAACAGGTTTGTCAGGGCGGCCATGCCCAGGAGCGCCCCGCCCACCACGGCCACGACCACCACCGTCGCCGCCGCAAACAAGGCCGCAACAGCGGCCAGCAGCAGCCCCGCCACGGCCGCCAGGACCGCGAGCAAGAGCTTGGGACCCCGAAGATTAAAGAACCCGGGACTGTAGGCGATACGGATCATCTTCGTCCTCTGCAGGAGTCTGGGCCAGACCCGCCGGCCCTTGTCACTGACATGTTGTGCGCCGCCGCACCGGCGTCAACGGGAATCGGAGCTCAGCGTCGTCCCGTCGCGACAGGCGCCCGAAACCTGGACGCTGGCCGGGAGTTCAGCGGCTGGATGGCGTCTGAAGCCACAGGTTCCGGGCGTAAGAACCGACCTTGACCTCCGATCAAGGCGCATGCTGGTTTCGCGACCAGGTGAAGTGAGGGTTGGTCTGCGCGACCAAGGGGGATGGAGTCATGAGCGACTGGGAGGGGTCGTTCCTCGTTGAGGACGAACACACAGCCAATGCGGCCCGCAATCACTGGAAGCTTCGGCTGTCGATTTGCCTCGCCGCCTGCCTCTCCATCATGCTTGCCGGCTCGCCCGCCCGGGCCTTTGATCCCTTCCCCGTCGTCGGGGGTGCAAGCGAGCATCGTCGGATCCTTGACGCCGGACTGGGATGCCTGGGTCAGAGCCGCCCCGGCTGCTGGTCCAAGGCGGGGCTGGATCGCCTTGAGTGGGCGGTGAGGCTGCCCGACATCACCGCCATCACCTTCTGGAACGCCGCTCACTGCGACGGGGGCGATCCTGCGCCTGACGGCGTCGGGGGGCGCCGGGGCGCTGCGGCCCTTGAGGCCTGCCGGGACTGGATTCGTCTTCACCTTCGGAACGCCCGGCGCGCCGCAGATGGCCTCGTCGACGCCCAGGGGAACCCTGTCCTGGCCAGAGGCCTGACCGGGCCATCGTCTTCACGTCGTCAAGTGGAGTTCAACCTGGGGCGGGCGATACATGCGGCTCAGGACTTCTACGCCCATACGAACTGGGTCGACCGACTGCCGGTCGACTCTCGGGTCTCGCTTCACAACCCGCCGGGGCTGGGTAGCGCCGGTCCGATCCCCTGGCTGGCCGCCGACAACCAGGACGCCCCACCGGCCGGCCTCATCTCCGGATGCTTCGTCTTCTTCCCTGAGAGCGCCTTCTGCGTGGGTCGCACACGACACCAGGATCTCAACAAGGATCGCCGGGCGGACGCCACCCTGCCCCCCGTGGGCGGTACGCCCCGCGGCGCCATCGAAGGTAACTTCGCCCGGGCCTTCGACGCCGCAGCTGGCGAGACCGAACGCATCTGGAAGGACTTTCAGTCGGATCTGATCGCCGATTACGGGCCGGTCCGGGGCAAGGCCATGGGCTGTCTCCTTCGGGGTCTTCCGCCCTCAATGTGTGTCGGCGGCATGTGAAACGGGAATGCTGGCGAGGCCAGGTCCGACTAAAGCTTCCATCCTCAAGTGCGGCGGACCTGACGCATGAGCGCTAACGCCGCTCTCCCCGAAGCATCGTCTTTGGGCCGAAAACGCGGCGTCGGAGAAACCTCCCAGGAGGGCGTAGCCAGCGTGTTCGAAATCCGAGGGGACAGGATGCCCACGGTAAAGTCGGTCCGAAAGTCATCTTGACTCTAAAGCCTCATACACTTAGGAGTCCTAATATGTACCGACACCAACTCATTTACGGCCTCGGCCGTCTCGCTGCGCTTGCGCGCCAGAAGGACTGGCAGGTCGGAGAAGAAGCTGGCCTGACCCCTACCCAGGGGGATGCGCTGCGCTTGCTTGCCGACCGTCGGGATGGCCTCAGACTCAAGGACCTCGCCGCGCAGCTCAGCGTGCGCCCCTCAACGGCGAGCGATGCCGTGTCGGCGCTGGTAAGCAAGGGCCTCGCCGAGCGCCGGCCGGACCGGGACGAGAGGCGGGCGATCCGGATCTTCCCGTCCCCTTCGGGACGCGCCATGCTTGGGAAGCTTCCCGACGGCTTCACAGACATCGTCAGCCTGCTCAGCGACCAGAGTGCTGAGGACCTGCACGGCATCGTGCTCAGGACCATCCGCGAACTCCAGCGGATGGGGCGAATCGCACCGCAGCGTCTTTGCATGACCTGTCGGTACTTTGTGGCCAGCGAGGGCCTGGACCGACCGACCGAGCATTACTGCCGATTGATCAATGCGCCCCTCCGTGAACCTGACCTGCGCATCAACTGTCCCGAACACGAGGAGGAGATTTCCTCGACCTGAAAGCCCTTGGGTCAAACCAGGGTCGCGCGCACAGCGCTCTCTGTGCCTAAATTTGATAGGAGTCCTACTATGAAGTCCAAGGCCATTTTCTACCACGCGGGCTGCGGCGTCTGCGTGGAGGCCGAGCAAGCCCTGGGCCGGGCGCTCGATCCGCTGCGTTATGATGTCGAGATTGTCGATTTCAACACGGCCCCCAATCGGGTGGCGGAGGCCGAAGCCGCAGGCGTGCAGTCAGTTCCCGCCTACGTGATCGATGGCCTGCCCTTCCACATCAACTTCGGCGCTTCGATGGCGGCAGTGAAGGGAGAAGCCTGATGCACCTAAGGATCATCATCGCAGGCGCGACGGCCCTCCTCGCCGCTTCCGCGCAAGCCCACTCTCACCAGGACCATGACGCCCGGAAGATCGACCCCTCCAGAGAACGGATTGCACCCTCTCATGAGCACATGGGCGGCTTCAAGGCTGCACCGAACACGGCCGTACTGGCGCCGTTCGACATCGTTCACGCCAAGATCCGGACAGAGGGCAACGTCGCCGTCTTCCACATGGCGGTGTCGGGACGCGCCGGCGTGACGCGTCCGACAACCACCGGCAAGTTTGAGGGATCGAAGGTCTTCTCCTACGTCTGGCCGACAAGCATCGACGCCTATGAGGTCGGATTCGAGCGCGGGGCTGGCATCCTGGCCCTGGCGATCACCTCGCATCCGGACTTCGATGACACCCCGCTCTTTGACGAGACCCGCGACGGGAACCGCGCCAACGACGGGGGCGAATGGCACATGCACTGGGTCGTTCTGGGACCGGACGAGGCCTGCGGGCCTAGCGGCCTGAAGGTCAAGGACATCCCGGAAGGCGCCCGACCCAGGTTGCCCCGGACTTGGCCGGGAGCGCCCATCCTGATCGACAGCCCAGGTTGGCAGCCCCAATTCACCAGAGACACCGTCGAAGTCCGCGTCCCATTTGACGACATCACGCCCGTGAAGTCCGCGAGCTTTGACGGCGTGACGGCGGGTCTGCGCGTGAATGCCAGCGCGCATGCGCCGCTTCTGTGTGTCGCAGATGTCTTCAAGATCGCCTCCGGCAATCTGAGCCTGCCCGGCAAGGTCGATCAGTAGACGCCTTCCGTCCGCCTCCACCACTGACTGAAGGGCAAGGTGGGTCTGGTCACATCTGGACCCACCTTCCCCCGAGGGGCCAAAGCCATGCCAAGAGCGCCCATCCTGACAACACTCCTCACACGTAATCCCGATGAGGGCTTCGGTCTGGCGATCAGACTTTCGCGCATCGCCGTGAAGCTGACCCAGCCCGACGACGACATCCGCGCGAGCCTGAGAGCTCAGTATGGGCGGGATCCGGGTATGCTGATCGCGGCTTCTCAGGTCGTTGCGACGCATTTCGCCACGATCGCCGCAGCCAACAACTACTGGAAAGGCCAACAGCCATGAACCTGGAGCCCGCCTATCCCTGGGCCACGACGCGGTGGTTCAACAGCGACCCGTTGACCCTGGACAGCCTGCGCGGCCGGGTGATCGTACTCGGTACGTTTCAGATGCTTTGTCCAGGCTGCGTAGCGAACGGACTTCCGCAGCTCCATCGTGTCGAACAGACGTTCCTCCGGGACGACGTCGCCGTGATCGGGCTCCACACCGTCTTCGAGCATCACGCGGCCATGACGCCAGCCTCGCTGGAGGCCTTTCTGCACGAGTACAGGATCGGTTTCCCAGTTGGCGTCGACGCCCCTGACGACCCTGAGGGCGTTCCCCTGACCATGATGCGCTATCGTCTGCGAGGGACGCCCTCCCTCGTCCTCATCGACAAGGACGGCTTCATCCGGCATCGCGCCTTTGGCCATGAGCCGGACCTGACGCTCGGGGCTAGGATCGCCCAACTGATCGCCCAGCCCCGGATCGCCACACTGGGGGCGCACCAGACGGGCGAAGGCGTGTGCCTCCCAGGCGCGGACTGCCGTTAGGTCGGAAAGGCGCTGAAGACCATGCCGAAGACCGCGATCGTTCTCCGTCACGTCGCCTTCGAGGACTTGGGAAGCTTCGCCGACACCCTTTCCGGCCGCGGCTATGACATCCGCTACCTCGAGGCCGGGTGTGATTCGTTCGACACGGCGCGGGATGCGGACCTTCTGATCCTTCTCGGGGGACCGGTCTCATCCAATGACGAGGCGCTCTATCCCTGGCTGGTGGAGGAGATCCGCCTCGTTCGCGACCGCATGGACCGGGACCTGCCTCTGCTGGGCATCTGCCTGGGCGCACAGCTCATGGCCCGGGCGCTGGACGCGCGGGTATATGCCGCAGAGTCCAAGGAGATCGGATTTGCGCCAATCGTGCTGTCCGAGGCTGGCGGAAGATCACCCCTCGCCGCCCTTGCAGGCGGACCGGTGCTGCACTGGCATGGGGAAACCTTTGAACTGCCGGATGGCGCCGAGCGCCTCGCCTCGACCGACCTTTGCACCAACCAGGCCTTCCGGATCGGGCCCCGGGTGATGGCTTGCCAGTTTCATCCCGAGGCAGCCGATGGTCGCTTCGAACGGTGGCTCATCGGCCACCATGTCGAGCTCCGGGCTGAGGGCATCGACCTGGGCGGATTGCGGGAAACGGAGCGCAATGAACGCGCGGGACTTCGCGCCCGGGGCGACGCCTTTCTGCGGGCCTGGCTGGACGAACTGGACTGAAACCCTCGGTCCATCCCTGAACCTGGAGCGGCTCTGGTCTCTAAACTCCGGGGCGAGCGCCTACCCCCGCGCCCCGGCCAGCTCCATCCGCTCGCGGCGGATGGCGTCGTAGGCGGCGTTGAGGGCGGCGGACTTGGCGTGGGCGATGTCGAGGTACTCTTCGGGCAGGCCGAGGGCGCGGACGCGGTCCGGATGCGCATCTGAGATGCGCCGGCGCCAGAGGGCCTTGAGGTCCTCATCAGGGGCGTCGTGGGGGGCGTCCAGCACCGCGTAGGGATCGTCGGCCGGGGCCCCCAGATGGGTGGCCCGGATGCGGCGGAAGGACAGCGGGCCGAAGCCGAACAGCTCGGCCACCCGCTCCAGGTACGACTCCTCCTCCAGTGAGACCGCGCCGTCGGCGCCGGCGATGTGGAACAGGCCGTCCAGCACGTCCTCCAGGAGACCCGGGCAGTTACGGTAGCGCCGGGCCAGCTGGCGGGCATACCCCTCGAAGCCATGGGTGGTCTGGCGGGCCAGTTCATAGAGGCGCTGCACATTGCCCTCGGAGGCCGCCTCCGGGGAGAAGACCTCGGCGAAGGCGTCGAATTCAGAGACCCGCGCCCGGCCGTCGGCTTTGGCGAGCTTGGCGCCCAGGGCGGTCACCGCCGTGGAGAAGGCCGGGTCGGCGCCGGGCGGCCCGGGCGGGCAGTCACAATCCCCCGGATCGGGGCGACGGACGGCCAGGGCCGCAATCCTGTTCCAGAAACCCATTCGAATGTCCCAAGCCAGCGCGACCGCTATACGGCCCGCGCACCCCTTCACCCAAGGGAATGCATACACCCATCGCTCGCCGCGGGATCGTTACGTTTTCGACAGGCGGACCTCCTGCGCCAAGCCGCCACTGGACGCGCCTTTCCCCGGTGTGATCTTAAGCCTCGGTACGTGGCGGCGGAGGCCCCTTGGACAGGCGCTGGACCTTCTGGATCGACCGGGGCGGGACCTTCACCGACGTGGTGGGGCGGACCGATGACGGCCGGGAGGCGACGGCCAAGCTGCTGTCGGCCTCCCCGGCCTGGGCCGATTCCGCTGTCGAGGGCATGCGGCGGTTGCTGGAGGTGGCGCCGGGGGCGCCCTTCCCCGGCGAGCGGGTCGAAGCCATCCGCATGGGCACGACCGTGGCGACCAACGCCCTCCTGGAGCGACGCTTCGCCCGCACCCTTCTGGTCACCACCCGGGGCTTCGCCGACGCCCTGCGGATCGGGGACCAGGCCCGGCCCGACCTCTTCGCCCTCGACATCCGCCGCCCCGAGCCCCTGTTCGCAGGGGTCCTGGAGGTGGACGAGCGGCTGGCGGCGGACGGTTCGGTGGTCGAGGCGCTGGACCCGGCCGCCCTGGCGGCCCGGCTCGCCGGGGTCGCGCCGGGCTACGAGGCCGTCGCCGTGGCCTTCCTCCATGCCGACCTCAATCCGGTCCACGAGCAGCTGGCCGGTCGGCTGGCGCGGGAGGCCGGCGCCCCCTTCGTCGCCCTCTCCCATGAGGTCTCGCCCCTGCCCCGCTTCCTGCCCCGGGCCGAGACGACGGTGGCCGACGCCTGCCTGACCCCCGTGCTGCGCGCCTATGTGGACCGGGTCCAGGCGGCGGTGGGCGGGGTGCCCCTCTGGTTCATGACCTCGGCGGGCGGCCTCGTCCGCACTGAGGCCTTCCGCGGGCGGGACGCCGTGCTCTCCGGGCCCGCCGGGGGCGTCTCGGGCGTCGCCGCCGCAGCGCGGGCGGCGGGGGCCAAAGCGGTCCTCGGCTTCGACATGGGCGGCACCTCCACGGATGTCTGCCGCTTCGCCGGGACCCTGGAGCGGCGCGAGACCGCCCAGGTGGCCGGAGTGCGGCTGCGGGCGCCCATGGTCGACGTCGAGACCGTGGCGGCGGGCGGCGGCTCCATCCTCCACTTCGACGGCGACCGGGCGCGGGCGGGGCCGGCCAGCGCGGGGGCGGACCCCGGGCC
>VYLA01000021.1_pt1 | contig 103389 bp, 115 predicted proteins | sample 5114381 | NCBI WGS metagenome assembly VYLA01 (sample SAMN12291789, study PRJNA351875) | freshwater metagenome | isolation source: freshwater lake | place: USA: Michigan, Gull Lake | collected 2011-08-08 | reverse complement strand
GACGTGGAGCTGATCACGCCGATCGCGATGGACCAGGGCCTTCGGTTCGCCATCCGCGAGGGCGGCCGGACGGTGGGCGCCGGGGTGGTCTCGAAGATCGTCGAGTAGATCCTCGCCCATCCCCCGGCCCAGCCGGGACACCACAGGGGCCGCGGAGGAAACTCCGCGGCCCTTTCTGTTTGTCTGCGATCCGGCCTTCAGCGATCACCGGCCCCTACCCGGGCTCTCTCAGGGGTCCGATGGAGCTGAGGCGGTGGAAGCCAGACGTCGGGTGACGTCGCGAGCTTGAGCGAGGCGCTCTGTGAAGATAGGCAGTCGTTCCCAACTCTCCGCAAAGGCGAGGACATAGGACATCTGGGCGAACACGGTTCCGGGGGTGGCGTCCGGTTGGGCGATCAGCACCAAGACCCCCAAGATCATGAACAGTAGGAACAGCCAGTTGACCGCGTACACGCCGATTTCGGAGTCCGAGCGGGCCACACGGAGCCTGCGCCAAGCCTCCAGGTGAGAGCGGACCCTTTCGGCATCTTCGGAGCGAAGGACGTCCAGATCCTGTTCGGTGCGATCATTGAGCGACCGGTTCAGGCGGTTCATCCGGCGGGCGTAGATGCGGTCCACGCCGAGCAGGATCAACGCAACGGCAAAGGCTGCTGCGCCGACTCGCCAGTCGTACCAGACGGAGATGGCGAGGGAGCCGGCTCCAGCGATCAGGGCGGAGAGGGCCTCAGGTACGCTCCGCTCGTAGGTCTGGACGAGCTCATGGACCTGACGCAGGCGCGCCACCCGGATCCCCGCCGGCGACGGGCCAAGGGCTATCCCTTCCGCCAGGCGACGCTCCGCCGCTGCAAAGACGCGGGTGTCATACAGCCTGCGCAGTGCGCCTGACGTCAGGATGGCGATGACCCCGCCTGCAAGGAAGAAGAGCCCTGATCGGTCGCCGGCCAACAGCCGGTCCACCGTAAGCCCCATGAGCGCCGGCATGAACAGGAGCGCAACCTCCTCGACGACCAGCAGGGCGTAGGCGAACAGAACACGCCCTCGCTCGGGCCGGAAGGGCTTCATGGCGAAGTCTCCCCTGAACGGTGGTTTGAATGCGCCGCTGGCAGACCCTCGGGCTGGGCCTGAGATGGGGGTGGCGACATGGGGTCGGATCGGGCGCCTGGGGAGTTCTCCGGAGTCCAGCCTGCCCCGAGTGCAAGGTGGGCCTCTGCCCAGGCCATCCGTTCCGCCGCCCCTGCCGTCGTCGAGGCGACCTGAGCGGACAGGAGCGCAGCCTCTGCAAGCGCCAAGTCAAGCGCTGTTGCAGCCCCCGCGCCCGCGCGCGTCCGCGCCGCAGAGGCTTCCACCTCAGCTTCCGCTGCCGCGACCCGGCTCGCGTGGGCCGTCGCGCGGGCTGCGCGCCAGGCATCGAGTGCGCCGTCAGCTTCCTCGAGCGCGGTCAGAACAGTTCTCGCCCACTGCGCGGCGGCGGCGTCGCGACCGGCGTCGGCAGCGCGAACTCCAGCGTTAAGACGCCTCAGGTTGAACAGACCCCAGCTCACGGAGGGGCCGACTGCAAACCTTAGCGCCCCTGGCTCAAGGAGATCCCCCGGGTCGGCGACGCGACCCATGCCAACGCCCAGCGAGACGCTGGGATAGAGCGCCGCCCGGGCGACTCCAGCGCGTTCAAAACTGGCTTGCAGCCGGCGTTCGGCCGCCCGTACATCGGGGCGCTGCCGGAGCATGGCGACCGGATCGGGCGCCGAAAGGCTCTCGGGCGTCTCCGCAGCGCCCGAAAGCGTCGACCCACGTTGGACGAATGCAACAGGGTCCTGCGCGGTCAGGACGGCCAGGCGCCTGAGGGCGTTGTTCCGTGCCTGCTCGAGCGCAGGCCCTTCGGCCATGGAGTCCGCCCGAAGCCGCCGCATGGTGGCCACGTCGGCTTCGCTGGCCGCCCCGTGCGCCTGTCGTCTTTCAAGAAACGCAACCGCCTTCTCGAGCGCCGCGCTACGGCGTTCCGCCAGTCTGAGGAGGTCTGTTGACCGGCCAAGGTCCAGCCAAGCCCTGACGACCTGAGCGGCCACGGCGGCCTCCATCCCCCGACGTTGCCAAAGGGCGGCCTCAGTGTCGGCTTCCGCCGCTCTGGCCGATGCGGCCAGACCCCCGGCGAGGTCGAGCTCCCACGAAAGATCACTCGCAAGCGCCCCCAAGGTCTGGCTTGGAAACCGGTCAGGAGACCCAAGGACCGGCGGTTGCGCCAGCGCGGGCTCGCGGGTGCGCTGGAATTGAGCCGAGACATCGCCCTGGGGCCAGGAGAGCGCGCGGGCCTGCCCCGCCAGGGCCTGCGCCGCACGCAGGTTCGCCTGAGCCTCCGCCAGGTCATGATTGGTGCGGAGCGCGTCCTCCACCAACTGATTGAGTTCGGGCGACTCAAGCGCGAGCCACCAGTTGAGCTGCATCTGGTGTTCAACGTCGGCCGTACCCGAAGTGGACCAGGCTGACGAGGGTGAAAGAGGGGCGGGCGGCGGCAGGGCCGCTGAGCTGGCGCAGCTGGCCAGCAGGACTGCCAGCACGAGAGATGAGAGACGAAGCATTGTTCCGGTCTCCATCAGGCGACCGCCGCCGCCTGCCGTTCACGAAACAGCAGCGCGTAGAGGGCCGGTATAAGGACAAGGGTGATGAGGGTGCCGAGCGCCAGGCCGCCGATCATCGTGGCCGCCATCGGTCGCCAGAGCTCGCCTGCGAACAGATAGAGGGGGATCAGGCCGACGATGCAGGTGAGCTTGGTCATCACGATCGGCCGGAGGCGCACGGCGCTTGCGGTCGCCACAGCTTCCTTCAAGGGCAGGCCCAGCCGGCGTTCCTCCTGGATCCGCTCGATCAGGAGGACTGCATTGTTGACGATGATGCCGGCAAGGGCGAGCAGGCCAAGCGTCGCGGTGAAGCTGAAGGGCTGCCCCGTAAGTTTCAGGCCGATCGAGGCCCCGATCAGGACGAACGGGATCGACGCCATGATGATGATGGTGCTTCGGACCGAACCGAACTGCCAAAGGAAGAGGGCCGCCATCCCCAGCAAGGCGACCGGGAAGTATCGCAGGATCCCCTCATTCGCCAGCTCGCTCTCTTCTATCTCGCCGCCGAGCTCAAGCCGATGTCCTGGCTGCAGGTCCAGCGCCGCGATCGCCTCGGCTGACCTGTCAACGATTTGCTGGGACCCCAGTTCAGGGTGTCGGGCGCTCACCGTAATGACGGGACCGCCATTCCGTCGCACCAGAACGCTGGGCTGGGACGCAAGCTGGATGGCGGCGATCTGTCCAAGCGCGACGGCGCCTGCCTCGCCAAAGACCGGCAGGGACTCCAGCCGTTCGGGGAGCGTGCGATCCTTGTCCGCGCCGCGCAGGATCACTGGGACAAGCACATCGCCCTGGCGAAGAACGGTCACCGGCATGCCAGAGGTGACCGCCTCCAGAGACCGCGCCACCTCCGCGGAGGACACGCCCGCGGCCGTTGCGCGGGACTGGTCAACCTCGACCTTAAGGCGGACAATTCTGGCCTCGGCGTCGTCCCGAACGTCCTGGATGCCCGGGATGGCGGCCAGAGCCCGTTTCAGCTCGCTGGCGGCGCGCTCAAGCTCGGCGCGATCGGGTCCAGTGAGACGAAACACTGCGGCGCCGGCCTCGGAAACCCCAAGAGAGAAGCGCTTCGGCTCAATACGAGCTTCAGGGAACCGGCTTGGAAGCTGCTCCCGAAGCCGGGACAGGACCACCTCAACGTCCGCTCGCTCATCGAGATTGACGATGGCGTAGGCGCGATGCGGCGCGGGGAGGGGCGGACTGAGGCCGAGAATGAAGCGAGGGCCGCCATCATTGATGTAGACGACATTGTCCGCCAGTTCCGGAAAACGCTTCTTGTTGGCGAGAAGCTGGGAAAGCTCAGTCGCCATTCGAAGGGTGGCGCGGGTCGACGCGCCCGGCGGCAGTTCGATCGGAATCTGAAGCTGGGGTCGCGCGGATGTTGGGAGCAGCTGTGGGGGAATCAAGGCGAACAGCCCAACTGCGGCGATCAGCAACGCCCCCATGGCCGCCGCGACGGCGAGGGGCCTGTCCACGATCAGGCGCACCCTTTCAGTGTACCAAGTCCGAACTCTGGACAGCCAGCCCGCCGTGTCCTTGGAGGAGTCGTGCCCCCCCGCATACCTCATGGCCAGTAACGGTGTGACCGTCAGGGCCAGGAACAGCGAAAGCATGAGGGTGATGGCCAGCACGATCGCCAGGCTACGCATGTACTCGGCCGTCTCGCTATTCCCGACGGCGAGGGGCGCAAAGGCGATGATAATGGCGAGGCTTGAGGTCAGGAGGGGCGCCGCCAGGGTGCGCCCGGCCTCGATAGCGGCCTGTTCGGGCTCATGGCCAAGCCCCAGGCGGCGTTGGTAGTCCTCGACAATGACGATGCCGTTGTCGACGAACAGGCCAAGGGAGATGATCAGGGCGGCGATCGAAACCGTGTGCAGCTCGATGCCGAGCAGGCGCATCAGGATGAGAGAGCCCATGACCGTTAGCGGCACGATCACGCCGGTGACAAGGCCAGCGCGCCAGCCCAGAAACAGCACGACCACCAGCATCACGACGGCGACGGTCTCCAGGAAGGTTTGGCCGACCTTCACGAGATCCTTGCGGACAACCTTTGATTGATCGGTGACGGAGGTGATCTGCATCCCGGCCGGGATCTCCCGGCGAACCTCTACGATCCGGGAGTCAAGGCGCTCAGCGAACGAGAGAACATTGAGGCCGCTCTGCATGGAGATTCCCAGAACAACCGCTGGCTGGCCGTTGACGACAGCTGCGGTCACGGGCGGATCAGTGGGCCCCTGCGCCACCGCGCCCAATGCGCTGAGCGGAACCACGCGGCTGTCGCTTAGGGCGATCGGCGTGTTGGCGAGAGCCCGTGTGTTCGGCAGGTCACCGGTGGGCTCAAGGGCCAGGACCCGCCGGCCGGTATCAATCTCGCCGGCAGGTGCGACGACATTCCGGTCGGCCAGCTGCCTTGCGACTTCGTCGAAGGAAAGCCCCGCAGCTGCAAGGCTTCGGGAATCCAGCTCGACAAAGACCCTGTCCTCGCGGACGCCATGAAGTGAGATACGTTCCACGCCTTCAACAGTCTGAAGGCGCTCCCGCAAGGTGCGGGCCCAGTCCTGCAGTTGGCCTGCGGAGTAACCCTTCCCGCTCAGGGCGAGACTGCGGACCGAGACGCGGGCGAATTCGTCGTTGATCACAAGCGGGCTGGTCCCCTCCGGAAGCGCAGTCCGTGCGTCCTCCAGCTTCACGCGGACCCGTTGCCAGATTTCGGGCATGCGATGGCCGGGCACTCCGTCCCGAAGGGCAATGATGACGAACGCGGCTCCGGGTCGAACAACCGTATCGATCGTCTTGATCTCGGCGACTTCCCTCAGGCGCTCCTCAAGCGGTCGCGCCACCAGCTGCTCCGTTCGCTCGCTGGTCGCGCCGGGGAGGTAGGCTTCGACAGTGGCGGTCCGAACCTGGATGAAGGGTTCTTCCGTAGAGGGAAAGTCGAGCAGCGAAACCAAGCCGGACAGGATCAATGCGATCGCGGCGGCGAGGGTGAAGCGGCTGCGTCGCAGCGCGATTGCCGTGAGGGCCATGAGGGTGTCCTGGCGTTAGCGCTGAGCGAGTTGCGGCCGGACGGTCATGCCGGCCTCGAAATTCTCGGCGCCGGCGACAACCACGAGGTGTCCGGTCGAAAGAGGTCCTGACACTTCCGCGGAGGCGCCATGGAGGGTCACCAGTTTGACCGGAATGTCCTTGAGCGTGTTGCCCGGGCCGACCCCCCTCACGGATTGACGCCCGCTACGATCGGTCAGGACCGCCGCCAACGGGACAATCCGTGTCGGTTCAGGCTGACGGCCGGCAAAGCTGAGTTCGACGGTGGCGCCAGGAGCCGGCGACCCGGTCATGACCCGGAAGACGGCTTCGCGCCCTCCAGCCCCGTTGTCGCGACTGCTGACGCCAGACAGGCGAGCGGTCCATCTGCGGCCGCCATAGGCGTAGGCGATGAGGGTCCCCGGCGCCAACCCGTCGGCCTGCCTGGCGGGCAGTACGGCGTGGATTCGACGTTGCCCGTCACCCTCAATCTCAAAGGCGGGGGCGCCGGGGGAGAGAAACGTAGCCAATGTGGCGGATCGCGCCGCCACGACGCCATCGATAGGGGCCCGAAGCACGGCTTCCCGGGCATCCCTGGTGGCCAGCGCGTTCGCAGCTATCGCGCCCCTGTGGGCCGCCGCCGCTGCCCCGGCTTCAGCCTGTGCGGTTTCGAGTTCTGCGTGGGTTGCAACGCCGTCAGCATGCATCCTGACGACGCGGCCGGCGTTGCGCTCGCGTTCGTCGGCGATGGCTTCGGCGCGCTGGAGCTCTGCAAAAGCCTGCTGCGCTCGCAGGCGCGACGGTGTCGGATCGAGACGCGCCAGGGGCTGCCCGGCTGTCACCCGGGCGCCGACGTCCGAAAGCAGCTCAAGAACCCGGCCGCCTTGTTCCGAGCTCACGACCGCGAACTTTGACGACCGGACCTGGCCGACGGCGAGGACGGTCATGCCCGTGCCTTCCTCCACCCGTCCCACGAGTGCGGTCCGCGCCATCTCCCTAGTCGCCGGTTCTGGTGCGGGCGCGCAGGCTTGTACAAGCAGAATTGCGACAGCGGAAAAGATAAGGGATGACTTGCTCATATAAATAGCCACAAGCATGAGAGGAGGTCCGCCATTCTAATCGACCGGGTGACGGGTCACGCCGAGGCCGGCGAGGATGAGGTGGGTTGCGGCGCGTGCAAGCGCTTCGGGATCACTGTCGGCAAACGCGAGACGCCCGATCATGCCGTCAAACAGGGACAGGATCAGTTCCGCGGCCGGACCCGGTTTGATGTCAGCGCTGACCTCTCCGGCCTGTTGTCGGCGGGCGATCATATCAGCGACGGCTGCAGTCATCTGCGCGTCCGCCTCACAGACCTCCGCGGCAATCCGAGGGTTCCGGGCGGCTTCCGCGAGGATCTCAAGGCGGAGGCTAAGGCTCGACAGATTCTCGGGGCCGGTGGTGCTGAGACGGATCGTCCTCTCGAGTCCCTCCGCCAGCGTATCGGCCTCATTGACCAAGCGCACCAGGTCGAGCTCCTCAGCGAGGTCCGCCTGGATCAGGGCGCGGACCAGGTCGTCCTTCGTCGGGAAGTACTGGTACATGTTCGCGACGCTGACTCCCGCCTCCGCGCTGATCTCGGCGGTGGTCGAGGCATGGAAACCCTTGCGGACGAAACACCGTTCGGCGCCCGCGAGGATCTGCTCTCTGCGGTTCGCTCTTGCCTCCGGGTTGGCGGGGCGGCCGAGGGAGGAGTTGGGGCGGGTTTGACGGCTCATGCGACTTAAATAAACGAGCACTTACTTAAGTCAAGTCGCCAGCCTCTCTTCGGCTCCCTGGCAGGCCCTGCGACCGAGGGGTTGGGTCCTCTGGCCCCCGAATCCCGAGCCGAGAGGTGGGGAGAGGCTCCGCTTGACGGGGGCGAGTCGGGCAAGTATACCCGCGCCTCCTGTTGGACCGGCTGTGCCTGAAGACCTTGTGTAGAATGGCAGACGCGGTTCGCGGAGCGGCCCTTTCCAAGGACATCCGTCCGAGGCGAGGGCGGAAGTGGGCGCAAGCGATTGCGCGGACTTCGTTTCGTTTTGCGGACTTTCGTGTGCGGTCGCCTCGCCGAGGCGGCTGGAGTTGGTCTTTGAAATGGTCAATGGCACGCGGACGGATCGCCGTCTGTAGGGGAAATTGAAGAGCGATATGGATCGTCAGAACATCCGCATCCGGCTCAAGGCCTTCGATCACCGCGTGCTGGACCATTCCACGCGCGAGATCGTCAACACGGCCAAGCGCACCGGCGCGACCGTCCGGGGGCCTATCCCCCTGCCGACGCAAATCGAGAAATTCACGGTCAACCGCTCTCCGCACATCGACAAGAAGTCGCGCGAGCAGTTCGAGATCCGCACGCACAAGCGCGTGCTCGATATCGTCGATCCCACGCCCCAGACCGTCGATGCGCTGATGAAGCTCGACCTGTCCGCCGGCGTGGACGTCGAGATCAAGCTCTAGGGGGATCGGTCGATGCGTACCGGCGTGATCGCCAAGAAACTCGGCATGGCCCGCTTCTTCGATGAAGAGGGCGTCCATGTGCCTGTCACCGTGCTCAGCCTGGATGGCTGCGCCGTGACCGCCCACCGCACGGCGGAGCGCGACGGCTATGTCGCCCTCCAGCTGGGCGCAGGGCTCCGCAAGCCCAAGAACGTCACCAAGCCCCTGCGCGGTCATTTCGCCAAGGCTGAGGTCGAGCCCCGCCACAAAGTGGCCGAGTTCAGGGTGTCTCCTGAGAACCTTATTGACGTCGGCGCTGAGCTGACCGCCGATCACTTTGTGGTTGGCCAGAAGGTGGACGTCACGGGCTCCACCATCGGTAAGGGCTTCGCCGGCGCCATGAAGCGTTGGAACTTCGGCGGCATGCGCGCCACGCACGGCGTGTCCGTCTCGCACCGCGCCCACGGCTCCACCGGCCAGCGGCAGGATCCAGGCAAGACCTTCCGGGGCAAGAAGATGGCCGGCCATCTCGGCCAGGAAACCGTCACCACGCTGGGCCTCACCGTATGGCGCATCGACGCTGACCGCGGCCTGATCATGGTCAAGGGCTCAGTTCCCGGTTCCGAAGGGTCCTGGGTCCGTATCCGGGACGCCGTGAAGTCTCCGCCGAGCGGCGCTCCGACGCCGGGCGCCTTCCGCAAGGCCGGCCAGGCTGCGGCTCCCGCCGCTGACGCTGCGCCCGCCGAAGAGGCTCCGCAAGCCGAGGGTCAGGAATAATGAAACTCGACGTCATCAAGCTCGACGGCGGGAAGGGCGGTTCGATCGAACTGTCTGACGCCATCTTCGGGATCGAGGAAATCCGCGGAGATATCCTTCAGCGGGTCGTGACCTGGCAGCTGGCCAAGCGCCGCGCCGGGACGCACAAGATCCAGGTCCGGAACGAAGTCTCCCGGACCAGCAAGAAGATGTACAAGCAGAAGGGCACCGGCGGCGCCCGTCACGGTTCGCGCCGGGCGGCCCAGTTCGTCGGCGGCGCCAAGGCCCACGGGCCGGTGGTGCGCAGCCACGCCTTCGATCTGCCCAAGAAGGTCCGGGCCCTGGCCCTGCGTCACGCCCTGTCGTCCAAGGCTCGCTCCGGCGACCTCATGGTGGTCGACAGCCTGGCCCTGCCGGAAGCCAAGACGGCGGCGCTCCGCACGACGCTGGGCAAGATCGGCTTGGTCAACGCCCTGGTGATCGCTGGCCCCGAGGTTGACGGCAACTTCCGCCTGGCCGCCCGCAACATCCCGAATGTGGACGTGCTGCCGAACGCCGGCCTCAACGTCTACGACGTGCTGCGTCGCCGGACCCTCGTCCTGACCAAGGATGCGGTCGAAGCGATCAACGCCCGCTTCGCCGAGAAGGAGGCCGCCTGATGGCCACGCCCTCCGCCCGTCACTACGACACCATCCTGTCTCCGGTGATCACCGAGAAGGCGACCCTGCTCTCCGAGCAGAACAAGGTCGTCTTCCGCGTCGCTGGCGACGCCACCAAGGACGAGATCGCAGCCGCCGTCGAGGCGCTGTTCAAAGTCTCGGTGACCAAGGTCAACACCCTCAATGTGAAGGGCAAGACCAAGCGTTTCCGGGGCCGCGAAGGTCGTCGCTCCGACGTCAAGAAGGCTGTCGTGACCCTGGCCGAAGGCCAGTCCATCGACATCACCACGGGGCTCTGAACCGATGGCTCTGAAGCAGTACAATCCGACTTCGCCCGGTCGCCGCACCCTGGTGCTGATCGACCGGTCCGAGCTCCACAAGGGCCGCCCTGAGAAGTCTCTCGTCGAGGGTCTGACCAAGACCGGCGGGCGGGGTGGTGGCGGCCGCATTGCGGTGCGCTTCCGCGGCGGCGGCGCCAAGCGCCTCTATCGCAAGGTGGACTTCAAGCGCCGCAAGTTCGACGTCGTCGGCACGGTCGAGCGGATCGAGTATGATCCGAACCGCACCGCCTTCATCGCCCTGATCCGCTATGCGGACGGAGAGGCGGCCTACATCCTGGCCCCGCAGCGTCTCAAGGCCGGCGACCAGGTGATCGCCGCTGAGCGCGCCGACGTGAAGCCCGGCAACGCCATGCCCCTGCGGGCGATGCCCATTGGCTCGATCATTCACAATATCGAGCTGAAGCCCCTCAAGGGCGGTCAGATCGCCCGCTCGGCCGGCGCGTACGCCCAATTGGTCGGCCGTGACGCCGGCTATGCCCAGATCCGCCTGAACTCTGGCGAGCTGCGCATGGTTCCGGATGGATGCATGGCCACGGTGGGCGCCGTCTCGAACCCCGACCACATGAACGAGGTCCTCGGCAAGGCCGGTCGCTCGCGGCACAAGGGGCGTCGTCCCCACGTTCGCGGCGTCGCCATGAACCCGGTCGACCACCCGCACGGCGGCGGCGAAGGCCGCACCTCTGGCGGCCGGCATCCGGTCACGCCTTGGGGCAAGCCGACCAAGGGGTCGCGCACCCGCACCAACAAGGCGACGGACAAGTTCATCATCCGCTCGCGTCACGCCCGGAAGGCTCGCTGATCCATGACCCGTTCCGTCTGGAAAGGACCGTTTGTCGACGGTTACCTGCTCAAGAAGGCGGAGGCCGCGCAGGTCTCCGGCCGCAAGGACGTCATCAAGACCTGGTCGCGCCGTTCGACCATCATGCCGCAGTTCGTCGGCCTGACCTTCGGCGTCCATAACGGCCAGAAGCACGTGCCCGTCCTCGTCTCCGAGGACATGGTTGGCATGAAGCTCGGTGAGTTCGCCCCCACCCGGTATTTCCCGGGTCATGCGGCGGACAAGAAGGCCAAGAGGAAGTAGGCATGTCCAAGCCGTCCAATCCCCGCCGCCTGAAGCCGGCTGAGGCCATGGCCAAGGCCACGACCCTCAGGGTCAGCCCTCGCAAGCTGAACCTGGTGGCCCAGTCCATTCGCGGCCTGAAAGTCCAGCGCGCGCTCAACGAACTCGAATTCAGCCACAAGCGGATCGCCCGCGATGTGCGCAAGGCGCTCTACTCGGCCATCTCCAACGCCGAGAACAACCACAACCTCGACATCGACTCCCTCGTCGTCGCTGAGGCCTATGTGGGCAAGAACCTGGTGATGAAGCGTTTCGCGGCGCGCGCCCGCGGCCGTGCATCCCGTATCCAGAAGCCTTTCAGCGAGATCACCATCGTGGTCCGCGAACTCGGTGAGGCCGCCTGATGGGTCAGAAAGTCAATCCTGTCGGGCTTCGCCTCGGCGTCAACCGCACCTGGGATAGCCGCTGGTTCGCCGACGGCGCCGACTATGGCAAGCTGCTCCACGAGGACCTGCGCGTCCGCGCCGAGCTGAAGAAGCGCCTTTATCAGGCAGGCGTCAGCCGGATCATCATCGAGCGTCCGCACAAGAAGTGCCGCATCACCATCTATGCCGCGCGCCCCGGCGTGATCATCGGCAAGAAGGGCGCGGATATCGAGAAGCTGCGCAAGGATGTGGCGGCGATCACCGGCGGCGAGGTTCACCTCAACATCGTCGAGATCCGCAAGCCCGAAGCCGACGCACAGCTGATCGCCGAGAACATCACCTCGCAGCTTGAGCGCCGGATCGCCTTCCGCCGCGCGATGAAGCGGTCGATGCAGTCGGCCATGCGCCTGGGCGCCAAGGGCATCCGCATCAACGTCTCCGGGCGCCTTGGCGGCGCCGAGATCGCCCGTATGGAGTGGTACAAGGAAGGCCGCGTGCCGCTGCACACCCTCCGTGCTGACATGGACTTCGGGTTCGCCGAGGCGAAGACGACCTACGGCATCATCGGCGTGAAGGTGTGGGTCTTCAAGGGCGAGGTCCTCGAGCACGATCCCATGGCCATGGACAAGCGCCTGGCCTCCGAGTCCGGCCCGGCCGGCGAGGGTGGCGGCCGCGAACGTTCCGGCGATCGTCCGGACCGGGGGCCGCGCCGCGACCGCCGCGAGACCGCGGGAGCCTAAGAGACAGCCATGCTTTCCCCGAAGAAGACAAAGTACCGCAAGCAGTTCAAGGGCAAGATCCATGGGACGGCCAAGGGCGGCTTCACGCTGAACTTCGGCTCCTATGGACTGAAGTCGGTCGAGCCCGAGCGGATCACAGCCCGGCAGATCGAGGCGGCCCGTCGGGCGATCACCCGCCAGATGAAGCGCCAGGGCCGGGTTTGGATCCGGATCTTCCCGGACGTTCCGGTGACCGACAAGCCGGCGGAAGTGCGGATGGGTAAGGGCAAGGGCTCGGTGGAATACTGGGCCGCCCGGGTTCATCCCGGTCGGATCATGTTCGAGATTGACGGCGTTCCGGACGACATCGCCCGTGAGGCCTTGCGTCTCGGCGCCGCCAAGCTGCCGGTGAAGACCCGCATCGTCACCCGCATCGACGCCGTCGCGGAGCACGCGTGATGAAGACTGAAGACCTTAGGATTATGACCCCCGACCAGCTCGCCGAGAGCCTGCTGAACCTGAAGAAGGAGCAGTTCAACCTGCGCTTCCAGGCGGCCACAGGTCAGGTCGAGAAGACCCATCGCGCCGGCGAGATCCGCAAGGACATCGCCCGGATCAAGACCGTCCTGCGCAGCCGCCAGGCCACGGCCTAGGGAGTACGAACATGCCGAAACGCATTCTTGAAGGCGTCGTCGTCTCCGACAAGGGCGACAAGACGGTGGTGGTGAAGGTCGAGCGGACCTTCCTGCACCCGGTGCTCAAGAAGACCGTCCGCCGGTCGAAGAAGTACCACGCCCATGACGAGGCCAACACCTACCAGGCGGGCGAGATCGCCCGCATCATCGAGTGCGCTCCGCGCTCCAAGACCAAGACCTGGGAAGTCCTGCCTAAGGCAGCCGCTTCGCAGGCGTCCTGAGGGAGGCTGATCCATGATCCAGATGCAGACCAACCTCGACGTGGCTGACAATTCCGGCGCCCGCCGTGTCATGTGCATTAAGGTCCTTGGCGGCGCTGGCCGTCGGTACGCCGGCGTGGGCGACAAGATCGTCGTGTCGGTGAAGGAAGCCATCCCGCGCGGTCGCGTGAAGAAGGGCGATGTGCTCCAGGCCATTGTCGTCCGGACCTCGCAGGCCATCAAGCGTAAGGACGGATCTTTGATCCGCTTTGATCGCAACGCCGCGGTGATCGTCAACAAGCAGAGCGAGCCGATCGGCACCCGTATCTTCGGACCGGTTCCACGTGAACTTCGCGCAAAGAACCACATGAAGATCATCTCCCTCGCCCCCGAGGTGCTGTAATGGCCGCTAAGATCAAGAAGGGGGACCGCGTCGTGGTCCTGACGGGCAAGGACAAGGGCCGCGAGGGCTCCGTCCTGAAGGTCATGCCGAAGGAGGAGCGGGTGCTCGTCCAGGGGATCAACATGATCCAGCGGCATACCCGCCCCACCCAGGCTGATCCTCAGGGTGGCATTCGCACCCGCGAGGCCGCCCTGCATGTCTCCAACGTCGCTATCGTCGACTCCCAGGGAAAGCCGACCCGCGTCGGTTTTCGGATCGACGACGGCAAGAAGGTCCGTGTGGCCAAGACCACCGGCGAGGTCATCAATGGCTGAGCAAGCATATGAGCCGCGGCTGAAGACCGAGTATCGCCAGCGTATCCGCGCGGCGATGAAGGAGAAGTTCGGCTACACGAATGAGATGCAGATCCCGCGTCTGGACAAGATCGTCCTGAACATGGGGATCGGAGAGGCCGTCGGTGACTCCAAGAAGGTCCAGTCCGCCATTGGCGACCTGACCCGGATCGCCGGCCAGAAGCCGGTTCCCACCAAGGCCCGCAACTCCATCGCCGGCTTCAAGCTGCGCGAGGGCATGGTGATTGGCGCCAAGGTCACCCTGCGCAAGGACCGCATGTATGAGTTCCTGGACCGTCTGGTCACCATCGCACTGCCGCGGGTGAAGGACTTCCGGGGCCTGAAGCCCACGTCTTTCGATGGTCGCGGCAACTACGCCATGGGTCTGAAGGAGCACATTGTGTTCCCGGAGATCAACTACGACCAGATCGATCAACTGTGGGGCATGGATATCATCGTCGCCACGACTGCGAAGACCGACGAGGAGGCCCGCCAGCTTCTTCGGGAATTCCAGTTCCCGTTCAACGCTTAAGGGACGGGAAGGAAAGGTAACATGGCCAAGAAGAGCGCCGTCAATCGTAACGAGAAGGTCAAGGTTCTCGTCCAGCGCTACGCCGCGCGCCGTGAGGCGCTCAAGGCGATCGCCAACGACGAGAGCCTGCCGCTTGAGGACCGCTTCGAGGCGCGTCTCAAGCTCGCAGAGCTTCCGCGCAGTTCCTCCAAGACCCGCATCCGCAACCGTTGCGAGGTCACGGGGCGTCCGCGCGCCTACTACCGCAAGCTGAAGATGAGCCGGATCGCCCTGCGCGAACTTGGTTCCCAGGGCCAGATTCCTGGTCTCGTGAAGTCGAGCTGGTGAGGAGGGTCCCATGGTGAACGACCCCGTCGGCGATATGATCGCCCGTATCAAGAACGCCGCGACCCGCGGACGTTCGAAGGTCTCCTGCCCGGCCTCGAAGATGCGCGCCCGCGTCCTCGACGTGCTGGCGGAGGAGGGCTACATCCGCGGCTACCAGCTTCTGGAGAAGCCCGGCGCCTTCCCCGAGTTCGAGATTGAGCTGAAGTATTTCGACGGTCGCCCGGTGATTGTCGAAATCCGGCGTGTTTCCAAGCCTGGACGTCGCATCTACTCGTCCATCTCGGACCTGAAGCCGGTGAAGAATGGCCTGGGCATCTCGGTCCTTTCGACGCCCAAGGGCGTGATGTCCGACGCGGCGGCGCGTGACGCCAATGTGGGCGGCGAAGTCCTGCTGCGGGTGTACTGATATGTCCCGGATTGGAAAGAAGGCGGTTACCACGCCCGCAGGCGTAACGGCGAGCATCGACGGCCAGACCCTGACGGTGAAGGGCCCGAAGGGTCAGCTGTCCTGGACGCTGCCGGAAGAGATCGAGCTTCGTCAGGAAGGTGCAGATCTCGTCGTGGCCAAGCGCGTGGAGTCCACTCGCGCCCAGGCCATGTGGGGCCTCTCGCGCACCCTGGTGAACAACATGGTCGTCGGCGTCTCCGCCGGCTACGAGCAGACCCTCGAGCTGGTCGGCGTGGGTTACCGGGCCCAGATGAAGGGCGAAGCCCTGAGCATGCAGCTCGGCTTCAGCCACGAGGTTGATCTCCCGCCACCCGAGGGGATCGCCTTCGCGGTTCCCAAGCAGACCGAAATCAGGATCAGCGGCATCGACAAGCAGGCGGTCGGCGAGATCGCCGCACGCATTCGTCGGATCCGCCCGCCGGAGCCCTACAAGGGCAAGGGTGTTCGCTATCTCGGCGAGAAGGTCCGTCGCAAGGAAGGCAAGAAGAAGTAGGCCATGGCTGTCTCCACCCGTGACTCCGCCAAGCGGCGCGCTGAGCGCACCCGCATCCGGCTCCGCAAGCTGGCCAACTGCCGGCCGCGTCTCTCCGTGTTCCGTTCGTCCAAGAACATCTACGCCCAGGTCATCGATGACGAGAACGGCGTGACGCTCGCCTCCGCGTCGACCCTTGAGGGCGACGCGCCCCAGAAGGGCTCCGACAAGGCCGCTGCGGCCCGGATCGGCGCCTTGGTGGCCCAGCGCGCCCTGGAAAAGGGCGTCAAGGACGTCGTCTTCGACCGGGGCGGCTACATTTATCACGGCCGGGTCAAGGCCCTTGCCGACGCCGCGCGCGAAGCCGGCCTGAACTTCTAGGGGTAATTGATGGCTCGTGGAAACGAACAGCGTGGCGAAGGCGGTCAGCGCCGCGGCCGGGACCGGGGCGCCCCTCAGGAGGAGCGCGCGGAGTCCGACATCGTCGAGAAGCTGGTTCACATCAACCGCGTCGCGGCGACCGTGAAGGGCGGTCGGCGTTTCTCCTTCGCCGCCCTTATGGTGGTGGGTGACCAGAAGGGCCGTGTCGGCTTCGGCCACGGCAAGGCCCGCGAGGTCCCCGAGGCCATTCGCAAGGCCACCGAAGAGGCCAAGAAGACGATGATCCGTGTTCCGCTCCGCGAGAGCCGCACCCTGCACCATGACGGCGCTGGCCGTTGGGGCGCAGGCAAGGTCATGGTCCGCTCGGCGCCGCCCGGGACTGGCGTCATCGCCGGCGGCCCGATGCGGGCGGTGCTTGAGACCCTCGGTGTCCAGGACGTCGTGGGCAAGTCGGTCGGATCGTCCAACCCCTACAACATGGTCCGTGCGACCTTCGAGGCGCTGAAAGCCCAGTCCTCTCCGCGCCAGATCGCCTCCAAGCGGGGCAAGAAGGTCGCCGAGGTCATTGGCCGCCGCGCTGACGGCGCCTCGGCCGTCGCCGACGGAGAATGAGCATGACCAAGGTCACCGTTCGTCAGATCGCCAGCCCCATCCGGCGCAAGAAGGACCAGCGCGCGACCCTCGTCGGCCTGGGCCTCAACCGCATCGGTCGTGTCTCGACCCTCGACGACACGCCGTCCGTGCGGGGCATGATCGCCAAGGTCCACCACCTGGTAGAGGTGGTGTCCGCCTGACTTCCGGCGGGCCCCCAGGCCCGCCTTCGACCCCGTCAAAGCCGAGTCGGGCCTTTGCCCGGCGACAGATCTCAGGAGAGAGGCGCCCATGACCAAGCTCAATGAACTCGCCCCGGCCCCCGGTTCCGTGAAGGGCCGAATGCGCGTTGGCCGCGGCCCGGGATCGGGTAAGGGCAAGACCGCCGGTCGCGGCGTGAAGGGCCAGAAGTCCCGGACGGGCGTGTCGATCGCAGGTTTCGAGGGCGGGCAGATGCCGCTCCACATGCGGATGCCGAAACGCGGCTTCAACAATCCCTTCGCCCTGGAGTTCGCCGAGGTGAACCTCTGGCGTCTGGAACAGGCGGTGGCGGCCGGAAAGCTGGACGCCGAGGCGCCCGTGGATGCCGCGGCCCTCGTCGCCGCAGGCGTGATCCGTCGCCCGCTGGACGGGGTGAAGCTGCTGGGTAAGGGTGAACTCAAGGCCAAGCTCAACCTTACCGTCTACGCCGCCTCGGCCGCCGCCAAGGCGGCGGTGGAGAAGGCAGGCGGCTCCGTCACGACCACGGCCCCCGTCGATACCGGCGAGCCCAAGGGGAAGCTGCAGAAAAAGGTCCGCGCCTGATCCGGCGGTCGTGGACCGGCAAGGGCTGACAGTCCGCCGACCACCTCCTATCTTGGACCATTCATCAGTGAGGGCGTCCCATGGCTTCGGCCGCTGAGCAGCTAGCTGCCAATCTGAACTTCGGCGCCTTCCAGAAGGCGACAGAGCTTCATAAGCGGATTCTCTTCACGCTGATGGTGCTGGTCGTCTATCGACTGGGAACCTACCTGCCCATCCCGGGGATTGACGCCACCGCCTTTGCGGCGGCCTTCCAGGGGCAGGCCCAGGGCCTGCTGGGTATGTTCAATCTTTTCTCGGGCGGCGCCGTGGAACGGATGGCCGTCTTTGCCCTCAACGTCGGACCTTACATCTCGGCGTCGATCATCGTTCAGCTTCTCGGCGCTGTTTATCCGCCGTGGGAGAAGCTGCGGAAGGAAGGCGGAGAAGCTGGGCGTAAGACGCTCAATCAGTATACTCGCTACCTCACCGTGGTGCTGGCCATCGTCCAGGCGGCGGCCATTGCCGCGAGTCTTCAGGCCAGTCCCGGCCTTGTGGTGAATCCCGGACCTTTCTTCACCCTCTCGACGATCGTGACCCTGACCGGCGGCACCATGCTGCTGATGTGGATGGGCGAACAGATCACCAGCCGGGGTGTCGGTAACGGCGTCTCTCTGATCATTTTCGCGGGTATCGTCGCCGGGCTCCCCACGGGTGTGATGCAGCTTCTGACGGTCATGAGGACCGGCCAAGTCTCCAGCTTCGGAGGCGTGGTGATCCTCCTTCTAGCTGTCGCGGTCGTTTTCGCCATCGTCTTCATGGAGCGCTCGCAGCGCCGCATCCTCGTCCAGTACCCGAAACGCCAACAGGGTAACCGGATGGTTGGTGGCGAAAGCTCATTCCTGCCGCTGAAGGTCAACACCGCCGGGGTCATCCCCCCGATCTTCGCCTCGTCGCTCCTGCTGCTCCCGGCCACCGCGATGGGATTCCTAGCGACGGCTAACCTGCCTCAAGGGCTTCAATGGTTGCCGGGCGCTGTGGCGCAGCTGCAGCACGGACAGCCCGTTTTCATGATTTTCTACGGGGCGCTGATCGTCTTCTTCTGCTTTTTCTATACCTCCATCGTGTTCAATCCGGACGAGACCGCCGAGAATCTCCGCAAGTACGGCGGGTTCATCCCCGGGATATCTCCTGGCAAGAAGACAGCCGCCTACCTCGACCATGTCCTCACGCGCTTGACCGTGATCGGCGCGGCCTACATCACCGCCGTCTGCCTCCTGCCGGAGGCTCTGATCGCCTTCTACCAGGCACCCTTCTATCTCGGCGGCACCTCGATCCTAATCGTGGTCAGCGTGACAATGGACACAGTGACCCAAATCCAGTCTCATCTGCTCTCACATCAGTACGAAGGCCTCATTCGCAAGTCCCGTCTTCGGGGCGGGCGAGCGCGCTAGCCGGGCGGCAGGGGTTGGCGGGCTGAGACAGGGTCGGACGACGGGGAGTGGCGTATATGAACCTTATCCTTTTCGGCCCTCCGGCGGCGGGTAAGGGCACCCAGGCCAAGCGGCTTGTCGAGACCCGCAACATGGTTCAGCTCTCCACCGGCGATATGCTCCGCGCTGCGATCGCCTCTGGGTCGGAGTTGGGCGAGCGGGTCGAAGGCGTCATGCAGCGCGGCGAGCTTGTCACCGACGAAATCGTCATCGCCCTGATTGAAGATCGTCTTCCGGAAGCTGAGGCTGCCGGAGGCGCAATCTTTGACGGCTTCCCCCGCACCGTCGCCCAGGCCAGGGCCCTCGACACCATGCTAAGGGGAAGGGGCGGCGGTATCGACCTTGTCCTCCGCCTCAAGGTCGATGACGAAGCGCTGACCCAGCGGATTGCAGGACGCTTCGCGGAGTCTGGTCGTCCGGACGATAATCCCGACAGTTTCAGAGTTCGGCTGGACGCCTACAACGCCCAGACCGCGCCGCTCATCCCCTACTACCTGGCCGCCGGTAAGTTGGTTGAGATCGACGGGATGGGGTCGGTCGACACTGTCGCGGCAGCCATCGACGGCGCGCTGGCGAGTCTCTGAGGACAGGCTTCCGTTTCCGGGGCCAAGGTGGGGCCTCGATCGTGGGAAGCCCTCTCGGGGTATCGATCTTCGAGATGAAAAATGGCGCCCATGCCATTGACGCGGAGGGAACTATTCCATAAACGAGGCGCTTCCGCGAAACGCGCGAGGGACGTGCTGGCCTTTTGACCCGGTCAGGGCGACGCTCGCGCATCTTTGCGTGACTAGGAGAGCATCAGACGTGGCCCGTATTGCCGGCGTAAACATCCCCACGAACAAGCGCGTTGTGATCGCGCTTCAGTACATTCATGGCATCGGGCAGGCCAAGGCCGCCGAGATCGTGAGCAAGGTTGGAATCGAGGATTCCCGACGCGTCAATCAGCTGAGCGACGCGGAGGTCCTGCAGATCCGTGAGACCATCGACCGTGACTACACGGTTGAGGGCGACCTGCGCCGCGACACCGCCGTCAATATCAAAAGGCTCATGGACCTGGCCTGTTACCGGGGGCTGCGTCACCGCAAGGGCCTCCCGGTCCGTGGACAGCGCACCCATACCAACGCCCGGACCCGCAAGGGTCCGGCTAAGCCGATCGCCGGCAAGAAGAAGTAAGAGAACCAAGCGATGGCCAAGGAACCGGCTCGCGTCAAAAAGCGCGAACGCAAGAACATCACCTCCGGCGTGGCGCATGTGAACGCCTCGTTCAACAACACCATGATCACCATCACGGACGCGCAGGGGAACGCCATCTCCTGGTCCTCCGCCGGCATGATGGGGTTCAAGGGCTCCCGGAAGTCCACGCCCTACGCCGCCCAGATGGCCGCCGAGGACGCCGGTCGGAAGGCCGCTGAGCATGGGGTGAAGACCCTGGAGGTCAACGTGTCCGGTCCGGGGTCCGGCCGCGAGTCCGCCCTTCGGGCGCTCCAGGCCGTGGGAATGACGATCACGACGATCCGCGACGTGACACCCATCCCGCACAATGGATGCCGCCCGCCGAAGCGGCGGCGGGTCTAAGCTGTAAGATATCGCATTTCTCCTTCGATGGACTGCGCTCTCCGCGTCCGTCGATCCTGCGTTCGAGGGACATTCATCCGTGATTGAAAGAAACTGGAACGAACTCATCCGCCCCGAGAAGCCGGCTATCGAGCTAGGCGCAGACCCCGCCCGCAAGGCGCGGCTTGTGGCCGAGCCCCTCGAGCGCGGTTTCGGCGTCACCCTGGGCAATAGCCTGCGTCGGGTCCTTCTCTCATCGCTGCAGGGCGCTGCGGTGACGGCTGTGCAGATTGACGGGGTCGTCCATGAGTTCTCTTCTCTGGAAGGTGTTCGCGAGGACGTCGTCGACATTGTCCTGAACATCAAGCAGCTGGGTCTGCGCATGCACGCCGAGGGTATCCGTCGGATGACCCTGCGCGCACAGGGGCCCGGGCCTGTGACCGCTCGGCAGATTGAGACAGGGGCGGATATCGAGATCCTGAACCCCGAGCATGTGCTCTGCACGCTCGACGAGGGCGCCAGCGTTCGGATGGAGTTCACGGTCCAGAATGGCAAAGGCTATGTGCCCGCCGAAATGAACCGTCCCGAGGACGCGCCGATCGGCCTGATCGCTGTCGATAGCCTTTATTCGCCCGTCAAGCGTGTCGCCTACCGGGTCGAGCCGACCCGTCAGGGTCAGAGCCTGGACTACGACAAGCTGATCATCGAGGTTGAGACCAACGGTGCGGTCTCGCCTGTGGACGCCGTGGCCTACGCCGCCCGGATCCTTCAGGACCAGCTGCAGCTCTTCATCACCTTCGAGGAGCCCAAGAAGAAGTCAGACTCCGACTCCAAGCCAGAACTGCCGTTCAATCCGGCCCTGCTGAAGAAGGTCGACGAGCTCGAGCTGTCGGTCCGTTCGGCCAACTGCCTGAAGAACGACAACATCGTCTATATTGGCGACCTGATCCAGAAGACGGAGGCGGAGATGCTCCGCACCCCGAACTTCGGCCGCAAGTCGCTGAACGAGATCAAGGAAGTGCTCGCCGGCATGAACCTGCATCTCGGCATGGACGTCCCCAACTGGCCGCCTGAGAACATCGAGGAACTGGCCAAGAAGTTCGAAGACCAGATGTAATCCTGCGGCGCGTCGCGAGACGCCCCGCCTCCGAGGAGAGACCGCCATGCGCCACGGTAATGCGCACCGCAAGCTGGGACGGACGAGCGCCCATAGGACCGCCATGTTCGCCAACATGGCCGCCAGCCTGATCAAGCATGAGCAGATCGTCACGACCCTGCCGAAGGCCAAGGAACTGCGGCCCGTCGTCGAGAAGCTGGTCACCCTGGCTAAGCGTGGCGACCTTCACGCCCGCCGTCAGGCCATCAGCCAGATTCGCGACGTGGAGCAGGTCGGCAAGCTCTTCGCCACCCTGGGCCCTCGCTATGCAGAGCGCCGCGGCGGCTATACCCGTGTCCTCAAGGCGGGCTTCCGCTATGGCGACAACGCCGCCATGGCGGTGATCGAATTCGTGGACCGCGATCCTTCCGAGAAGGGCAAGGATTCCGGGCCCGTGCAGACCTCGGCTTTCGCCGACGCTTGATCCCGGCTCAGTCTTTGTGAGAGGGCTCCAGACCCCGGCCGTGCGCCGGGGTCTTTTCGTTTCGGCGGGTTGCAGGGCGGCGACCAACGGGCCAAGGTTCGTGCAAGGGGATCCGGGACCATGACCACAACTCACTCGACGCCCACCGGCCGCAAGGCCGCGTTCGGCTTCATCTTTGCGTCCGCCCTTCTGAACGCCGTGTCGTTTGGCGTGACCATTCCGGTCCTTCCCGCTCTCATCAAGGAGTTCGCGGGCGGTGACACCGCCTCTGCGGCCGAGTGGAACATGGTCTTCGGGGCTGTCTGGGGCCTGATGCAGTTCATCTTCGGACCGATCCTGGGCGTTCTCTCGGACCGGATCGGACGCCGGCCTGTGCTCTTGATCTCCTTCCTCGGCCTGGCCTTCGACTTCCTCTTCCTGGTCTTCGCGCCGAGCCTGATGTGGCTCTTCCTGGCGCGGATCGTGAACGGCATGACGGCGGCGAGCTTTTCGACCGCCAACGCCTATGTTGCCGACGTCACGCCTCCCGAGGAGCGGGCCCGGTACTTCGGGTTCATGGGCGCATCCTTCGGCTTTGGCTTCCTGATCGGTCCGGTCCTGGGCGGATTTCTGGCGGGTCCCTTCATGGAGTCCCTGGTCGGGGACTTCGCCATCCGGTTGCCCTTCGCCGTCGCGGGCGCCCTGGCCTTCCTGAACTTCCTCTACGGCCTGTTCGTCCTCCCCGAGTCCCTTCCGCCGGAGAAGCGCAGCGCGCGGTTCGACTGGCGTCGCGCCAATCCGGTGGGATCGCTCCAGTTCCTGCGGGAACAGGGCCGGCTGGTCGGCCTGGCCACCGTCGGCTTCCTGTTCCAGATCGCCCACAACGTCCTCCCGGCGATCTTCGTCCTCTACACGGGGCACCGGTACGGCTGGGACATCCAGACCATCAGCCTGACCATGTTCCTGACCGGCGGCCTGGGAATCCTCATGCAGACCCTCGCCGTAGGCCCCATCGTTCGCCGGCTGGGCGAGCGTGGCGCCCTGTTGATCGGTTGCGCGGGCGCCGCCCTGGGCTTCCTCGCCTATGGGCTTGCCCCGACCGGCATCGCCTACCTTGCCGCAGCGCCGGTCTTCGCCCTCAGCAATCTTCTCAGTCCAGGTTTGCAGGGTCTCATGACGCGCAGGGTTGGCCCGGAGGCGCAGGGCCGTCTCCAGGGGGCCAACCAGAGCCTGACCGGGATCGCCACCATCATCGGCCCCTTCCTCTTCGGCGGCAGCTTCGCCTTCGCCCTGCGGCACCCGGCGCTGGCGGCCTGGCCGGGTCTGCCCATCCTGATCGCCTCCGCCCTCATGTTCGTGGCCCTGGCCGTCGCCTGGCGGTTTGGCCGGCCCGATCCGACATCGCCAGTCACAGGCGTGGAGCCTTCGAAGACCTGAGCTCGCTGCGCGCCTTGATTGCGCCGGAAACCTGAGGGATCACTGGGGTGCGTACCGAGAGGAATTCCATGCGCCTGCACCGCTATCTTTTCCCGGCCTTCGTTCTGCTCGCCGCCTGCTCTGGGCCGACGAGTCCGTCGGAGGCTCAACCGCCGCCTCTGGCGCAGCCCACCCGCGCCGCGCCATCCGACGCCTTCAACATGAAGGCCTCCTTCGCCCCGGTGGTGAAGCGGGCGGCGCCTGCGGTGGTGAATATCTCGGCCAAGCGGGTGGTCCGCCAGCAGGTCGACCCCTTCTGGCAGATGTTCGGCATGGGGGTCCCGCCCAGCCGGGTGGAGGGCTCCCTAGGGTCCGGCGTGATTGTCCGGGCCGACGGGATCATCATTACCAACAATCACGTTATCGAAGGGGGGCGGGAGATCACCGTGGCCCTGTCCGACAGGCGGGAATTCCCGGCCCGGGTGCTGCTGGTGGATCCGCGGGGCGACCTGGCGGTTCTCAAGATCGACGTCGGCGCCGAGCGCCTGCCGGTCATGCCCATCGATGATTCCGGCGACGCCCAGGTCGGGGACCTCGTCCTGGCCATCGGAGACCCCTTCGGTGTCGGCCAGACGGTCACGAACGGCATCATCTCCGCCCTCAACCGGACGGCGGACCCGCAGGGCGGGGCGCCCATGACCTATATCCAGACCGACGCGGCTATCAATCCGGGTAACTCGGGCGGCGCCCTTATCGACATGGACGGTGATCTGATCGGAGTGAACAGCTTCATCATCTCCCGGTCCGGGGCCTCCGCGGGGGTCGGATTCGCCATTCCCGCCGCCATGGTGCGACGGGTGGTCGAGGCGGCGGCCGGCGGCGGGAATGTGCTCGTACGCTCCTGGCTGGGCGCCCGCACCCAGCCGGTGACCCCTGAGATCGCCCGGAGTCTGGGGTTGGGTACGCCTCAGGGGGCCCTTGTTGCTGACATCTGGCCCGGCGGTCCCGCCGAGCGCGCCGGGCTCCGGTCGGGGGACGTCATCCTGTCCGTCAATGGACGCCCAGCGGCGGATCCCGCAGCCGTCGCCTTCGCAGTCGGCGCCGCCCGCCCCGGCGAGGTGCTCAAGCTCAGCGTGCGCCGTGGCGATGGGCTGGTCTCGGCCAACCTCCGCGCCGAGACGCCGCCGGCCCGACCGGCCCGCGACGACTGGCAGGTGGAAGGGCGCAACCCCTTCCAGGGCGCCACCGTGGTCAATGTTTCGCCCGCCGTCGCCGATGAACTCGGTGTGGACCCCTTCGCCGCCCGGGGCGTCCTGATCATCAACATCTCCCGGGGGTTCGCGATGAACGCTGGGCTCCGACCCGGGGACGTGGTGCGGAAGGTCAATGGGCGCGACATCGTCACGGTTTCTGACCTCAGGGGCGCCCTGGCCGCACCCGCCGGAGCCTGGCAGGTGACGATCCTGCGGGGCGACCGCGAGATCACAGCCAATTTCCGGACCTGACCCGGCCCCGCGAAGCCGCTAATCTGCCGGCATGGCCGACCTGTTCGAAGCTGCGGGCCTGACGCCGCCCAACCCCGCGCCCCTGGCTGAGCGCTTGCGGCCGCGGACGCTGGGCGAGGTCGCGGGCCAGGACCATCTCCTGTCGGCCGAGGGGCCGATTGGGCGGATGGCGGCCAGTCGCCGGCTGGCCTCCATGGTGCTCTGGGGCCCTCCCGGGGTCGGTAAGACCACCATCGCCCGCCTGCTGGCCCAGGCGGCCGGCTACGAGTTCCAGCAGATCTCCGCCGTCTTCTCCGGGGTGGCGGACCTGAAGAAGGCCTTCGAGCAGGCCCGTGTCCGGAGGCAGGCCGGGCAAGCCACCCTGCTCTTCGTGGACGAGATCCACCGTTTCAACCGGGCCCAGCAGGACGGCTTTCTGCCCTGGGTAGAGGAGGGGGTGGTCACCCTGGTCGGCGCGACCACGGAGAACCCGTCCTTCGAGCTGAACGGGGCCCTCCTGTCCCGCTGCCAGGTCTTCGTCCTGAGGCGGCTGGACGAGCCCGCCCAGGAAGCCCTCCTGGCGCGCGCCGAGGCCGCCGAGAGGCGGGCGCTCCCCCTCACCGACGCCGCCCGGTCGGCCCTGGTCGCCCTGGCGGATGGGGATGGCCGCTATCTCCTGACCCTCGCCGAGACGCTTTTCGGGGTGGGCTCCGCCACGCCCCTCGACCCCGCCGCCCTCGGGCGCCTCCTCCAGAAGCGCAGCCCGGCCTACGACAAGGACCGTGAGGGGCACTACAACCTCATCTCCGCCCTGCACAAGTCGATCCGGGGCTCTGACCCCGACGCCGCCCTCTACTGGCTCGCCCGCATGCTCGAGGGGGGTGAGGAGCCGCTCTTCATCGCCCGCCGGTTGGTCCGGGCCGCCATGGAGGACATCGGCTCGGCGGATCCAATGTCCCTTGTCCTGGCCAACGCCGCCCGGGAGGCTTACGAGCACCTCGGCTCGCCGGAGGGTGAACTGGCCCTGGCCCAGCTGACCCTGCACCTGGCCTGCGCGCCCAAGTCCAACGCTGTCTATTCGGCCTTGAGCCGCGCCCGCAGAGCCGCCCGGGAGACCGGATCCCTGCCGCCGCCCGCCCACATCCTGAACGCCCCGACGCGCCTGATGAAGTCGCTCGGCTACGGCGAGGGCTATGTCTACGACCATGACGCGGAAGGCGGCTTCTCCGGGCAGGACTACTTTCCTGAAGGGATGGGACGCCGGACCTTCTACGAACCGCGAGGCGAGGGCTCGGAGGCCCGGGTGCGCGAGCGGCTGGAGCGCTGGTCCGGAATGCGCGCGAAGCGGTCGGGCGGGGGGCGATCATGAGCGGGCCGGAACCGAAGCGCATCCGTCTTCGCCCCATTGGGCTGTGCACCGGCTCACAGACCGAGGCGCTGAGGGTCCTGCGGAACCATCCCGCGATCCGCGGGGCGATGTACACCGACCACATCATCTCCGAGGAGGAGCACGCGCGATGGCTGTCCGGGCTCGTCGGGGACGAAAGCCGGCGCATCTTTGTCGTGCTTGCGCCGGAGGAGGAGGTTGCCGGCCTGGTCAGCGTCACCGCCATCGACCGCACCCATCTCAGGGCGGATTGGGCCTTCTATCTGGCCCCGGAAGCGCGGGGCGGGCTGGGCGCGGCCCTGGAGTACCACCTGCTGGAATTCGTCTTCGGGGACCTGGGTCTCGAGAAGCTGAACTGCGAGGTCCTGGAGACCAATCCGGCCGTGGTGCGCATGCATGGAAAGTTCCTCTTCCAGGAGGAAGGCTTCCGCCGATCCAACCTGGTGAAGGCGGGCGTGCGGGTGGGCGTGCATTTCCTGGGCCTGACCCGGGAGGACTGGCTGACCGGGCGGGACTCCGTGCGCGCCCGGATCCAGGAGATCCTGGACCGGTTCGACGTCATTCTAGAGGCGACGGGCTGAGATCCGGCACAGCCGACGTTTGGACCCGCGCGTGACGGAAGGCCACCAACTCCGCTAAATGGTGCGGTGAAACCCCTTCGTCCCGTCTCCCTCAGCCCTGAACAGGTCGACCTCGTGCGGTCCCTGGTCTTCCACGAGGACGCCCACATCCTGGCCCTCAACAAGCCCGCGGGCCTGTCGAGCCAGGGCGGGCGAGGGCAGGTCGTGACCCTGGACGAGATGCTGTGGGCCTTCGCCCGGCCCGGCAAGGCGCGCCCACGGCTGATCCACCGCCTCGACCGCGATACCTCAGGGGTGATCCTGGCGGCCCGCACCCAGCCGGCGGCGAGCTTTCTGGGCAAGGCCATGATGGCGCGGAAGATCCGCAAGGCCTATCTCGCCCTGGTCACGCCGGGGGCTCCTGTCCCTCTGTCGGGGCGGATCACGGCGGCCCTGCGGCGGGTGGAGACCGGGCGCGAGGCCCGGATGCAGGTCTGCGCCCCCGACGCCCCCGACGCTGAGGCCTCTGAGACCCGCTACCGGACCCTCGGGGAGGCTGAGGGCGCCGCCCTCCTGGAGGCCTCTCCCATCACCGGGCGTATGCACCAGATCCGCGTCCACCTCGCTTCGATCCAGCGTCCCATCGCCGGCGACGCATGGTATGGAGGCGCCCTGATGGTCGGGGGCCTGCCGGCGCCCAGGCTCATGCTCCACGCCTGGGCCCTGACCTTTCCGCACCCGGAGGGGGGCCAGATGACGCTCCGCGCACCGCCGCCGGAAGACTTCGCCGGCCTCCTGTCCGGACTGGGCCTTCAGGCGCCCCTGGAGCCTTCCGCTCCATGAGCGGCAACCTGATCCTCGTCGCGGCCGGGGGCGGCACCGGCGCGGTGCTGCGCTACCTCCTGTCCCAGGCCCTGTCCCGGCCGGGCGTCGGCTGGCCCTGGGCCACCTTCCTGGCCAACATTGCGGGCGGCCTGCTCATCGGGCTCCTGGCCGGATGGCTGGCCCTCCGCTCAGGAGCTGAGGGCGAGCGGGTCCGTCTCCTCCTCGGGGTGGGCGTCCTGGGCGGCTTCACCACCTTCTCGGCCTTTTCTCTCGAGACCCTGATGATGATCGAGCGACGGGCCTGGGCCCAGGCGGGGCTCTACGCCGTCCTGTCCGTCCTCCTCTCCACGGCGGCGGTCTTCCTGGGGCTCCTGATCATGCGCCGGTGGGCGGCATGAGGGAGGTCCGCACCCTGACCGTGGATCCGGGGGAGGGCGGTGTCCGGTTGGACCGCTGGTTCCGCCGGCGATGGCCTCACCTGACCCAGGTCCAGATCCAGAAGCTCACCCGCTCGGGCCAGATCCGCGTCGGCGGCACCCGGGTGCGGCCGGACACCCGCCTCGAGGCCGGCGACGAGGTCCGTGTTCCGCCCCTGCCGGACGCCCCAGCGGCCGATGCGCCGCGCCCCGCCCTGCCGTCCCGCGACGCCGCCTATGCCCGGAGCCTCGTTTTGCACGAGGACGAGGCGGTCCTGGCCCTCAACAAGCCCGCCGGCCTCGCGGTGCAGGGAGGCACCAAGACCCGCAACCATGTCGACCGCCTCCTCTCCGCCTGGGGGGAGGGGCTCGAGCGGCCCCGCCTGGTCCATCGGCTGGACCGCGACACCTCCGGCGTCCTGGTCGCCGGAAAGACCCCCGCCGCCGCCGCGCGCCTCGCCGGCGCCTTTGCCCGGCGCAAGGCCGAGAAAACCTATTGGGCCCTGGTCCTCGGTCACCCTCGGCCGCAGGACGGGATCCTCAGCCTGCCCCTCGTGAAGAAGGGCGTCGGCGACCGCGAGCTGGTCGTGCCCGCAGAGCCCAAGGACCCCCGGGCCGAACCGGCCGAGACCGAGTTCACCCTGATTTCCCGCGCAGGAGACCGCGTCTCCTGGATGGCCCTGCGGCCCCACACCGGCCGGACCCACCAGCTGCGGGCCCACATGCTGGCCATGGGGCATCCGATCCTCGGGGATCCCAAGTACAACACTCCCGAGTCGGTCGCCCTTTCGGCGGGGTTGGGCCTGCAACTCCACGCCCGACGCCTGAGCCTGCCCCATCCTACCGGCGGCCTGCTGGTCCTGGAGGCACCCCTGAGTCCGGAAATGAAGGCGGGCTTCAACCGCTTCGGCTTCGAGGCCTCGGAGGCCGATCCCGATCCCTTCCGGCGGTCGGGGCGCGGCGGGCGCCGAGGCGGCTGACGGCGGGCTTGCCTCGCCACGCCTCCGGCGGCATTCAGCACCGACTCCGGGAGATCTGAGCATGGTCCAGAAGGGCTTCATCGAGCCGGGCGAGAAGCCTCGCCGTTTCTACGGGACGGTGGCCGTCGAGGCCGGGGAGGGGGGCTGGCGCGTCCTGCTGGACGGTCGCCCGCCGCGTTCCTCCCGAGGCGCCGCCCTCGTGGCGCCCACCCGCGCCCTGGCTGAACTGGCGGCAGGGGAGTGGGAGGCCCAGATCCGGCACGTGGACCTGGCCGTCATGCACGCCACCCGCCTGGCCTTCACCGCCCTTGAGGCGATCCCGACCGCCCGTGAGGCAGTCGCCGACCAGATCGTCCGCTACGCCGGCAACGACCTGCTCTGCTATCCGGCCGAAGCCCCAGAAGCTCTTCGCGCCCGGCAGATGACGGAGTGGAGCCCTGTCCTTGATCGGGCCCGGTCCGAGCTTGGGGTGGCCCTGGAGCCGTCCCGGGGCATTCTGCACCGGGACCAGCCGGATCACGCCCTGGAGGCGGTCCGGCGGCACGCCCTGTCTGCGGACGACTTCACCCTTTCCGGCCTGGCTTTCGGCGTTCCCCTGTTCGGCTCCGCCGTCCTGACCCTGGGGCTCTGGCGCGGCTGGTTCAGCGGAGAGGAGGCCTACGCCCTCTCCCGGCTCGATGAGGCCTGGCAGGAATCTCAGTGGGGGATCGACGAGGAGGCCGCCGAGCGGACGGCCCGCCTGCAGGCGGAAGCCAGGATGCTGGAGGCCTGGTTCCGTGGGCTGGAGGCGGATCCAGTTTCCCCGGCGTGACCTTGCGCCCCGGCTCTGCTCCGACTAGGGCTTTGCGCCTGTCGTCAATGCGTCACGGGGTTTTGCGGTGAAGGAAATCCTTGAGGAGCTCGAGCGGCGGCGCTCGGAAGCACGGGCCGGTGGTGGCGGTCGCCGCATCGACGCCCAGCACGCCAAGGGCAAGCTGACGGCGCGGGAGCGCCTCGACCTCCTGCTGGACGAAGGCTCCTTCGAGGAGTTCGACATGTTCGTCGAGCACCGGGCCGTGGACTTCGGCATGGCCGAGCAGAAGATCGCCGGCGATGGGGTCGTCACGGGCTGGGGCACCATCAACGGCCGGGTGGTCTTCGTCTTCTCCAAGGATTTCACGGTCTTCGGCGGCTCGCTGTCGAACGCCCACGCCCGCAAGATCGTCAAGGTGCAGGAACAGGCCCTGAAGGTCGGCGCGCCCATCATCGGCCTCTTCGACGCTGGCGGCGCCCGCATCCAGGAAGGCGTCGACGGCCTCGCCGGCTATGCGGACATCTTCCTCCAGAACACCCTCGCCTCGGGCGTGATCCCACAGATCAGCGTCATCATGGGCCCCTGCGCCGGCGGCGATGTCTATTCGCCGGCCATCACCGACTTCATCTTCATGGTGAAGGACACCAGCTACATGTACGTCACTGGGCCGGATGTGGTCCGCACCGTGACCCATGAAGAGGTTACCCACGAGGAACTGGGCGGGTACCGGGTCCACGCCCTGAAGTCCGGCGTCGCGGACGGCGCCTTCGAGAACGACCTCGAGGCCCTGACCCAGGTGCGTCGCCTCGTCGACTTCCTGCCGCTGTCGAACCGCGAGAAGCCTCCGGTCCGTGAGTGCTACGATGACGCCGAGCGGATCGAGCCTTCCCTCGACACCCTTGTTCCGGCCAATCCGAACAAGCCCTACGACATGAAGGAGCTCATCCTGAAGGTCGTCGATGAGGCGGATTTCTTCGAGATCTCGCCGGACTACGCCAGGAACATCATCTGCGGCTTCGCCCGGATGGAGGGTTCGACCATCGGCATCGTCGCGAACCAGCCCCAGGTTTTGGCGGGGGTGCTGGACATCGACTCCTCCCGCAAGGCCGCGCGGTTCGTCCGCTTCTGCGACGCCTTCGACATTCCCCTCGTGACCCTCGTCGACGTGCCCGGCTTCATGCCGGGGACAAAGCAGGAGCAGGGCGGCCTGATCCGGCACGGCGCCAAGTTGCTGTTCGCCTTCGCCGAGGCCACCGTACCCAAGGTGACCCTGATCACCCGCAAGGCTTACGGCGGGGCCTATGACGTGATGAGCTCCAAGCATATCCGTGGCGACGTCAATTACGCCTGGCCCTCCGCGGAGATCGCCGTCATGGGATCGAAGGGCGCCGTGGAGATCATCTTCCGCTCCGAGATCGGCGACACCGAGGCGATCGCCGCCCGGGAGGCCGAGTACAAGGCGCGCTTCGCCAATCCCTTTGTGGCGGCCTCGCGCGGTTACATTGACGACGTGATCTCCCCCCACTCGACGCGGCGTCGCATCGCCCGGTCGTTGCGCAACCTGAAGGGGAAGGTTCTGACCAACCCCTGGAAGAAACACGACAACATCCCCCTCTGATCCGCCTGCGGGCGGCGTTCCATGAGGTCCAGAGTGCACAATCTCGCCGCCCAGCTGATGCTCTCCACAGTGCTGGTGTCGGTGACGGTGGTCATGCACCTGATCGGCCTGGGCATACTTCGGCGGCTGGTGCGTCTTCACCTGGAGCGCTTTCTCCTGTTCGTGCACCTGGACCGGGTGATCGTTCCCATGGGCGTGGTCCTCGGCCTATTCGTGGTGCACGGGGCGGAGATCTGGCTCTACGCCCTGACCTACAGGGCCATGGGACTGACTGACTCTCTTGAGGAGGCCCTCTTCATCTCGACCAGCTCCTACTCCACCATTGGGGAGGCGGCGGGCTTGTTGCCAGCGGAATGGCGGCTCGTGGGCGTTCTGGAGGGGGTGAACGGCATGTTGCTGATCGGCTGGTCCACAGCCTTTCTCTTCCAGCTTCTGGACCACATCATGAGCGATGACGAGGAGGTCCAGGCCCAGAAGGGCGCCATCGCCCGCCGCCGGCGCGCAAAGAGGTAGCGGCGGGGTCCGTCAGGCCTCGAGGGTCGCCATGTCGTCCCCCCGCTGAAGCGGGTCGCGCAGCGCCTGGTCGGCCGGCGTGAACTCCAGCGAAACCGAGTTGATGCAGTAGCGCAGCCGCGTCGGGGGAGGGCCGTCGGGGAAGACGTGTCCCTGATGGCTGTCGCAACGGGCGCATCGGGTCTCGATCCGGATCATGCCGTAGCTGGTGTCGCGCACACCGATCACGTGACCAGGGTGGATGGGCGCCCAGAAGCTGGGCCAGCCGGTGCCGCTCTCGAACTTGGTCCCGGCCTGGAACAGGGGCAGCCCGCAGAGCCGGCAGCAATAGACCCCGTCGGCCTTGTTGTTTAGAAGGCCTCCGCAGAACGGCGCTTCCGTGCCGTGTCGGAGCAGGACCTCGGCCTCCTCGGTCGTCAGACCGGACTCAAGACGCTTGCGTTCCGCAGCGTCGGGTGGCGTGAGGTCGAAGGAAGACGGAGAGATCGCGGGCTTGTCCATGCCTGCAATCTAGGGGGCGGATGTCCCGGGTGGAAGCACCCGATGCGCCGAATCCCCGGTACTGTTCAAGGGGCGCTGGATGTTCAGGAAGATCCTCATTGCCAACCGCGGCGAGATCGCCGTGCGGATCATCAAGACCTGCCGCCGTCTGGGGATCGCCACCGTGGTGGTCTATTCCGAGGCGGATGCGGATTCGATGGCCGTCGAGATGGCGGACGAAAGCGTCTTCATCGGCCCGGCGCCCGCGTCCGCCAGCTATCTGGTGGCCGACAAGATCGTAGAGGCCTGCCGGGCGACCGGCGCCGAGGCGGTTCATCCGGGCTTCGGTTTCCTGTCCGAGAACGCGGGCTTCGCGAAGCGCCTCGCCGAAGAGGGGATCGTCTTCATTGGCCCCAATCCCCACGCCATCGAGGCCATGGGAGACAAGATCGAATCGAAGAAGTTCGCCGCCCGCGCCAACGTCTCGGTCGTGCCGGGCCATGTGGGTGAGATCGACGACACCGCCCACGCCATCCGCATCGCAGAGGACATCGGCTATCCGGTGATGATCAAGGCGTCCGCTGGCGGCGGCGGCAAGGGTATCCGGGTCGCCTGGAACCGCCGGGATGTCGAGGAGGGATTCCCCGCCGTCCGGGCCGAGGCCAAGGCGAGCTTCGGAGACGACCGGATCTTCATCGAGAAGTTCATCGAGAGCCCCCGTCACATCGAGATCCAGGTCCTCGGCGACAAGCATGGCAACGTGGTTCACCTGTTCGAGCGCGAGTGCTCGATCCAGCGCCGCAACCAGAAGGTGATCGAAGAGGCGCCGTCACCGCTCCTCGACGAGGCGACCCGCGCCGCCATGGGCGCCCAGGCGGTGGCCCTGGCCAAGGCGGTCAACTACGACAGCGCCGGCACCGTAGAGTTCGTCGCCGGCCAGGATCGCAGCTTCTTCTTCCTGGAGATGAACACCCGCCTGCAGGTGGAACATCCCGTCACCGAGCTGATCACCGGCGTGGACCTGGTCGAGCAGATGATCCGGTCCGCCTGGGGAGAGAAGCTGGCCTTCCGCCAGGAGGACCTCTCGATCAATGGCTGGGCCGTGGAAAGCCGGATCTACGCCGAAGACCCCTACCGCGGCTTTCTGCCCTCCATCGGGCGGCTGGTCCGCTACAGCCCCCCTGCGGAGGGGGAGGCCGCGGGCGGCGTCCTGATCCGGAACGACGCGGGCGTGCGCGAGGGCGATGAGATCTCGATGTACTATGACCCCATGATCTCCAAGCTCTCGACCTGGGGACCGGACCGGATCACGGCCATCGACGCCATGGGCCAGGCCCTCGAGAACTTCCACATCGAGGGCTTGGGCCAGAACATTCCCTTCCTGGCCGCCGTGATGGACCAGGAGCGCTTCCGGTCCGGGCGCCTCTCCACCTCCTACATCAAGGATGAGTTCCCGGAGGGCTTCCAGGGAACCGCCCCGGACGCCTTCCAGAATGACCTGATGACCGCCGTGGCCTGCGCCATGCACCGGGTGATCGCCGGGCGGGCGGCGGGCGGACGGCTGCGCGACGACTGGATCTTGATTGGCGCCGGCGGGCACCGCCCCGTCCTCCTGGAGACCTCCGAGGAGGGGCTGAAGATCGACCTGCTCGACGAGGGCCGGGCTCTCCTGCTGGACCAAGCCGACTGGCGTCCGGGACTGCCTGTCTTCCGCGGCGTGTTGGACGGCCGGGACTTCGCCTGCGCCGTGCACCCGGTCGCCGAGGGCTACCTGATCCGCCACCGGGCGGCGACCTGCCGGATCCTCGTCCTGTCGCCGCGGTCGGCCCAGCTCCATGACATGCTGCCGCCCAAGAAGGCGGCGGACACCGCCAAGCTGGTCATCTCGCCCATGCCCGGTCTCGTGGTCACCCTGGATGTCGAGGCCGGCCAGTCCGTGCGCTCGGGGGAACAGGTGGCGATCATCGAGGCGATGAAGATGCAGAACATTATCCGGGCGGAGCGGGACGGGGTGGTCAAGGCCGTCCTGGTGGCGGCAGGGGCTTCCGTCGCCGCCGACGAAGTGTTGATCGAGTTCGGATGATCGGTTCCGGCCCAGCGAAAGGAACGCCGCAATGAGCCTCGTCGCCGGGGTTGTCCTGCTGGCGGCCGCCTTCGCCACCTCCCTGCTTTCGGGCGTGTTCGGCATGGCTGGCGGACTTGTCCTGATGGGCGTTCTCGCCCTCATCCTGCCCGTGCAGGCCGCCTTCGTGACCCATGGCGTCCTGCAGCTTGCGGCCAACGGCTGGCGCGCCCTGATCCAGCGAGGACACATTCGATGGTCCGTGATCGGTTGGTACGGCTTGGGATCGCTGGCCGCCTCCGTTCTTGTCCTCGCGCTTGCCTTCTCTCCGTCCCGTCCGCTTCTCTTCCTTTTCCTGGGCCTGACCCCGCTTCTGACCTGGCTTCCGGGGGACCGGCTGAGGCTTGACGCGGAACGGCCGATGCACGCCGTGCTCGCGGGCGTCTCCGTCACAGGGCTCAACCTGACGGCGGGCGTGGCCGGACCCCTGCTCGACATCTTCTTCGTCCGGACCGGAATGACGCGCCACGCCGTGGTTGCGACCAAGGCGGCGACGCAGGTCCTCGCCCACCTCGCCAAGACGGTGGTCTATGGGGTCGCACTCCTGCAGCTGGGCGGGCAGGGCATGCCCCCGGTTTGGCTCCTGGCCCTCGCCCTGCCTCTCTCCTTCGCCGGAACGGCCGTTGGCGCGCGCCTGCTGGACCGGATGAGCGATGCGGGGTTCCGCCGCTGGACGCGCTGGATCGTCACCGGGATCGGCGTCGTCTACCTGGTCCAGGCGGCGAGGCTGATGTTCGCCGCCTGAGGAAGCCGTCGGTCAGGCCAGGGCCGCAGCAATGGCCTGGTCGAGGTCGGCGATGATGTCGTCGACATGCTCGATGCCGATGGACAGGCGGACATAGCCCGCCGAGACCCCCGTAGCCTCCTGTTCGCTGGCGCTCAGCTGAGAATGGGTGGTGGAGGCCGGATGGATGGCCAGGCTTCGGGCGTCCCCGATGTTGGCCACGTGGTAGAGCAGCTTCAGGCTGTCGATGAACTTTCGGCCGGCCTCGACGCCGCCTTCCAGCTCAAACCCGACCAGGCCGCCGTAGCCGCCCTTCATGACGCGATCTGCGCGGGCGCGGGCCTCGCCGGTCTGCTGCGAGGGGTGGATGACCCGCGCGACGCCCTTTCGAGCCTTCAGCCAGGCCGCCACCGCCGTGGCGTTGGCGCAGTGGCGCTCCATGCGCAGGGCCAGGGTCTCGACGCCCTGGAGGATCTGAAAGGCGTTGAAGGGTGAAAGGGCCGCACCCAGGTCGCGAAGCAGGATCACCCGGGCCCGTAGGATGTAGGCGATCGGCCCGAGGGGCTTCACCGCCTGGGTCCAGACCGCGCCATGGTATGAGGCGTCCGGGGTGTTCAGCAGGGGCTGGCGCTCCGGGCGGCTTTCCCAGTCGAACCTGCCGGAGTCCACGATCAGGCCTCCGATGGAGGTGCCGTGCCCGCCCAGGTACTTGGTGGCGGAATAGACGACGATGGCGGCGCCGTGGTCGAAGGGCCGCACCAGCAGGGGCGCGGCCGTATTGTCCATGATCAGGGGGATGCCGAACTCCCGCCCGATGGCGGCCACCTCGGCGATGGGGAAGACCTCGAGCTTCGGATTGGGCAGGGTCTCTGCGTAGTAGGCGCGGGTCCGCTCATCCGTGGCCCGCCGGAAGTTCTCGGGATCGGCGGGATCCACGAAGCGGACCTCGATGCCCTGGTCCTTCAGCGTATTGGCGAACAGGTTCCAGGTGCCGCCGTAGAGCGCGGTCGAGGAGACGACATTGTCGCCGGCCCGGGCTAGGTTCTGGAGGGCGAAGGCCGAGGCGGCCTGACCCGAGGCCACCGCCAGGGCGCCGACGCCGCCCTCCAGCGCCGTGATGCGCTGTTCCAGAACGTCCGTCGTGGGGTTCATGATGCGGGTATAGATATTCCCCAGTTCCTGGAGCCCGAAGAGGGCGGCCGCGTGGCCCGTGTCCCGGAACTGGTAGGACGTAGTCTGGTGGATGGGGACCGCCACCGACCCTGTGGTGGGATCCGCCCGCCATCCGGCGTGAAGGACAAGGGTTTCGGGATGCTGGGGGGCGTCGGACATCTCAGGTTCCTTGCACGTAGGACGGGGCCTCCGTCCTAGCAGGCGACCTTAGGCGGTCAAGCGAACCCTATGGGCGAGCCTGATGAGAAATTCTGGAGGAGAGGCCGGTTTCACTACAGACCGAGCGGCCCGCTGGCTGGCTCTACCTTGGGTTGTCCACCCTTCCAAGGCCGCAGATCCGGCGGGAAGATGGTGGGTGCACAAGGATTCGAACCTTGGACCCGCTGATTAAGAGTCAGCTGCTCTACCAACTGAGCTATGCACCCTTGCCGATCGGGGCCTTACGGCTCCGGGGCGAGGGCGCGGAAAATACTGGAAACCGTGTCGAACGCAAGGGCGCGGAGGGGAGTGCTTCGAATGAGCTCGAGTGGGGGGGCTGGCCGGGTCGATTTCGGGGTCTTGGATCGCCTTGCGGCGGGTGACCAGACCCTCATGCGGGAGGTCCTGGAGATCTTCCTGTCGGAGTCCGACGGTTGGGCGGAGCGCCTCTCGGATGATGACGGCCAGTCCCAATCCGATGTCGTCCACACCCTCATGGGCTCGGGTCGCGCCGTGGGCGCCCACGACCTGGTCGACCTCTGCGAGGCCTGGGAGATGGGCGAGATCGACGATACGGCCTCCATCCTCGAAGAGTTGGCCCGGGTGGTGGTTGAGATCCGCGACTGGCTCGCCCGCTAGATCCCCGCTCCGTTGTCGAGGGTCCTCAAGGCGGCCTCGTGCGCTTCGGCCTCCGCCGTGATCCAGCTGATGAAGGCCTTGACCTGGGGCAGGCGGCCCTTCGCCTTCGGGTGGACCAGATAGTAGGCGAAGTCCACGGCCGTGGCGATCTGGAGCGGGGCCACGAGCCGACCGGCGTCGAGGTCGTCCTGGGCCAGGGTGCGCTTGGCCAGGGCGACGCCGCGACCGTTCACCGCCGCCTCGATGACCAGGCTGGACTGGTTGAAGCGTGGACCGCGGGCGCCATCCACGTCCCGGACGCTGCGGGCGGCTAGCCACATGGTCCAGTCCGGGCAGGAGTCATCCGGGTCGGGCGAGCCGTCGTGGAGTAACAGATGATTGGCAAGGTCCTCCGGCCGGTTCAGCGGGTTCGCGGCGTGGAGTTCGGGGCTCAGCACCGGGATCACGGTCTCGCCGATCAGCCGCCGTACCTCCATCCCGGGATAACGTCCGGCGCCGTAGCGCAGGGCGATGTCCACCTCGCCCGCGGTCAGGTCCACAAGGTCCAGTCCCGCGGACAGCCACACGTCCACCTGCGGATAGGCCGCCTCGAACCGTCCGAGGCGCGGCACAAGCCACTTGGCGGCGAAGGAGGGCGCAGCGGTCAGGGTCAGGCGACGCCCGTCCACGGCGGCGGTGAGAAGGGAGGCGGCCTCGGCCAGCCCGTCAAAGGCCTCGCGAAGGGCGGGCAGGGCGGTCTGGGCGGCGTCTGTCAGGAGAAGGCCCTTGGGGGTTCGCCGGAACAGGGGCGCGCCGACATAGTCCTCCAGGTTCTGGATCTGCTGCGAGACCGCTCCGGGGGTGACGGACAACTCATCCGCCGCCCGCGAGAAATTCAGATGACGCGCCGCCGCCTCGAAGGCGCGCAGGGCGTTGAGCGGGGGCAGCCGGCGACGGTCGGGTGAACGCTTCACGAGATTTCCTGAACGCTGAGGCAGAAGTCCTCGACTTGCGAATTGAGCCCTGTGCGGTCAGTTTGCAAGCCTTCCGCCCTCCGTCCCGCCGTTTGCGGGATTCAGGGCCAGAGTTTGTCCGGGGTCCAGGCCCCGCTTCCAGGGGTGTGCTTCCGTCATGTCCGGCCGCAAAGCCGCCCCCCGGCGCAGAGACCTGATCGTTGTGGAGGGTGGCGCTCCCGGTGGACCCCGGCCGCCACAGACGCCAGGCAAGGTCTGGCTTACGGGCGCCGGGCCAGGCGATCCGGACCTGATGACTGTCCGGGCCGTCCGGGTGTTGAGCCGGGCGGACGTCGTGGTCCATGACGGCCTTGTGTCGGAGAGCATCCTCGACCTGGCGCCCGCCGCCGCCCGACGGATCTCCGTGGCCAAGCGCAAGTCGCGCCACACCTATGCGCAGGACGAGATCAACCGCCTCCTCGTGGGCCTGGCCCGGGAAGGCCTCATCGTGGTCCGGCTCAAGGGCGGGGACCCCTTCATCTTCGGTCGCGGGGGTGAGGAGCTGGAAGCATGCCGCGCGGCCGGGATCGACTGCGAGGTCGTGCCGGGCGTCACCGCCGCCCTGGCCGCCTCCGCCAGCGCCGGGGCGCCCCTGACCCACAGGGAGTCCGCCCAGGCGGTCACCTTTGTCACCGGCCATGCGGCCGGGGAGGCCGAGCCCGACCTCGACTGGCCGGCTCTGGCCCGCGCCAACCATACTGTGGTGATCTATATGGGCGTCAGCACCGCCGGGCGGATCGCCGCCCGGCTGATCGCGGCAGGGCGCTCGCCCTCGACCCCGGCCCTGGTGGTCTTCCGGGCGAGCCGGCCCGACGAAAGGCGCATTCCCACCCGCCTGGGAGACCTTGCCGAGGCGGCGGCGTCGGACTCCGGGCCCGCCCTGCTGGTGGTCGGGGAAGCCATGTCCGCAGCCCTGGCCAGCCTGGCGCCCACCACCGAGCTTCGGGAGGAGCGGGCATGAAGGCGCTCACCGCAAACCGTCTCAGCGACGGCGAGGTCGTGTTCTGGAAGGATGGGACCTGGGTCGAGCGCCTGTCCGAGGCCCAGGTCTTTTCTGACGAGGCCGAGGCTGGCGAGGCGGAAGCATCAGCCCGCACCCAGAGGACGGTGGTCATCGACCCCTACCTGATCGACCTCGTCGACAGCGCGGGTTTCTGGGCCCCTGTCAGCTACCGCGAACGCATCCGGGCCCTGGGTCCGACCAATCACGAATTGCACGGCAAGCAGGCCGAAGGCGGCGGCGCTGTCGAGGCGCTCCGGCAGGCGCACGGCGCCGCGCGGTCCTCCGGCCGCGTCAACCTGATCCGGCGCAAGTAGGAGGGCGAATGTATCGCTACGACGCCATCGACCGCGCGGTTCTGGCCGACCGCACCGCTGAGTTCCGGGACCAGGTGCGCCGACGTCTGGCCGGCGAGCTGACCGAGGACCAGTTCAAGCCCCTGCGGCTCATGAACGGCCTGTACCTGCAGCTTCACGCCTACATGCTCCGGGTGGCCGTCCCTTACGGATCGCTCAACCCCGTCCAGATGCGGGCCCTGGCGGATATCGCCCGGCGGTTCGACCGGGGGTATGGGCACTTCACGACCCGCACCAACATCCAGTTCAACTGGGTGAAGCTGGCCGACGCCCCCGACATTCTGGACGCCCTGGCCGCAGTCGACCTTCACGCCATCCAGACCAGCGGCAACTGCATCCGCAACGTCACCGCCGACCCCTACGCCGGCGCGGCCGCCGACGAACTGGAGGATCCCCGGGTCTGGTGCGAGGCCATCCGCCAGTGGTCGAGCCTGCATCCGGAATTCTCCTTCCTGCCGCGGAAGTTCAAGATCGCCGTCACCGCCTCGCCGCACGACCGGACGGCGGCCAAGGTCCATGACATTGGCCTGCTGCTGAGGCGCGGGCGGGACGGGGAGACCGGGTTCGAGGTGATCGTCGGCGGCGGCATGGGCCGCACTCCGTATGTGGGCCCCACCATCCGGGCCTACCTGCCTTCAGACCGCCTGTTCTCCTACCTGGAGGCCATTCTTAGGGTCTACAACCGCCATGGACGGCGGGACAACATCTACAAGGCGAGGATCAAGATCCTCGTGGCGGCCCTGGGCGCCGAGGCCTTCGCCCGCGAGGTCGAGGCCGAATGGGAGAAGATCGGGCCTGAGGGCGATCTCCCGCGCGCCGAGATCGACCGGATCGGCGCCGCCTTCACCAATCCGGACTTCGTCGCCGATCCCGCCTCCGGCGATTTCGAGGCCCGGCGCGCCGCCGAGCCGGCCTTCGCCCGTTTCGTTCGGAACAACCTGAAGGCCCACATCCGGCCCGGCTACGGCATTGTCGACATCTCCCTGAAGGGGATCGGCGAGACGCCCGGCGACATTTCCGCCGACCAGATGGACCTGGTGGCAGACCTGGCGGAACGGTTCGGCCAGGGAGACATCCGCTCCACACATGAGCAGAACCTTGTCCTGCCCCATGTCCGGCTCGAACACGTCCACGAGATTTGGAAGGCCCTCGACGCCGCTGGCCTTGCGACGCCCAACATCAACCTGATCAGCGACATCATCGCCTGCCCGGGGCTCGACTACTGCGCCCTCGCCAACGCCCGCGCCATCTGCGTGGCCCAGGATATCGCCCGGCGCTTCGAAGCGCCCGACCGGGCCGAGGCCATCGGGGAGTTCAAGATCAAGATCTCAGGCTGCATCAACGCCTGCGGCCACCACCATGTGGGCCACATCGGCATCCTCGGCGTCGATAAGAAGGGCGAGGAATTCTACCAGCTCACCCTGGGCGGCTCCGGGGCGGAGGACGCCGCCGTCGGCAAGATGCTCGGGCCGGCGCTGCCGATCGACCGGGTGACCGATGCGGTCGAGGCGATTGTGGACGCCTACCTGCGCGAACGCAGGGAAGGCGAGCGCTTCCTGGACACCCTGCGCCGCACCGGCGACGCCCCCTTCAAGGAGGCCGTCTATGCCGAAGCTCATTAGGTCGTCGGGGGGCGCCTTCGAGGAGGTGGAGGACACCTTCGTCGCGATCGAGGACGAGGCGGCGGATCCGGGCGGCGACATCCTCGTCAGCTTCTCTCGCCTCAAGGGCGGGGGCGAGGCCCTGGCGGCGCGGCCCCATGGCCGCCTCGGGGTGCGGCTCGAGCCGGAGGACGAGATCGAGGACCTTGAAGGGCGCCTCGCCGGGATTGATCTCGTGGCGCTCGCCTTTCCCAAGTTCAGGGATGGCCGGCCCTTCACCGCGGCGCGGCTCTTGCGCACCCGCCTGGGGTTCAAGGGCGAGATCCGCGCCCTCGGCGATGTCTTGAGGGACCAGGCGGGTTTCATGGTCCGTTGCGGCTTCGACGCCTTCGTCCCGGCGGATGGCTCAACGGCATCGACCTGGGCGGAGGCTGTGGGTCGGCACAGCCATGTCTACCAGAGGGCCGCCGATGCCCGCGCACCGGCCTTCGTCGAGCGTGAGGGGGAGTAAGATGGCCTACGATCTCGCAGAACTCCCGGACCTGGAGAGCCGGCTCAACGCCGAGCTGAGGCATGCCGAGCCGGAGGCCATCCTGGCCCGGGCGACGGAGCTTTTTCCTGAAGGCCTCGCCCTGGTGTCGTCCTTCGGCGCGGAGTCCGCGGTCCTCCTGCACATGGTCGCTCAGGTCCGCCCGGACCTGCCCGTCCTGTTCCTCGACACGGGCATGCTCTTCGCCCAGACCTTGGACTACAGGCGCAACCTGACGGCGCGGCTAGGCCTGACTGGCGTTCGGGACCTCCGGCCGGCCTTCGCTGACCTGGCGACCGCCGATCCCAAGGGGGACCTCTGGAGAACGAGCACCGACGGCTGCTGCGAGGTCCGCAAGGTCCTGCCATTGGACCGGGGCCTGGAGGGTTTCACGGCCTGGATCACCGGTCGAAAGCGCTTCCATGGCGGCGACCGCCTGGCCCTGCCCGTGGTGGAGCGCGCCGACGGCCGCATCAAGTTCAATCCCCTGGCCAACTGGGACAAGTCCGCCCTGGACGCCTACATGGACCGCCACGACCTGCCGGCCCATCCCCTGGTCGAGCACGGCTATCCCTCCGTGGGATGCTGGCCCTGCACCCAGCCGGTGGAGGAAGGCCAGGACGTCAGGGCCGGACGCTGGGCGGGTTCCGAGAAGACCGAATGCGGAATACACGTCGCGCGCACGCCCGGGGCGGTGAACGACCTCGGCGGCGATATCTGACCCCCTTTCCAGTCCGGATTGTGCACGTGACCGAGACCCCCGCCGCGCCCGCCAAGAAGTCCGCCGCCTTCGCCGAGGAGACCGTGACCTGGGTCCAGCACTGGACGGACAGGCTCTTCTCCTTCCGGACCACCCGGGATCCATCCTTCCGCTTCCAGAGCGGTCAGTTCGTCATGGTCGGGCTTGTGGTCGACGGAAAGCCCCTGGTGCGGGCCTATTCCATCGCCAGTCCCTCCTGGCACGAGGAGCTGGAGTTCTATTCGATCAAGGCGCCGAATGGCCCGCTGACCTCCCGTCTCTGCAACATCGAGGTCGGGCAGACCGTTCTGGTGGGACGCAAGCCGACGGGGACCCTTGTCGTCGATGGCCTGAAGCCTGGCCGGCGCCTCTACATGCTGGGGACGGGAACCGGCCTTGCGCCCTGGCTCTCCCTGGCCCGGGACCCGGATGTCTACGACCAGTTCGAGACGGTCGTGGTGACCCATACGGTGCGGCAGGTCGCGGATCTCAACTACCGGGACCTCTTTGAACGCGAGCTTCCCAATGACGAGATCCTCGGGGAGATCGTGGCGCCCAAGCTGAAGTACTATCCCACCGTCACCCGCGAGCCGTTTCCGACCCAGGGCCGGATCACCGACCTGATCGCATCGGGCCAGATGTGCCGCGACCTGGGCCTTCCGGACCTGGACCCGGCGGTGGACAGGCTGATGCTCTGCGGGGGGCCCTCCGTCCTCGCCGATCTGAAGCCGCTCCTCGAGGCGCGCGGCTTCGTGGAGGGCTCCCTCTCGCAACCCGGGGACTATGTGCTCGAGCGGGCCTTCGTCGAAAGCTGATCAGCCTGGCGGGCAGCCCTTGAACTGACCCACCTTGCTGACGGTCAGGTGGGACATGTTCAGCCCCATGATCGGCTTCATGGAGGCCGAACCTGATCCTGTGAACAGATCGATCCGGTTACCCTTGATCGCGCCGCCGGTATCCGAGGCGTACCAGAAACCGTCATGGGCTCGGCCATCGGGCATCTTGAGGCCCACAGTCTCCTGGATGAAGAGCACGGTCCGCCGGGGGATCACCCGGGTGTCGATCGCCGCCGTCCGCATGGCCACGACCCGGCAGCCGAGGGAGTCCAGAACTCCCACGCCTCGGGCGCCGACGTGATAGAGCGACGCCTTGAGCCGGAACTTTGGCGAACCCGGGACGGCCCCGGTGAGGGCGCCCACCAGGAGATCGCCGATCGGGTCGGGGCCGGCCTGCGCGCTTGCAGCGGCCGGTGCGGCGATAAGGCAGGCGGTGATGGCGGCCAGGGCGGCGAGGCGGCGTCGCATGACGTCTCCTCCTTCGTCATTGATCTGTCGTCGGGGGACTTTTAACGAGGGACGCTCATTGGGGCAACCAACGGCTGGCAGGAGCGCGTCCATGAAGATCTTCGGCGACTCGATCTCAGGCAACTGCCTGAAGGTGAAATGGACCGCCGACCTCCTGGATCTTGACTACGACTGGGTCGAGACCGGCGTGCTGAAGGGCGAGACCCGGACCACCGCCTTTCTGGCCTTGAATCCCGCGGGGCAGGTGCCCCTGGTGCTCCTCGACGACGGACGGCCTCTCGCCCAGTCCAACGCCATCCTCCTGCATCTTGGCCGGGGCTCCGACCTGATCCCCGCCGATCCCTATCTGGAATCCCGGGTGCTGGAGTGGATGTTCTGGGAACAGTACAGCCATGAGCCCTATGTGGCGGTGGCCCGGTTCCAGGTGCGCTACCTCGGCAAGAATCCGGACACCCTTGATGCCGACCTGGTCCGGCGGGCCGAAGGGGCGCTGGATCACCTGGACACCGCCCTGAAGGGTCGCGACTGGCTGGTGGGCGAGGCGTTCAGCCTGGCGGACATGGCCCTGGTCCCCTACACCCGCTTCGCGCCCGAAGCCGGTTTCTCCCTTCACTCCCGGCCCTCGGTCTCCGGCTGGATCTCCCGGTGTGAGGCGTTTCTGGGCTTGCCCGCCCTTGGAGTTTCGCCATGACCCGTCGCTTCGCCACCCTCCTGGCCCTGCTGGCGCTGACCCTTGCCGGGCCGGACCCTGCGCAGGCCTGGGGCGCGTCGGGCCACCGGATGGTGGGGGTGGCGGCCATGGAGTCCCTGCCGCCGGACCTTCCGGCCTTCCTCCGCCGCCCCGCCGCCGTCGCCGATGTGGGCGAGCTTTCCCGCGAACTCGACAGATCGAAGGGGTCTGGCCGCGCGCATGGCGTGGCTCTCGATTCAGGCCACTTCCTGGACGTCCTGGACGATGGAACGGCGATGGGCGGGCCCCGGCTTGACGCTATGCCCCCTGATCGGGAGGCCTACGAGACCCTCCTGCGCGCAGCGGGGACCAACGCCTGGAAGGCGGGCTGGCTCTACTACTCGATCCTGGAGACCCAGCAGCAGCTCACCAAGGACTTCGCCATGTGGCGGGTCCTCGACCATGCCGTGAAGACTGAGCGCAAACCCGATCGCAGGGCCTGGTTCCGGGCTGACCTTCGGCGGCGGGAAGCCCTTCTTCTCCAGACCATTGGCCGGCTCTCGCACTATGTCGCCGATGGCTCGCAACCCCTGCACGTGACCCACCACTACAATGGCTGGGCCGAGGGCCCGAACCCCGAGGGGTTCACCCGTGAGCGGATCCATTCCCGGTTCGAGGGTGAACTGGTCGCGGCGGGCGTGAGGCTTGCGGATGTGCGCCGCGCCATGCCGTCTCCCGCGCCCGAGACGGGCGGGCTGGAGGCCCGCATTGCGGCCTATCTGGCCGTCGCCTGGCAAGAGGTCCCGGCGCTCTACCGGCTGGAAAAGTCGGGCGGTCTCGTAGCCGGCGATCCCCGGGGCGCCGCCTACGCCCGGGAGCGATTGGGTCTCGGCGCGGGCGCCCTCAGGGACTTCGTGGGACTGGCCTGGAAGGCTTCCGAGGGGTCCAAGGTCGGGTGGCCTGAAGTCACGGTCCAGGACGCCCTAACGGGTCGGGCCGACATCTGGACCTCCTTCTACGGCAAGGACTGATGGGGGACCCACAGTTCGGATTGCCGGAGGAGGGCGGCAACTGGCCTGACCGCCCCTCGGTCTTCGGGATCGCCCGCCGGGGAGGGCGGATCGCCCTTGTGGAGATTGGGGATCCCTCCTCGCGCGTCTGGCTGGCCCTACCCGGCGGGGGGATCGAGCCCGGGGAAGATCCTGAGACCGCCCTGGTGCGGGAGTTTGAGGAAGAGACGGGTCTCCGGGTTGCTCCGGTGGTTGAGCTGGGCGGCTCCTCCGACCGCGTGGTGATCAACGACGGCCGGGCCTTCAACGTGCGGGGGCGCTATTTCGTCGTGGACATCCTGGCTGAGGCGCCTGAGCGCCTAACCGAACCTGATCATCGGCTGGTCTGGCGAACCCCGATGGAAGCGATCCGCAACCTGCACCGGGAGTCGCACGCCTGGGCCGTCGTCCAGTGGCTGCGGGGTTTGCGCGACCCTTCCGGGCATAGTAGGCGAGGACGTCTGGGCGCCGGAGGGAAGCATGAGTGAGGCCAGGCTGATCGATGGACGCGCCGAAGCTGACAACCTCCGGGCCAGGGTGGCCGCAGAGGTGGCGGAACTGAAGGCAACGCATGGATTGACGCCGGGGCTGGCCGTGGTGCTGGTTGGCGAGGATCCGGCCTCCCAGGTCTATGTCCGGTCAAAGGGAGAGCAATCCCAGGCCGCCGGGATGCACTCCGTCACCCACAAGCTGCCCGCCGAGACGTCGCAGGCCGCACTGGTTGACCTGGTACGCCAGCTGAACGCCGATCCCGCCATTCACGGCATACTGGTCCAGATGCCCTTGCCCGCTGGCCTGGATGAGAAGGCGGTCATTGCGGCGATCGATCCGGACAAGGACGTCGACGGCCTTCACGTGATCAATGCGGGCCGGCTTTCCCAGGGCCTTCCGGCTCTGGCGCCGTGTACGCCCCTCGGGTGCATGATCCTGCTCCGGCAGACCCTGGGCGAGGATCTCTCGGGTCTTCGCGCCGTTGTGCTGGGGCGGTCCATCCTGGTGGGCCGGCCTGTGGCCCAGCTGCTGCTCCAGGCGGACTGCACGGTCACCATCGCGCACTCCCGAACCCGCGACCTCGCATCTGTCTGTCGCGAGGCGGATATCCTGGTGGCGGCGGTGGGACGCCCCCGGATGATCCCGGGGGACTGGATCAAGCCGGGCGCCACCGTGATCGACGTCGGCATCAACCGCGTACCCTTCGACGACCCCGCCAAGGCGGCGGAGGGCAAGACCAAGCTGGTCGGCGATGTCGACTTCCGCACCGCCCGGAAGGTGGCTGGCGCCATCACGCCTGTGCCGAACGGAGTGGGTCCGATGACCGTCGCCTGCCTCCTGGACAATACCCTGACGGCGGCAAGGCGGATCCGCGGGGTTTAACAGCTCAGGCGGCGGGTCCCGCCGCCACACCTTCGTCGGTGATTGTGATGATGGCTCCGAGGGCTTCCGAGGTCGCGTCCCTGAAGGCCTCCGCAATCGCCCCGCTACGGTTCTCCGAGGCCCGGCGTGTGACTGTGAAGGACTGCTCCCGAACGACTTTCTGGTCCCTGAGCCGGGTTACAACGACATGCAGGTTCACGCGGACCTCAGGTGCTGCGAGGGGGCCTTCGTCGTAGTCCGCCTCGAACCGGGACACATCGACCCTGAGCCCGAAGGCCGGACGTCCAAGTTCACCGGGCGTGATCAGGCGGGCAGGGCCCGTGCTTTGGGCGAAGGCGGCGACAAGGGCCTGGTCGAACAGAACGGAGGCGGACTGGGTCCAGCGGGCGTTGGCGAGGTAGGCGGCCTGGGCTCCCTCCGCCGTCAGGATGCGGTCCCCGGCCGCCGCAGGATGGAAGTTCCCTCCCGCCCGGATCAGCGGGGTGCGGCCCTCGATGGGGGTGGAAGCCACTGGGGTCAAAGGGTCCGGGGTGAACCGATAGAGCTGGGCGGGCGGAGTGTCGGGCAGGAGGGTGATGCAGCCCGCCAGAGTCAGCGTTGCGACAGCGGCGGCGAGCCTTGAGAGGTTCCGGTTCAGGGTCACGGGCGGACCTCCTTTTCCTTGCCGGGACCCTTTGTGAGGAGACCCCGGGGATTGGCTTCCAGTTCTCGGGAGAGGCGGGTAAGGGAGTCGGCCGCACCCTGCAGGGCGCCTATAGCGGCTGTGAACTGCGCAAGGCCGCTCGCAGTGTACTCGCCATCAGGGCCGTCCACCCGGGCCATAAAGGCGCGAACATCCCTGGCGGCTGCCTGAGTCTCTATGGCGGCCTCGCCGAGGCTTTTCACGGTCTGGGCGCCGTCGCCCTCCAACAACACCTTGCTGGAGGCGGACAGGGCGGCGATCTCCTGTGCGGCGATGTCCAGGCTCTGGAGGGCGGCCTGAGTGTCGGCAACGACCTCCTTGCGGCGAGCAAGCTCGACGGAGAAGGCCTCGGTGTTCCGCAGCGTGCTCTGGATCGAGGCGATGTTCTGCGGCGTGAGAATGGCGTTGATCCCCTGCAGCGCTTTCACTGTTTCGGTCAGGACGGATTCGCCCCCCAAGAGGATGCCGTCGAGGGTCGAGGGCCGGGACGGGATGACGGGCGTCTTTCCAAACGCTGTCTGTTCACGGATCAGCGGGTTCGTCCGGGTGCCGGCGCTGATCTGGATGAAGTTGACCCCGGTAATGCCAAGGGGCTCGATTGAGGCGACGGAGTCAGCGCGGACCGGTACGTCGGCGCTCATCCTTACGTGGGCTACAACCTTTTCGGTGTTCTCTGGGTAGAGCCCGATGTCGAGGATTTCACCCACTTTGATCCCGTTGAAGCGGACCTCTCCCCCCTTGCTCACGCCGTCCACCGGTCCTTGGAAGATGATGTCGTAGTTCTGATAGTCCCGGTTCAGGTTGAACTGGGACAGCCAAATGCCAAAGCTCATCAGCCCGACCAGCAGGAGGAGCGAGATCAGCCCCACAAGGGCGTAGTTGGCGTCTTTTTCCATCAGGCCTGGCTCCGGGATTTCAGGGCGGCGGCTCGGCCCCGGGGGCCCAGGAAGTACTCCCGGATCCAGGGGTGGGTTGAAGATTCGAGGTCTCTGACCGGTTGGGCGGCGACCACATGCTTGTCGGCGAGCACGGCGACCCGCGTCGTGATGGCGTACAGGGTATCCAGGTCATGCGTGATCATGAAGACGGTGAGTCCCAGGCTCCTGGACAGCTCCAGGATCAGGTCGTCGAACGCCGCCGCCCCGATGGGGTCCAGTCCGGCGGTGGGCTCGTCGAGGAAGAGGAGTTCGGGGTCGAGGGCGAGGGCCCGGGCGAGGCCCGCGCGCTTACGCATGCCCCCGGACAGCTCGGAAGGCTTCAGGTCGCAGGCCTCCGGCGGCAGGCCGACCAGGGCGATGCGGATCTCAGCCAGTTCGCGCATCGTCTTGCGCGAGAGGCGGGTGTGCTCCATCAGCGGCGCCTCGACATTTTCCGCGACGGTCAGGTTCGAGAACAGGGCGCCCTGCTGGAAGAGAACGCCCCAGCGGCGCTCGATGGACCCCCACCTCCGGTTCGGGTCGGCGTGGATGTCGTGTCCGAAGACCCGGACGGAGCCGCCCTCTGGCCGCTTCAGTCCGATGATCGAGTTCAGCATGACCGACTTGCCGGACCCGGAGCCGCCCACCACGCCCAGGATCTCGCCCCTCTGCACGGTCAGGTCGAGGTTCTCGTGGATGACCCGGGACCCGAACTGGGACTTCAGCCCCTGGATTTCTATCGCCGGAGCTTCGTCGGAGGTATCCGTGGCGGCTGGTCCGGTCACAGGTCCAGCTCCATGTAGATCAAGGCGAAGACGGCATCGATGAGGATGATGGCGAAGATCGCCTGGACGACGGCGGCGGTCACCCGCTGGCCGAGGGAGAGGACATCGCCCTTGACGAGCATGCCCTGCCGGCAGCCGATGCCGGCGATCGCGATCGCCATGACGGGGGCCTTGGAAAGGGCGATCCAGAAGTGCGTGGCGCCGACGTTCTCGACCAAACGGGTCATGAAGAAACTGGGGCCGAGTCCCAGCATGGACCAGGTGACGAGGGCGCCGCCCAGCAGTCCGGCGACGGTCGCGACGAAGGTGAGGAGCGGGATGGTCAGAAACAGGGCCGCAACCCGCGGGAAGACCAGGGCCTCGAAGGGATCGACCCCAATGACCCGCATGGCGTCCACCTCCTGGGTCATCTTCATGGAACCGATCTCGGCGGCGAAGGCCGAGGCGGACCGGCCTGCGAGGAGAACCGCCGTGATGACGATGCCAAACTCCCGGGTCACAGCGATGCCGATCAACTCGACTGCGAAGACTTCGGCGCCGAACTGCCTCAGCGTGTTCACGCCCAGGAGACCCACGACGGCGCCGATGAAGAAGGTGGTGACGATCACGATGGGCAGGGCGTCCAGGCCGGCGCGCTCCGCCATCGACACGCAGGACGCCCAGCGGATGCGCCGGGGATCCATCAGGGTCCTGCCCGTTACGACCATCAGCCGGCCGGCGAAGGCGAGAGTCCCGTAGGTCTCCGCGGCGACGCCCATTACGCCCCTGCCAATCCGTTCCAGGAAGGCGCGGATGGGGCCTGGTCCGGATCGGCGTTCGGGCCTTGAGGCGTCGGCCCCTGCGACCATGTCGAGCAGGCGCAGGTGTTCCGGACGGGCCTTGATCCGTCCGATATCCCGCTCGGCGCCCAGGGCCCTGAGGATCGCCCAGGCGCCGGCGATGTCCATGCGGCGGACCTCGGTGAGATCCAGGGTGGAGGCTGGGGCGACCCGAACCGACTGGATCAGAGCGTCTCCGATCTCCTGGACCGGCGCGCCGCACCAGTCGCCGGCAAGCCGGAACTCGCCCGCCTGCGAGGCGTCAGGTTCACTGAAGACGGGGGCCGGGCTCATCAACTCATCCTGTCGCGGGGCCCGGGGAGGGGCCGCGCCGCGCACGGTGGCACACTAGTCGAGGCGGGCGCCCGTGCGCAAAGGCCTTGTGCGTTCAGCCGGCCTCACGCGAGCCCGATTTCCCGCAGTCTCTGGGCAAGGAAGTCACCGGCGGTGATCTCGGGTTCGGGTGTGCGATCCTGCCGGCACGAGGGCATGGCGGCCAGGGACAGGTCCGAGTGCGGGTGCAGGAAGAAGGGCATGGAGTATCGGCTGACGTTCGGGCTGTCGGGGTTCACCCGGCGCCGCGAGGGCCAGCAGAAGAGCGACGGCGTCGTCGACGCCGGGATCGCAGTCGATGATGAGGGGGAGGCCGGGCATGGCCCAGCTTCCACCGCTTCGCCGGTCAACCGCAAGTCGCGCGGCGGACCTCCCCGGCGATCAGTTATCCCAGAGGATGTACTCATCCCCGGCCTTCTGCGGCCGGCCGGAGGGCTGGTCGATGAAGACCGGCCCCTGCAGCAGCGAAGGCCAGATTGGCTTCACGCTGCGGGCGTCCTGCTCCGCCAGCAGCGCGAGCATGGCCTTCACCCGCTCGGGTTCCTTTGTGGAGAGGTCGGTCTGTTCGGTGGGGTCGACGGCAAGGTTGTGGAGCCAGACCTTGGACCGGGCTTCGTTGCTCTGCAGCTTCCAGTCGCCGTCGCGGACCGCCTTGTACTGCCCTGAGCGCCAGAACATGACCTGGTGCGGGCGTTCCGTCTTTTCGCCCCTCACGAAGGGCAGGAGGTTCACGCCGTCGATCTCCCGGTCTGTGGGAATGGCCGCTCCGGCCGCTCCGGCGATGGTCGAGAAGACGTCGATGTGCCCCACAGGGTAGGGGTAGCGCTGGCCAGAGGGCATCCCCTTGGGCCACTTCATCAGGAAGGGTGTTTGGAGTCCGCCCTCGAAGAAGGTCGACTTCCAGCCCCGGTAGGGCTTGTTGATGTCGTCCAGCCCGATGTAGCCGGCGCCTCCGTTGTCGCTGGTGAAGATGATGAGGGTGTCCTGCTCCAGGCCCTCGTCACGCAGGGTCTGAAGGAGCTTGCCGACATTCCTGTCCAGGTTCCGGACCATGGCGGCGTAGACCCTCATGCGGTGGTCCTTGATCTGCGGCAGGGCGTCGTAGTCCTCCCGCGTCGCCTGCAGGGGCGTGTGGATCGCATTGGGCGCGAAGAACATGAAGAACGGCCGGTTCCGGTTGGCCTTGATGGACCGGATGGCCTCGTCGGTCAGGTAGTCGGTCATGTAGCCCTTGGGGGCGAACATCTCCGAGCCGTTGTACTGGACCATGTAGGGCAGGTTCGGCCACAGGAAGCGGTCGATCGGGTCCCAGGGCTGTTTGGCGTTGACGACGCTCTTGTCCTTGACGGGGAGAAACAGAGACCCGCCGGCCATGAAGCCGAGACTCTCGTCGAACCCCCGGTCCTCGGGCCGGGAGCCCGGTTTGGCGCCCAGATGCCACTTGCCAAAATGCAGGTTGTGGTAGCCCTGCTGCTTCAGCACGTTGGCGATGGTGATCTCGCTGGCGGGCACCGCCATCGAGTTCATCGGGGGCACATCCTTGACCCGCTCCTTGAAGAACCGGGGGTTGACGATGGAGCCTTCCTCGGCCTCGGTGCCGACCATCCGCTGGAAGGCTACCGGCGCCGGCGTGAACTCGAAGCCGAAGCGGGTCGCATACCGCCCCGTCATGAGTGAGGCGCGGGACGGCGCGCAGGTGGCGTTACCCGCGTACCCATTCTCGAAAACCACCCCATCGGTTCCGAGCGAGTCCATGTTCGGGGTCGGCACGGCGCCGCCGGCGACGCCGCCGTTCAGGGTCAGGTCGTTGAAGCCCATGTCGTCGACCAGGATGAGGATGACATTGGGTTGACGACGGACCGGCGGAGGATCTGAGGGTCCCTCCAGCCAGGTCACGGGCCGGTTGGGGGCCACGTCCGGCAGCCGGGCCTGGGCGATCAGGCCCAGGACGGTCGAGCGGTTGCTCCAGGCGAGGACGCCAAGGCCGACCAACAGGAGGGCGACGAGGGCGAGGACTTTCAATATCTTCATCGGGGCGTCTCCTCAGGCGGGCTTTCGAGGTGTCAGGCCCTGCTGTTCCAGGCGCCAGCGGAAGGTGTCCATCCGGTCCTGGCCAAAGAAGGGCTCGTTGTTGAAGGCGATCATCGGAACGCCATAGTGACCCGCGGCCCGCTGCGCGACCTGGTTGTCTTCAATGATGGCATGGAGGCGATCCGCCTCGGTCTCGACCCGGCTGAAGAGCTCACTAGGGTCAAGGCCCGCCCGCCTCGCAGCCTCGGCCAGGTGGTCGCTTTCATGCCAGTTATCGACCTCGCCGCCCCAGATGATGGCGCTCACCTCCCGCAGGAAGGGCAAGCCCCGACCCGCCTCCGCCGCCAGAACGCCCAGGCGGGTCAGGCGATGGATGTAGGGCTGTTCGGCTGGATAGGTCCCTGTCGCCATGTCCATGTAGACGGGATCAGGACGGGGCCAGCGATAGGGCATGCCGAGAAACTCGGCCTCCCGGCGGGTGTCCATCATCAGGTAGGAGAACCACAGGGGATCGCGGCCCTCGAAGAAGACCGGGGTCCGTACGGCTAGGGGATAGACGGGCCGGACCCGGCAATGGACGTCGTACTCGGTCTCCAAGGCCAGAAGCCTGGGCGTGATCAGGTAGGAATAGGGCGAGCGGAAGGACCAGTAGAGGTCGTATTCGAGAGTCATTCAGGGGGTCCTGCGAAGCGTTGGCGAGTCGGCTCCGTCCCGCATAGGGTGGGGTCCTGGAACCGGTTTGGGGGTCACAATGCTGGGATTGAGAGTTTTGGTGGGCGTGCTCGGACTTCTGGCCCTGGCCACAGCGGCCCGGATCTGGGTGGATCCTTCCGCCGCCGCCGCCCAGATGGGTCTGGTGGTCAACGGGCCCCTGGGACAGGCGACGCTCAGGGCTGACGTGGCGGGGCTGTTCGCCGGGATCGGTGGCCTGTCCGTGTTCGGCGCCGTCAAAGGCGATGGCCGTTGGCTGCTCGCGCCGCTTTGTCTGGTGGTCGCAGCCCTGGCCGGCCGGCTGCTGAACCTGGTCCTCGCCGGATTCACCGTGGAACAGGCGCCGCCGATTCTGGTTGAGATCGCACTCGCCCTGATCCTCGGCGCAGCCTTCCGCACCCTGAAACCGCCTGGCGAGACGGCCTGAGCGGCAGGGAAAGACACAGCCGCACGGGACACGATCTCCTGCTGCGGTTGGCCCATGGTCCGGTGTCTCCTTCCCCCTTGGAATGGGAGAGTGAGATATCGGCACGGCAAGTGCAACAATTTAGACCGCAGGGTTACTGCTGCTGTTGCTGCTGTTGGCGCTCCAGCAGTGAGGCCCCCGCGCCGGGCCGTCTCCGGCCCCCGCCCCGGGCGAAACTCGGGCTGGCCAGGCGCATGAATTCAGGCTCTCCCGCCGTCGGGCGGGCTCGGCGCACATTGACGCCCACCGCCAGCTGGCTCTCGGCCTCGCCCTTGTAGACCCCGCGCGAGGGCGGCACGTCGGAATAGTCCCGACCAATGGCTGCCGAGACATGCCGCTCTCCGGCCAGGGTGTTGTTGGTGGGGTCGAACCCGATCCAGCGGGTGGATGGCAGGAACACCTCCAGCCAGGCATGGGAGGCGTCGGGATCCGAGCGATCGCCGCCCTCGCGGTCGGTGAAAAGGTAACCGGAGACGTACCTCGCAGGAATGCCCCAGCTCCGACAGATCGTGATCATGATGTGGGCGAAGTCCTGGCAGACGCCACGCCGCGCCGAGAGGGCGAGGTCGATCGGGCTCTCGGCATCGGTGACACCCGGCTCGTAGTCGAAGGCGTCGTAGATGGTCTCGGAGAGGCGCCGGATCGCTGTTAGGGGATCCCGGTCCTTGAGCCGGTCCAGGGCATGCTCTGCGATGAAGCCCCGCAGGGCGTCGGTCTCCACGCAGAACCCCTGGCGCCGGAGGAAGTCAAAGTTCTCTCCATGGACGCGGTCGCTGCGGAGCCTGTCCCATTCGCCGATGTCGAGGGCCTCGGGGAGGGGCTCGGGGGGTGAGGTCTCTACAACGGACCGGGCGGTGATGGTCAGCTGGTCGTGCGGCTGGGGTACGTCGAAATGATAGACTGCATTGCCGTAGGGATCGGCGTACGAAAAGACCTGCGAGGCCGGGTCAAGCTCCAGGTCGAAGCTGGCTAGACGCTGGCGAGGCGTCTTCTGGGGCTGCATCCAGACCTCCATGACGCTCTCCCGGACCGGGGCGGCGTAATGGTACCGGGTGACATGTCTGACTTCGAGAAGCATGGCGTTTCCTAGGCGGGCAGCCGCATTTCCAGGGAATAGGCGACGAAGGTGTCGTAGATTCCGGCATGCAGGCGCGCGCACTCCTCAAGGACTGTGGCGACGAGGAGGTCCGAGTCCTCTCCTGTCAGGGTCTCGGCCTCCGCATAGAGAAGCCGCGCCTTCAGGCGGCCGGCGAGGCGTTCCGGGCCTGCCGCGCCCCCGAGATCGACATTCCGACCGACGCCCGAGAGGTGCTCCTCGATCCGCGCGGTGGCGAAGCGAAGGGATCGCGGAAAGTCCTCGTCGAACATCAGGAACTGCCGGATCAGCCGCGGCTGGATGTCGGCGGTGTGCTTGCGCAGGTAGGGCTCCAAAGCGCAGCTCATGCGGAGCAGGGCGGTCATGGCCGCGTGCTCGGTGACGGGCCGGCCGAGGCTCCGGCCGAAGCCGGCCTGCAGGAGGCGGCCGGTCAGCTGGGCCCGCTCGATGAAAACCCCGAGCTGCAGGAACCCCCAGCCCTCCCCGTGGCTCATGGTGGCGTCGGCCGCCCCCTTGAACAGGTGAAGGTCGGCGATGATGTCGTGCAGGAACTGGGAGGGGGCGTCAGTGAACTCGCGGCTCGCCTTCGGCCCTGTGACCCTCAGATAGATCAGGTTCAGCCGTTCCCAGGTCTCGGTCGTGAGCTGGTCCCGGACCTGCCGGGCGTTCTCCCGGGCCCGGGCCAGGGCGGCGGTGACGGAGCCGCCGTCCTCGCTGTCCATCGTCATGGCGAGGGCGGCATCCCAGGGCGTCAGCTCTCCCTCCAGCTCACCGTCCATCGCGGCGGAAATCACCATCCGGGCGACCTGCCCTGAGCTTTCGGTGCGGTCGAGAGTGGCGTTCAGCAGAACGTCCGCCAGCCGGCACATATGCTCGGCCCGTTCGACGTAGCGGCCGATCCAGTAGAGGCTGTCGGCGACACGGGCGAGCATCATTGGGGACCCTCCTGCCCCTCGGTCTCACCCAGGACCCAAGTGTCCTTGGAACCTCCGCCCTGGCTGGAGTTGACCACCAGCGAGCCCCTGCGCAGGGCTACCCGCGTGAGCGCGCCCGGGGTCACGCGGATCTTGTCGCCCGACAGGATGAAGGGCCTCAGGTCCACGTGGCGGGGATCGATCGCCCCGTCGATCAGGCAGGGCGCGGTCGACAGCTGGATAGTCGGCTGGGCGATGTAGTTGTCGGGGTCGGCCCGGACCGCCTCGGCGAAACTCTCGCGCTCGGCCTTGCTGGCGTGTGGGCCGACCAGCATGCCGTAGCCGCCCGAGGCGCCCACCGCCTTGACGACCAGTTTGTCAAGATTGGCCAGGACATGGGAGAGCTGGGCCGGCTCGCGGCAGAGATAGGTCTCGATATTCGGCAGGATGGCGTCCTCGCCAAGGTAGTAACTGATGATCTCAGGGACGTAGGCGTAGACGGCCTTGTCATCCGCCACGCCGGTGCCCGGGGCGTTGCAGATCACCACATTGCCGCCTCGATAGGCGTTGAACAGGCCGGCGACGCCGAGGCTGGAATCCCGGCGGAAGGTGAGGGGGTCGATGAAGTCGTCATCAACCCGGCGATAGATTACGTCGACACGGCGCAGGCCCGTGGTCGTGCGCATGTAGACCATGTTGTCATGGGTCACGAGGTCGCGACCCTCGACCAGGGGAACGCCCATCAGCCGGGCGAGATAGGCGTGCTCGAAGTAGGCTGAGTTGTAGACCCCGGGCGTCAGGACAACGACCTGCGGGTTGGGGCGCCAGTCAGCGGCCATGCTCCTCAGGGTGGAGAGCAGGAGGTCGGGGTACTGCTCGATCCGCCGGACGCCCGCCATGCGGAAGGATCCGGGGAAGGTCCGCTTGGCGGCCTCGCGGTTGGCCAGCATGTAGGAGACGCCGGAGGGCACGCGCAGGTTGTCCTCCAGCACCGCAAAGCCGCCGTCCGGCTTACGGATGAGGTCGCTGCCGCAGACGTTCGCATAGGCGCCGTGGGGCACGTAGAGGTTCTGCATTTCCCGGCGGTAAGAGGGCGCGCCCAGCACCAGTTCGCGCGGGACCACGCCGTCCATCAGGATCTTCTGGTCGCTGTAGATGTCGGCGAGAAACATGTTCAGCGCCCGGAGCCGTTGGACGAGGCCGGCCTCGATGGTGGCCCACTCCGCAGCCGGTATAATCCGGGGCAGGAGATCCGTGGGAATGATCCGCTCGGTGGAGCTCTCGGCCCCATAGACCGTGAAGGTGATGCCCTGAAGCAGGAAGAAGCGCTCCAGCAGGCGCTGCCGTTCGGCGAGGTCCTCGTCAGAAAGGGAGGCCACACGCCTCGCCAAAGCGGCGTAGTGTGGACGCACGTCCCCTGCGGGATCGATCATCTCGTCATAAGGCGCCGCCGCAGCCGCGCTCGCTTCACCCATCGGCGGTGGCTCAGCCAAAGCGTATCTCACCCGGTGCTCCCCTCCGTTCGGATGCGAAGGGGACAAGCCTAGAAAACCAGCCTCCTGAATAGAACGCTCAGGCCGGCTTGGCGACCGCCAGACTCCTGGGCGCCGGATTTAAGGGCGCCTGCCCGAGAAATAGGCGCAACTGTCTCTGCCTCTGCGGGTGACACGGATGCCGAGGCCGGGCTATTTCACTCCCCTGACTGGAGATCACGCGTGACGGGGTCGCGACTGTACCTGGCGGGGCTGACCGGGCTCGCGCTGCTGGCGGCCTCTCCCGCGCTGGCGGCCCCGCAACTGCGCGCGCAAGTCCGCGGCGACCTTCCCACAGACCTCAGAACCCGGATCGAGACGGCGGTGGGCGCAGCCGAACGCCCTCCGCGAAATCGCTTCGACGCCCGGCAGAGGGCGAACGCCGCGGCGCAAGAGGCTGCAGCCGTAATGCGCTCTGAGGGCTATTACGCCTTCCGCGTGCAGCCCGGGGTCTCGGAGGCGATGATCGCCGAACCCTTCGTCGAGGTCACGGTCGGCCCCCGCTTCCGCATCGGCGATGTCCGGATCGACTGGATCGACCCCGCACCAGTGTCTTCGGTCCAGACGCTGGGAAGCGACCAGCTTCGGATCGCCCCTGGCCAGCCCGCCCGGGCAATTGATGTCGTCTCAGCCGAGGCGAGAGTCCTCTCGGCGATCCAGAAGGCGGGTTACGCCGACGCCTTCATCGGCCCGCGGGAGGTGATTGTCGATCACGCGGACCAGACCCTTCGGCCCACCTTCAGGATCAGTGCGGGCCAGCCCGTCCGGCTGGATTCGATCCGCCTGGAGACAGAGGGAGCCACCCGGTCCGACTGGCTGGCGGGCCTCGCCCCCTGGCCTTCGGGAGCGACGTACGATCCGGACTCCATCGCCAGCCTCGAGAGAAGCCTGGTGGAGACCGGGGCTTACGACCAGGTCACGGTCGCCCTCGCGCCTCTCGAAGAGGTCCCTGAGGGTGGGTTGAGGCCGGTGGTGGTGACCCTCACGGACCGCAAGCCCCATCGGCTGGAGGCGGGCGCCAGTTACGCCAGCAGCGAGGGCCTGGGCGCCGACATGCGCTGGACGCACTTCAATCGGTTCGGTTTGGCCGACACCAGTGCGGTCCTCGGCCGGGTGTCCACCGTGGACAGTCGTCTGGGAGTCGAGGTCACCCTGCCGCATTGGGGACGCCTGAGGCAGTCGCTCAATGGCTATGCCGCCGCCTTCCGGCGCGAGACGTCAGCCTATGACGAGACCGGCATTGAAGTGCGCCTCGATGTTCAGCGTAAGCGGTCAGAGGTGGCCTATGTCACGGTTGGCGCGGCTCTCGACTACACCCAGACCGAAGAGAAATCGACGTCCGCCTCTGCCCTTGTGCAGCGTGAGCAGGTGGTGGGTTCCCTGCTGGGCGCCCTGGCCATTGATGAGACCGATGACGTCCTCGATCCCAAGACGGGCTGGCGGGTCGACGTCCGCGCCGAGCCCACGCTACTGACCGGTTCCGTGACCCTGAGCTATGTCAAAGCCTCGCTTCAGGGGACCGCCTACCTGCCTCTGGACGGCGACCGGCGAACGGTCCTGGCGGGCCGGGCCAAGGCGGGGTCCATCCTCGGCGGGACCCTTGGCGGCGTGCCTGCCTCCCGGCGGTTCTACGCCGGAGGCGGCGGATCGGTCCGGGGCTATGTCTTCCAGGGCATAGGACCCCACCTCTCGGACAATACGCCGGTCGGGGGTCTGTCCGTCGTGGAGGTCTCGGGGGAGGTTCGGCATCGCCTGTCCGATCAATGGGGCTTGGTCGCCTTCGTGGATGCGGGTTCCGTCGGCGTCTCGCAGGAGCCCGCATTCAACGCCCTCGACCTCGGCGTGGGGCTGGGCGTTCGCTATAATCTCGGCTTTGGTCCCATCCGGTTCGACCTGGCCGTTCCGCTGAACCGGCGATCCGACGACCCCAGCTACCAGATCTATGTCAGCATCGGGCAGAGCTTTTGACCGAGGCGCCCGAACCCATTCCTAAGCGTTCCAGACTGTGCGGTCGGGCCGTCCGCGCCGCCCTTCTCGCGTTGGGGGGTGTGGCTGTCATCCTGGCCGGGATTGCGCTCGCTGCGCCGGTCTTCCTCCGGACGCCCAAAGGCCTCACCCTGGTGGAGTCCATTGCAGACGGCCTGCCTCTGAGTCCAGTGGGGCGTCTCGAGGTCCAGGGGCTCGCCGGTGATCCCCTGGGGACGTTCACGGTTCGTCGCGTTGCGATCCGGGACAAGGAAGGGGTCTGGATTGAGGCCCGGGCCCTGAGCCTGGATTGGCGACCTCTTCGCCTGGCCGGACGTGAGGTCCGGGTCGAGAGGGCCTCTGCGGAGAGGATCCGGGTCTTCCGCCGGCCCAAGCTGGAGCCTGGTAAACCCTATCAGGCCCTGCCGGTAACCCTGACACTGCGCAACCTGTCCACTGTCATCGAGACCGATCCGGCCTTCAGCGTCCGGCGCGGGGCCTTCAGGGCAGGCGGGGTCGTCCAGGTGCTCAAGGACGATGATGGCGCTTCCGCCCGACTGTCGGCAATCAGCCTGCTGCAAAAGGGCGACTTCGCAAACCTGGACCTCGATGTCGGTCCGGATCGCCCGCTCCGGGTGAGGGCAGAGGCCCTGGAGGCGATGGGCGGCGCCCTGGCCGGCTCCGTCGGTGTGGCGGCGGACAAGCCCTTCAGGCTGTCTGTGGCGGCGGACGGCCAGGTCGAGCGGGGCCAGATCCGGGCCGATCTGCGCTCTGGCGAAGACCGGCCTGTGGCCGTCACCGGGGGATGGACGCCGGAAGGCGGGTCACTGACCGGCCTCGTCGAGCTAACAGCATCGACCCTGACCCGTCCTCTTGCGGAAAGACTCGGCCCGCAGCTGCGCCTTGCCGGTACCGCCAAGGGCAGGCCCGGCGACCGGGGGGGATATGTCATCGACCTGACCGTCCTTGCCGAGACGGCGAAGGTCTCGGTCCGCGGCCCAGTCGACCTCGAGAAGCTGCAGGCTGGCGAGGGCGGCCTGGAGGTGCTGCTCACCGCACCCTCCCTGGCCCGGCTCCTTGGCGGCGGGGAGGCGGGGGCGCTCCGCATCGGGGGCCGGATGGCGGGAGGGGCGGAGGCCTGGCGGTTCGGTGGAGAGGCCCGGGTGGAGACGATTCAGGCCGCAGGCTACCAGCTTGCAGAGTTTGGCGGCCCCGTCACTCTGGAGGCTCAAAAGGGGCGCCTCGACCTCCAGGTGGGATTGCGCGGCGAGGGCGGCCGCGGGGCAGGCCTGCCCGCCAACCTCCTTGGCCGGGCCCCGACCCTGGACCTGAAGGCCTCGCGGCTCGCCGACGGCGCCCTCCTCATTGAGGACCTCAGGGCTGTCGGCTCCGGGTTCCGGGTTACCGGGGAGGGGTCTCGCGGTCTTCTGGGGGGCCTCTCCTTCTCTGGTGAAGCGGTCGCCAACCGGCTGGACCTGGGCCTGCCCGGTGCCTCTGGCGGCCTGTCCGGTCGCTGGAGCGCGCGCTCAGCGGGATCACAGTCGCCCTGGGAAGTTTCCGTCTCCGCTCGGGGAGACAACCTGAAGACAGGTCGTCTTGAGGCGGACAGGCTGCTCGGGCCGCGCCCGACGCTGGACGCCCGTTTCGCCTTCCAGGAAGGTGACCTGCGGTTCCAGCGCATCGTCCTGGAGGGCAGGGCCATCCGGGCCACCGCCCGTGGCGGCGCCCTCGCCTCGGGGGCTCTGGACGTCGGGTTCGATTGGTCGGCATCCGGTCCCTTCGCCGCCGGCCCTGTTGAGATTGCAGGCAAGGCCTCGGGCGCCGGCCGCGTCGGCGGTCGCCTCGCAACTCCTGAGGTCCGGATGGACGCGGGCTTCGACGCCATCGACCTTCCGGGGCTCAAGCTCACCGAGGCGCGACTGGAGATCAACTGGTCCCCGGCGGGTGGCGCGGCCGACCTCAAGGCGCAGAGTCCCTACGGCCCTGCATCAGCCGGCGCCGCATTCGCCTTCCCGAGGGGCGGCGTGCGGCTGAGCGAAATCCGGGTGGACGCCAGTGGTCTCCGGGTCCGGGGCGAGGCGACCCTCGGCGGAAAGGGCGCCTCACAGGCCGACCTCGCCATTGACCTGTCGCGAGGCGCCTTCCTGGCGGAGGGAAGCGTGACCGGCGCCGTGCGGCTGGAGGACCGGACGGGTTCCGGTCTCTGGCTCGACGCAGATCTCTCAGCGCGTAATGCGCTTTCACCCGGCGAGACCGTCTCGGTGTCCGAAGGCCGGCTCACCGCCGAAGGGCCGCTTGAGCGTCTTGCCCTCCGCCTCCGGGCCAATGGCCAGACAACGGGCGGGGACTGGAATGTCGATGGGAATGGCCTTGCAGAGCGTTCGGGCGAGGGGTGGCGGATCGGCTTCGACGGGGGCGGGGAGGCGGCGGGGCGCCGGGTCAGGACCCTGGAGACCGCGCGCCTGGAACTTGACGGGGACAGGCGCCGGGCCCGGCTTCGCATCGGCCTGGACCAGCAGGGCGCAGCCTCCCTGGACCTCGCGCTGGAGAGGTCCAGCGCCCTGGTCACCGGCCGGCTCGATGACGTTCCCGCGAGCTTTCTGAATCCGGACCTCGCCGGCCGTCTCGACGCGGATTTCCGGATCGAAGGGAAGGATGGCCGGCTTGTCGGCGCCAGCTCAGGGCGGCTGGAGGGTGTCCGCGCCCGGGACAGCGAGGCGGCCCTGGGCTTGAACGGGCGCTTCACCGCCGCCCTCGCCGAGGAAGAGCTCCGGCTGGCGGCGGACATTGGGAACCCACAGGGGATGTCCGCTGACGGAGAGGTGACGCTGCCGGTGAACACCCGCCTCGCCACCTTCAGCATAGCCCCTGACCGGGAGCGCCCGCTCCGAGGTCGGATCCAGGCGAACGGCGAGGTGAAGCCCCTCTGGGACCTGTTTGTCGGCGGCGAGCAGACCCTCAGCGGGCTCGTTCAGGTGCGGGGAACCCTTGGCGGCACCTTGGCGGCGCCGAGGGCGGACGGGGAGGCCGAGATCGAGAATGGCGCCTTCACCGACGCCTCGACCGGGCTGGTGCTCAAGAATGTCGTGTTGCGCTCCCGTTTGTCGGAATCAGCGATCCGGATCGACCGCGCGACAGGGGCTGACGGGCAGGGGGGCACGCTGTCCGGATCCGGGCTCATCTCCCTCCAAGAGGGCTCGGCCAGTTCGTTCCGCCTGGACCTCCTGAACTTCCGGGTCATCGACAATGAGCTGGCCACCGCCATCGCCTCGGGCCAGGCCTCCATGACCCGAGCTGCGGACGGCCGGGTCACCCTCAAGGGCGGATTGACGATCAACCGGGCGGACGTCACCGCCACGGCCCCGACCCCGACGGGTGTGACTCCCCTGGCGGTCACGGAGATCAACCGACCTGTGGAGGTCGGCCGCAGCGAGGGACGCTCGGGCGGGGGTCCCGCCGTGGCCCTCGACGTCACCTTGAGGGCTACCGAGCAAATCTACATCCGCGGCCAGGGGCTGGACCTTGAGATGTCCGTGGACGCCCGCGTGACAGGAACCACCGCCCGCCCCCGCCTCACGGGACTGGCCCGCGTGGTGCGCGGGTCCTACGCCTTCGCCGACAAGCGCTTCGAGATCGATCCCTCCGGCGTGGTCTACCTCTCCGAGGATCCGGCCCGGATCCGGCTGGACCTTACGGCCGTTCGCAGTGATCCGGCGCTGACCGCCATCGTGCGGATCCGCGGCACGGCGGAGCGACCGGAGATCACCCTGACGTCAACACCGCCCCTGCCGACCGATGAGATCTTCTCGCAGATCCTCTTCGGCAGGTCGGCCTCCCAGCTCTCGCCGGTGGAGACGGCCCAGCTGGCGTCGGCCGTGGCGTCCATGGCGGGCGGCGGCGCTCTCGATGTGATCGGCAATCTCCGCGGCCTTGCGGGACTGGACCGTTTGACCTTCGCCGGCGGCATCGATGGCGAGGGACTCGAGGTCTCGGGTGGCAAATACCTGACGGACAATGTCTTGTTGATTGTCAGCGGAGGCGGGAGAGACGGCGGATCGGCCCAGGTCGAATGGAATGTCAGCCGCTCCCTGAGCCTGATCTCCAAGCTGTCCGGCCAGGGTGGAAACACCCTCTCGGTACGCTGGCGGCGGGACTACTGAGTCGCAGGCCTAGTTGCTGATGCGCGGACGCAGGCGATAGCGGCCGGGCTCAAAAGCCTCGAAGATCTCCGGAGTCTGCGGGTGACCGACGGGCTCGCCGGTCTCGTCGGCTAGCAGGTTCTGCTCGGACACATAGGCCACGTAGGCGCTTTCCTCGTTCTCGGCCAGCAGGTGGTAGAAGGGCTGGTCCTTGCGGGGGCGCACGTGCTCGGGGATGGAGAGCCACCACTCTTCGGTGTTGTTGAAGGTCGGATCCACGTCAAAGATCACCCCCCGGAACGGGAAGACGCGGTGCTTCACCACGTCGCCGATGGCGAACTTCGCTTCCCGGATGATCGCAGGAAGGTCTGAACGGCTACCGCCGGGGGATCGCTGGATGTTCATCACTCACACTCCGGCTCTGGAGAGCCACCTCCTATACCTAATTCAATCCGGTGTGGCCGCAAGACGCCTTTCGGGGGCGAAGCCTCTCGGATAGGCTGGAGAGGAAGTGGCGGGACAGGTTGTCGCGCCTGTTTGGAACCAGGGTCCATGTCAGAGGCGCCAGGCGCGCCCGGCGCCGCGCAAAACGGCCGGGAACAAGGCGCACGAGCGGGGGACAAGGTCCTCTACGGGGCTCTGGACCTCGGCACAAACAATTGCCGGCTGCTGATCGCGGCGCCGGCGGGTCGGGGGTTCCGGGTCGTGGACGCCTATTCCCGCATTGTCCGCCTTGGGGAGGGCCTGTCGCAGACCGGCCGGCTCTCGGACGCTGCGATGGACCGGGCCCTCGCCGCGCTTCGCGTCAGCGCCGAGAAGGTCCGTCGAAGGGGCGTCACCCGGTTCAAGGCCATCGCCACCCAGGCCTGCCGGTCGGCGCAGAACGGGGCCGAGTTCATCGATCGGGTGGCGGCGGAGACCGGCCTGCAGCTGGAGGTGATCTCGCCCAAGGAGGAGGCGCACCTCTCCGTGGCCGGGTGCCTGAATCTCCTGGACCGGACAGCGGACGCAGCCCTGGTCGTCGATGTCGGCGGCGGCTCGACCGAACTGTCCTGGGTGGATCTCTCCGGCCGCGGGCGCACTGGCAGGCAGGGCCCTGGAAGCGCGCCCGTCAGGGCCTGGCGATCGATCCCGCTCGGCGTCGTGACCCTTTCGGAGCAGTTCCCCGAGGGGCCCGATCCGCCCGAGGTCTGGTTCCGCCGGATGGTGGACGCCTTCCGCGGCCCGCTGGAAGGGTTCACCGGCGCGGAGAGCCTCCGCCCCGTCTTCGACGCCGGCCGGGCGCACATCATCGGGACGTCGGGAGCGATCACCAGCCTCGCGGGTCTGCACCTCAATCTGCCCCGATATGACAGGAGCCGGGTGGATGGGATGTGGATGACCCGCGCCGAGTGTGAGGCCTCCGTCGACCGGCTCATAGGCATGAACATGGCGGAGCGGGCGGCTCAGCCCTGCATCGGGCAGGATCGCGCAGACCTCGTCCTCGCCGGCGCCGCCATTCTGCAAGCGGTCCAGGAACTCTGGCCCTGCGACCGCGTCAGGGTGGCGGACCGCGGACTTCGCGAAGGGATCCTCCTGTCGATGATGGCGGCCCGGCAGCGTCGCAGGCCCAGGGGCCGCGGGGGACGGCCGGCGCATGGCTGATCCCCCCCGCAGGCGCATGGTCCGCGCACCCACTGGCGGAACAGAGGAAGGCCGCGGTAAGCCGGCGCGCCTGAAGACCGCCAAGATGCGAACGCCGTCCTCCCAGGCCTGGCTGTCACGCCAGATCAATGATCCCTGGTCCGCCAAGGCCCGCGCGCATGGCTATCGCAGCCGGGCCGCCTACAAGCTGACGGACATCGCCGATCGCTTCGGGCTCCTGAAGCCCGGCCAGAGGGTCATCGACCTCGGCGCCGCGCCCGGAGGGTGGACGCAGGTCGCCATCGAGCGTGGCGTCACCCAGATCGTCGGTGTCGATCTTCTCTCGGTGGAGCCCCTGCCTCCGGCCGTCCTGCTGCAGATGGACTTCACCGATCCGGCTTGCGGGGACGCGCTTGTCGCGCTCCTGGGCGGCGCCCCCGACCTCGTCATGTCCGACATGGCGCCCAATACGGTCGGGCATCGCCGGACGGATCACCTGCGCATCGTCGGCCTGATCGATGCGGCGGTTGACTTCGCTGAGACCGTCCTGACCCCTGGCGGCGCCTTCGTGGCCAAGGCTTTCCAGGGCGGTGAGATCAGCGAGGTCATCACACGGCTCAAGCGCAGCTTCGCCCAGGTCCGCAACGTGAAGCCGCCAGCCAGCCGGGCGGACTCCTCGGAGACCTACCTCGTCGCCACCGGATTCCGTGGCCGACCCGCCGCCGGCCTTGCGCCGGGGGGGCGCTAACCCTTATACGCGGCTCGCAAAATGGAGAGTCTCATGGAGATTCGCGAAGGCCTTACCTTCGACGACGTTTTGCTCGAACCCGGCGCCTCCGAAGTGATGCCCGGACAGGTGGACACGACCACCCGGTTCACCCGCGAGATCAACCTAAACATCCCCATCGTCTCCTCCGCCATGGACACGGTGACGGAAAGCCGGCTGGCCATCGCCATGGCCCAGGCGGGGGGCATGGGCATCCTGCACCGGAACCTGACCGTGGACGAGCAGGCGGACCAGGTCCGGGAGGTCAAGCGTTACGAGAGCGGCATGGTCATCAACCCGATGACCATCAATCCCGACACCACCCTGCGCGAGATCCGTGAGATCAAGGCCCGGCGGCGGATTTCCGGCTTCCCCGTCGTTGAGCCGGGCACCGGGAAGTTGGTGGGCATGCTCACCAACCGCGACATGCGCTTCGAGAACGGCGATGACGTTCCAGCCCGGACCCTGATGACTTCGGAGAACCTCATCACGGTGCGCGAGGGCTGCACCCAGGAGGAGGCCCGCAACCTCCTGCGTCGCCACAAGATCGAGCGCCTGATCGTCGTCGACGACGATTACCGGGCGGTAGGCCTGATCACCGTCAAGGACATGGAGAAGGCCCAGGCCCATCCGTCCGCGGCCAAGGACGCCCAGGGCCGGCTGCTGGTCGGTGCGGCCTCGACCGTCGGCGACGGCGGCTTCGAGCGGTCCATGGCCCTTGTCGAGGCCGGGGTCGACGTGGTGGTGATCGACACCGCCCACGGCCACAACGCCGACGTCCTGAAGGCAGTGGCGAGGCTGCGTCGCGAGGCCAACCGGGTCCAGATCGTCGCCGGCAACGTGGCTACCTACGACGGGACCCGCGCCCTGATCGACGCCGGCGCCGACGCCGTGAAGGTGGGGATTGGTCCCGGCTCGATCTGCACCACCCGCATCGTGGCCGGCGTGGGCGTGCCCCAGCTGACCGCCATCGCCGACGCCGCCCGCGCCGCCCGCGACACGGACGTCCCGGTGATCGCCGACGGCGGCATCAAGTATTCCGGCGACTTCGCAAAGGCCCTGGCCATGGGCGCCCAGGCTGCCATGATGGGGTCGGCCTTCGCCGGCACGGACGAGGCACCGGGCGAGGTCTTCCTCTACCAGGGCCGGTCCTACAAGGCCTATCGCGGAATGGGCTCCCTGGGCGCCATGGCCAATGGGTCGGCCGACCGGTACTTCCAGAAGGAGGTCTCGGCCCTGAAGTTGGTGCCTGAGGGCATCGAGGGCCAGGTGGCCTACAAGGGACCGATCGGCGCCGTCCTGCACCAGATGGTGGGCGGGCTGCGGGCGGCCATGGGCTATGTCGGGGCGGAGGATATCCCTGGCTTCCAGTCCAAGGCGCGGTTCGTCCGCATCACCGGCGCCGGCCTTCGCGAAAGCCACGTCCATGATGTTATGATGACCCGTGAAGCCCCCAACTATACGAGCCCGATGTGAACATGGTCGCTGAACCTGAACTCCTGCTGCTGGGCGCCGCCATCGCCATCGGTCTGGTGCAGCTGATGTGGTCCGCGGCGGCGGCCCGCCGCCAGCAGGACATGAAGTGGGCGGCAGGCGCCCGGGACGAGGAGATGCCCATCACCGGCATCGCGGCGAGGCTCGACCGGGCGTTCCGCAATTTCATGGAGACATTCCCCCTCTTTGCGGCGGCGGTCCTGGCCGTGGTCATCGCCGGAAAGGCCGGCCCGCTGAGCCTCTGGGGCGCCGCACTCTATGTGGTCTGCCGGGCCCTCTATGCGCCCATCTACGCCGCAGGGACCTACATGCTCCGGAGCCTGATCTGGACCCTCTCCCTCGTGGGCCTGGGCATGGTGGTCGCGGCGCTCTTCCTTGCGTGACGCAGGGCGGATCGAGGCGGCTATACGCATCCTGACGGAGATCGAGACCGCTCGCCGTCCCGCGCGCCTGGCCCTAAAAACTTGGAGCGACGCCGCCCGATACGCGGGATCAGGGGATCGCGCCTTTGTCGCGGGCCTCGTCCTGGACGTCCTGCGGCGCCGGCGGTCGGCGGCCTGGCGGATGGAAGATGACAGTCCCAGAGGCGCCGTCCTTGGCGTGCTGTCCCAGACCTGGAACTGGCCTGCAGACCGCATTGCGGCCGCCTTCGCTGAGACGCCGCATGGCCCAGGAACGCTGAGCGCCTCAGAAGCCGCCCGCCTCTCCGAACCCCGCGATCTTGCCGGAGCCCCTGACGCTGTGGCGGCTGACCTGCCCGACTGGCTGGCCCCGGCCTTCGCCCGTGTGTTCGGCGACCGCACCCGACGCGAGGCGGAGGCCCTGGCCCGCCGCGCCCCCGTCGACCTGCGCGTCAACACCCTCAAGAGCGACCCGGACCGCGCCCTGAAGGCGGCGGGTCCTTTGGGCGCCCATCCCATCCCCGATCTGCCTCTGGCCCTTCGGATCGATCCTCCCGCCGCCGCGGAGCGGACCCCGTCGGTCGAGAGCCTGCCTGAGTTCGTCAAGGGGTGGATGGAGGTCCAGGACGCCGGCTCCCAGATCGCCGCCGCCTGTGCAGGCGACGTCAAGGGCGCCCAGGTGCTGGATCTCTGCGCCGGCGGTGGCGGCAAGACCCTGGCCCTGGCCGCCGCCATGGGCTCGACCGGGCAGGTCTACGCCTACGACTCTGACGCCCGGCGGCTGGCCGACACGGTGCGCCGCGGGGAGAGGGCGGGGGTGCGCAACCTCCAGGTCCGCACGCCCCTGCGGCCAGATCCGTTGAAGGACCTGGAAGGCCGGATGGACCTGGTCTTCATCGATGCGCCCTGCTCAGGCTCCGGCGCCTGGCGCCGGCACCCCGACACCAAGTGGCGCCTGACGCCCGAGGCCCTGGCCCGCCGCCAGGCCGACCAGGACGCCGTCCTCGACGCCGGGGTGCTCTACGTCCGCCCCGGCGGGCGGATGATCTACGTCACCTGCTCGGTCCTGGCGGAGGAGAACGAGGACCGGGTCGCCGCCTTCCTGACCCGGCATCCGGATTTCCACATCCTTCCCGCTTCGGAGGCGCCGCACCTGCTTCCGCACCTCACGGCGGAAGGCTATCTCCGGCTGACCCCCGCGACCTCCGACACAGACGGATTCTTCGTCGCCGTCCTGGCCCGGGCCGATGGAAGGACCCCCGTATGACCGCCGCCCCCGTCCATGAACGCGTCCTGATCGTCGATTTCGGCAGCCAGGTAACCCAGCTGATCGCCCGGCGGCTTCGTGAGAGCGGCGTCTACTGCGAGATCCATCCCTACGACCGCATCGAGGCCATGCTGGACGCCTTCGCGCCCAAGGCGGTGATCCTGTCAGGCGGGCCCGCCAGCGTGCACGAGGACGACAGCCCCTCGGTCACCGACCGGGTGTTCGGCCTCGGCGTGCCGGTCCTGGGCATCTGCTATGGCGAGATGACCCTCTGCGCCCAGCTGGGCGGCCGGGTCGAGGGTGGCCATGACCGGGAATTCGGCCGCGCCGAGATCCGCATCGAGCGGGATTCGCCCCTGCTGCACGGCCTGGGCGAGGTCGGCGACCGTGAGGTCGTCTGGATGAGCCATGGCGACAAGGTCACCGCCATTCCGCCGGGCTTCGAGGTGGTCGCCTCCTCCGAGGGCAGCCCCTTCGCCGTCATCGCCGACGAGGGCCGGCGGTTCTATGGCGTCCAGTTCCACCCGGAGGTGGCCCACACGCCCCGCGGGGCCCTGATCCTGCGCAACTTCACCCACCGCATTGCCGGCCTGTCCGGCGACTGGACCATGGCCTCCTTCCGGCAGGAATCCGTCGCCCGGATCCGCGAGCAGGTGGGTGAGGGCAGGGTGATCTGCGGCCTGTCCGGCGGGGTGGACTCCTCGGTCGCCGCCGTCCTGATCCACGAGGCCATCGGCGACCAGCTGACCTGCGTCTTCGTGGACACGGGCCTGTTGCGCCAGAACGAGGCCGAACAGGTCGTGACCATGTTCCGGGATCACTACAATATCCCGCTCGTACACGTGGATGCCGGTGATCTTTTCCTGGGCGAGCTCAAAGGCGTCACCGACCCGGAGACCAAGCGCAAGACCATCGGGCGCCTCTTCGTCGACGTCTTCGACCGCGAAGCGGCGAAGATCGAGGGCGCGGCCTTCCTGGCCCAGGGCACTCTCTATCCGGACGTGATCGAGAGCGTCTCCGCCCGGGGCGGGCCCTCGGCGGTGATCAAGAGCCATCACAATGTCGGCGGCCTGCCCGAGTACATGAAGCTCAAGCTGGTCGAGCCCCTGCGCGAACTCTTCAAGGACGAGGTCCGCGTCCTGGGCGTTGAGCTCGGCCTCCCACCCCCGTTCGTGGGCCGCCACCCCTTCCCAGGACCGGGCCTGGCCATCCGCATTCCTGGCGAGATCACGCCGGAGAAGGTGGCGGTCCTGCAGAAGGCCGACGCCATCTATCTGGAGGAGATCCGCAAGGCGGGCCTCTATGACAGCATCTGGCAGGCCTTCGCTGTGCTGCTGCCGGTCAAGACGGTGGGGGTGATGGGCGACGCCCGGACCTACGAGGACGTCCTGGCCCTGCGCGCCGTGACCTCCACCGACGGCATGACCGCTGACTTCTTCGAGTTCCCCTGGGAAGTCCTCGGCCGCTGCGCCACCCGGATCATCAATGAGGTCAGGGGGGTCAACCGGGTGGTCTATGACGTGACGTCGAAGCCGCCGGGGACGATTGAGTGGGAGTAGGGGGGCGGCGCCCTCGATTGTGGCTTTGATAACCCGAGCGTCGAGCGTCTGAGCGGGCCGGGCGAAGGGGCTTTACAGAGCGAGGCGACCCGCGCTCTAGTCTCTGGGAACCGCATCTTTCCAGGAGTATTTCATGTACGGGTCCCTGATCGCGCTTGCCTTGCTCCTTCAGTTTGCGGGCGGCGATGTCCACGGAGGCGCTCATCCGGATGCGTCCGGGAAGTCCCTTCATTGCACCCTGACCGAAAAGCGCCAGGTCACCGGCGGTATGCTCGTGGCGTCTGGCCTGGAGCCGCAGAAGGTCCAGGTCCGCGTTCGCGACGGGGGCTTCGCCTTCACCTACCGCGGACGTGATTATGTCTCGCCCCGGCTCAACGCGCAGGGGGTCGCGCAGGCTCCCAAGGGCCCGCAGTTTATCCATTCGAGGGCCGAGGGCATGTTCTCTGTCGAAGACGGCGACCGGTACCTCGAGATCGGGGACTGCTCGCCCGCAAAGTAGGGATTGGCTTCCCCGGGCGCGCCGGGTGCGGGGTCTGGTGGAGTGCAGGGAGAACAGCGCATGCAGGTCCTTGTCCTGGTCAAGGCGACGGAGACGAGCGAGGTGGGCGGACCGCCGGATCCGGCGATGATGGAGGCCATGGGTCGGTTCAATGACCAGCTCCGGGACGCCGGGATCCTGAAGTTCGCCGACGGGCTCCAGCCCTCGTCCGCCGGCGCCCGCGTTGCCTTCGAAGGCGCAGACCGAACTGTCACCCCGGGGCCCTTCACCCCGATGGAGGACCTCGTCGCCGGCTTCTGGATCTGGGAGGTCCGGGATCTAGACGAGGCCATCGCCTGGGTGCGACGGTGTCCCAACCCCATGCCCGGACTCAGCACGATCGAGATCCGGCCTTTCAATGACCGGGCTTGAGGCCGTCGGAGAAGGGTGGGCGAGGGGCGGATGTCGTTGAACCCTTGCCTGATAGCGGGTCCATCCTGGCGTTTCGTGGGAGAACCGGGCGGGAGTAACGTCAGGATACGTGGCTGGGATGAGCCCGAGAGGACGGCGCCATGACCGAGCTGACAGTCTACCATCTCCCCGGCCTGTGGGGTCTTAAGTCGGTCAGCCCCTTCTGCCTGAAGGTCGACGCCTTTCTCTGCATGACAGGCACGCCCCACGCCTCAGTCACGGCGGCGACGCCGTTTGGCGGGCCCAAGCGGAAGGCGCCCTGGATCGAGCATGACGGCCGGACCCTCGGCGATTCCACCTTTATCATCGCCTATCTCATCGACCGCTTCGGCATGGATCCGGATGAAGGGCTCAGCGCCGACCAGCGGGGCCGCGCCGTCGCGATCCAAAGGCTGGTGGAAGAGAACCTCTATTGGGCGATGGTGTTCGACCGGTGGGTCCGGGACGAGAACTGGCCCTTCCTCAAGCAATCCGTCCTGGGCCAGATTCCGTCGGTCGTTCGGACGGTTATCGCCCCGATCGCCCGCCGGGGCGTGAAACGCCAGCTCCAGGGTCACGGCCTTGGCCTCCATAGCCCTGAAGAGATCGAGGCGATCGCCCGCCGTGACCTGGAGGCGCTCGCTGGCATGCTCGGCGACCGGGACTGGTTCTTCCGCGATACCCCCACCCTGGTGGATGCGACCGTGTTCAGCCTTCTGGCGAATATCCGGTATGTCGCCTTTGCGAGTCCGATGAAGGCGATGATTGAGGGCCATGGGAATCTGGCCCGTCACACGGACAGGTTCCGCGACAGGTTCTATCCCTGACGCCAAGGGCGCACTGTCCGCGGCGGATTCGGAGAGCCGCAGGTCTGAGGTCGCCATGCAGGTCCTTGTCCTGGTCCAGGCGACAGACGCGAGCGAGGCGGCGGGCCCGCCGGACCCGACGACGACAGGATAGAGCTCGAGAACTTCACCTCCCCGGGCCGGACCAACCGGGAGAGCCGCGCGAAGTACGAGGCGATGCGGGATGCCCTGCTGGCGGTTCTGCAGGAGGAGGCGCCTGGGTTGAAGGCGCAGGACGCCAAGGCGACGCAGCTCGGCCTTGAAGTCCCGTCAATGCCGGTGCAGCTTTACCCGGCCGTTCCGGAAAGGTGAGCCAAGCCAAGAACGCGTTCGCGAAGAGGATGAGTGGGTTGCCCCATAGAGTCCGCACCTGCCTGTGGTTCGAGAGGGGCGGCCTTGAGGCCGCGCGCTTCTACACCGGCCTTATCCCGGACAGCGCGCTGGAAACCGACTCGCCGGAGGGCTTGAACCCGATCATCGTCGCCTTCACGCTCGGCGGCGTGCCGTATCAGATCCTCAACGGTGGCCCGCACCATCGTCTGACTCCTGCCGCCTCCATCGTTGTGACCACCCGTGATCAACCTGAGACCGACCACGTGTGGGAAGCCCTGACCGCCAACGGGGGCTCGCCCGGCCGCTGCGGATGGCTGACGGACCGCTGGGGCGTATCCTGGCAGATCGTTCCCGAAGCGCTGCCGAACCTGCTCGGTGCACCGGATCGCGACGCAGCCGGACGTGTGCATGCGGCGATGCAGCAGATGAGCAAGATCGATATCGCGGCTCTGGAAGCCGCTTTCAACGCAGAACGAAGGAGACTGACATGACCTATGTCGATGGCTTTGTCGCCGCCGTGCCGACCGCCAACAAGCAAGCCTACATCAAGCATGCAGAGACGTCCGCCGCGCTCTTCAAGGCGTATGGCGCGCTTAGCGTCATCGAATGCTGGGGCGATGACTTGCCCGAAGGCAAGGTCAATTCCCTGCACACGGCGGTGATGCGCAAGGACGATGAGACGGTCGTGTTCTCCTGGGTCACATGGCCGGACAAGGCCACGCGCGATGCAGCATGGGAGCAGCTGATGGCTGATCCGCGCATGCAGCCGGAGGCCAATCCGATGCCCTTCGATGGCGAACGCCTGATCTATGGCGGGTTCGAGATGATCGTTGGGCCATAGTTCCGGGTCAGAACCTTGAACAGGAAGACATGCCCATGAAATGGAAACCCGTAAGCTATACATCCGTGAGTCCGTATCTTCTCGTGCGCGATGCCGAGACGACTCTGCGATTTGTCGAGTCCGTCTTCGGGGCGACCCGGCTTCGGGTGCATCACAGGGAGAACGGTTTGGGCATCGCGCATGCCGAAGCCCGCATTGACGATAGTGTCATCATGATGGGAGAGGCGCCGGATGCCGTCGAGGCGCACGTTCATGTCTATGTGCCCGACGCGGTGGCGGCTTTCGAACGCGGTCTGTCCGCCGGAGGCTTGGTTGTTCAGGAGCTTCGCCGTTCGGGCGATGGCGATCACAGGGGCGGCATTGCGGATGGCAACGGCGTCGTCTGGTGGATCTCGGCGCAAGAGGAGCATCCGGAGGCGCACCAGTGACGTAGGGCGACATGGTCGAGCGAGTCTTGAAGTGGCCCAAGGGCCGCAGGTCTGAGGTCAACATGCAGGTCCTGGTTCTGGTCAAGGCGACAGAGGCGAGCGAGGGTGCGGGCCCACCCGACCCGGCGCTGGAGGCCCGGGTTCTGGCCAGGGTCACCCGGCGCCAGAGGTTTCGCATCGGGGTCGTGAGCCTGTCAGCGGTGGCCGGCTTTGCTTTTGCTCACGTTCGACTGTCAGGCGCAAAACCTAGGCGCTTACTGTTCTCGCAATCGCGCCCTGGTGTTAGTCCAGCGTCGTAGGGCGGACACGCGCCAGGGCGTTGCAGGAATCAACCACATGCAGCCGGACAAGGTTCGCGAACTCAACCGCGACGGGTGGAATCGGCGGGTCGAAGCCGGGGACATCTGGACGCGTCCGGTTTCACCTGGGCGCATCCGCCGGGCCCTGGCGGGCGAATGGTCCGTTGTCTTGACACCGAACAAGGCGACGCCGCGCGAGTGGTTTGGGGACATTGCTGGCAAGGACCTGCTTTGCCTGGCCGGGGGCGGAGGTCAGCAGGGGCCCGTGCTCGCGGCCGCGGGCGCGCGAGTTGTCGTGTTCGACGCATCGCCTTCGCAGCTTTCGCAAGACGATCTTGTGGCTCGACGCGACGGCCTCGCCCTGACGACTGTCCAAGGCTTCATGCATGATCTCTCGGCATTCGAGGATGGCCAGTTCGACCTGATCTTCCATCCGGTCTCCAATCTCTTTTCCCCGGACATACTGTCGGTCTGGAAAGAGTGCCACCGTGTCTTGAGGCCGGGCGGGATTTTGCTGGCCGGCTTCATGAATCCGATGGTCTATGTCTTTGACACTCAGGCTGAGCCGGACGACGACATGGTGGTGAAGTTCGCGCTGCCCTATTCCGATGTCCTGGATCGTCCGCCGGAGGCGCTGCAGCGGATGATCGAGCGGGACCACACGGTGGAGTTCAGCCATACCCTGGAGGAGCAGATCGGCGGGCAACTCGCGGCTGGCTTCGTCATGACCCATATGTTCGAGGACCGCGATTTCGAGGACCGCGACCGCGGGCCGGCCGGACGCTCGCGGTACTTCCCGACCTGCATGGCCACCCGCGCGGTGAGAACCTAACCGGCGCATCGCCGCACCGCCGCTGACCACAGCCTGTCGCAGGCCGCCCTGCCGAGGGTCGCAACGGATCGTTTCCTCGAGGGTGCTGGGAACATGGTCTCCCAGGCTCTATATGTTTCCCTAGGGTCAGGTCCGCTGGCCGCCGCAGCGACCTGCGGCGCTCTCACGGTCCTGGCGCTGGCGATCGCAAGGGTCCTCGAGGAGGTCTGAAGTCATGTCGGCGCATGCGTCCGCGGCGGAGAGCCGGATCAGCGTGAGGGATATACGTTTGCGGAAGGGCCAGAACCCGCTGGTCTGTCTCACGGCCTACACCGCGCCAATGGCGGGGCTGATGGACCCCTTCTGCGACATCCTGCTGGTGGGCGATTCCGTCGGCATGGTGGTCCATGGCCTGCCCAGCACGGTGGGCGTCACGCTCGACATGATGATCCTGCATGGTCAGGCGGTGATGCGGGGATCCCGGCGAGCCCTGGTTGTGGTGGACATGCCCTTCGGGTCCTGCGAGGGCGCGCCTGAGGTGGCCTTCGCCAACGCCGTCCGGGTCCTGCAGGAGACGGGCGCCCAGGCGGTCAAGATCGAGTGCGCTCCGGCCGTGATCGGGAACATCCGGTACCTGGTCGATCGGGGCGTGCCGGTCATGGGCCATGTCGGCCTGCGGCCCCAGGCGGTCCTGGTTGAGGGAGGCTTCAGGGCGCGAGGCCGTGAGGCGGAAGAGCAGAACCAGATTCTCGCGGAGATGCGCGGCGCCGTTGATGCGGGGGTCTTCGCCCTGGTGGTGGAGGGCGTAGCTGAGTCCCTGGCTACGGAACTGACCGCCCAGTGCCCCGTGCCGACCATCGGGATCGGCGCCTCAGCGGCCTGCGACGGCCAGATTCTGGTCACCGAGGACATGCTGGGTCTTTTCGAAAGCTCACCGCGCTTCGTGCGGCGCTATGGCGACCTTCGGGGACTGGTGGCCAGCGCCGTCGAGCGCTACGCCAAGGATGTTTCCACCCGTCGTTTTCCGGGTCACGGAGAGACCTACTTCTCCACGCGCCGCAAGGCGGGCGCCCCGCTTGTCGACATTCCGGCGGGCTGAATCCTCCGCCATGCTTCCGCCATGCGCCGCCGGCAGTCTCCAGCCGTTGCGGCGGACCGGCCGGCGCTATAGTTTCCGCCGCGCCGGGTCGCGGCGCCCCATTGCGGAGTCTCCAGAGTGGTCGACGTTTTCGAGGAGGTCGAGGAGCAGATCCGCTCCGATCGCTATCGCGCTCTTGCGCTCAAAATCCTGCCCTGGTTCGTAGGAATCGTCGTGCTGAGCCTCGCAGGGGTCGGGATCTGGCAGGGCTACAGGGCATGGGCCTCTGGCCAGTCGGCCAAGGCCTCCGAAATCTATGCGCAGGGGGTCGAGGCCCAACAGACGGGCCGGTCCGCGGAAGCTAAGGTCGCCTGGGAGAAGGTTTCCAAGTCCGGAAGCGCCGCCTACAAGTCCCTGGCGCTTCAGCATCTTGGGGCGCTCCGTCTCGCCGAGCAGGATGTAACAGGGGCTGTGGCGTTCTTTGATCAGGCGGCCAAGGCGGCGCCAGACCCCCTCATTGGTGACGCCGCCCGTCTGAAGGCCGTCTACGCCCTGCTGGATACGGCCTCACGGGCCGACATGGACGCCCGTCTGGAACCGCTCCTTCAATCGGGTCGACCGTATCGCATCCAGGCGCGGGAGGCCGCCGCCTTCTCCAAGCTCCTCGTAGGCGATGCCGCCGGCGCCCGGGCTGATTTCGTCGTGGTGTCGCTCGCCCCCGATGCCGGCGAGGGCGCCCGGAGCCGTGCAACTGCGGCCATGGCGCTGATTGATAGCGGCTCGGCGAAGATCACTCGCGATCTGGTGAAGGCCGCTGCCGCCCTCCCGCCGCCTAGACCCCCGCCGCAAGGAGCCCTGCCGGGCGAGGGGCTTCAGATGCGGGCGCCTGGCCAATGATGCGGCCCCGTTTCTCCCTCGTCATGGTCCTTGCCGGAGCGCTTGTGACGTCTGGCTGCGCCCAGCTCGGAAATGTCTTCAACTTCGGAGATCGCGGGCCGCAGGAAACGGCCCAGGCCGAGAACCGGATTCCGCTTGTGGGCTTCGAGCAGGAGGTCCTGCCGGAAGAGGGCCTGAAGGGCGCCAGCTTCTATCTTCCGGACCCTGTGACCATAGATCAGTGGGCCTTGCCGGGTGCAAATCCGGAGCAATCGCCGCCTCATTCGGACGCCGCGAAGGGCCTGGTTGTCGCCTGGAAGCGAGGTTTTGGCGCCGGAGTGGGGCGCAATGCCCACGTCATGGCACCGCCGGTCGCCCTGAACGGCAAGATCTTCGTGATGGATGGTCACGCCGCCGTCAGCGCCTTGGATGCCCGGACCGGCGCCCAGATTTGGAAGTCGGATCTTCGCGGGCGGTCCCGCCGCGACACGGTGGCCTTCGGAGGTGGTCTCGCCATCGCCGAGGGTAAGCTCGTCGTGACCTCGGGTTATCGCTTCGTCACCCAGCTCGACGCAGAGACCGGATCCGTCCTCTGGCGGACCCAGACCGAACAGCCGATCCATGCGGCCCCTACGATCTCGGGCGGCCGAGTCTTCGCTGTCGCCATCGACAACACCCTGCTCACCTTCGACTTCGGGACGGGCAAGGAAGGCTGGACCTACCAGGCGCTCTCCGAGCCCGCTCGACTTCTGGCGGCCTCCAGCCCCGCCGTGTCGGGCGATACCGTGGTCGCGGCCTTCGGCTCGGGCGAGCTAATCGCTCTTCGCGCCGCGAACGGCAACGATTTGTGGAGTGAGGCCCTGTCGCGTGCGAGCCGCACCAACGCCCTGTCGGAAATCCGGGACATTGCCGGCCGTCCGGTGATCTATCAGGGTGACGTGATTGCGGTGAGCCACTCAGGCGTCCTGTCCTCCACGGACCTTCGGACGGGACAGACGCGCTGGAACCTGCCCATCACAGGCATCACTACGCCCTGGGTCGCCGGCGATGTCGTCTATGTCGTCGACCGCGCGGGGAAGCTCTACTGCCTCGCCCGCGAAACCGGTCTCGTCTATTGGGTAAGGGATCTGGGCGAAGGCCGGGAGCAAAGAAGCTTCTTTGCAAGTCTCGGAGGCGGCTCGGACTCGAGGCAAACCAAAGTGAAGCCCGTCTGGTCATCACCCATACTCGCCTCAGGGCGTCTTCTCCTGGCGTCGAATACCGGCGAGATGGTCGCGGTCAATGCGAGGACAGGCGAGGTCGAGCGCTCGGTGGACCTGGGGGAGTCGGTGACTGTGGGCCCTATCGCCCTGGGGGACAGCGTCTACTTCGTGACCGATGAGGCCCGGCTCATCGCGGTCCGATAGGCGTCCGGCTTGACCCTGCGCCTCGCCATTGTCGGCCGGCCCAATGTGGGCAAGTCCACCCTGTTCAACCGGCTGGCGGGAAAGCGGCTGGCCATCGTCGATGACCGGCCGGGTGTGACCCGTGACCGAAGGTTCGGGACAGGCCGGATTGGCGACCTTGACCTGGAGCTCATCGATACAGCCGGCTTCGAGGATGTGACCGACGAAAGCCTTGAGGCCCGGATGCGCGCCCAGACCGAGGCGGCGATCCGTGAGTGCGATGTGGCCCTGTTCGTGATCGACTCCCGGGTCGGGATCACTCAGCTCGATGAGATTTTCGCCGATGTCCTGCGCCGGCACGACCGGCCCGTCATCCTGGTGGCCAACAAGGCTGAGGGCCGGCAAGGCGACGAGGGTGTCAATGAGGCCTTCCGGCTCGGCCTCGGGGAACCCATCGCCCTCTCCGCTGAGCACGGGGAGGGTCTTGCCGACCTCTATGCCGCGCTTTCAGCCTTCGTCGACGACCCCGAGGACGCCAGTGAGTCGGATTTCGAGGCCGCAGTGGCCGCTGAGCGCGAGGCGGCCGAAGCAGAGGACGTGGCGGAGGACGCCGGGGCGGATTCGGCCGACGACCGGCCCCTTCGCATCGCCATCGTCGGTCGTCCCAATGCGGGCAAGTCGACCCTGGTCAACCGCCTGATCGGCGAGGATCGACTGCTGACGGGGCCGGAGGCGGGGATCACCCGCGACGCCATACCCGTCGACTGGTCCTGGGGCGGGCGCACGATCCGGCTGGTCGACACCGCTGGACTTCGCCGGAAGGCCAGGGTCCAGGAGGGGCTCGAGAAGCTCTCCACCGCCGACACGATCCGCGCCATCACCTTCGCCGAGGTCGTCCTGCTGGTGATGGACGCCACCCATCCCCTTGAGATCCAGGATCTCCAGATCGCCGACCTGGTGGAGCGGGAGGGACGGGCCATCGTCTTCGTGCTCGCCAAGTGGGACCTGATCGACGAACCCCAGTCCAGGTTGGCCGAGATCCGGGAATCCCTGGACAGGCAGCTGCCACAGGTTCGTGGGGCGCCCCTTGTGGCCCTGTCCGCTGAGACAGGGCGCAACCTTGACCGGCTCATGCCCGCCGTTCTGAAGGTGCACGAGAACTGGTCGACCAAGGTCAAGACCCGGGACCTGAACGACTGGCTGGCCATGGCCATCCAGCGCCATCCGCCGCCGGCGGTGAACGGCCGTCGGGTCCGTCCGAAGTACATGGCCCAGACCAAGGCGCGGCCGCCCACCTTTGTCCTGTTCGCCACACGCGCCGACCAGCTGCCGGACCACTATCGCCGGTACCTTGTCCACGCCCTCCGTGAGAGTTTCGACCTGCCGGGAGTGCCGATCCGTGTCAGCGTGAGGTCGAGCCGCAATCCCTTTGTGGATGGACCGTCCCCGCAGTCTGGCGCTTCGGGTGGAAAGCCTCGCGCCACAGCCCGCAAGACGGCTTCGCCCGCCCGTCCGGCGGCTTCGGGAAAATCGCCAGCCAAGTCTTCCGCCAGGACATTGGCGAAGTCACCCGCGAAGGGCGGTTCCAAAGGGGCTGCGGGCCGAAAGGTCGCCGGTCCCCGGTCGCCTGCCAAGGGCGCCGCTGGCCGGTCGGTCAGGCCGAAGTCCCCGGCGCCTCGCGGTCGGCCTTCCAGGCCCGGAAAGACCTGACTCCGGCGGGCTGCCCCGGGTCGGACAGCGCCAGTTCCACGACCATTGGCCCGATCTCGGCGGGATCGGGAAGGGTGGAGGGGTCCTCGCCGGGATAGGCCTCGGCCCGCATCCGCGTGCGCATGGCGCCCGGATCGAGGATCGCCGCGCGCACGGCGGTGTTCTCCAGTTCGTCCGCCCAGGCCCGGACTATGGCCTCCATGGCCGCCTTGGAGGCGCTGTAGGGCCCCCAGAAGGCGCGGGGCGAGCTGGCCCGGCTGGAGGTGACAAAGATGGCCCTGCCGGCCTCAGAGGTCTTCAGCAGGGCTTCCATGGATCGGATGAGCCGCCAGGAGGCGGTGGCGTTGACCAGCATGACCCGGTCCCACAAGCCTGGCTCCACATGGCTGACGGGGGTCATGGCCCCCAGGACGCCCCCAGCATGCAGCAGGATGTCCAGGCGGCCAAACCTCTGGTGCAGGGCGTAGCCGAGGGTGTCCAGCCCGGCCGGCTCGGCCAGATCCAGGGGGACAAGGGTCGCCCGCCGCCCGGTCCGGGCGAAGATCTCGTCGTCCAGGGATTCCAGCGCGCCCTGGGTCCGGGCCGTGGCGACGATGTGGGCGCCGGCGTCGGCGAGGGCGAGGGCCGAAGCCCGACCTATGCCCCGCGAGGCGCCGGTCACCAGGGCGATCTTGTCATTCAGGGGAAGCACGGCGGTCATGCGCCCCCTTAGCCCGTTGCGGGCGGGGCGTCACCCTCCGCGCCGGGACGCTTGCTGTATCTCTCGGCGATGACGGCCACGACCATGAGCTGGATCTGGTGAAAGACCATAACGGGCAGCAGTACGAGGCCGAGGGCGTCCCCGGGAAAGAGCACCCCTGCCATGGGCACCCCGCTGGCCAGGCTTTTCTTGGAGCCGCAGAAGACCAGGGTGATCTCGTCCGGCGTCGACAGCCGCGCGGCGCGGGCGGCGGCGAGGGTCAGGACAAGGACCAGGGCGAGGAGTACGCCGCAGACGAGGATGAGACGGGCGATGTCCAGGGCGCCCAGGCGGCTCCAGAGGCCCCCGGTGACGGCATCGGAGAAGGCGGCGTAGACCACCAGCAGGATGGATCCACGGTCGAGATAGGACAGAGACTTGGCCTGGCGACGGACCCATCCGCCGAGCCAGGGACGCAAAAGGTGTCCCGCAAGAAAGGGTGCCAGAAGCTGGAGGAGGATGGCCTGCAAGCTCTCGAGCGAGACTCCACCGCCAGTGCGATGAAGCAGAATGCCCGCCAGGATGGGCGTGAGGAAGATGCCGATCAGATTCGACGCTGTCGCAGCTGCGACAGTCGCCGCCACATTTCCCCGGGCGATAGCGGTAAAGCCGATGGACGACTGGATTGTGGAGGGCAGGCACCCCAGGAAGATAAGCCCGGGCGCCAGGCTGGCCGGAAGCACCCATGCGGGCAGGGCGGTCGCAGACACGGTCAGGATGGGAAAGAGCAGAAAGGTGGAGGCCAGGACAAGGGCGTGGAGCCGCCACTGGGTCGCTCCGGCGATCACCGCCTCCCGCGAAAGGCGCGCGCCATGCAGGAAGAAGACCAGCGCGATGCCGACCTTGACCGTGATGTCCAGGATGGGCCGAACCTCACCCCGGGCGGGCAGGAACGAGGCCAAAACCACCATGCCGAAAATCAGCATGAGGTAGCCGTCCGGCCGCAGCCGGGTGAGCCACCCCGCGCCGGCCCGCGAGGTCACGCGTCGACCAGGAAGGACAGCTGGCGTTCGGCGAGGGTATTCCGCCCTTCGGCGATCTCACGGTCGAGAAGGCGGGTTGGATAGTCGCCGGTGAAATAGTGGTCGGTGAACTGGGGGTTCGCAGGGTCCCGGGCCCCGGCCTCCATGGCCCAGTAGAGGCCGTCCACCGACAGGAAGCCCATGGAGTCCACGTTCAGGATGCGCGCAATGTCCTCGACGCTGTGCTGGGCCGCCAGCAGCTTGTCCCGGTCGGGCATGTCGATGCCGTAGAAGTCCGGCCACTGGATGGGCGGTGAGGCTGACCGCAGGTGCACCTCCGCGGCGCCCGCCTCGCGGACCATGCGCACCACGCGGATGGAATTGGTGCCTCGGACGATGGAGTCGTCGATCAGCATCACCTTCTTGCCGGCCAGGACGGAGCGGTTCGGGGACAGCTTCATCCGCACCCCGGTCTCCCGGGCGCCCTGGGTAGGCTGGATGAAGGTCCGCCCGACATAGTGATTGCGGATGATGCCCATCTCGAAGGGCAGGCCGGCTTCCTGGGCGAAACCAAGGGCGGCGGGAACGCCTGAGTCCGGGACCGGGACGACCACGTCAACATCCGCCGGGCATTCCTGGGCCAGACGCCGGCCCATGCGCTTGCGGACCTCGTAGATGGACTTGCCGTTCACGACGCTATCCGGGCGGGCGAAATAGACGTACTCGAAGATACAGGGCCGGGCGCGGGCGGCGGGGAAGGGCCTGAGGCTCTGGATCCCATCGTGGTCGATGATCACCATCTCGCCGTGTTCGATGTCCCGCACGAACCGCGCGCCGATCATGTCCAGGGCGCAGGTCTCGGAGGCCAGGACGGCATGGCCGTCCAGGTCCCCGAGGACCAGGGGCCGAATACCCAGCGGATCTCGCACGCCGATCAGCTTCTTGTTGGTGATCGCCACCAGGGCGTACCCGCCCTCGATCTCGCGCAGGGCGTCGATGAAGCGGTCGACCAGGCGCGGCCGGCGGGAGCGGGCGATCAGGTGCAGGATCACTTCGGAGTCCGAGGTGGACTGGAAGATCCGTCCCTCCGCCACCAGCTGCTGGCGCAGGGTCAGGAAGTTGGTCAGGTTGCCATTGTGCGCCAGGGCGATGCCGCCCGTGTCGAGGTCGGCGAACATCGGCTGGACATTGCGGATGACGCTGCCGCCGGCCGTGGAATAGCGCGTGTGGCCGATGGCGAAGGATCCCGGCAGGCGCGCCGTCAGGTCACCGCCCGCGAAGGCGTCGCCCACATAGCCCATATGTCGCTCGGTGTGGAAACCGTGCCCGTCGAAGCTGGCGATGCCGCAGGCTTCCTGTCCCCGGTGCTGAAGGGCGTGCAGCCCCAGCGCCGTGACCGCCGAGGCGTCCTCGACATCGAAGACCCCGAAGACGCCGCACTCCAGACGCGGGGCGTCATCGTCAGGATCCTGGGGTGACCATCGATCGGCGGGGGTTTTCACCAGGGCGTCTCCGCTGCCTTGTCGCGATCAGGAGGGTTGGGGGTGTCATATCCCCCGGGGGCTTTCGTGTCACCCTCGTGACCACCCCCAAGGGCGCTGTTGACGGCGTCGCCGACCTTGGGGGCGACACGTCCGGCGAGATCCAGGCCCTTGGGCGCCATGGCCCGGATCAGGTCTGCGGAGCGCGCGGTCAGAGGGTAGAAGAGGGAGCCCGCCAGCCAGGACGGCGTGTAGCCGGCAGGGGCGGCGGCGGTGAAGGCCAGGTTGCAGACCCCGAGGAAAAGGGTCGCCCGGATCAGGCCGAAGGCGAAACCCATGGCGCGGTCCAGGGCGTTCAGCAGCCGGGCCTGCCGGAGCCCTCCGGCCAGGCTGGCCCCGACCACCCGGAGCCCAACGTAGGCGCCGACGAAGAGCAGGAGGAAGGTGAGGGGAGGCGCCGCCCAGTTGGGGTTGATCCAGGAGTCGACGATGGGCTCCACATGCCTGAAACCCAGAATGGCCAGGGCGAGGGCCAGAACAAGGGAGACGAGGGAGACCAGCTCCTTCAGGGCGCCCTGGAGGTATCCCAACACGGCCGAAACCAGCAGGATCGCGAGGAGGATGAAGTCGAAGGGTATCATCCCAGGCTCGTCCAGCCTCCCTCGCCGATCCGGGCCACGGCGTCGGCGAGGCGCGCGGCTCCCGCCAGCTTCAGGGCGCCGGTATCCACGTCCCGGGGTCCAAGGGCCTGGCGGAAGCCCAGCTTTGCGGCTTCCCGCACCCGGGCTTCGGTCCGGCTGACCGCCCGGATCTCGCCGGAAAGACTGATCTCGCCGAAGACGACACAGTCCTGGGGGAGGGCGACATCGAGGGCCGAGGAGGCCAGGGCGGCGGCGGCGGCCAGGTCTGCGGCCGGTTCGCTGATCCGCAGGCCGCCCGCGACGTTGAGGTAGACGTCCCGCGCCCCGAGGGAGAGACCGCAGCGGGCCTCCAGCACCGCGAGCACCATGGCGAGACGACCGGAATCCCAGCCCACGACGGCCCGGCGCGGCGTGCCATAAGCGGAGGGCGCCACTAGGGCCTGGAACTCCACCAGGACAGGTCTTGATCCCTCGATCCCCGCGAACACCGCGGCCCCCGCCGCCCTTTCCCCCGACGTGTCGAGGAAGAGGGCTGAGGGATTGGCGACCTCCCGCAAGCCTGCGTCCCCCATCTCGAAGACGCCGATCTCGTCCGTCGCGCCGAAGCGGTTCTTCACGCCCCGCAGGACCCGGAAGGGATAGCCGCGCTCTCCCTCGAAGGTCAGGACGGCGTCGACCAGGTGCTCGATCACCCGGGGTCCGGCAATGGCGCCTTCCTTGGTCACGTGACCCACAAGGATGACCGCCACGCCCTCCTTCTTGGCCAGGCGCACGAGTTCGGCGGAGGCCGCCCGGACCTGGGTGACGGAGCCTGGCGCAGCGTCGTGGGCGTCGCTCCAGAGCGTCTGGATGGAATCGATCACCACTAGGTCGAACTTCGACCGCTTCAGGCCGTCGAGGACGTTCCGGAGGCTGGTTTCCGCCGCCAGCTGGACCGGGGCAGCGCCCAGGCCCATGCGCTGGGCGCGGCTTCGGACCTGGTCCACCGACTCCTCGCCGGAAATGTAGGCGCAGGACGCGCCCCGGTTGGCGGCAGCGGCCACAGCCTGCATCAGGAGGGTCGATTTGCCGACGCCCGGGTCGCCGCCGACGAGGATGGCCGAGCCCCGGGCCACGCCGCCGCCGCACACCCGGTCAAACTCCTCGATCCCGGTCTGGATGCGCGGGAGGGCCCGGATCTCGCCGGAGAGCCCCTGGAAGTCGAGGCCCCTTGTCCGCGACGGCCGGCTGGCGGCCAGGGCGCCGGGCGGGCGCACCCCGCTCTCCTCGACCATGGCGTTCCAGGTTCCGCAGGCCGGACACTGACCGCTCCAGCGGCTCTGGGAGCCGCCGCAGGACTGGCAGACATAGGTCGCGCCATCTCTGGCCATCGAGGTCTCCTGATTCGCCCGCCAGGATCAGTCTAGCCCCGGTTGCGTCAGGAACGGACATAGCGCCTGCGGGCCCGGCTGCTCAGCCGGACGAGGCACTCATGCGCCACGGTGTCTATGGCGCCGGCGAGGTCATCCAACGGCAGGTTGGGGCCCATCAGCTCGACGCGGTCGCCCGGCTTGGCGGGAGTTTCGCCGATCTCGACGGCCATGAGGTCCATGTTGACGATCCGGACCGGCCGCCGGGCGCCCGCGAACCAGGCCTCCGCCCGGCCGCCGCCCCGCCGGAGCAGTCCATCGGCGTACCCGGCGGCGACGACAGCGATACGGATCGCCCGGTCCATCCGCAGGCCCGACCCATAGCCCAGCCACTCTCCGGCCTCGACGGTCCGCACGTAGAGGATGGGGGCGTCCAGGGTCGCAACGGCTGCGATCCGGGGATCGGGGCGCTCAAGGGGGCCGCCGCCGAACAGGCTGACACCCGGGCGCACCATGTCGAATCGCCACTCCGGGCCCAGGAAGGCGCCGGCGGAGGCGGCGAGGCTGGCGGGCAGGTGGGGAAGAAGACTGCGAGCCTCGCGGAACCGGGCCAGCTGTAGCGCGTTCCGGGGATCGCCGGGCAGGGCGGCCGAGCCCAGATGGCTCATCAGCAGGACGGGCTTCAACCCGTCAGCACCGCCCCGGGCGATCTCGGCAAGGTCGGCGTGGGACAGGCCCTGGCGGTTCATGCCGGTGTCCACGTGCAGTCCGACGGCCAGCCCCGGTCCGGCTTCCCGGGCCGCCGCCACCTGGCCTCTGTCGGCGAGCACCGGGATGAGGTCGGATCGCCGAACGCGGTTGGCGGTCCCGGGCACAAGGCCGTCGAGGACGAAGATCCGGGCGGGTCGTGCGTCCCCAAGGCCCTTCCTCAGGGCTTCGCCCTCGTCCAGCCGGGCCACGAAGAAGGAGCGGGCGCCAGACTCCCACAGCCTGCGGGACACCTGCGATGCGCCAAGCCCGTAGCCGTCCGCCTTGACCACGGGGGCGATCTCGGCGCCGGATGCGGTTTCGCGCAGGGTCCGGAAGTTCCGGTCCAGGGCGGCGAGATCAACCGTCAGTCGGGCGCGGTGGGGCATCGCGCGGACATAGCCAAACCCGGTCCCCGCGGCTAGCGGATGTCGTAGCGACCGGGATCCCGGGCAAGATTGCCGAACTTGGTGATCTCCTCGTTGTACGAGAGCTTCACCGTGCCGATCGGACCATGTCGCTGCTTGCCGATGATGATCTCGGCCATGCCCGCCACCTTGTCCATGTTCTCCTGCCAGGTCAGGTGCTCGGGCGTCCCTTCGCGGGGCTCGAGGCGCGAGAGGTAGTAGCTCTCGCGGTAGATGAACATGACCATGTCGGCGTCCTGCTCGATGGAGCCGGACTCCCGCAGGTCGGCCAGCTGGGGCTTCTTGTCCTCGCGGTTCTCGACCTGTCGCGACAGCTGCGAAAGGGCGATCACCGGGACGTTCAACTCCTTGGCCAGGGCCTTCAGGCTCTGGGTGATCATGGAGACTTCCTGCACCCGGTTATCGTTGCGGTTGTCGCCCGAGGTGATCAGCTGGAGATAGTCGACGAAGATCACGTCCAGGCCATGCTGCCGCTTCAGCCGCCGGGCCCGGGCCGCCAGCTTGGCGATGGACAGGCCGCCTGTGGCGTCGATGTGCAGGGGCGCTTCCTGGATTTCGAGGGCGGCCTCGCGGATGCGGGCGAACTCCGAGGCGTCGATCTCGCCCTTGCGAAGCCGGTCGCCGGAGACGCCCGAGACTTCGGCGAGGAGACGCATGGCCAGCTGCTCGGCGGACATTTCCAGGGAGAAGAAGGCGACCACGCCTCCCGAGACCGTCTTCCGCGACCCGTCGGGCTGAGGCTCCCAAGCGTGGTGTCGGGCGATGTGGAAGGCGATGTTGACCGCCAGCGAGGTTTTTCCCATGGAGGGGCGGGCGGCCAGGATGACAAGGTCGGAAGGATGCAGGCCGCCGATCTTCTGGTCGAGGTCGATGAGCCCCGTGGATAAGCCCGCCAGGCCGCCATCTCGCCGGTGGGCCTCCGCCGCCATCTCCAGGGCCCCGCCCAGGGCGTCGACGAAGGAGATGAACCCCTGCGACGCGCCGCCGGTCTCGGCGAGGGAATAGAGGCTGGCCTCGGCCGACTCGATCTGGTCCATCGCCGACTGGGCGTCCTCCGGCGCCTGGGCCCGGACGGTGATCTCCCCACCGATCCGGATCAGGTCGCGGCGCAGGGCCAGGTCGTAGATGGCTCGGGCGTAGTCCGGCGCATTGGCGGCGGGCGGGGCGCGGTCGACAAGGTCGGCCAGGTAGCGCACGCCGCCCAGGGCCTCGAAGGCCGGGTCGCGGCTGAACTGCTCGGCCAGCAGGATGGGCTCGGCCAGCTGTCCCTTGCGGATCTGGGTCTGGATGACGGCGAAGAGCCGCTGGTGGAAAGGCTCGTAGAAGTGCCGGGGCTCCAGGTTGTCCCCCAGGCGCTCAAAGGCGGCGTTGTCGTAGAGAAGCGCCCCCAGCAACGCCTGCTCAGCCTCGACATTGGCCGGAGGGTGGGGGATGTCCACGTCATTAACGGGAGAAACGAGATCGAGAGCCGGAGCGAGCGCCATCCCTACAGGATAGCCCACCCGCGACATCCGGGTCACGGACCGCCCGGCCGGGATGCACAGGAATTGTCCGCCTGTGGAAAAGAACGGCCGGGCCCGGAGTTTCCGGACCCGGCCAGGGTCTTACCAGTTGTAGCTCAGGCGGGCGTAGACATAGCGCCCGTTGAAACCGAAGGGCGAGAAGTTCGGGAAGCCGATCGGTCCATTGGTGTTGACGTTGGTCGGGGTCCGGTTCGGATACTCGTCCAGGGCGTTGCTGACGCCCAAGGCGATGCCGACGCCGCTCTCGTTCTTCCAGCGTCCCTCCAGGTCGAGAAGGACATGCTCGCCGACCTTGTAATCCAGGTTCGGGTCATTGCTGGGCGACAGGACGTCGCCATAGCGGGTCAACTTTCCGTTCAGCCCGAACTCGCCGCGCGACCAGTCCACCGTGAGGACATACTTGGAGGCGGGGGTGCCCTCCTCGAAGGTCAGGCGGTTGGAGCGGTTGAAGAGGGACGGAGGCACGGGCAGGGACTCCAGCACCGAGGTCTTGGGCACCGCCGTCACATCAGTGCTGTTGTAGTTGGCTGCGCCGGTCACATCGAGGTCACCGAACCCACCCATGTCCCAGCGATACCGGGCGACGACATCGAGGCCGGTCGTTTCGGTGTTCACGCCGTTGATGAAGAAGCGCGCTGCGCCGAGCTGGGCGTTGGTGCCGGGCGGGTTGATCAGTCCGCAGATCGCCTGGGCGGTGGGTGTACCCGTCGGATTGCACTGGATGTTCTCGGAGAGGACGATCCGGTTGTCGATCTCGATCCGGTAGGCGTCGATGGTCGCCTCGAAGGCGCCGGTCCGGAACACCAGGCCCAGGGAGTAGTTCACCGACTCTTCGGGCTGCAGCGCCTTGCCGCCCAGCGACTTCGCCACCGCGCTGGTGGCGGGGAAGGTTCCCACCTCGACCGGGGTGCTGACGCCGTTCAACGCCAGGAAGTTTGTGGAGGTGGCCGTGAAGAATTGCTGTTGCAGGGCCGGGGCGCGGAATCCAGTGGAGACGGTGCCGCGGAGGGCCACGGCCTCATTGAAGTCGTATCGGCCAGAGATCTTGCCGGTCGTCCTCGAACCGAAGTCTGAATAGTTCTCGTAGCGGACCGCCGCAGCCAGGCCAAAGGCTTCGGTCACGGGCAGGTCAAGGTCGGCGTACACCGACTGGGAGTTCCGGTCCTTGTCCACTTCGTTGCCGGGCTGGAAGCCTGGGAAGCCCTGGGCCCCCGCCGCCTTACCCGCGACGCCGCCGAAGACCCATGAGGCGCGGTCGCCCTGGGTGATCTGGTACTGCTCGCGGCGGAACTCGACCCCGAGGGCCAGGTTCGCAGGCTTTGCGAGGCCGAAGTCCAGCTCGCGCGTGCCGCCGACCTGGGCGACCAGCTGGTCGTATTGCATCTTGCCCGCGTCGAAGTCGGTCGGCGAGCCCGCGCCCATAGAGGCGTTGACCGAGTCCCTGACCCCGTAGTGGACCTGGTTGTAGCCATAGACAAGGCCGGCATCGATCTCGAAGCCGCCCAGCGTCCCGCGCACGCCGCCAGCGGCGCTGTAGTCGGTGATGTCGGTGGTGATCAGCGGCAGGAAGCCGATCGGCCAGATGGCGGGCACGTTGTTGGCGTTGTTGGCCAGGCGCGGGTTGGCGGCGCTGTCGGTCTTGCGCTTCTGATAGCCGCCGAAGCCGTACAGTTCCCACTCTTCGTTCAGGGGCTTGCCGGCGTTGGCATAGACCGTGATCTGGTCCACCTGCGGATCGCCGAAGCGCGAGGTCACCTTGCTCGGGGTGATACGGGGATCAAGGTCGCCGCGGCTCGTCGGATTCCGGAACAGATACTCGCCGCTGACGGTCAGGAAGCCGTCGGAGCCGAGCTTGAAACCCTGCCAGCCGGTCGCGGTGAAGGTCGGGCCGTCATTCTTGTTCCGGCCCTTGAGGTCGCGGGCGGTGCGCACGCGGGTGTCATAGACGCCATAGGTGACAGAGGCGGAGCCGCCTTCGTCGGCCTCACGCAGGCGCATATTCACGACGCCGGCGATGGCGTCCGAGCCGTACTGGGCCGAGGCGCCGTCCCGCAGGACCTCGATGCGGTCCACGGCGACGGTCGGGATGGCGTTCAGATCGACGGCGGCCGAACCGCGGCCGATCGAGCCGTTGACGTTCACCAGGGCCGAGGAGTGCCGGCGCAGGCTGTTGATCAGGACCAGGGTCTGGTCAGGGGCGAGGCCGCGCAGGGTCGCCGGGCGCACGCTGTCGGTGCCGTCGGTGATGGCCGGACGGGGGAAGGACATGGACGGCGCAACGGCGGCCAGGGCGGTGGCCATTTCGGTGTTGCCCTGGCGGGTCAGCGCCTCGGTCGAGATGACGTCGACGGGGGCCAGGGTCTCAAGGCGGGTGCGGCCCTCGGTGCGGGAGCCCGTGATGACCAGTTCCTCGACCGAGCTAGCGGGTTCAGCGGCCTGGGCGGCGCCAGCCAGAAGGGAGGCGGCCGAGACAGCCGCGAAGAGAGCAGAGCGGTGAAGCATGGGGTTTTCCAATGAGACTTCGGAGCGGGAGTAATCCAGACGCTTACGTAGTATGCCTAGCGGCAAAGCGGTGTCACAGAAATGCAACATCTGCAGGCGCAGTAGGATCTCCCAACACAGAAAAGGGCGCGGATCCTGGAGACCCGCGCCCTTCTGACCCTTCCGGAACAGTCCGGGATCAGTCCCCGTAGTCGCCGTCCTGCTGGCCGGCGCCACCTTCCAGGAGGTCCTGGGCGGTTTCTTCGGCCGCAGCGCGCTCTTCGGCGAACTGGGACTCGATGATATTCTCACCACGGGCCTGGCGGTCGGCTTCGTCCTCAGACCGGGCGATATTGAGGGTGATGCTCACCGTCACTTCGGCATGCAGCTTCACCTTCACCTCGTGCAGGCCGAGGGTCTTGATCGGCTTGTCCAGCACCACCATCGAGCGTTCGACCTTGCCGCCGGCGTCGTTGATGATGTCGGCGACGTCCCGACCGCTGACCGAACCGTAGAGCTGGCCGCTCTCGCCAGCCTGGCGGATGAGCATGTAGGCGGTCCCATCGAGGGATTCCCCCGACTTGGCGGCCTGCTCGCGAGCGCGCTGGTTGCGGGCCTCGAGCTCGGCGCGCTGGGCCTCGAACACCTTCATGCTCGCGGCATTGGCGCGCAGGGCCTTGCCCCGGGGAAGCAGGAAGTTGCGGGCGAAGCCGTCCTTGACGGTGATCACGTCGCCCAGGGCGCCGCGGCCTTCGACCCGCTCCAGAAGAATGACCTTCATCTCGGGCTCTCCTTATTTCACGACGTAGGGAAGGAGGGCGAGGAAGCGGGCGCGCTTGATGGCGCGGGCCAGTTCACGCTGCTTCTTCGCCGACACGGCGGTGATGCGGGACGGGACGATCTTGCCGCGCTCGGAAATGTAGCGCTGCAGGAGCTTGACGTCCTTGTAGTCGATCTTCGGCGCGGCGGAGCCCGAGAAAGGGCAGACCTTGCGGCGGCGGAAGAAGGGGCGGCGGGCGCCCGCGGCGGGCGCGGCGGCGGTTTCGTCGGTCATGGTCTCAGCCTCCGATCTCAGTAGGCGTCTTCGCGACGGGGTTCACGCTCGCGCTCGCGGTCGCGGCGGGCGAGGATGGGCGACAGTTCCAGGTCCAGTTCCTCGACCCGGATCGTCATGTATCGGAGGACGTCCTCGTTGATGGAGAGCTGGCGCTCCATCTCCTTGACCGCCGCTGGCGGGGAGTCGAGGGCGAGGAGGGAATAGTGCCCCTTCCGGTTCTTCTTGATCCGGTAGGTCAGGTTGCGCAGGCCCCAGTACTCGATCTTGGCCACGGCGCCGCCGTTTTCCTCGATGATCCCCTTGATCTGATCGTTCAGGGCTTCAGCCTGCTGCGGCGAGATATCCTGCCGCGAAATGACGACGTGCTCGTAGAGCGCCATGTGTCCTTCATCCCATGTGGAGGGCGGCGCGTCCGCCGGCGGGTGACCGGTGGAAACGATGGATCCCGGGCTGGCGGACGGGGCTTTCCCGTCCCTTTGGCGCTCCAACCCGTGACCGCCTTCCGTTGAAGGGGCGGTCCATAGAGTAAAGCCGCGGCGGGCGCAAGGAAGACGGGCCTCCGCGTCGGCGGACTGCGGGATTACTTCGCCCTGCCGGCCTTCCAGGCCTTCACCGCGGTGAGGGTCTGGTTGACGTGATCATTGGCGTCCAGGTTCTCGTAGGCGTGGAGGACCTTGCCGTCCGGGGCGATCACATAGGAGACCCGGCCGGACAGCCCCGGCATCGCCATGCCCTTCACGGTCAGAGGGGCGTCGTACCGCTTTGCGATGGCCGCGCCCGGATCGGAGGCGACCGGGAACTTGCCCCCACAGCTCTTGGTGTCTTTCGAGAACTCGGCGAGCCTTTCCGTCTTGCCCGACGTCACGCCGATCACAGTCGCACCGAGGGCGCGGAACTCATCGACGGCTTCGGAGAACAGGTAGGCCTCAAGGTTGCACCCCGCAGTGTAGGCCGAGGGGAAGAAGTAGAGCACAACCGGCCCCTTCTTCAGATTGTCGGCCAGCTTGTAGGTGAAGGGACTGCCGGCGAGGTAGGCCGGGGCGCTGAAGTCGGGCGCCTGGGCGCCGGGGGCGAGCTTGGCCGCAGCAGGGGAGGCCGCCAAGGCGAAGGCGGCGGCGATCAGGGTGGAGCGAAGCATTGAAAACCTCCGGAACGGTCGAAACGACTGCCAAACAGGATGGGTTTGGGCTACTGCACGCCGGTCGGCTGGTGCGTCCGGACGGCGCGGAAATCTCACAGGTCCGGATATAGAATGACCAGCCCGCCATTGCGACCGGTACTTGAGGCCATCGACCTCCCGGAGTTGCCCGGGCACTATCGGGGCAAGGTGCGAGAGAACTTCGATCTTGCCGATGGGCGCCGGGTGATCATCGCCACAGATCGTCTCTCCGCCTTCGACCGCATCCTCGCCGCCATCCCTTACAAGGGTCAGGTCCTGACGCAGACCGCGCGTTTCTGGTTCGAGAAGACCGCCGATATCTGCCCGAACCACGTGCTGGAGTATCCGGATCCGAATGTCGTGGTGGGGCGCCGTCTCGACATCCTGCCGGTCGAGATCGTCGTGCGCGCCTACCTCGCCGGGACGACCGGCACCTCCATCCTCACCCTCTATCGCCAGGGCGCCCGCGAGATGTACGGGGTGCGGCTCCCCGACGGCCTGGCCCCGAATGCGCGTCTGCCCGAGCCCATCATTACGCCGACCTCGAAGGCGTTTGACGGCGGGCATGACGAACCCCTCAGCCCCGCGCAGATTCTGGAGCAGGGCCTGCTCACCCCGGGCCAGTGGGAACAGGTCTCAGCCTATGCCCTGGCGCTCTTCGCTCGGGGGCAGGCCCTGGCCTCCCAGCGCGGACTGATCCTGGTCGACACCAAGTACGAGTTCGGGATCGATCCTGCGGGCGGGATTGTTCTCGCCGACGAGATCCACACGCCGGACTCCAGCCGTTACTGGATGGCGGACAGCTATGGCGCCCGGTTTGCCGCCGGCGAACGGCCCGACAGCTTCGACAAGGACTTTGTGCGGAACTGGGTGGCTGAGCGCTGCGACCCCTATGTCGACCCCATCCCGAACATTCCGCCGGAGATGATCGAGCAGACCTCAGACATCTATGTCGACGCCTTCCGCCGGATCACGGGCGCGTCCTTTGAGGCTCCGCCCGCCGGTCAGGACATCGCCGGGCGGATTCGCAGGAACCTTGCCCGCTACGTCGCCTGAGTCCCGCCCAAACTTCTGACTTCCGACCCGGACGCCTCTCATGACCGAACAGCCCTTCTTCCTCCGCGACGGCGACGCCTTTCTGCCCCAGGCCTCTGGCCGCGGCCCCTGGAACCCGCAATCCCTGCACGGCCGGGTCGTCATCGGCCTGATGGGTCACGCGCTGGAAACCGCCTTCGGCTCAGACGAATTCATCCCGGCCCGCCTGACGGTGGACATGTACCGCCTGCCCAATTTCGACCCGATCGAGGTCAAGACCACCCTGATCCGCGAGGGGGCGCGCATCCGCATGGCCGAGGCGGAGCTGTTCTCGGGCGGCAAGAGCTCGGCCAAGGCCTCCTGCCAGTTCCTCCGCCGGACGGAGAATGCGCCAGGCAAGACCTGGAGCCCGCCGGACTGGGATGCGCCCCATCCCGACTCCATCCCCGACCCCGACCCGGCGACGGCGCCGATGGGGCGGATGTGGGCGGTCAAGCCCATCCAGGGCGGCTTCGGCTCTGAGGGGGAGCGGCGGATCTGGATGCGGGAGGTGCGCGAGCTGGTCGGCGGCGTCCCCCTGACCCCCTTCCAGCGGGTCGTCGTGGCCTCGGACTTCACCAGCCCCTTCGCCCATGCCTCCTCCGATCAGGGCCTAGGCTACATCAACACCGACGTGACCGTGTACCTGCACCGCCTGCCTGTGGGCGAGTGGGTGGGGTTCCAGTCCGTCAACCATCAGGCCACGGACGGGGTCGCGGTGGGGGAATGCCGCCTCTATGACGCCCAGGGCTCGCTGGGCTTCGCCAGCTGCGCCGCCCTATCCCAGAAGCGCCCGCCGCGCTGAGACCCTTCAGTAGCCCTTGAGGTCGGGGTCCAGCACCTGGCCAGGATCCAGCGGGACGCCGAAGGTGTTCAGGATCATCGACACCTGGGTGTACTGGCCCACAGTGAAGACGAGGTCCATGCACTGCTTCTCGGTGAAGGCGCCGCGCAGGCCCGCCCAGGTGGCGTCTGAGATGAACTTGTCGTGGTGGAGCTCATCCGTGGCGCGCAGGAGGAGGCGGTCCTCCTCCGACCACTCCGGGGCCGCGGCTCCGAGCTTGATCCGGGCGATCTCGGGAAGCGTCAGGCCATCGCGGAGGCCGATCTCCACATGCTGGGTCCACTCGTAGCCCGACCTGCAAAGGAAGCCGACGCGCAGGATGACCAGCTCCCGCTGGCGCGGCGGAAGCTCATTACGGCGTGACAGCACATAGTTCCCCCAGGCCAGGAAGGCGCGCGCCGCCTTGGGGGCCCGGGCCAGGGTCCGGAAGATGTTGAGCACGCGGCCCGTCGCGGCCATCGGCGCCACAAGCTCCCTCTGGTCGGCGTCCATCTCGGAGTCCGCGAGCGGCGGAATGCGGGGCGACGATAGGCGCATGTCTTGGGTCTCCGGACGCCTCAGGCGCGCATGAGGAAGGGGATCATCTGGGCGACCAGCAGGAGGCCCAGGCCAATCAGGAGGATCCGGCCCAGGAGCCGGTTGCGGCGGACACGCGCCGCTTCCTTCTCTTCGGGGGTTGGTTGAGTGGGATCAGACATTCTTTTTCTTATCTCGTGGGTTCAACCAGAATCTTGACGTGCGCTTCGGGGTCTCCCAGGGTCACGAAGGCCTCGGCGACCCCGTCCAGCCCCACCTTGCCGGTCACCACGCTCGAGACGTCGATGATCCCCTCAGAAATCTGGCGCAGGGTGTGGGCGAACTCATCGGGCGTGTAGCCGAAGACGAAGGACAGTTCCATTTCCTTGGTAATGGCGATGGCCGGCTCGATCTTGTCGGTCTCCATGCACACCCCGGCCACCACGATCTGGGCGCCGGCGGGCGAAGCCTCGATCAGGGTTTGCAGGATGCCCGGGGCGCCGACGCACTCGAAGACAACGGGCCGGCCGAAGGACTTGCCCATCATGCGGGCCATGGACTGGGCGGCCCGCTGCACGGGAACGCCATAGCTGTCCCAGCGGGCGTGCGGGCTCTCCTTTGAGGGATCGATCACCAGGTCGGCCCCAAGCTTTTCCGCAGCGGCCCGGCGGCGCGGCGAATAGTCGGTGGCGATCACGGGTCCATGCCCCCGCGCCTTCAGGGCCGCGATGACCGCCAGGCCTACTGGACCGCACCCAATCACCATGCAGACGGAGTCGCGGTCGAGGCGGGCCATGGCCACCGCATGCTCCCCCACCGCGAAGGGCTCGGTCAGGGCCGCCTGGTCGGTTGGCAGGCCGTTCGGCACCTCCAGAACCATGGCCTCGGTCAGGAGCATGCGCTCGGCGAAACCGCCGGGAAGGCGGTTGGAGAAGCCCAGGGATTCCATCCCGGTGTCGGTCAGGGTGACGGGAACCGAGACGACCCGGGCCCCCGCCCGGATAGCCTTCGCAGAGCCGGGGCCATGGTCCAGCACCTCTGCGCAGAACTCGTGCCCGAAGACGGTGTCAGCCTTGGGATCAAATCCTGAGGCGAAGCCGCCGTTCGCCCGGGTGGCCGTCTCCATCATGTGCTCCATGTGGTGGAGGGCGTGGAGGTCCGAGCCGCAGATCCCGCAGGCCAGGGTGCGCACCAGGATCTGCCCCGGGCCGGGCGTCAGGTCCGGGACCTCGTCACAGATAAGCTGTCTGTTGCGACGGATGACGGCGCGCATGGTCCCTCCCACAGGGGCTTCTGGTTGGCGCCATCATGGCTGCCGCAGGGCGGGATGGCCAGAGGCGCCTCGGCTTGCCCGGGGCGGCCTGATCGCCTAACCCTCGCCTTCATCCGCATCTGGGAGGAGCGCCGGTCATGAGTCTCGCCTTTCTGTTTCCCGGCCAGGGCAGCCAGGCCGTTGGCATGGGCGCCGACCTCGCCGCCGCCTTCGCCCCGGCCCGTGAGGTGTTCGAGGAGGTCGACGAGGCCCTGGGCCAGAAGCTTTCCCTCCTGATGCGCGAGGGTCCTGAGGATCAGCTGACCCTGACCGAGAACGCCCAGCCCGCCCTCATGGCCGTCAGCCTGGCGGTGGTCCGGACCTTGGAGCGCGAGTTCGGGATCGGGATCGATCGCGCCGCCTTCGTGGCGGGACACTCCCTCGGCGAGTACTCCGCCCTCTGCGCCGCCGGCGCCCTGTCCCTGGCCGACACGGCTCGGCTCCTGAAGCTGCGCGGCCAGGCCATGCAGCGCGCTGTTCCGGTGGGCGAGGGCGCCATGGCCTCGCTGATCGGGCCCAAGACCGACCTGGCCCTGGCCGAGGCCGCCGCCGCCGCCGGTTCGGCCGTCGGGGTCTGCGTCGTGGCCAACGACAACAATGCCGGCAATGTCGTGATCTCCGGCGCCAAAGCCGCCGTCGACCTGGCCATCGAGAAGGCCAAGGAACTGGGCGCCCGGGCGATTCCCCTGAACGTCTCGGCCCCCTTCCACTGCCCCCTGATGCAACCCGCCGCTGACGAGATGGCCGCCGCCCTGACCGCCGCCGCCATCCAGGCGCCCCGGGCGCCGCTGGTCGCCAATGTCACCGCCCGGCCGACCCTGGACCCCGAGGTGATCCGGCGTCTGCTGGTGGAGCAGGTCACCGGCCGGGTCCGCTGGCGCGAGAGCCTGGTCTGGCTGGCCGGGGAGGGAGGCGTCACCCGCTTCGCCGAGGCCGGAGCCGGCAAGGTGCTGACCGGTATGGCCAAGCGCATCGCCCCCGACGCCGAGGCCGTGGCGTTGAACGCGCCCGCCGACCTCGAAGCCTTCGCCGCCAGCCTCTGAGGAGACCTCCATGTTCGACCTGACCGGCAAGACCGCCCTTGTCACCGGGGCCACCGGCGGAATTGGCGCCGAGATCGCCCGGGCCCTCCACGCCGCCGGCGCCCATGTGGTGCTGTCGGGCACTCGCGAGGCGGTCCTTGCGGACCTGGCCGCCGAGCTGGGCGGCCGCACCAGCATTGTCGTCGCCAACCTCTCGGATCCCGCCGCCGTCGACGGACTGATCGGTCAGGCCGAGGCCGCCGCCGGCCAGGTGGACATCCTGGTCGCCAACGCCGGCATCACCCGGGACGGTCTCCTGCTCCGGATGAAGGACGAGGACTGGGAGCAGGTCCTGAAGGTCAACCTGGAAAGCTACTTCCGGCTATCCCGGGCGGCCCTGCGCGGGATGATGAAGCGTCGCTTCGGCCGGATCATTGGCATCACATCGGTGGTCGGCGTGATGGGCAATGCGGGCCAGGCCAACTACGCCGCCTCCAAGGCCGGCATGATCGGCTTTTCCAAATCCCTCGCCCAGGAGGTCGCCACCCGGGGGGTGACGGTGAACTGCGTGGCGCCGGGCTTCATCGAGAGCCCGATGACTGACGCCCTGAACGAGGCGCAGAAGACCCAGATCCTCGGAACCATCCCCGCCGGGCGGCTGGGATCGGGCGCCGACGTGGCGGCCGCCTGCGTCTATCTCGCCAGTGACGAGGCCGGCTATATGACTGGCCAAACCCTCCACGTGAATGGCGGCATGGCCATGATCTGACCCGCTGGCCTCATCCGGGGGAGCGTGCTACCACCCTCCCGAACGGCGAGGCCCCGGGTCTCAACTCCGCGTCCGGGATCGGTTGACATCACGTCTCTGGTCGCGGAAGGAACAACTGAACAACAGGGACCTTAACGTATGTCCGATATCCTTGAACGCGTCCGCAAAATCGTCATCGAGCACCTCGACGCCGATCCCGAGAAGGTGACCGAGAAGGCCAGCTTCATCGACGACCTGGGCGCCGACAGCCTCGACAATGTCGAGCTTGTCATGGCTTTCGAAGAAGAGTTCGACATCGAGATTCCGGACGACGCCGCCGAGCACATCCAGACCGTGGGTGATGCGGTGAAGTTCATCGGAGAGCGCCTGGGCGGCTGACGCCTCCTGGACGTCGAGGATCTGACCGCCGCGTCCCTTCGCAGAGGCGCGGCGGTTTGCATTTGCGGAGGGCTCAATGCGTCGAGTCGTCGTTACGGGAATCGGCCTCCTGACCCCATTGGGCCAGGGTCGGGAGATCACCTGGAAGGCCATCCTGGCCGGGAAATCCGGCGCGGGACGGATCACCACATTTGATCCTGAGGGCTATGCCTGTCAGGTCGCGTTTGAGGTGCCCCGCGTCGATGGCCGGGGCGGCGGCGGACCTGACGTCGAGGGGTCCTTTGACCCCGACGCCACCGTGCCTCCCAAGGACCAGCGCCGCATCGATGACTTCATCCTCTACGCGATCGCTGCGGCGGACGAGGCCGTCTTGGACTCCGGGTGGAAACCCCAGACGACCGAGGATTTCGAGCGGACCGGCGTCATCATCGGCTCGGGCATCGGCGGACTGGCGACCATCGCTGAAACCGCCATCGAGATGCACGAGAAGGGCCCCCGCCGGGTCAGCCCCTTCTTTATTCCTTCGGCCCTGATCAACCTGGCCTCGGGCCAGGTCTCGATCCGGCATGGCTTCAAGGGGCCGAATCATTCGGTGGTCACCGCCTGCGCCACCGGCGCCCACGCCATCGGCGATGCGGCCCGGATGATCCGTTACGGGGACGCGGATATCATGGTCGCTGGTGGGGCTGAGGCCTCGATCTGCCCGATCGGCATTGCGGGCTTCATCGCCTGCCGGGCCATGTCCACCAACTTCAACGACACCCCGGACAAGGCCAGCCGGCCCTACGACAAGGACCGCGACGGCTTCGTCATGGGCGAGGGCGCCGGCATCCTCATCCTCGAGGAGTATGAGCACGCCAAGGCGCGGGGCGCGAAGATTTACGCGGAGGTCGCCGGCTACGGGATGGCGGGAGACGCCTACCACATCACCGCCCCGGCCGAGGACGGCGACGGCGGGTTCAGGGCCATGCGAGCGGCTGTCCGGGACGCCGGGATCGACCCGGGACAGGTCGACTACATCAACGCCCACGGCACCTCCACGCCGCTGGGCGACGAGATCGAGCTGGGGGCCGTCACCCGCCTGCTGGGCGACGCCGCCGCCCGGGCGACCATGAGCTCCACCAAGTCGGCCACCGGACACCTGCTGGGCGCCGCGGGGGCCATCGAGGCGGCCTTCACCTGCCTGGCCATCCGGGACCAGGTGGCGCCGCCGACCCTCAACCTCGACAACCCTTCCGTCGAGACCGTGGTGGATCTGGTTCCCCACAAGGCCAAGCCGATGAAGATCGATGTGGCGGTCTCCAACAGCTTCGGCTTCGGCGGGACCAACGCGTCTCTGGTCCTCAAGAAGGTCCCATGAGGCGAAGCTCCGGCGCGGTCCGGCGCAGCCGAATTCTTCTGGCAGGCGCCGCGATCGCTGCAGTCGTTACGGGCCTTTTTGGCGTCCTCGCGGCCGTTGGACCGGGCCCGCCGGCCCGCTCCGGCGCCTTCACCGAGGTACAGCTTCCCCGGGGGGCGGGCGTCACAGGTGTTGCGGCGAACCTGAAGGCGGCGGGCGTGATCCGCTCGGAAATGGTCTTCCAGGTTCTCGCCAGGGTCACTGGCGCCGGACGATCTCTGAAGGCGGGCGAGTACGCCATTCCCAGCCGGGCCTCGGCAATCTCCATACTGGCCGATCTCGAGGCGGGGCGCACCATCGTCCGCAAGGTGACCCTGCCCGAGGGACTGACCTCGGCCATGGTGGTGCGCGAGCTCCAGGCTGTTCCCTGGTTGACAGGGGATGTTCAGGTTCCGGAGGAGGGGACCCTTCTGCCCGAGACCTACCGGGCTGAGCGAGGCGATTCCCGTCAGTCTGTCCTGGATCGAATGCGGACCGAACAACAGTCCCTCCTTGACCGACTCTGGGCGTCCCGCGTGCCGGGACTTCCCCTCGCGACACCGCAGGAGGCGGTGATCCTCGCCTCCATTGTTGAGAAGGAGACCGGTGTTCGGGACGAGCGCCGCCGGGTGGCCGGGGTTTTCATCAACCGCCTCAGGATGGGAATGCGCCTTCAGAGCGATCCCACCGTCATCTATGCTGTGAGCCGGGGTGAACCGCTGGGGCGCGGTATCCGGGCTTCTGAGCTCGCCAGCCGCAGCCCCTGGAACACCTATGCCTATTCAGGCCTGCCGCCGACGCCCATCGCCAATCCGGGGCGGGCCTCGCTGGAGGCCGTTCTGGACCCCCTCGAGACCCGCGAAATCTTCTTCGTGGCCGACGGCACCGGAGGGCATGCCTTCGCCGAAACCCTCGAGGCGCATAACGCCAACGTCGCGCGCTGGCGACAGATCGAGCGGGCGCAGGGGGGCGGCGGCTGACATGAGTCAACTGAGCGGAATGACCGGGTTTGGTCGGGCCGAGGGCGCCGGCGGCGGATGGAGCTGGGTGGTGGAGGCCAGGTCCGTGAATGGCCGTAGCCTCGAGGTGCGGTTCCGGGGTCCAGCGGGCTTCGACACCCTGGAGCGTCTAACCCGGGAAGCGGCCCAGGCGCGCTTCCAGAGGGGCCAGGTCTCGGTCTCGGTCTCCGCCCGGCGACTGGAGGCGGTGACGCCTGTGAGCATCAACCGCGACCTTGCCCAAACCCTTCTCGACCTTGGAGAACCCTGGATTCAAGAGGGTCGCGTGCTTCGTCCGACCCTGGACGGTCTCTTGTCCCTTCGCGGCGTGATCGAAGCGGGGTCCGCCGAGGCCGATGCCGAGGCCCTGGCCGAAATGGCCAGCCTTCTCGCCCAGGCGGTGACAGAGGCCCTGGACGGGGTCAAGGCGGCCCGCCTGGAGGAAGGCGCGCAGCTCCGCGGTGTCCTGCTCCGGCTTCTCAACGAGCTCGAAGCCCTGGTCGGGCGCTCGCGTGATCTCGCCGGTGAGCAGACGGAGGTGATCCGCGGCCGGTTCCAGAGGCGACTGTCTGAACTGGCTGGGGACGGTCCGGATATCGCCGAGCGCGCCTTCCTGGAGGCGGCCGCCCTCGCGGTGAAGGCGGACGTTCGCGAGGAGCTCGACCGGCTGGAGGGTCACCTGGCCAGCGCCCGTACGCTTCTGGCGGAAGGCGGAGCGGCCGGCCGACGGCTCGAGTTCCTGATTCAGGAGTTTATGCGCGAGGCCAACACCCTCTGTTCGAAGGCGGCGGTCGCCGAGCTGACCCGGACCGGCCTGGACCTGAAGGCCACGATCGATCAGTTCCGGGAACAGATCCAGAATGTGGAGTAAGTCATGAGCGTGACGGATGCCGCCCGACCCTGGGAGGTTCAGCGGCGCGGCCTTCTGTTCCTCGTTTCCAGCCCTTCCGGCGCTGGCAAGACCTCGCTGTCCCGCCGGCTGGTGTCGGACCATGACGACCTTGTGCTGTCGATTTCCGCCACAACCCGGCCGCCGCGTCCCGGGGAGGAAGAGGGGCGCGAGTACCACTTCGTCTCCCCGGAACGCTTCGAGGAAATGGTCGAGGGCGGCCAGTTCCTGGAGTGGGCCCATGTCCATGATCATCGCTATGGAACGCCGAGGGCGCCTGTCGAGGCGGCGCTCTCGGCAGGCCGGGACGTGCTTTTCGACATCGACTGGCAGGGAGCGGCGCAGGTCCATAGGGCCATGCCGGAGGATAGTGTGCGCATCTTCGTTCTGCCGCCCAGCTGGGCGGACCTCGCCCGGCGCCTCAACGCCCGGGCGCAGGATTCGGACCTGGTGATTCAGCGCCGGCTGGAGCGGGGCCGTGAAGAGATCACGCATTGGGGCGACTACGACTACGTGATCGTGAACAAGAACTTCGACCGCGCCTACGCCGACCTGGGACACATCTATCGAGCTGAGCGCATGAAGCCGGCCCGGAATCCCTGGTTGCCGGACTTTGTCCGGCGGCTCGGCGCCGAACCCCTTTCCTGATCCGGGAGGCCCCACATGAAGACCCGCAAGCTTGGTCCCTTTGACGTCTCCGAGATCGGTCTGGGCTGTATGAGCCTGTCCCATGCCTATGGTCCTCCGCCCCCCAGGGACCAGGCGGAGGCGGTGTTGCTGGGCGCCCTGGACGCGGGCTGCACCTTCTTTGACACCGCCGCCGTCTATGGCCTGGGTCACAATGAACGCCTGGTCGGGGAGGTCCTCGGGCCGCATCGCGACCGGGTCGTCCTGGCCTCCAAGTGCGGCCTTTCCCGGGGGGAGCAACGCGAGCTCAACGGCCATCCGGACGTCCTCAAGGCGACCTGCGAGGAGAGCCTCCAGCGTCTCGGCGTCGAGGTGATCGATCTCTATTACCTGCACCGCTGGGACCGGCGCGTCCCCATCGAGGACAGTGTCGGGGCCCTTGCCGACCTGGTGGCGGAAGGCAAGATCCGCACCATCGGCCTCTCCGAGGTTTCGGCCCCCACGCTTCGTCGCGCCCACGCTGTCCACCCCATCGCCGCCCTCCAGACCGAGTATTCACCTTGGACCCGCAATCTAGAGATCGCGGTCCTTGAGGCCTGCCGGGAGCTCGGCGTCACCTTTGTCGCCTTCAGCCCTGTCGGCCGGGGATTTCTCGCCGGGGGCGTGAAGGATCCCTCCGTCCTGGACCCCAGCGATTTCAGGGTCGGGATGCCCAGGTTCCAGGGGGACGCCTTCCAGAGAAACCTCGCCCTCCTGACGGGCTTTGAGGCTCTTGCGGGAGAGGCGGGGTGTACGCCCGCGCAACTTTGCCTGGCCTGGCTGCTGCACAAGGACCCGGACCTCATCCCGATCCCGGGGACATCCTCTCCCGAGCATATGCGTCAGAACATGGCGGCCTCAGGGATCGCCCTCCCGGCCTCCCTGGTGGAGAGGATCGACCTTGCGGTGAATGGCGCCACCGTCACAGGCCCACGCTACGCCCCGGCCATGCAGGCCAGCGTCGATACCGAGCGGATGCCCTTCGAGGTTTCGGTCTGACCCACGAAAAAGGGCCGCCCAAGCGGGCGGCCCTTCCGAATCTGGGCTATGGCGACCGGAGGCCGGCCGCTGCAAGCCGTCTTACTTCTTCTCAGCCATAGCGGCGTCAGCAGCCGGAGCTGCGGCCGGGGCGGCGGCGGCGGCGGCGGCGTCGGCCGGAGCCGCAGCAGCGGCGTCGGCAG